>Ga0209579_10000135_pt1 | contig 117161 bp, 99 predicted proteins | sample Coa_R1_2_FD_187152 | JGI IMG/M metagenome (GOLD analysis project Ga0209579, IMG submission 187152) | Surface soil microbial communities from Centralia Pennsylvania, which are recovering from an underground coalmine fire - Coalmine... | ecosystem: Environmental > Terrestrial > Soil >... | reverse complement strand
GCATTGCCTGGGTCGCTACGACGCCACCGGCGCACCCCTGCTGACCGCGGCTTCTACAGCGCTGAGCAGGGGAAGGGGAACTGCCCCCTTCCCCTGCAACCCCATCCCCAAAATCAACCCAACCCAATCGGCGAGGGTACAACTTTGAAACCGGACATTTCACTTGCTACAAAAGCCGGACATTTTAACTTGCTACCGACACTGGCAGTCCACGCTAGCGGCGCCGATAGGGCTCTATCGGTGGATGACGCGTTGGAGCATGTGCACAACGCTAACCACCCCCAAAGCAGAACTCGCCGCAAGGATAGGACTTGCGACTCCAAGACCCCAAAGGATGCGCCGGTCTTTAGGAAGCCAGCGGTAGAGCGCAAGAAAGACGAAAGGAAGAATAGGAATCGCGAAGCGCTCGAAATTACTGCGCGCCCACACCGGATAGTTGTAGGTGAAGAGACACCACAGGTAAGGCACAAGAAACATGGCTTCCACGAGATGAGACTTGCAATAGGCACGGAACTGGCTCGACCTCGTCATTACGGCTGTCCCGAGAACTACTAGAAAAATCCAGCCGAAACTCAGGATCAGGTTGGTCCAGGGTGCGGGATAGAGAATTGTTCCTTTGACGATCGCGTAAAAAGGAAAGCCGAAGAGCCAACCGCCCTGCCACTGCTTGCTGTGATAGCTGTTCACCGTTGCGAGCGCGTCTCCAAAATGGATCGCGAGGGGAAGGGAATAGAGAATGCCGACTGCCAGCCCGATTGCCGTTGCTGCAGCGAACTTGCGAAAGTCCCGTTTCCAAAGTAGGGCGATTCCGATACCCAGAAGCGCGAACACGCCCAGCGGACGCACGATAGTCGCAAACGACGCTAGTAAGGCTGCCAGCATCCAGCGCTGCCGGCGAACGCAGATGAATGCTCCGAAGAGAATGCAGACGAATAGTGGCTCAGACCCTCCGAGACAAGATCGTTGGATCCACTCGAAGTTGAGGACCGCGAAGTATCCCGCGATCCATCCGTCCCACAAACAGCGGGCCAGCACGACGGCGATCAGAGACGGAACGAAGGAGAGCAGTAACAACGCGGTGCGGTCTGACAGGCCAGTAAGCCGCGAGAGTACGGCCATGGCATACGGCAATCCCCAGAATTGCTTGATGATGACGCCGTGAAAGTCCCAGTGTCGAATCGCTGATGCGAGGCCCATGTACGCGGAGCTGTCGGCAAAATTATCGACAGCGGCTTCATAGTTGCGCATCAACATCACAACCGAAACGAAGAGGACGAAGCCACAGAGAACCAGCGCGATTAGTTGGCCTTGCGATGGACTTCCGGGCGCCGGTGAAAAGGTGTCGGGCGGAAAATCTGCCGAATCGAGATGCGGCTTGCCTACGAGATCCTCGGAATCCGGCATGAATTCACGGATTATAGCGCAGCTTTTTGCGTCGCCCTTCGCCGCGCTATGCATTTGAGCTTCGCATAAAGCAAACTCAAAATCGGTTGTTACAATGAACGATTCCGCAGCACACACTGACCTTCATGTCCGAACCGACTCCCACAAGTTCCCGCTCTGAAAGAATCTGGTGGATTGCCCTCCTTGCGGCCACAGTGATCAATTGCAGCTTCCAGATTGCTTGGTTCTGGCAATTCCGGGCTCACAATATCATGCTGGATGGGATCAACTACATCGGGCTGTCTCGCCACTTGCTCGATGGTGATTTCAAAGCCTCCGTGCATGGTTATTGGAGTCCCCTCATCTCGTGGATCATCGCGGCGGCATCGCTGTTTTCAAGGAACTTCATCCTGCTCGGACGGTTGGTGACCATAAGTAGTTTCCTCGTAAGCCTGTTGATGCTCTACGTCCTGACGCTGAGGTTGTGGCGCTCAAGGGTGGCGGCTGCGCTGGCGATACTCTGGTTCTCGACTGCGCGCGGGATGGTCTCCCTGTCGGTCGGAATGATCGTCGCGGATTTCATTCTCACGGCTTGCGTCCTCGCTTACTTCATCTTTCTTGTTGACGCTCTGCGTGAAAACCGGCCTCGGACTTGGATTCTCCTGGGCGCGGCCCAGGCTCTCGCGTTCCTGGCGAAAGCAATTGCAATGCCTTGGCTCTCGATCTCAACAGTTCTGGCGGTGCTCGTGCAGAATGCTCGATCGCCTCGCCGTCTGGTTGGATCGATGCTGCTGGCTTTTCTCTTGCCCGCTGTCGTTTGGGTGAGTTGGGGTGCCGCGCTCCGCACCAAATATGGAGTGTTCACGACCGGCTATCAGCTGCGCGCAAATCTGATGATCGACTGGCGGCGTACGCTCAGCCACCATCCGCGGGGCGACGATCTGGCATTTGCCGACACGCGGTCTCTCTACGATTCCTATATGGTCACGGAACATCCGTGGTCGGAATTGCAGAGCTTTACCTTCCGCAATCCGCAGCTGTTGCCTATGGTGTTCGAGAATGAACTGCGCAACGTTCCGACTGCGTTGAAGGAAGGGTTGATCTTACTGAGTCCGGGCGGAGTTCTGGCTTTAGTGGCGATGGCGACTCTGCTGATTCAAAACCGGCTACGTTATCGCGCAGAGGCTGCCTTTACCAGCATTGCACTATTGAACGCGGTCGTCTTGGTTGCGGCTTATTGCATGCTGGTGTTCGATGGACGTTACGTCATACCGATTGTGCCGGTATTGATCGCAGTCTCTTGTCCGGTGTTATTGCCCGGTCGTCTCGCTGGAAGTGCCCCTCAAGCGGCGGGCTGGCTGCGCACGACGGCGTTGGGCCTTGTCGCGGCGAGTACGATATTCTTTGCTCTCTATTGGGCTTCGCCGTTTCGAACCATTGACCGAGATTTCGAGGTGAGTTGCTACCGTGCGGCGGATCTGCTCCGCGCCCAAAAGCCTGGCGGTACATTGGTGAGCATTGGGGACGGTCCATACCCGGACCATGGAGTGGGATTTGAAGCAGGGTCGTACGTTGCGTATTTGTCCGGATGGCGTCTGGTAGGAGGGAACGCAGCATTGCCAGATTCCTCCGGGGCGGACGAACTAGTCCAGCAGGTATTGGCGTCGCGAGCTGACGCCGTCGCGGTTTGGGGATCGCCCGGAGATCCGAACTATGGCAGCATCGTAGAGAGGATCGAGCAGGGCGTCGGTTCATCTTCGGCGAACACGATCCCAGATCCGCGCAAGGGCGAAGTGGCGACCCTGATTGTGCTGCGAAAGGGTAACTAAGGTAGAACACTCCGAATGTGTGGAATCTTTGGCATCGTCGGGCGTGATGCACATATCGCCGAGGGAATTCTGAAGCGCGGTACCGACTCGCTTGCGCATCGTGGGCCTGACGATTCGGGGACCATCCTGCTGCGCGACTCGATTCCCGGCCCGGTTGAAATTGGACTCGGAAGCCGGCGTCTTGCGATTCTCGATCTCTCGCCTCTCGGCCATCAGCCCATGCACGATCCTGAAAGCGGCAACTGGATTGTCTACAACGGCGAGATCTACAACTTTCTTGAAGTTCGTGCGGAGTTGGAACGGACTGGCACAGTTTTTGTCAGCCACTCTGACACCGAAGTTCTCCTCAAGGCCTATGCCCGATGGGGCGAGCCATGCCTTGCGAAATTTCGTGGAATGTTTGCCTTCGCCATTTGGGACGCGCAGCAACATCGGTTGCTAATTGCGCGCGACCCGATGGGCATCAAACCGCTCTACTATGCGCAATCGGGTTCATATTTTCTCTTCGCCTCGGAAGTTCGCACGCTGCTTGGGACGGGGCTCATCCCTCGTCGCATCGACTCTGCAGGCCTCCTTAATTACCTGACATTCGGATCCGCATACGATCCTCTCACTTTGGTGGACGGTGTCCACTCGCTCCCTCCCGGGCACACGCTTAGTTGGACGTACGGCGCGATAAAGATCTCGTCGTACTGGGATCTCGTTGATGACAGCGCATCCCACGGCCGATTGTCGGCCGAACTCTCTTCTGAGAACGAGCCACTGGCTGTAAAGCAGCTACAACCGATTCTCGAAGAAGCCGTGCGTGCTCAGCTCGTGAGCGATGTGCCCGTGGGAGTGTTTCTTTCTGGCGGGATTGATTCGAGCGCTTTAGTCAGTATTCTCAGCCGCGGCGGTGTCACTCCCAGCACTTTTTCTATCGATTTCCGGGAGACCGAATTCTCCGAAGCTGAACATTCCCGTGCCATCGCGAAGAAGTTTCGTACCGATCATCACGAGATCGTGGTTTCTCAGACGGACGTGCTGGCCACAATTCCTCAAGCCCTAGGTGCCATGGACCTGCCCACCATGGACGGCATCAACACGTATTTTGTTTCGCGGGAGACTCGTGCGGCGGGAGTGAAGGTTGCGCTCTCCGGCTTGGGTGGCGATGAAGTATTCGCCGGGTATTCCAATTTCCGAACGGTTCCGCGCATGGAGCGCTTTGCGAATACTTGGAAGCATGTGCCGGCTCTGGTCAGAAACTCGACAGCGGCTGCCTTCGCTGCCTTCTCACTCGAAAGCGATCAGACCCGGAAACTAACTACCCTGGCGCGCGGCAATGGACGACTTCTGCATCCTTACTTCCTTACGCGCATGCTGTTCATTCCCAGTCAGCGCGATCTTCTCTTCCCTGGTGCAGATTCCGTCGTTACCGACTCGGCAACCGCATCCCAGCGCGATCTTCTCCAGCGGTCGCTTTCGCTCGACCCGATCAATCGTGTTTCCTATCTCGAGTCGCGCTGTTATATGCTCAATACACTCTTGCGCGACGCAGATGTGATGAGTATGTCCCAGGGCCTGGAGGTCCGAGTTCCTCTGATCGATCATCAATTGGCCAAGGCTGTGCTGTCCCTTCCCGGTTCGTGGAAGCTCAATAGCACACCCAAGAAACTGCTGGTCGAGGCGCTCGCTGGCTCACTGCCTGAGGAGGTGGTCCACCGTCCCAAGCGCGGTTTCACCTTGCCCTTCGAGCATTGGATGAGTCAGGAGCTTCGTTCTGAGGTCGAGCCGGTCCTGGCCGCCAAACACATTGCCGAAGGCCCACTCGGCGGCTTATTGGATCCGGATCAGGTGCAACAGATATGGAATAATTTTCTGCGGGGGACGGTCTCGTGGACACGTCCCTGGGCCTTATTCGTGCTTCAACGTTGGTGCGAACTGCACTTGTAAGACGATTCATCGATCCATGCAAAGAGTCGCAGAAGAGGTCGGAGAAACGCCAGCGGTGAGCGTGGCCGGGAAACTGCCGGTCAGTGTCATTGTGGCCGCCCGCAATGAGGCGAGGAATTTACCCGCTTGCCTCGAATCGCTGCGTGAGGCTGGAGAGGTGTATGTCATTGACTCCCAGAGTTCGGACGCAACGCCCGAGATTGCGCGCTCCTTTGGCGCCCAGGTCGTGCAGTTTCATTACCAAGGCGGTTGGCCTAAGAAGCGGCAGTGGGCGATGGAAACTCTGCCACTGGCCTACGATTGGATCTTGCTGATCGATGCGGACGAAGCACTGACTCCGGAGTTGAATGAAGAGATTCGGCAGTCGATTCAGAATCCCAACTTCAGCGGATACTACATTTCGCTTCGCATGTATTTTCTTGGAAGACTGCTTCGGCACGGCGGGGCCGGTTTCTGGAAGCTGGCTTTGTTTCGTCGTGGCAAGGGCGGTTTCGAGTGCCGCTTGAAGGATCAGGATGTCTCCATGGCTGACATGGAGGTGCACGAGCATGTAGTCGTCGATGGCGCCACGATGCGGCTGAAGAATCCTCTGGTGCACCGCAATGTCGAATCATTGTCGCGCTACATCCAGAAACACGACGAGTATTCCAACTGGGAAGCGAAAGTGTGGCTGCAAGGGGAGGCCAATGGGCAACTCGCGCCGTCACTTTTCGGCACGCAAGCCCAGCGCCGACGGTGGCTAAAGAAGACTTTCCTTCGCATACCGGGCGCGCCGGTCTTGTTTTTCCTGTTCAAATATCTATTCAGCCTGGGGTTTCTGGACGGCGTCCCGGGCCTGATCTATTGTGGGTTTCAGGCTGTGCAAGTGTTTCACGTGAAGTCAAAGATTTATGAATTGCGAAGGGCTGGAGACAGCGCCGGCCCTCGGTCCTCGGGACAGACCCAGCGATGAGCGGATTACCGGAAAACACAGTGATCGCGTGGCGCGGCGAAGGCCGGCACTATTCGGAGCGGCCGCCGTTTTCTCCTTCGCAGATTTTTCCGGAATATGCTTTCGACGATGCGCCGTCAGAGCCAAATCCCGCCTATGACGCGGTGCGCGGCTGTTTTCAAACGGCGAACCTGGACGACGCCCACTTCGGATCGGCCCAGTGGAATCCTCTTGCGGAATTGATCCATCCGGGCGAAACGGTCTTGCTTAAGCCGAACATGGTGCACCAGCGTCATCCGCGCGATCCGGAGGGTTGGCGCTACGTCATTACAAACGGAAGCATCATCCGAGCCGTCGCCGACTATGTCTGGAAAGCGATCGGGCCAAAAGGAAAAATCATTCTCGCTGATGCGCCTCAGACGGACGCTTCGTTTTCAGAGATGGTGCGTCTGCTCGGCCTCGATGCCATTCGAGATTTCTATCTGGCTCGCGGCCTCACCTTCGAATTGATTGATCTACGTCAGGAAGAGTGGACCACGCGCGGCGATGTTGTTGTGGAGCGACGCAAGCTTCCGCCGAATCCTTACCGGCCTGTCGCTTTTGATCTCGGTGAGGCCAGCGAATTCGCGGGCCATGCCGGCTCCGGCCACTACTACGGCGCCGACTATGACGCAGGCGTGGTCAATCACCATCATAGCGGCGGACGGCACGAATATTTGATTGCCGGTTGTGCCGTCGAATGCGATGTCGTGTTTAGCCTGCCGAAGTGGAAAACCCACAAAAAAGCCGGCATCACCGCGAGTCTCAAGAATCTTGTTGGGGTAAATGCCGACAAGAACTGGTTGCCTCATCACACCGAGGGCGCTCCTGCGAATGGCGGAGACGAGGCTCCGAATCCGGATCTGAAACATCGTACGGAGCGCAAGGTAGCCGCCGCCGTGCGCGAACTCTCGCATCGTATCCCAGTCGTGGGGCCCTTGGTTCATCGCGTGGCGCGAGGGGTGGGGAAGCCCGTCTTCGGAGACACGGACAGCACCATTCGCAGCGGCAATTGGTTTGGCAACGACACGATTTGGCGAATGTGCCTCGACCTGAACAAGATCGTCTTTTACGGAAATGTGGACGGTTCTCTGCGTGCGCCGCAATCAGGGAATCGCAAGCGTCACTTTGTGCTGGTCGACGGAATCCTCGCTGGCGAAGGACGAGGCCCGCTCGATCCCGATCCGGTGGAGGCGGGAGCTGTGCTATTTGGTGTGCATCCGCCCAGTGTGGACACGGTTTGCGCCTACCTGATGGGCTTCGATCCGGACAAGATTCCGATTGTTGCCCGCGCGTTTCAGTGCCGAAGCTTTCCGCTGGCCGACCATGCTTGGCGTGACATTATCGTCCGCAGTAACGATGACGCGTGGAGTCGGCCGCTGGCTGGGATCTCCTTTGCTGACGCGCTTCATTTCGAACCTCACTTCGGTTGGAAAGGGCACATCGAACAACTTCCGGCCGTCATAATTCCGGCCGAACCAACGATTGAGGCGGCGCAGCGGCCATGAGCGATTCTCTTGCCGAGCAGATTTACCCCCGGCTACCCGTCTTTCTGCAGAACGCAGCCTGCTGGTACTACGGAAAAAAAGAAGCGCGGGTGCGCTTCAGTGCTGAGTTTGACCGGCGCCTGCAGCAACTCGTGGATTCGGAAAAATTTACCGCCAGCGAGATCGAAGCCTATCAGAACGAAAAACTGCGTGCGCTCATCCGGTACGCGTATGACAACGTACCGTACTATCGTGAGCGCTGGAAAGCGCTGAAGATTTCTCCCGACGATATACGAGGTCGCAACGACCTGCCAAAGTTGCCGGTGACTACCAAAGAAGACATTCGCCAGAACTCGGAGCGGTTTATATCGCAGAAAACGTCTAAACATGAACTGCTGTCACGCCACACGAGCGGGACGACCGGCAAAGCTTTGCATTTCTACATGACGCGAGATGCGGTCGCGTTCCAGTGGGCAGTGTGGTTGCGCCATCGCTTGCGGTTCGGTGTGGCGCCCGGCGCCTGGCATGCGAACTTCACGGGACAGCGAGTTGTTCCGATCGGGCAGCGCACGCCACCGTTCTGGCGCTGGAACCGTCCGATGCATCAGGTACTGATCAATATGCAGAGCCTGACGCCCGCTAGAATCGGCAGCATTATCGGGCTTTTGAACTCGCAGCACTTTGATTTCTATACAGGCTATCCTTCGTTCATCCACATGCTCGCGCTCAACGCGCGCGACGCGGGCCTCCGGCTTGCCTCTCCTCCTCGAGTCATCTTCACCGGTGCGGAAAATATGCTCGACTTCCAGCGTCGCGATATTCAGGCATTCACTGGCGCGATCTTGAGCGACCATTACGGCTGCACGGAAGCTTGCGGCAATGCGTCGCGATGTACTGAGTTCGTTTACCATGAGGACTTCGAGTTTTGCATTATGGAAGGGATCGAACAGACTGCGGGCGACTCAGCCAAGACGATCGTATGTACGGGATTCGCTTGCGACGCGTTCCCTTTTATTCGATACGAAGTGGGCGACACGGCCGTTTGGCAGGAGCGTAAAGGATGTGCTTGTGGCCGGCAGTCAGCCGTCTTACAGCGCATAGAGGGACGACGGGACGACTACATCGTTACTCCTGAAGGCGCGCGGATTGCGCGTCTCGACTATCTGTTCAAGGATGCGCTGAACGTGAAGGAAGCGCAGATCGTTCAGGATCGTCTCGGCGAGATCACGATCTGCGTCGTGCGTCGGAGCACCTATGGGACGAAGGATGAGATGGAGATTCGACGGGACATCCGAAGCTGGCTGAGCCCTTCGCTGGAAGTGCGATTTGAATATGTCGACGAAATTCCGAGGCAGCCGAACGGAAAGTTCCGAGCAGTTCTTTCCCGCTTGCAGTCGCAACCGTCAAATCTTGTTCCCGAGCACGTGAATCGTTAGACATGAAACAGGTTCTCCAGCACGCGCGCACCGGCGAAATCACCGTGGAAGAAGTTCCAGCGCCGCAGCTTCTGCCGGGCTGCGTCCTGGTGCGGATTGCTGCGTCGGTGGTGTCGGCGGGGACGGAGCGAGCTTCGGCCGAGTTCGCGCGAAAGAGTTTGCTGCAAAAAGCCAAGTCTCGACCTGATCTGGTGCGTGAAGTCATCGGCAAGGTGCAGCGCGACGGGATCTTTTCAGCGATCCAGGCCGTGCGCAGCCGTCTCGATCAACCGCAGAGTCCCGGTTATAGCAGCGCCGGTACGGTGGTCGCCGTGGGAGCGGGCGTCAATGACCTTCGGCCCGGCGACCGCGTTGCCTGCGCTGGTGCGGGATTTGCCGTGCACGCCGAGGTAGCGTGCGTCCCTCGATTGCTTGTGGCTCCTATCCCCGCGAGACCCGTGACCGGGGATCAAGTGTCTTTCGATGAAGCGGCCTTTGCGACGCTCGGAGCAGTTGCACTTCACGGCATTCGGACTGCCGAGGCCAAGCTTGGAGACGTTGTTGCTGTGATTGGCCTAGGCTTGCTCGGACAACTAACGCTTCAATTGTTGAAAGCCGCAGGTTGTCGAGTTGTCGGCATGGACATCGACCCGTCACGCGCCGACCTGGCACTGCGCCTTGGCGCAGATGAAGTTGCCAGTTCGGCGGCGGCATATCGCGACCTGTGCCTCCAGATTTCGCGCGGGGCCGGAGCGGACTCCGTTCTCATCACCGCCGAGACTCCCAGTAGCGATCCCGTGAACCTGGCAGGTGTCATCGCTCGTGATCGCGCAATTGTTGTCGCGGTCGGCACCGTCGGCATCGATATCGAGCGCAAAGCGTACTACGAAAAAGAACTCGACTTCCGCATCTCGCGCTCCTACGGCCCGGGACGCTACGACGTCGCTTACGAACAGAAAGGCCGCGACTATCCCATCGGCTATGTGCGCTGGACGGAAACTCGCAACATGGAAGCGTTCGTCCAGTTTCTTGCCGACAAGAAGATCAACGTTGGTGCTCTGATTACACATCGCTTCCCGATCGAACGCGCTCAGAGTGCGTACGACCTGATTACAGGCAAGATGCGCGAGCCGTTTCTCGGAGTGGTGATTCAGTATTCTGATGCGGAGGACGAATCGCGCAACCTCACTCTCATATCTGAATGTGAATTCGGCCGGCCCGGCGCTCTCGTCGCGGGGAGCGGCGGCATGACCGTCGGACTGCTTGGCGCAGGAGTTTTTGCGACTGGAACTCTGGTTCCGGCGCTAAAGGCGCCATCCGATACGACTCTGGTGGCGGTCTGCGCGGCTACCGGCCCTCATGCCCAACGTGCAGCGCACAAGTTCGGTTTTCAATCCTGCACGACCGATGAATCGCGGCTGATTCATGATCCCAGTATTAATACGGTCGTAATCGCGACTCGCCATCACCTGCACGCGAATCAGGTTCTGGCGGCATTAACCGCAGGCAAGCACGTCTTCTGCGAGAAGCCGCTGTGCCTTTCAGAGGACGAGTTACGTTCGATCGTGCGCGCGTATCTTGGAATCGCGAAGGCTGAACGGCCGGCCTTGATGGCGGGATTCAATCGACGCTTTGCGCCGATGGTCGTGCGGATGAAATCCTTTCTCGGCGGAGTTTCAGAGCCGCTGGCGCTGAATTATCGAGTTAACGCCGGTTATCTGCCGCCGGACCACTGGGTCAACGATCGCGAGCAGGGAGGCGGCCGTATTCTCGGAGAAGTCTGCCACTTTGTAGATTTACTGATGTTCCTGGCGTCATCGCCGATCGTCGAGGTTGAGGCGCGGGCGATAGGTAACTCGGGCCGATACAGCGGCGAGAATGTGCTGGTCTCCCTCAAGTTCGCGAACGGTTCCCAGGGGACGATCAGCTATCTCGCGAACGGCGACCGGTCATTCTCAAAGGAACGAATCGAAGTTTTCGGCGGAGGAAGTGTCGCAGCGCTGGAAGATTTTCGGCGTCTCGAACTTGTCCGTGATGGACGCAAAGAGACGGTCCACTCGCGCTGGCATCAAGACAAGGGACATCGCGACGAGTGGGTTGCTTTTGCGCAAGCGGTGCGAGCGCGAAGAGACGCACCGATACACTTCAAGGATCTGCTGTGTTCAACTCTTGCAACGCTTCGCATCGACGAGTCGGTTGCAACCGGAAGCCGTCTCACTGTGGATGTCGACGCCTTCCTGGACGCAGCTCAGAACAGCGCCAACTCCAGCCTGAACGAATGATCCAAATACATTTGAACGTCAAAAGGAGTTAACGTTAGTTAATGCTCATCTTGGGCCTGAACATGTTTCATGCCGACGCCTCCGCGGCGATCGTGCTTGATGGCGAAGTGAAATTCGCCGTTGCGGAGGAGCGTCTTAACCGGCATAAACATTTCGGTGGTTTTCCGGCACTCGCGGTTAAGGCATGCCTCGATGCCGTGGGCGCGAAGATCTCTGATATCGAACATGTGGCTGTTGGCCAGGACAGCGATGCGAATCTCGCGAAGAAGGTTCGGTACGCGCTTTCGAATCCGGCCAAAATTCTGAATTTCATTCGACTCCGCCAGCGGAAAGAAGCCATACGCGACGTGCGCACGCTTCTGTCGAAGGCCCTTGATGTTGACTCCGCTCAACTTCGTTTTCAAGAGCACCACCTCGAGCACCACATCGCCCACATCGCCAGCGCCTATTACTGCTCGCCATGGGAGAAGGCCGCGGGCTTCAGCTATGACGGTTCCGGCGATTTCGTTTCCACCATGATGGCGCGCTGCGAAGGCAACGAAATTGAAGTTCTCGATCGTGTCTTCCTTCCTCACTCTCTCGGCAGCGTCTATACGATGATTTGTGAATTCATCGGGTACACAAAGTACGGCGATGAAGGCAAGGTGATGGGCCTTGCGCCCTACGGCAAGGAGACGTATTGCGATGAGATCAGCAAAATCGTGACACCAAAGAATGGCGGCTTCCATCTGGACTTGAAATATTTCAAACCACTCGGGAGCAATCAGGGCATGCAAGTATTGCCGGACGGCACCGTGAAGCTGGCCCGCCACTTCTCCGACCGAATGGAGAAGCTTTTCGGGGAGCCGAGGCATCTGCACTCAGAGATTACACAGCGCGACATGGACCTCGCATTCGCCGTGCAACATCGTTTCGAAGAAATATTTTTCCATCTGTTGAATCAATTGCACCGTCGATTCCCATCAGACAACCTTGCAATGGCCGGCGGCTGCGCGCTTAATAGCGTCGCGAATGGAAAGCTCTTTGATCGCACGCCGTTTCGAACCACGTACATTCAGCCGGCCGCTGGAGATGAAGGCCTCGCTATCGGCGCCGCCCTGCATACATATCACTCCGTTCTTAAGCGACCGCGACGGCACCGTTTGGATCACTCGTATCTCGGTCCGGAATTTTCGGAATCACGGATTCAATCGGCGCTGCAGAGCGCAGGCCTGGAGTGGAGAAAGCTGCAACAACCGGCTTTGCTGGATGAGGTAGCTGAACAAATCGCTGCGGGAAACGTAATTGGGTGGTTTCAAGGCCGCATGGAGTGGGGGCCGCGCGCGCTCGGCAATCGCTCTATCGTCGCTCATCCCGGTCTGCCCAACATGAAGGACGTTCTCAACGCCCGCATCAAGCACCGGGAGTGGTTCCGTCCTTTCGCGCCTTCGATCTTGGCTGACTATCAACATGAATACTTCGAGCACGACCACCCATCGCCGTTCATGCTACACGTTTACAAGATTCGGCCAGAGAAACGCAAAGTTCTATGCGCCGTGAACCATGTAGACGACACGGGGCGCCTGCAGACGGTGACTCGCGAAGAGAATCCGACGTATTACGATCTGATCTCCGCCTTTCATCGCAAGACCGGGATCCCCGTCGTTCTCAACACTAGCTTCAACGAGAATGAGCCGATCGTGTGTACGCCAGAGGAGGCGATCGACTGCTTTAAGCGTACCCGCATGGATGTGCTGGCGATCGGCTCATTCCTGGTCGTGAAGCCAGTTGGGGGAAATCGCGAGACCGCGACCGTCGAGCGCAAAGGTGAAAATCGCCTAGCCGGGTGAGACCCTCGAAAAGACGCCGTATCGTCAGTGAACGATGAATCCTGTCACTGCGACGATCATCCCCAGCACGCCGAACAAGATTCCCAAGTACCAGAAAATTCTCCGTCCCGAGAGCAGCGTGATCGACGTGATCACTAATCCGATTTCCAGGAATACCTCGGCTAAATCGAAGCGGTCGGCTCGGCTTCGTTCCGTGGCAACCTCCGCTTCCAATTCGCGCGCCTTGTCTTCGATTTCCTTCTGATCGTCTTTGTAGCGGGCGGCTTCGCTTGAATACTTGTCACGCAGCTTTGCCAGCGCGGCTGCATCTGTCGTCGCCTGGATCGAGGTGAGATCTGTGAAGAGTTCGTCTGTGTGCCTCCGGATGTTCTTCGCCTGATAGAACGCCCACTGATCGGATGCCTTCGCCTGAAGCACAACCTCTTCGGTATGCGCCCGGTGCCCGACCAGCGAGACGACGGCCACCAGAACCGCGAGCACCGCCATGGTCAGCGATACGGGCGCGAGGCTGGGATCGTGCTTCGCATGTTCGGCGTGCTCTTGTAACTCGCTTAGTTCTTCGCTCATTCTGTCATTCCCCCATGACTTTAACGATCACGCGCTTGTCTCGCTGCCCGTCGAATTCTGCATAGAAAATGCGCTGCCAGGTTCCCAAATCAAGTTTGCCAGCGGTAATCGGCACGATGACCTCGTGATGGATGAGTAGCGCTTTGAGATGGGAGTCGCCGTTGTCTTCGCCCGTTTCGTGATGCTTGTAATTCTTGCGGAATGGAGCGAGATGCTCCAGCCATTGGTCGATGTCTTCGATCAGCCCGCTTTCGTTGTCATTCACGTACACCCCTGCCGTGATGTGCATGGCTGAGACCAACACCATGCCTTCCTGCACGCCACTCTTTCGAACAATTTCTTCCACCTGCGGAGTGATGTGCACATACGCGCGATGCGTCTTGGTATGAAACTTTAAGTATTCGGTAAGAGTCTTCATTTCGTGCTGATCCTTAGTGTCCGCGGTTTACCGGACGGCCTCCGCCAGCCTGCCGCTTGCGATCAACTCCGCGATCCGCGCGAAGTCTCCATACATTACGCGGTCCTTTTGCATCGTCGGGCACGCGGAACGGATCGCCGCGTGAACTGCTTGTCCACGCTTGGACGGCTTCATAGGAGCTAGAAAGTCAATCGCTTGGGCGACGGCCATGGCTTCGATGGCTAATACGTTGCGCGTGTTGTCTACGACGCGCTTGAGTTTGGTCGCGGCTGTCATTCCCATTGAAACATAATCTTCTTTGTTGCCAGAAGTCGTGATCGAATCGACTGACGCGGGATGCGCCAGAACTTTATTTTCGCTGACCAGCGCTGCGGCTGTAACCTGCGGCATCATGAAGCCCGAGTTCAATCCGGCGCCAGGTGCGAGAAATGGCGGGAGACCTTCACTCAGCGCGGGATTAACCAGTCGCTCAATCCTTCGCTCGCTGATGCCGGCCAAAGCGCTGAGTGCGATCGCTAGAAAATCCAGGGCAAACGCCAGCGGCTCGCCATGAAAATTTCCTCCGGAGATTACGTCGCCCTGAGCATTCTTCGGATCGGTGATGAAGACTAACGGATTATCAACCGCGGAGTTGGCCTCCGTCTCGAATACTTCTCGGCAGTGGCCGAGCGTGTCGCGAACTGCACCGTGCACCTGCGGAATGCAGCGAAGCGAGTAAGCATCTTGCACTCGGCCGCACTCGCGGTGCGATTCGCGGATCTGGCTGCCCTCGAGCATGCGTCGCAGGTTGGCCGCGGTTCTCATTTGGCCGGTATGTGGACGAGCCTTGTGGATGCGCTCGTCAAAAGCCGTGTCTGTGCCTTTGAGCGCATCACAGCAGAGTCCGCCGAGCGCGTCAGCTGAGTCCACCAGCGTTTCGGCAGCGAGCAGCGCCAGCGTTCCTATCGCCAGCATGGCCTGCGTTCCATTGATCAGGGAGATCGTTTCCTTCGATTGCAGCACCAGCGGCTTGATTTGCGCGCGCCTTAATGAATCGGAACTCGATACGCGTACGCCTTTATCGTCGAAGCATTCGCCTTCGCCAATCAGCGCGAGCGCTAGATGCGCCAACGGAGCTAGATCGCCGCTCGCCCCCACGCTGCCCTGCGACGGGACAACCGGCGTTACTCCGCGGTTGAGCATTTCGCAAAGCGTATCAATGACGAGGGCGCGCACACCGGAATGGCCCTTCGCGAGCGAATTTGCGCGGAGCAGCATCATGGCGCGAGTCTCGGCGACCGAAAGCGGATCTCCAACGCCGACTGCGTGCGACCGCACAAGGTTCACCTGCAACTCGAGAATCTGGTCGCCCGCGATGCGCACATCGCTGAGCTTGCCAACGCCGGTCGTAATGGCGTAGGCAACCTTGTTGCCCGCGACAATCTCGTCGACGACGGCGCGCGCCTGATCAACCGCTGCGCGAGCATCGGGGGCAAGCAGTACGGCGCGGCGCTCAATCGCGACTTCGCGGACGGCTTCCAGCGTGAGATCGTTCCCGTTGATATGCAGTGCGTTCAAAAACGCCTTTCATGTCTCCTGAGCATTTGAGACCCCCGAAGGCCTCGAAGATTACTTTCCGACCGCCGCACGGAACACCTGCAAATATTTATCCGGTAGTGCGGCAATCTTCATATTCGAATCGGTAACGATGTGGGTTGTCTCACCTTCAGCCAACAGCGTTCCGTGGTCCGCACGCAGCAATTCGTAGCTGAAAATCACGACCGATTCGCGCACGCTCTTCAGCCGCGTTCGGACCAACACTTCTTCGTCGTAGTAAACGGGGGCGCGGTAGCGGCATGTGACTTCGGCCACGGCGATGAACCGCCCATCTTCGCGCTCCATGTCGCGATAGGAGAATCCCATCTGGCGGAGCAGTTCCACGCGTCCCACTTCGAACCAGATGAGATGATTCGAATGGTAGACGACGCCCATTTGATCGGTTTCGGCGTAGCGCACGCGAATCTTGGTTTCGTTCAGCGCCTGGTGATTGTCTGCTTTCATTTTCCTGTCCACACCGGTTTGCGCTTCTCCAGAAACGAAGAAATTCCTTCCCGGAAATCGGCAGTCGTTCGAATTGCAGCATTCTCGCGCACGGCCGCTTCAATCTGGGCATCGATTTCAGCGCGGGCGTGATCGGTCAACAACTGCTTCGTGGCTTCCAAAGAAGTCGGACTGTTCTCCATCAATAATGCGGCCAGTGCTCGAGCGCGTATCATCAACCGATCCGGTTCGACAATCTCGCTGACAAGTCCTATCCGCACTGCTTCCTCTGCGCCAAAAATCCTGCCCGTCAGCAGCAGGTCGCGCGCTTGTTTCTCCCCCACTTGCCGTAGCAGGAATGTGGATACAATCGCCGGTACAAAGCCGATGCGCACCTCGGTGTAGCCAAACTTCGCCTCCGGCACTGCGAGGGTGAAATCGCATAATAGGGCGAGCCCAGTTCCACCCGCGATCGCCGCGCCATTTACCGCGGCGATCGTCACCTTTGGAAATTCATAAAGGGCACGGAACAGACGGACCATGGTCTGCGAGTCTTGAAGGTTCTGTTCCGGTGTGCGACCGAGGAGTCCCTGAAGATTCTCGAGGTCCATCCCCGAACAGAATGCCTTGCCGGCGCCAGTCACGATCAGGATGATTGCATCCGACTTCGCAACATCATCGAGAGCATTCAGCAGGTCGTCGATCAATTCAAAGCTGATGGCGTTGCGCTTGTCCGGACGGTTCAGTGTGATGGTCGCGACGCGACCGTCATATCCGAGTTGGATCGTGCTGTATCTCATTCCAAGCCTGCCGAATCAGTCTGCCGCGTGTGCACTGGAAAACTTTGCGCCGATTCCTGCCGTCGCCTTCAATAGCGCATCCAACGGCTTCAGCGGCGGTAGCTCCGCGCCGTGCTGCCCGAGGGCTTCAATCACTTTTTCTGTCGGGATGTTACCAACCAACGTATCCTGTGCAAAGGGACAACCACCGAGCCCTCCCAAAGCAGAGTCGAAGCGGCGGCAGCCCGCATCGTACGCGGCCAATACCTTCTCAGCCGCCAGCTCCGGACGACTATGCAAATGGACGCCGATCTCCAGGTAGTCATACTTCGCCATCACGGCGCCGACCAGATCGCTGACCTGCTTCGCGTCCGCCGCTCCAACGGTATCGGCCAGCGAGATCATCTTCAGGCTCTCGATTTCCATCAGCGAAATCGCTTCGATGACTTCATCCGGATTCCACAAGTCGCCGTATGGATTGCCGAATGCCATCGAAATATAAACCACGACGTCGACCCCTGCATCGTCGGCCTTTTTCTGAATCTTCTCCAGTTCTTCAAGCGCTTCTTCTGGAGATTGATTCTGATTCTTGCGCAGAAACGTTTCCGAAATCGAATAGGGAAATCCCAGCGTCGATACTGCCTGCGTCTCAATCGCACGCTGAGCACCCATCTCGTTGACTACGATGCCGATGATCTCCACATCATCCGGAGGGTCGAGTTGTTTCAGCACCTCTTCCGAATCCGCCATCTGCGGTACGGCTTTCGGCGACACGAAAGACACAGCGTCAATATGCTTGAACCCCACGCTGATCAAGGCTTTCAAATAATCGACTTTCAAGTCGGCGGGGATCAGTCCCTTCAGTCCTTGCCACGCATCACGCGGACATTCAATTAGTTTGACAGGATCAGCCATAAACCTCAGCTACAGATCAGCACGCCCTTGCAAGGCTCGAGGACCATGATTTGTCTCGGATCCATGTTGGTCGAGCTTCAAGTCCGCGGCAAGCGTCACGTTTGCAGCACTCCAACCTTAAACTCCGCGACATCCGGATTGAGCGCGGCCGCTTCGAGGGCCTGTGTGATCGCATCGCGGGTCTCAATCGGATCGATAATCTTGTCGATCCACAGTCGGGCAGCGCCGTAGCGGGGATCAGTCTGCTCGTCGTAGGTGCGCTTCACGGATTCGTAAAGTTCCTTTCTCTCTTCTTCGCTCAGCTTTTTGCCGCCGCGTTCGAGCTGCTTCACTTTGATCTCAACCAGCGTTCCGGCAGCCGACTCGCCGCTCATAACTGCGTACCGCGCCGTCGGCCACGCAAACACAAAACGCGGATCGTATGCCTTCCCGCACATTGCGTAATGGCCGGCACCGAATGATCCACCGACAATGACCGTAATCTTCGGCACCACGGAATTCGAAACCGCGTTTACCAGTTTTGCCCCTGCTTTGATGATTCCGCTCCATTCCGCATCGCGTCCGACCATGAATCCGTTTACGTCGTGGAAAAAAACGAGTGGAATCAAATTCTGGTTGCAATCCATGATGAAGCGGGCGGCCTTCTCGGCGGATTCCGTATAGATTACGCCGCCAAATTCAACTCGCTTGTGTCCCTCGTGATCGGTCTGCTGCGCATGCAATTTTTGATTCGCAACAATGCCAACGGCGAAGCCGCCGATACGCCCATAGCCGCAGATCAGCGTCTTGCCATATTCCGGCTTGTATTCGTCGAAGCGGCTGCCGTCGAGGATGCGTGCAAGCACTTCCTTCATGTCGTACGGACGCGCGGGAGACGAATCATAGATGCCGTAGATTTCTTCGGCGGACATCGCCGGCTCGACGGGCTTTTTCCTGTCCCAGGGAGAAAGACGCCGGTATCCCCACTTTTCGACGATCGACCGAATGCGTGCAATGCAAGCCTGATCATCCGGCTCGCGGAAATCGACGGTGCCACTGATCGCCGAGTGCATAGCCGCGCCGCCCAGCTCTTCAGCCGATACTTTCTGTCCGATCGCGGCCTGCACCAGCGCTGGCCCGGCCAGGAACAGTCCGCTGCCATCGGTCATCAGCACGTGATCGCACATGACCGGCAGGTAGCCGCCACCGGCGACGCACATGCCCATGATCGCTGCGATCTGCGGAATGCCCATCGCCGACATGACAGCGTTATTGCGAAACACGCGCCCGAAATCGTCTGTGTCAGGGAAGACATCTTCCTGTAGGGGCAAGAACACTCCTGCGGAGTCGACAAGGTAAATGGTCGGAATGCGGTTCTCAATGGCGATGTTCTGTGCCCGGATTACCTTTTTCGAAGTCATCGGAAAAAACGCACCTGCTTTTACAGTCGCGTCGTTGGCGATGATCATCACCATTCGGGTGTGAACACGGGCCATCCCTGTGATCACGCCGGCAGCGGGCGCGCCGCCCCACTCGTCGTACATGCCGTGCGCAGTGTAGATGCCCAGTTCAAAGAAAGTCTTGGGATCAGCCAGGAGTTCGATGCGCTCTCGGGCGGTCAGGCGCCCCTTGGCATGCTGGTTCTCGATCGCTTTTGCGCCGCCACCCTCACAGATTTTCTGTTCCTCGTTGCGTACCTGGGACATCAGATCCGCAAGGAAACGCATATTAGCCTCAAATCGCGCCGATGTGGGATCAATCTTTGTCGCGAGCGCGTTCGTGGGGGGAGACGAGTTCGCGATAGAGGAGTCGTTGCGATCGGCCATAGGTCGAAGGAGTGACTGACTACGGTATACCAGCGGGGAGGACCCGCGCAAACCGACGATCTACTTCAGTACGGTTCTCGCCTATCGCACTCTAGGGACTCCTGCTGATCCACTCTGCCAGCCGGCAGCCGTCTTCCTCCAGCAAGAACGTGCCCACGCCAAAACATTCGCCGACAATGCGATGCGACTCCGGATCGCGGGCCGCACGCGTGATCCACTGCTGTCCCACGCGGTACTGCGCTGCGGTGAACCATTTCTGGGGCAGAACTTCTACCAATCCAGCCTGCAGATAAAAAACAAAGAGCGCAAATGCCGGATCGTCGTTCGACATCGCCTTGTAACTTGTGGGAACGATCAACTCATCCACGCTTTGAAGTTCCGCCGGCACTTCGATTTTGTGCATGCCCGGGCTCAACGTCAGCGGAACTTCGAAATCTGCAGTTGGAGCGGTCGCAGAGTAAATCCGATCAGACGATTGTTTGAACCAGCCCGCGACTTCCGCCAAGTCAAACGCCTTCAACTGGTCTGGATCGAAGCAAGTTAGGCGAATGCTGCGCCCTTCCGGGCACCAGATGCCGACAAAATGAGGCGGCACAAGGAACGGACGGCAATAGGTGTTGAGTGCGATGCGAGCCTTGTCTGGCTCCTGTTCGAGTCCCAGAGTCACGAGGTGGGCGATAGAACGATCTATTCCGTGATGGGTCCAGACGAAGCGCTGTCCGGCAAGGGAGCGCAAGGCGGGGAACGTTTCCCAATACCACGGTACCGGACCGATCGTCTTTGAAAGGAGGTTCCTGACGCGGGCTGCCTCGATCTCTGCCATCACCCGGCCGCCGGCACGCCCGGCCCCTTCACGTGCGTGCGAATAAACTGGACGATGTCGTCCATCGCGGTGCCAGGTTGGAAGATCGCCGCCACGCCTGCTTCCTTAAGGCCATCAATATCCTGATTGGGAATGATGCCGCCCACTACCACGATCACGTCGTCCATCTTATTCTGCTTGAGCAGATCCATCACGCGGGGGACGATTGCATTATGCGCACCGGAAAGAATTGACAACCCGATAACCCGCACGTCTTCCTGGAGCGCCGCGTTGACGATCATCTCAGGAGTTTGCCGCAGGCCGGTGTAGATGACTTCCATCCCCGCATCGCGTAAAGCGCGGGCAATGACTTTCGCGCCGCGATCATGGCCGTCGAGGCCTGGTTTCGCCACAAGGACGCGGATTTTCAGGTCAGCCATTGAGATCATTAAATCACAGCCGACACCGGCGACGCAGAGGAATCTGAATCGACCGGGCCCTCCCTGTGTTCGCTTCTTACAGCGTCTTGATGTCGAGGCTTCGCCACAAGTACCAGCATGCGACGCTGCGGTACGGCGCCCAGGGCTTTGCGATTTTTTCCATGATGTGCGGCTTGGGAAGTTTGCGTTTCTTATAGTGCTTCCTGATTGCCGCCTGCACGCCATAGTCCCCGGTGGGAAGTACATCGGGTCGGCGCAGAGAAAACATCAGAAACATGTGCGCCGTCCAGACGCCGACGCCCTTCACTTGCGTCAGATGCTTGATGACCTCTTCATCGGACATGTCAGGCAACCGCGCAAAGTTGAGCAGTCCGTCGCGCGTTTTTGCCGCGAGATCTTTCAGATAGGCCGACTTCTGTTTCGACAGACCAACGGCGCGGAGTTGCTCATCGCTCAGTTTGAGGATGCCTTCGGGCGTCAGCGGTTCTCCCGCCAATGCAGAGAAACGCTTAAAGATGGTCAGGGCTGCCTTGCCGTTCAACTGCTGGTAGACGATCGCCTCCGCCAGGCTGTGAAACTCGGCGAGACTAAACTGCATTCGACAAGGCCCCACGCGCTCGATAATGGCGCGCAGGACCGGGTCAGATTTCCTGAGATGATTGACGGCCTTTCGCATGGCTTTTACATTTACCACAAAAATGCGCGAAAGGCGAACAAAACACGAATCAACGTCCTCGATCGACAGCTATTTCTTTACCGCGATTGCAGTTACTTCGTATCTTCCGTTGCGCAGCAATTTGTTTGTGCCAACAAAAGCCCGCGCTGGGAAATCGCCGTGAAAATACGTCTTATACACGTTATTGAAGGTGTCGTAGAGGCTCAGATCTGTGCAGTAGATTTGTACGTTGACCACATCGTCCATTGTCATCCCGGCCGACTCCACGGTCTGCTTGATCTCGTCCATCACCAACTTCGCTTCTTCCTCCGCGCTGGCCGGCGGTTGGCCTGTCTTCACATCCAGTCCGATATGACCGGCAACGTAGAGTGTGCCGCCGACGAGAACTCCATCGCTGAAGGGCAGCGTCTTTGCATCAGCGGGACGGGAATTGTTGATGTACTTGCGGTCAGCCGCGTTGGCTGCCACACAGACCACAAGGAACAACACTGCCGCGACGATCTTGCCTGATTTCATTCGTTCTCCTCACACTTGAATTGAGTTCGGACTCGCAGACTATCACCATCAGCGGAGAGAGGCCAATAGCAGTCCGGCAATTCCTCCGCCGAGCACGACCCACGCCGGATTCAACTTCCATCGCAGCAGCACTGCGAGGGCCGTCGTTGCAATCACCCATGCTGGCCATCCCCGAAGCGCATCAGTTGCTAGCCGGATCGTGACCCCAACCATGAGCGCCACCGCGCACACGTTTACGGAGTCGAGAAACGCCGCCATCCATGGGGACTGCCTCAGTCGAAACAGCACGGGCGCTAGCAGGGAGACATAGAAGAACGACGGCAGAAAAATTGCCAGTGTTGCGACTGCCGCCCCTGGAGCGCCTCCAAGGATGTATCCGATGAACGTCGCCGTAGAGAGCACCGGTCCCGGTGTAAATTGCCCGATCGCCACTGCATCGAGTAACTGCTGCTCGGTGAGCCACGCATGCTGGTGAACCAGTCCCTGGTCCAGGAACGCCAGGAGCACGTAGCCTCCGCCATAAAGGACCGCGCCGACTTTCAGGAAGAACAGCGCGATCCTGCCGAGGGACGGTCGGGTCACAACGGGCGCAGCCGCTGCCGAAACCAGCGTGAAGATTCCGAACGAACGCCATGAGGGTCGCTGCGCCAGAAGTGAGGTGCGGGGAGATAACAGCAGGGCTCCGGCCGCCCGGATGGTCGAAGCCCTACGCGCCAACATCCCCAGCGCGCCGCCGACGAACAGAATCGCAATCGGATTTATGCGCAGTAAAAATGCCGCCAGTGCCACGACACCGAGTGCTGCAAGTCCCGCACCTCGAACCGCTGTCTTCCCCAATCGCCAGATCGCAATCGCGATCACGGCGATCACGGCGGGCTTGATTCCCGCGAGCACTGATGTCGCTTGCGCCAATGTTCCGAAGCGCACGTAGAGCCATGCAAACGCTCCCGTGATCAGTGCTGCGGGCAGAATGAAGCTTGCTCCGGCTATGCAAAGGCCAGTCCAGCCTGCGCGTACGAAGCCCACGTTGATCGCCATTTCTGTGGAAGTAGGGCCGGGAATCAGGTTGGCCGCGCCCAGCATGTCCAGGAATTGTTGGCGCGTGATCCACTCGCGCTTGCGGACAACTTCTTCTTCGATCAGCGCAATGTGCGCCGCCGGCCCGCCAAAGCTGATGGCTCCAAGCTTGAGGAAGAGCGCCGCGAGTTCGCGTAAGCGCGGTAGATTCCCGCTGGCGCGCGCCGGGACTTTTCCGGGTCGACTGGATTCGCCGTTCACGCCGCCTTATGCTCACCCTGGCGAAAGTTCTCGATCAGATGCTCAGATGTTCGCAGCGAGAACGCCAGAATGCTGATGGTGGTGGTCTTGTCGGTGCAGTTCAGAAAGACGCTGGCATCGCACACGTAAAGATTGGGTACATCGTGCGTTTGCCCAAAGCGATTCGTCACAAAATTCTTAGGATCATTTCCCATGCGGCACGTGCCCGTTTCGTGCAGGCTCCAGCCGGGGATCTCGGGAGCGTCGCCGGTTCCCTCAAGAACGCCTCCGGCCGCGCGCAATACTTCCGCGCAAACTTGCTTCGAGTGCTCCCACATCTTCAGAACGTTTTCATCCCATTCGAAGTGAATGCGAGCGACGGGAATTCCGTAAGGATCTTTCACCTCCGGATCGAGATCAACGAAGTTCGTATCCGATCGCAACGACGGAGCTTGGATTCCAAAACTCACCGGCGTGGGATATCTCCGCTTAACCTCGCGCTTAAAGGACGAACCGAATCCATCCATGTCAGTAGCGAAGCTAGGGAACTCCGTGCACCCGCCGTCGGGATAGACGGAATATCCTCGAATGAACTTTTCTTCGTGCGGGTCTTTCAAATTCTGCCAGCGCGGCATCCAGGCAATCGTGCTGTCGGCAACGTGGTCAGGAAAACTGGGTTGACCCAAGAGCTGCGGCAGATATCCGTGCGCCGATTCACCGTAAAGATGGTCGCAGAGATTGCGGCCCAGCTGCCCACTGGAATTCGCGAGGCCATTCGGCCAGTGCCGAGACTTCGAATTCAACAGAATACGAGCCGATTCTATGCACGACGCCGCCACGACAACCGCCCGTCCATAGACTTCCACTTGCTGCTTGGTTTTGCGGTCGACGTAAGCGACGCCCTTCGCCTGCCCGTTTTCGTCGACCAGGACATTTTTAGCAAGCGCGTCAGTGCGCAATTCCAGATTCTTCGTAGCCTCTGCTTTCGGCAACAGGAAATAGGGGGTCGAGAAAAATGCGCCTACGTCGCATCCCGTCGTGCATTCTCCGCAGAAATGGCACGCAGGATGTCCTTCATGCGGCTGCGTCAGCTGAGCGCAGCGGTCCGGCAAATAGGGCACGCCCACCTTATTGCAGCCCGCCTCCAGAATGAAATCGAGGCATCGAAACTTGAACGGCGGCAAGTATGAGCCATCTGGATTGCTTGGCCGGTTCTGCACCGTGCTGGCCACGCCAATCATCTTCTCCACGCGCGTGTAAAACGGGCTGATCTCCTCATGTGTGATGGGCCAGTCCACATCGTAACCGTCAAGGGAGGCGGCCTTGAAGTCGATGTCGCCGAATCGCGCCGAACTGCGCCCCCAGAAGTTCGTCTTGCCGCCCACTGCATTGCACCGCGGCCACATCCATTTCATCCCTGGCGGAGTGGTGAACGGAATCTCGTGATCCCACGCGGCCTTGGTGTACTCGTTGTCCATGTAACCGAAAGACTCGGTGCGTCGCTTGGGATCGTCAAGTCCGTGGAACTTCATGTCCCACGGCATGCGGTGGTAGCGAAAGTCTTTCTCAGGATCGAGTCGCCGCCCCGCGTTCAGCGCGCACACCTTCAACCCGGCTTCGCACAGCGTCTTGATCGCCATGCCGCCGCCCGCTCCGGTCCCAATCACGATCACGTCGTAGATCTGTCTCGCCATGGTTCTGGTGTTTCGTTCTCCGCCACTCTGTTTTTCGCGTCTTGTGTGGCTTCCTTATTTCTTCGTGAAAGCCCTTACGAGTTCACCGATGAAAGATGCTTATGCTCCGGATCGCTCTTGTGCGGACACTCCGGCGACTCTGCGTAAAACTTCAGCGCGGGGTTATCCAGTGCTTTGAAGCCAATCTCGCTGGTGTAGAAACCGGTCACGGTGTACTCGCGCATCGTGCTGAAGAAGCGTCGACCCGCTTCCTGGCCCGGACGCGCCTTGTCTTTGAACCCGAGCGGCTCGAGCAGAGAAGTCTGCTGCTCTGCCGCAAGGTCCGCAAACTTTTTCCCAGAAGTCTCTTCCGAGTACGCGTTCAACCATGTAAGCCCAGTGCGAAAGCCATACTGCGCATCGGGATCGCTCGCCACCATGAAGTCAATAAACTCCGCGACACCCGCTTCCTGCGCGCCTGGCGTGCCGTCGCTGGGGATAATAATGCCCGTCAGCCGCTCGACCATTGCATACTCGCCGGGCGTGAAAAACTGCGGACGGTACACTGCAGGCTTAATCTGAAGCGCGGCATTGCCGATATGCCCACAAGCAAATCCCCATTTACTGAAGCCTGGAAACTGGGCCGCAGCCGCGGCTGTTCCCAGAATGCGCAAGATCTGCCGTCTTCCGACTCCTTGTCCGGCCATAGTTTTTCTCTGAGTTAGGAAAGATACTTGACTGTCTTCTCGACCAATTCCGCCGTCGGTTTATACGGATCACCCGGCGCGTCGTATTCGATCGAGCAGTATCCCTTGTATCCGTGCTTCTTGAGAATGCCGAAGGTGCGCTCCAAATTCACCTCCACCATTTTGCCGTTGTCATCGACCTCACCGTTCTTCACGTGGCTAATGCCGTAGGCATGGGCAAACATCGCCTCCATGGCGCGATCTGAGAACTCCTCGCCGTGTGCGACCAGCGAGTTGCCGAAATCAGGCAGAGCGCGCAGCCAGGGGCTGTTCACCTTCTCAATGACCTGCACGATGAAAAACGGATCCTCACTGACAGGATTGTCATTCTCCAGGTGGATGACGACATTTTTCTTCGCGCCATACTCTGCCACGCGAGCGAGTGCGTCGGCCGCTCGTCCCACGTCGGGCTTTGAATCTTTAGCTCCGTCAATGTGCGTACGAATGCTCGGCGACCCGAGTGCGACACCAATGTCGATCCAGTCGTTGCTCGCTTTGACGGCCTTTTCGCGCTCCGCTGCGTCCGTTGAATACTGGCTGTGACCGCCATCGACCGCGATGTCCACCACTGCTGAGCCTGCCCGTTCGACTGCAGCGCGAAACTCTTCCAGATATTTTGGATCAGTTGAAGGGAAGATGGGGCTCCAGGGCTCAATCTTATGCACGTTGAACTTGTCGGCTACGTGCGCAGCAAAATCCTTCAATTGCATCTGTTGGGATACCGGCACGGTGCTGGGAGTTTTGCCGTCCCATCCCTTCCATCCCACGATGAATTCGCGAAAAGGATACGCTGCCACCGCAACTCGATCGCGCGGTGCGGACGGGAACTTTACTGCGGGGACGGGACTCGCGGCGTGAGCAAGCCGCGGCAAAAATGACGCGCCCGCCGCCGCAACGGCGCATTGGCCAAGAAACGTTCTTCGTGTTGTTGCGTTCATGCGCGCCAGTGTAGCAGAGGGCTTTGCCTCGGTGCGAACCCTCGCACGGCCAAGATTGCAGGCTCCAACGAGAAGAAACTACACCGAGGTACGCGCGATCAAGCTACTGCAATTCGGTTATTATTTTTCCGATGGCACGAGTATTCATCACAGGTTCTTCAGACGGCCTCGGTCGAATGGCGGCGCAACTGCTAATCGAGCAAGGTCACATCGTTGTTCTGCACGCGCGCAACGAGCAGCGTGGTCAGGACGCTCTGGCAGCCGTTCCCGGAGCGGAGAAAGTCGTCATTGGAGATCTGTCGAGCATTGCGCAGACGAAGAGAGTGGCTGAACAGGTCAACGCACTCGGCAGCTTCGATGCTGTAATTCACAACGCAGGCGTCGGCTATAGGGAACCACGACGCATTGTGACCGAGGACGGCTTGCCGCGTGAATTCGCCGTCAATACCCTTGCGCCATACATTCTGACCACGCTGATTGAGAAGCCGAAGCGCCTCGTTTACCTAAGTTCCGGCTTACACCAAAACGGAGACGCCAGTCTGAAGGATCTCGGGTGGGAAAGCCGTCCATGGCGCGGGCAGCAGGCCTACTCCGACACCAAACTGCACGATGTGCTGCTTGCGTTCGCAATTGCCCGCCGCTGGCCCGATGTTCTCTCCAACGCGGTCGAGCCCGGCTGGGTCGCGACTAAGATGGGAGGAGCCGGCGCGACCGATGACTTGGACGAGGGACATCGGACGCAAGTCTGGCTCGCCGTCAGCGACGATGCCGCTGCGAAGGTGACCGGCGCGTACTTCTACCACTTGCAGCGTCGGAAACCGCATCCGGCCAGCCGCGACAAAGACCGCCAGGAGGAGTTGCTCGATGCCTGCAAACGCTTCTCGGGAGTGGAACTGCCTATGAGCTGAATAACGCACGCCGTCGTCCAGAACATGCCGACGAAGTCGAGCACTTTACTTTTCCTCCTCTCGTTTCTACCTTATCGAAATGGCCGTTTACTTCACCCCCGAACTCTTTCGCTTCCTGGCGCGCTTAAAGCGTAACAATAACCGCGACTGGTTTCTCGCTCATAAGGGCGAATACGAGAAACACGTGCGGCAGCCGGCACTGCGTTTTATCAGCGACTTTGCGGTGCCGCTGGCCGACATCACTACGCATCTGGTCGCAGATCCCCGCCCCTCGCGCGGATCGATGTTCCGCATTTATCGTGATACTCGCTTCTCAAACGACAAGCGCCCGTACAAGACGCACATCGCCATGCGCTTCTCTCACCGAGGCAAAGACGTGCACTCCGCGGGGTTTTATCTGCATCTCGAAGCTGGAGGCAGCTTCGCTGCCTCGGGCCTGTGGCATCCCGAGCCCCCAACCCTGCTCCAAGTCCGCAATGCCATCGTGTCGCGTCCTAAAGAATGGCGCGAAGTTCGAAAACTGCTCAACTGGGGCGATGCCGGAAAACTCACGCGCGCCCCACGCGGGTTTCCCAGCGATCACGAATTCGTGGAAGATCTGAAGCTGCGCGATCTTGGTACGAGTGTGGACTTCACCGACAAACAGGTTTGCGGTCCCAGGTTTTTGAGGATGTTCGCCGCGGCCTGTCGCGAAATGTCCCCCGTCGCCGCATTCTTAAGCAGCGCCGTAGGACTGAAGTTCTAAACGGACATTTCTGTTGTTCGCGCCGGTCGTCCCAAGATTGATTCAGAACACAAACTTACCAGCGACTTGAACGAGCCTTGCCGAGTTCGCGTTGATGATCTGGCCGAAGCCTGCGCTGCTGATATTGCCATTCACCGCGGACATGCTGTTGTGCCCCAAAAGAGCTGCTTGGCGCGCGCACCCGTTCTTTTGTTCTGTCTGGCCCGAATTCGTTCGATCTAGAAACTGAAATTCGGCCTCCGCCACAGGACGCAACCGGCAACGCGCTGACTACTCAACGCTCTAAGAAATGGTGCTCCACCAGATTTACTCAATCTTTACATCCATTTCACGGCGACGTAACACGCTGTGCCTAAGGTTACAAATCTGTAATCGCGAGTTGCAATTTCAACATTCGGGGGCTTTAAATGCAGTGCGCTGGAAATCGGACCTTCGTACTAGCCGGTCGGAACGTGGGTTTCACAATCCCGTGTCTATTTCTTCTGGTCGGATTTTTCTTATATTTGGCGCCTTTTTCATCAGCGCAAATCGATCGTGCGGCCCTGAGCGGCACCGTTGTCGATCCTTCCGGCCGCGTTCTACCGCAGACACGGATCACCGCCGTGCAAATTGCGACCAAGCTGGAGCGCGCGACGACGTCCTCTGCCACCGGAACGTATGACATCCCTGAGTTGCCGGTTGGAAACTACACCATCACGTTTGAGCATAACGGGTTCAGGACGCTCACCTTCGTCGATGTCGAGGAAGTGCTGGGCCGCACGCGGACCCTCAACGCGACGCTGCAGGTGTCCGGCAAAGACGAGCGAGTGCAGGTCTCTGCCAGTTCCGCGGAGCTAGACAAGACATCCGACGCATTAGGCGGCCGAATCGAGCCGGAGCAGGCGAAAGAGTTGCCGCTCAATGGCCGAAACTGGGCGACGCTGACCGCACTGGTGCCCGGCGCGGTTGATACCGGAGGTAGTAATCAGCGTTCCGTTCGATTTGCAGGCCGCGGACGCGATGACGACAATTTTACGTACGACGGAATCGATGCCACCAACATCGTGAACCAGCCGCAGCAGCCTTACGTTCGACTCGCGATTCCTCTCGACACCATTCAGGAATTCCGCATTGACTCGATGCTGGCTACTGCCGAAGCCGGAGGAACTGGCGGACCACAACTCGCCGTCACTTCTCCTTCAGGAACCAATGAATGGCACGGCGATGTATTCGAGTTTTTCCGCAATAACGTCTTTGACGCCATGCAGCCTGTTCCCGTTAGCACTACTCCCCAGCAGCCTCTGCACCTGAATCAGTTTGGAGGCTCTTTCGGAGGTCCCATCGTTCGCGACAAGACGTTCTTCTTCGTCGCCTATGAAGGATATCGGCAGCACTGGGGCTTCCCCCTGCAGGGATTCGTTCCCAGCGTTGCCTTCCGCGCCCAAGTCGCCGCCGATTCGCCAGCGCTAATTCCGATTCTCAACGCATATCCGGTGGGACAGACGTCCTACAAGCCCGACATCGATCAGTTCAGCTCAGAAGGCACGCAGGTCGTCACGGAAAACTCCGCGATGATGCGCCTTGACCAACGCTTCACCGAGAAAACGACGGCTTTCATTCGCTTTAATATCGACCGCGCCGTCAACACGCAACCGCTGGCCACCTCCGGTCAATATCTCGAGGACCGTCAGCAGCTGACCTCCGCGCCGGTCAACGGTGCCATCGAACTGATGCATATCTTTTCTCCGAATCTGATCAATGAAGCCAAGTTCGGATTCAATCGCGGCACCGCCATCACTACCGACGTCAATCAAAGTGGTATCCCCTACGTCATCGCTGTCTCCGGATTTACTAGCCTCAACAACAACCGCATCAGCAAAGGCGTCGGTAACTCGTTTTCAGAAATCGACAATTTGACGTGGATCCGGGGACGTCACACGGTCAAGGCCGGCGTTGAGATTCGCCGCGTCCAGTTGAACCAGGGCAACACCGAAGCCGGAACGATTACCTATTCGGGCATCAGCGGCGGCACTGCACAAGACGCCTTCGACGCCAACCAGGTCAGCAAGGCGAGCCTGAACGGAGCGCTTCCCATCAACGGATTGCGCAAGATGCAGTACTTCGGCTATCTGCAGGATGAGTTCAAGGTCCTGCCGAATCTCACCATGAACCTCGGCGCGCGATACAGCTTCTTCAACATTTTTCACGAAGTTCAGGGCCGCGCAAATCCGTTCGACTTTGCGACTTGCGGGCCGCAGGGCTTTTGCGGAGTGGGAGCCAGTTTCGGTCAGCCGAATTACGGAGACATTGATCCTCGCGTCGCTATTGCCTGGTCCCCGCGCAAGGATGACAAGACCGTTACTCGCATCGGCGCCGGAATCTATCACGAAGACGGACAGCTCGACGACCAGAACCTTCCCATCAGCAACGAAGTCTTCGCCTACTCGCTGTCAAACACCAACATTCCCAATCTCAGTTACCCGATCGAGCCATTCCTGGCCAGCACTACGGGCATCGTGTCGCCGCGGGATGACGATCGCCGCCGCAAAGATACCTACGTGTCCCAGTGGGGGCTTTCCGTGCAACAGGAACTGCCTGCCGACTTTATTGGAACGGTTTCCTACGTCGGCAGCAAGGGTACCTACCTCCTGACGCTCTCGGAAGTAAACGTCTTCGATCCTGTCACTGGACTTCAGCAGTACCCGAACTTCGGCATAGTGAGCTGGCGCGGCAACAAAGACAATAGCAACTACAACGGTCTTTCCGTGGCCGTAAAGCGATCGTTCTCTCGCGGCTTTCTGTTCTCGGCAAACTACATGTGGTCGCACGAAATTGACGACGGATCGAATGGCAGTGGCGACGGCGATTCGCTGGTCGCGCAGAATGTCGCATGTCAGGCATGCGAACGCGCCTCCGGCATCTGGGACGTTCGCCACGTCTTCAACGCCAACGCCGTCTATGAACTTCCCTTCGGACGCGGAAAGGCATTTCTCAATCAGCCCGGCTTCGGCCGTGCAGTGTTCGGCTCATGGGAACTCACGTCCACGTTCTCTGCGCGCACAGGATTCCCCATCAACGTCACAGTTGATCGCGCATCCTCCGACACGCCCGACGGAAACACCACCGATCAACGCCCCGATCGCGTCCCCGGCGTGCCGATCACGCCGCCCGGAGGCGCAACCATCGGCGACTGGATCAATTCCGCCGCGTTCGTCGCACCCGCATCGAAAACCTGGGGCGACTTTCCTCGAAACGGCGCGCGTGGTCCTGGCGCGTGGCAGATGGATCTAGGCGTTGGTAAGCGAATCTCTCTGAGCGAGCGGGCGCAAATGCAGTTCCGCGCCGAGTTCTTCAACATCTTCAACCACCCGCAATACGGCTCGCCCCAGTCGGATTGGTCGGCCTCTTCCTTCGGAGTAATCAATCAGACAGTAAACACGACGACTCCGGTGAGTCCGGTGGGTTCGGGCACCCCGCGGGAGCTTCAGTTTGCGCTGAGAGTCGCCTTTTAGCAGGTCCAACGAGCCGCGCAGCTCCCGGGTCGGGATCTCCGCGGAGTTAAGCAAGCTCCAGCAGAACTGAATACGTTCAAACCCTCAGGCTGGCCCACCGAACTACGAGCGCACGGGGAGCGGTTTGTTGGTGTGAAAGTACTTCTTATACGCGGCGATCCAGTCTGTCGCGATGTCGCGCTGCGCCGTAGAAAGGTCCAGTTGTCCACTGCACACCATCTCGTGCAAGCGCTCTTCTAAAGCATCCTTCACATGCGCATTCCAGTTATCTGTTCGATAGGGCTCGGGCCACAGGTTGCGGATATCCTCGGTTCCCCCCAAGCGGGGTGCGATGAGGTAATCGATCTCGTAGTCTTCAGGGCGAGCATTGGCGATGCCATACTCCTGGAATACCTTCTGCCGCAGGGACCCCGTCACACTTCCCACCACGTCTTCCTCAGGCACCGAACAGACCTCGCTCATAGTCACCCGACGGGTTGCACCGGGCGTTAAGCTGCGGTTGGGAGCGGCCCCCGTATCAAACAATAAGGAAGCAGATCTCAACTCGCGCAGTGACACGTGCCGAAACCACAAAATCCCAAACGCTACCGCAATCAATGTCGCGCCGACGATTGCAACACGTGGCAGGCTGAATCCAGACTGAAAAGCGTGCTTCCACCACTGGTTTTGCGGTTTGGAGTTTAATTCGGCCAGCCGTGCGCGAAGCAGCGCACGTGGGCCAGCAGCGGGAGGGAGCTGCCCGTCAAACTCCGCGTGATGGGCCCGCACAAACCCCGTAATCGTAGACTGGATTTCGTCCATCCGAGCCCGGCAATCCCAGCATGCTTCAAGATGAGTGGCAACTTCGGCAGCGCGTTCAGAGGACAGCTCTCCATCCGCCGAGCGAACGAGTTCTTCGTCCGACAAGTGGCGTATCGACGGATTCGCATTCTTACGCAGCATGGTTTACCTCCCGTCCGCACGAACCAGACGTGCGAGGGATCGTGTTAGAGAAATCGATACCGCTCCCAAAGACATTCCAAGTACCGTTGCGATCTCGCGGTAGCGAAGGCCTTCAGCGCGTAACCGCAGACAATGTTGATCGTTCTCCGGCAGAACCCGGACGACAGCCTGCAAGTGATATCGCCTTTGTGCCTCAGACATCTCCGCCTCGGGGCTGGGCCCCGGATCCGCATGTCCCTCTACCACGCTCGAGTCCCCTGCAGTCCGTTGGGCCAACGTTTGATTCGCGAGCCGTTGCTTCAGTGCGAGATTGTGGCAAACGCGAAAGAGCCAACCCCGAAGGTTCTTGCGAGAGCGACCCAGTTGAAGGTGTCGGAACAGAGCCAGGAATACCTCCTGCGCGACCTCTTCCGCATCGTGGATTGACAGGCCCAACGACAGGCTGTAACGCAGTAGCGGACTGCGGAACTCATCGAACAGTTCCATCACCTCTTCCTCGATGCGGGACGCCTTCTCCGTCGTCTTCAGCGTCGACGGGACGGCGAACGCAGCGTCCTCACACGATGATGGCGGCATTTCTGCTCCCATATATACATTCCAATCCTAGCGTTTCTGTTCACGGTTTTGGAGGGAAATTGACCCTTGGGGTCCCGAAAAAAGCGTGAACGAAACCGCATCGAACGGAATATTCCAATGATGGAAGTTCTTTCGCGTCTACACTGATTGGGGCGTCTACTTTGACTGATCGAGTTCGAGTATTTGTCGGGAAAATCGCCGTTTTCTTCTTTTTTTCTTCCCTGCTTCTCGTAGGCCAAAGCAATAGCGGCGACTTGCGTCTCAAAGTGACCGATCCATCGGGCCTTGCCGTGAAGACCGCGATTCGAGTCATCAGCGAGGCGAACCAATACCGGCGCGTCCTTAGCACCGATGATCAAGGCGCAGTGACTTTGCAGCACCTGCCCTACGGCGTGTACCAGATCCAGATCAACCAGCCAGGGTTCGCGGAAGTGGCGGAATCTATCGATGTCCACTCGTCGATTCCAACCGAACACTTGATCCAATTGAGAGTGGTCGCGCCGAGCGAGTCCGTGACCGTGAACGCGGCCAATACTCTCATCGACGCCGATCAGGCAGGTTCGGTCAGCCAAGTCGGATCAGAGTCCATACAAAGCCGGCTCAGTTCCATCCCCGGCCGCTCGATTCAGGACCTGGTAAATTCTCAGCCTGGCTGGTTGTACGAGGGAAACGCAGTTCTGCATCCTCGTGGCTCGGAATATCAGACACAGTTCGTTGTGGACGGCATCCCCCTCACCGACAATCGCTCTCCCAGTTTCGGACCAGCCATTGATGCCGACGACGTGCAATCGCTAAGCATCTATACCGCCGGCATTCCCGCGGAATATGGCCGAAAAATGGGCGGAGTCGTGGAGGTCAATACTCTGCAGAATCCCCAGCCTGGGTTTCATGGACAATTGGTTTTATCCGGCGGCAGCTTCGATACGGCAAACGCCGCCGCCCAGGGGCAGTATTCTTGGGGCGGCAATACGCTTGGCGCCAGCGCCAGCGGCGGCAGGACGGACCACTATCTAAATCCCGTGGTTCCGGAGAACTACACAAACACCGGAACCCTCGGCGATTTCTCCGTCAATTATGAACGGGATCTCACGCCGAAGGACCGTCTGCGATTTATCGTTCGCCATGAACTCTCCCGCTACGAGATTCCCAACGAACAGATTCAGCAAGCTTCGGGCCAGCGCCAAACCGCCGACAACATTGAAACGATGGGAATCGCTTCCTACCAGCACACATTCTCTTCCAACGCGCTGGCTGATTTTCGGACGATGGTCCGCGACAACAATATCGACTTCAACTCGAATCCACAGTCTGATCCCATCGAAGTCTTCCAGGGTAACTTCTTTCGCGAGGCGTATTTCCGAGGCACGGCAACCATCAATCACGGGCGCCATGAGTGGAAAGTCGGATTCGAATCTGACAACACGTTTCTGAACGAGAACTTCCGTTATCACATCACCGATCCAACTCAATTCGATGATGACACTCCCATCGACTTCAGTTTTCTCGCCAACCGGCCCGATCTGGAGCAGTCTGTTTTCGCACAAGACCAGATACGTCTGAAGAACTGGACAATCAGTGCTGGCATCCGCTGGGACCACTATCAGTTGCTGCTCAACCGGCATGCGGTGGATCCCCGCTTTGCACTCTCAAAGTATTTCCCCTCTGCCAATATCATTCTGCATTTTTCCTACGATCGGGTGTTTCAGACTCCATCCTTCGAAAATATCTTGCTCTCAAGCTCGACCGCGGTTGAATCGATTGACCCAACGAGTTTCCTGAGACTGCCGGTCGAGCCGTCGGAGGGTAATTATTACGAAGCAGGGCTAACGAAGGTCTTCTACGGCAGAGTGAAACTGGACACGAACTACTACCGCAGACTCGTCTCCAACTATGCGGATGACGATCAAATCCAGAACACCGCTATCAGCTTTCCGATCGCATTCCGCAAATCAGTTATCTACGGCGCCGAAGGAAAACTCGAGGTGCCAGATTGGCATCGATTCTCCGGTTTCTTGAGTTACTCCTACATGGTCGGGAACGCCTGGTATCCCGTCACTGGGGGACTATTTCTAGGAGACGACGCGCAAGGAATTCCTGCCAGCGGACACTTCCCGGGTTCCCAGGACCAGCGCAACACCGTCCGTGGCCGCGTTCGGTATCAGGTCCGTCCCCGCTTCTGGATCGCTGGGGGAATTCAATACGACACTGGGCTTCCGTTCGAGTTTCAGTGCGATTCCAGCCTGACCTTGCAACAGTGCATTTATAGTCCGGGAGGCCCCGCTCAGACGTATGGACAGGCAGTTGTGGACCGCGTCAACTTCGCGCGCGGCCGAATCTACCCGTCGTTTCAACTGAATGCGTCAGTGGGCGCAGATGTGTATAAGTCGGACCATGCGAACGTTCGATTTCAGATCGATGGACAGAACCTCACCGACATTCTGGATGTCATTGACTTCGGCGGACTCTTCTCGGGAAATGCGATCGGTCCGTCCCGCAGCGTAGCCATGCGGCTCACAACAACTTTTTAAGACGCGGCTCGGAAAGGGCTGAAGCGTGGCGAATATGGTGGAGGCGGCGGGAGTCGAACCCGCGTCCGAAAATGTTACTGGTCAAGAGACTACATGCTTATTCACGTTCATGCCCCAGGCATTACCCTGGGACGTTCGCGGCCTCCGCTCAGAACGGACAAGAAACGGGTGCCGCTAGCCTGAGGTCTTAGCCTCCCCGCCCAGACGTAGCAGAGAAGAGCAGCCCGCTGTGTGACGTCCTGACCGCAGCCCACGGGCGAAGCCGCGGAGGACGGCAACTTAACTAATTAAGCTGCGTATGCCATCTGTTGATTGGCAATTATCATTTTGCCCACGATTACGGGTGTGTGCACCCCGGCATGCCTCTTGGCCGCAAGCATCTCCGTCGAAGCCGTGACGCCCCCACTGGTGGGATTGGCCATTCAAAGAACCAGGCTCTGAGAGCCACTTCCAGACTAGGTGCTGGGATCAGCGAAGTCAAACACCGCCAGTACCCACACCAGTCACTTGGTGATTAGATGCAGTTCGGTTTGTTCGGACTCCTAAGTTCCCGGGTTCGCCATTTTCTGGCCGATCAGCACCGCGTCCTGCATCTGCCGATAAAGATCGCTAACGGCGGCGGGCGAATGAGACATCAAGATCGTGTTGCTCCTGTCGTTACTGCCGATCTCTTTCATCGTGTCGAGATACTGCGTGACCAGCACCAGCATCATCACATCCTTCGGCGTCGATCCCTCAACTGCCTTCGAGAATGCCTCCACTGAATCCTTCAGCCCCTCGATGATGGCCTTGCGCTGGTTGGCGATGCCTTGTCCCTGAAGTGCTTTACTCTCCGCTTCAGCCTCGGCCTGCTTCACTTTCAGGATCTTCTCCGCCTCGCCGCGCGCAGTGGCTGCGACCTGCTCGCGCTGGGCGGCATTAATTTCGTTCATCGCCGCTTTCACCTTGTCGTCCGGCTGAATGTCGGTGACGAGCGCCTGATCAATTGCGTAGCCATAAGTCTTCATTACATCGTCGAGGCCTTCCTTAATCGCCACGGCAATATCGGACTGTTGCAGAAACGCATCGTCGAGATTCATCTTTGGCACGTGCCCGAGGATTACATTGAACACGTAGGACGAAATCTGCTGCCGCGGGTTGGCCAGCTTGTAAAAAGCCTCATAGACGTGGTCGGAAATCACGTGATACTGCACCGACACGGGAATCTTGACGAATACGTTGTCCTTAGTCTTCGTTTCGACATCAAGGGCGAGTTGTTGCACGCGCAGATCAATGCGCCCGGCGATCTGGTCAAGCCATGGCAGTTTGAAATTGATCCCTGCGCTGGCCACTCGCTGGAACTTGCCCATCCGCTGTACGACCACGGCTTCCGCCGTGTGTACCTGGAAAAAGCCGCTGAGGATGGTCCCCAGCACAAAGATACCGACGATCACGGCGAGTACTAGTGACATAGCCTGCGTGCCCTCCATCGGATCCTCCGCAAAGAACATCGGTGCTTCTTCGAAATGATTTCACGCGTAGCGAGACGCCCGCGCGGAATCGCAGGCATCATAGCGGTTTAGGCAGGTTCTCACAACGACCGATTCGCGCCAGACATTCGAGCCTCCAGCCTCCCCTTCACGTCCGGCCATTCACTATCGAGAATGCTGAAATACACGCTGTCGCGAACGCGCCCAGTCCAAGTGAGCACATGCCGTCGCAGTGTGCCCTCTTCTTTCGCACCGATGCGCAGAATTGCATTGCGGGATTTTTCGTTGAGCGCGTCCGTCTTCAATTCCACGCGAAAACATCCCCAGGCTTCAAAGGCGTGCTGCAGCATCAGAAATTTTGCTTCCGTGTTTACGGCCGTGCGCTGCCACGCCGGTGCGATCCATGTCGATCCAATCTCGACCCGCCGATTTGCCCGATCGATATTCATGAACCGCGTGCTGCCGATCGCGCGTCCAGACTTTCGTTCAACCGTCGCAAATACAACCGACTCGCCGCGCTGCTGCTCCGTGAAAGCCTTATCGACCAACCGTTGAAAGTCCTCGGGGGACTTCATTGGATAGGGGATCCAGCGAAAAATGTCTTCCAGATTGTCCTTGGCCACGTCCCAGAACAATTCTGCGTGCTCGCGGCGAATTGGTTCGAGACGAACGACGGAACCCTCGAGGGTTACCGGCAAAACGATGTTCATTGCGGAGGCTGTCGAACTCATTCGTTCCTTTCCCTAATCGCGGATCACAATCTCTGGGGCGCACGCCGAAAATTACCGGCGACCTTTGCATTCCGCTCTCCATCTTATATCTTGCATCTTAGGGAGTTTTCGGGCATCTGTAGAACGGCGCGGGTGCTGGGGTGTTTTAGCTTCTCCTGACGCTGGCGGGGACTTGGAATTATTGACTTACGTTGATCACTGAACCATGACCTCATTCGTCCAACAGTCGTGCCCGTTGCCTGCCTCAACACAACAATGTCAGGAGATCTGTCAGTGAAGGCGCACTGTCTTCCGTTCACGCAGATCCCACACACGACCCGCCTTTTCACCGATTTCCTGGCATATTCTCCGAAAGTTAAATCGTTCTATCCAAGGTCGCCGTACTTCACCGAGTGGGCGACAGAGGAAGCCGCAAGGATCTCCTACGACTCCTCACGCCGCGAGCGCGTAGCGGACATTCTCGAGCGACAAAACAAATCCTGGGACGCGTCTCCGAAAACGCTGGCCAATCTCGAACGCCTGCGCAAAGGTGCGGCCGCAGTCGTCACCGGACAGCAGGTCGGACTCTTCGGCGGTCCCATGTTCGCGATTTACAAAGCGCTCACCGCAGTGAAGCTTGCAGACGAAGCCACTGCTGCTGGAATCGATGCGGTGCCAGTTTTCTGGCTCGCGACCTACGACCACGATCTCGAGGAAGTGAATCACGTTGCGCTTCCTGCGACCGACGGAGCTTTGCGGATATTTACGACTTCGAGCCATGCCACGCCCGGTGCGCCGGTGAGTGCAGTTCACCTCGGAGACGAAATTCTGCCTGTGGTGGATCAGGCCGCCGCTCTGCTAGGTGACAGCGAAGCGACTCAGTTCCTGCGGGAGTGCTATCGCCCCGGCGAAACGTTAGGCACAGCCTTCGCTCGCCTGTACACACGGCTGTTTGCGGAGTGGGGCGTGATCGTGCTCGATGCCTCTGACGGGGAGCTCCACCGCATCGCAGAGCCCGTCTACCGTGCGGCCATCGAGCGGTCGGACGAACTCGCTACCGCTCTTTTGGCACGCGGCGAGGCGCTGGAGGCGGCAGGCTATCACCAGCAGGTGAAGGTCACCCCGTCGTCAGTGCTGGTTTTCACAATTCAAGACGGCGCCCGCACGCCAATTCACCAGCGCCGCGACGGCAACACCGTGGAGTTCGTGATTGGCGGTGAGTCTGGCGCACAGAAACTTTCACAGGCAGAGTTGATCGCGCGCATCGACTCAACGCCAGAACAATTCAGTCCGAACGTGTTGCTGCGGCCCATTGTCCAGGATTATCTTCTTCCTACGCTGGCCTACGCCGGCGGAGCGGCTGAGGCGGCGTACTTTTCGCAAGCCGGTGCGGTCTATGAACTTCTGGCCGGTCGCGTCACGCCCATCGTGCCGCGCTTTTCAGCCACGATCGTCGAGCCGAAAATCCAGCGTCTGCTCGAGCGTCACGGAATCGCAGTGTCCGACGTATTCGGTGGACCCGAAGCTCTACGTCAGGAACTGGCGGCGCGCGGACTGCCTCAGGACCTGCAAGCCGCGTTCGACGCACTCAGTCAATCCCTGACGACAAGTCTCGACGCGATCCGCGAGAAGTTGGAAAAGCTGGATCGCACATTGGTTGACGCTGCGCAGACCTCCGGCTCAAAAATGCAGCATCAGCTGGAAAAATTGCATACGCAAGTCGCGCGTGCGGAAGCGCAAAAGGGAGAGTTAGTCGGACGTCACGCGGCCACTCTCAGCCAGGCTCTTTATCCCGACAAAGGTCTGCAGGAGCGCGGCATTGGCGGGATCTACTTCGTCGCCCGCTACGGGCAAGATCTTCTGCACCAGCTCTTCGACGCCATCCACTCCGACTGCCACGACCACCAAATACTAGAGTTGTAGCGGGTTGGCGCCTTATTTCTGATTGCCGAGCGAGACTTCGATCTCGCCGCGAAATCGGGAGTAACTCACCGAGTCGTACTGTCCGTGCTCTTGCTGAACGATCATGCCCGACCGGTCGATGAGGACTAAGTAGGCGTCGTCAGGTTCTCTGTAGTTCACGAGTTTTTTCAGTTCGTCCTCGCCACGCACGATAGGAATAAAGTGGTCGCGCCGGTTTTGCGCCACGCCCTTCTTCATGCTCGAGATCACCATTCCGCGGATGAACCTTGGAACGTCCTCCAGCACTGGCAGTTGATAGATCTCGAACCCGCTCCGATTTCCACGGTCGTCGTAGAGCTTCGTTGCCCAGGCGTTGGTCGGGTTCTTGGAAGCCTTCGAGAATCCGAATATCAGCACGGCCACTTCGCCAGCTGACGCGTCGGGCAGCACAACGTCTTTGCCGGCAAGGTTCTCTCCCTCGATCCTCGGCAACGCTCTGGTGGACTGTCCGTCTAGTGGTGAAATAAAGACCAGGGTCACAAACAGCGTAATCAGTAGTGCGGATACCTTGGTCATACGTAGAACCAATCTATCGGCAACTGTTCAAACTTCCGATCAGCAGCCTTGAATGCGATGGCGATTGTAGCGCCGCAGCGCCGGGGGTGCGGGGGGCATCCCCGCACGCAAGGCACAACGCCGCCCTCACTTGCTCTCGCTCAGAGCCAGATAACTTCCCAGCCCGATCATGATCGCGCCGGTAACGGTTCTCTGCCGCCGGCGAAACGTCGCCGACGAGCGAATGCGATTGCCGAGCGGCCCCGCCATCGCAATCACGATCAGATCTGCGGTCGTATTCATCACTACAGAGATCGTTCCCAGCGCCACGAATTGCAGGAACACATGGCCCGCGCCGCGATTTACAAACTGAGGAATGAACGACAGAAAGAACAGAGCAGTCTTGGGATTGAGTACCTCGGTCGCGACGCCCTGCCACAGCGGATTGCGCGCCTGCGCTCCCGAGGTAGGAATCGAATCGACCGTCCCATTTTCTTTTCGCGCGTCGAGAATCATGCGCACGCCTAGAAAGCACAGATAGGCTGCGCCCACATACTTCACGGCCGAAAATGCGATCGCCGATCTCGCCAGAATGATCGAAATTCCCAGCGCGGCGGCGAACACGTGCACCATCCCACCAAGAAACGTGCCCAGCGCCGACAGTACTCCCTCGCGCTTTCCGCCCGCCAGACTGCGCGCGAGAACGTAGAGCATCCCTGGCCCTGGAGCGATGGCCAGCAGCAAGGCCGCAGTCAGAAATAGGATAGCTCGTGTCGAATCGAACATAACGTCATCACTCCTGTCTTAGCCATTCTTCCAGAGCCGCCAGCGACTCGACGCGGGGAATTCCCCGCTCCCGGTACGCCCCAGCCACGTCAAACAGTACCGCTTGCATGCCTACATTGCGCGCACCAACGAAGTCGACCGAGTAGACGTCACCCACGTAAAGACTTTCTGTCGGATCAGCCTTCATCGCGCGCAACGCCTCTTTGAAGATCGCAGGATGCGGCTTCTCCCACCCAACAGTCCCAGAATCGGTAATCGTCGCGAAGCAATCCGCAATCCCGCATCGCCGCAGTACCTGGTCAATCTTGCCGTCTGCGTTCGAGATGACCGCAATCGAATACTTTTGCCGGATTCGCTCCAGAGCCTCGCGCGTTCCGGGCAGAATCTGATCCCAGTTCGTGGATTGCCTCGTGTTCTCCACCAGTTCGTCGAGGATGGTTCCATTCGCGTCGTCGATGCCTTCCAGCAGATACGTATGGAAGGTCCACCAGAAGTTATGATCGACCTTGCCTTCCATCATCCCCTCGTCAAATTCATGCTTCGTGCGTCGCTCCAGCGCCTGCCAGTGCTCGAGTGTCGGATGCCGATCTGCCGACAGAGGCGCCAGCATCCGCGGACGATTCGGAAAGAGCAGAGTATTGCCGACGTCAAAGAAAATAAACCGCGGCTTGGCCATGATCCATATTAACCAACGCCGCGAGTATCGGGCACAGGTCTTCGTCAGTGTTGCTCAGGTTTCTTCCCGGTCGTGACCGGCCACGAAAAGATGTAATATCCAATGCTTGAGGACTTGGCCCGTTGCCTTCCAAGCACCTGCCACTGTCGATGGAACTGCCGGCTGCATTGACGCTGATCTCAAGCTTCACCCGCACGACGCGGGCGGCGCTCGTCGTGTATCCAGTGATGCGTACGCAGGCGGTAGTGGTCGTGGGTGTTGCGGTAACGTGGTTCTATCGTGGCGGGCGGCAGGACGTCTATAACATCCTCTGGGCGGTTGTGTTCGGCTTCGCGACGCTGAACATTCTTAGCCTGGCCGCCAGGCGCTTCGAGCCCGCGCGTCGCGGCCTGACCTTCGGCGAACTTCTCGCCGTCATGGTCGTATTCCTCTCGATCTTTCTGTTAGGCGTGGAAATGCTCAATCTGTTCCACATTTTCCCTATCCGAATCAGTCATTGAAAACAAAGGAGATCCCTGCAGCTGGCAAGATTTCCACAGTGTTCCTGAAGGAACACTTGTACATACAGCAGTATACGTACGCTGGCTTTTAATGCCCCTGCGCCCCGTCGGCCTTCGCCGGGTGCCTCGTTTTGCGGTATGATTCGCTCAAATGGCGAAGAATCCCCCCAACTTCGAAGTGACGTGCCCTTGCTGCAGTGCGGTGCTGAAAATCGATGTGGCGACGCGCGCGGTTATTGCCCACACTGCCGCAGTGAAGCCGAAGACTTTCAACGACATGGAAGCAGCGGCCAAGGCCATGCGCGAGCAGGACAGCCGCCGCGAGTCCATCTTCCAACAATCGGTCGAAGCTCAGAAGCATGCCTCTGACCTCCTCGAGAAAAAATTTCAAGAGGCCCTGAAGAAGGCGAAAGAGACTCCCGACACCGGCAAGCCGATCCGGGACTTCGATCTTGATTAATCTCGGATTTCAACGCGGATCGTCGTAGACATGCCTCGTCCCCTTCTTCTCGGCCATCGCGGCGCCCGCGCTCTCAAATCGATCCCGGAGAATACTTTGGCATCATTCGACCGGGCATTGGCCGACGGTTGTGACGGCTTTGAATTCGACGTGAGACGCACCGCTGACGACGAGGCCGTAGTCATCCATGATCCAAACTCCGGGAAGATCAAGATTGAACGGGCGACAGCACAGGAGGTGCGGGACCTGCCTCGTCTGCGCGATGTTTTGAAACGTTACCAGGCCAGCGCATTTCTCGACATCGAGATGAAAGTTCGCGGGCTGGAGCGAATCATTGTCGATCTCTTCCTTCGCCACAGACCGCACCGCGGATCCGTCGTCTCTTCTTTTCTGCCATCAGCGCTCAAAGGCCTCCACGATCAAGACGCGACGATTCCCCTCGGCCTGATCTGCGAAACAAAGACGCAACTCCGGCTATGGACCGAACTTCCGGTCGCTTACGTGATTCCCCACCACGAATTGACGGATACTGACCTCATCCGCAAGATAAAGGGAGCCGGAAAGAAAATCATAGTCTGGACTGTCAACGACCCCGCTGAAATGCGGCGCTTTGCAGACCTCGGTGTCGACGGAATCATCTCCGACGACCCGGCCCTTCTTTGTCAAACTCTGCACCAGACTCTGCCCGAGTGAGAGTCTGAAAAGATTTTTCCCGACTTCCAATCCAATTCCATCCCGTTTCCGTACTTCACGCAGAGCGGTCCCAACCGCCTGTGGAGGAAGTATGAAAATCGCAATTCACCGGGCACTATTGTCTTTGCCCGTCATCGCCTCATTGGTCCTTGCCGCATCGGCGCAATCTACGAAAAGCTCACAATCTTCGGAAAACCCGCCAAATGTCACGCTCGGCTACGGAGTCGGCGAAGTGGTTAAGTTCTTTTATACGCAGAATTTCGCCTGTATCGACCAGCCCAACAGTGATCTGAACTTCAACGGAATTCCCGCCGCCAACGATCCCTCGGAAATGCAAACTCCCATCTGTCAGGTCGGAACTCAGCCCACCATCAATCCGCCAGGACAGATCGGAGACCCGGCTGTGACCACCGAACCGGTTTACGTGCTGGTTCCGATGTTCTCCACGGATAAGGATCAGAATCCGAACGACGCGATTTCTTGCGACAACGTAGTGGCTGGGACCACCTGCGGGCAGGCGCTTGGCAGTACCCTGATCTCCCTGTTCGGCGCGCTGCCGGAAGCTTTCAAGGCCAAGCCCGCGGTCTACACGCAATGTCCCGAGCCGGGCGCCGCTCCAGGGACGTGCACGATGCACGCGTCGCGACTCGACCTTGGCCCGGCTCTCGTTGCTCTCGGTTTGGTGAAAGGCCCGGTCCAGAACATTTTTGTGCCGACGCCGAATCATAGCCATGTGGTCATCCGCCCTGACGTCAACGTCAAAGCGATCTGGTGGCAGGTGATTCCGATTCTTGTGCTCGATCGCAGCGACTGGCCCAGTGCCGCAGGTGGCCGGGGACTGACGTCGTTTGTCGCGATTCAGGCGGCGATCAAGGCAGGACGGGCCATCGAAGCACCCTCGAACTTCTTCCTGTTCTTTGCTTCGCACCCCGTAACGCACGACGGCATGTAGTAAAGCGGCCTTCAACCTTAGGGGAAGGCCAAGGCCGCAAACGAATCAGGCCCGACCGTTTTCGGTCGGGCCTGATTCCGTGTTGCATCGTTTCTATTAAACCGGTTAATGCGCTCCGGCGGCAGCTGCATTTCCCGCCGCCATCGCAGCCTTTGCTTCTTTCATCCCCGACTGAATGTGCTGCTCCCAGTCGAGATGTGGAATCGCAGATGCCGCAGCAGACTGATATAACGCGAGGGCGTCCTGCGGCCGGTTCAGCTTCTTCAGACAAATCCGCGCGGCGCTGAGTTGTGCCGTCAACCCCTGCCGCTCCGTCGGATAAGCCGCCGCAAGTTGCTGATATTCATTCAGAGCACGCTCGAAATCCTGTTTCTCTTCTGCACCCTTGCAGAGCTCGAGCCATGTCGCCGCCGGCATCTTGCCTCCGCCAGCGTCGATGAATTCCGCATAGTCCTGAAATGCTGCTTCAATCTCGTGTGCCTTCAGGTGCAGGCTGCACGTTTTGATGGTTGCCTCCAGATAGGCTTTCATATTCGCCTGGCGGTGATAGACCTGACGCAGAAGATTCCATCCATCGGCAGAGCTTGGTTTCACCGCGACATGGTTCGTCAACAACGCAATCGCCTCCGGAAGTTGGCCGTGTTCCATCATCTCATTGGCCTTTTCGATCTCCGGGTCGGCGCTCCAGCTTAGCTTCTCTTCGATTGCCTTGTTCGCCTTCTGCTCGAGTCCCGAATGCTGGATCGCGACCGCCGCCAGTGCGCCAAACAGAAAACCGCCCACATGCGCCCAATGCGCCACCCCGCTGGACGATCCCAACAACGATCCGTAGAAGATCTCCGTCCCCAGCCACAGCGGCAACAACCAATATGCCGCGGCCTTAAACCGGTAGATCTTAAACATGAACAAGCCGCCCATCTCAATCTTCATCTTAGGGAAGCGCACCAGGAACGCGCCCATCAATGCGGCCACCGCGCCTGACGCGCCCAGTGTTGCAGTGATGCTGCCAGGATTCGTCCACGCATAGAATTGCAGTGCGGCCGCTCCGGCGATCAGATAGAACACGGCGTACAGCCAGCGTCCCCAGACGTCTTCCAATACAAATCCCGCGAGCCATAGGAACCACATGTTCCCAATAATGTGGAACCATCCGCCGTGCAGGAAATTTGCCGTGAGATAGCTGATGGCCGTGGGATGTGCGGGGATGAAGGCGTACTGCTCGGTGATCGAGGTCTTCGAGAGCTTCACAAACTGCGCATTCAGCGAATCCATCTGCCCTTGCAGGCTCGAAGCATCCTCGCTCATCTTGATCTTGGCATCATATGGATCGATGACGTCGCGGTAGGGATTCTGCACTTCCTTCCACTGATCAGGATGGCTGCGCTTGAATCCGTCGACGAGTTGCTGCGATTCCGGCTGCATCTTTAGCTCTGGATGCAGCGCTGCCAGGATTAGGATATGAGTTTTTACTTCGCCCAGTTGTGGCGCTTCGTCGTCAATCGCCGACATGGTCAATAGAAAGACGACCACGTTGATGGCGATCAATGCGAGAGTCACCACAGGCCACCGCCGCGCCGACATGTTTTCGTGCTTGATGGGAATCAACATCGAAGTGCGCCCCGCTTACTGCGAGAGATCCGACACACCCGCGCCAGTGTAGTGTCGTTCGGAGTCGATTCCCAGATGACTCCGGACGGGTCAGACCAAGTCTTTAGTAACGAGGAGTTTGTCGACGAGCGATGCTTGGCAGTCGTAGCGCCGCCGTCCCGGCGGCTGTCGAGGGGGCGTCTCGGCCCCCGTATCCCAAGAATAAGATGGCAGAAGCTAGTCCGCCGCCGCTTCCAGGGCCGCCCCGCCGCGCGAGGGTCTCTGCAGAAATGCCGTGCGCTCGGTTTCAAACGATTCCAGATTCGCGCCCAGATCCTGATCGTTCCAGCCCAGGACGGCGCCAATGCGAAGCGCCGCATCGCGACTACATGCATCGGACCAGCACGCGCCCAGCGCGACCGGAACGCGACGCAGCAACACATCACCCAGACTCACCGCAAACTCTCTGCGATAGGCCTGCACTACTTCGGCCACGATGTGCGATGTATGGGGACAAATCGGCGCCCGCAATTCCGCGCTCACCAGCGCCATGCGGGCAATGTCCATGGCGCGCTGCCCATGCCACTCCATCATGCCGCGAGCTGTTTCTTCGCTCACCGACCCGGCACGCGCGATTTCGATGACTTCCTGATCGAGCATGGGATCGAGTGCGCTTCCCGGTCCCATCGCGATCACGTTCGGTTCTTCGACGGTCAGGCCAATCTTCCGCGCGCACTCGCGCGCCAGCGACGCTGCCGTCGTCAACTTGCCGCCGATGACTGAGATGAGCCGCGCCGCGCCTTCATCCGTGTGGTCGTGAAGGAAATGCCGCCGCGTCACGGCCGATGGCTTGTTCCCGGGAGAGTTCGGCAACGGACGCACTCCTGCAAATGCATACTTGATGTCGTGTGCCGACAATCTAGCTTTCGGGAACAGTTGAGTCACGGCGCGCATCAAGTAATCGATTTCGTCTTGCGACGGCACTGTGCGTCCAGGATCACCTGTGTCGGGAACTTCTGTGGTGCCTACCAGTACTTGCTCGTTCCACGGCAGAATAAAAATCGGACGCCCGTCGGCCGCTTCTGTGTAGAGTCCATTGCTCGGCGCACCCGAAAATCGCGGCAGCACAATGTGCGATCCGCGCACCCCACCCAGCATCGGCTTGCTGGTTCGCACCGAGGATCGCTGGCAAATGCGGTCGGCCCACGGACCCGAACAATTCACCACCCACGCTGCGTCGACGCGTTCATCTTTTCCCGTGATGCGATCGCGCAGCAACACACCTCGAGCCCGGCCATGCGTGACGTTCACCGCCAGCACTTCACAGTGATTGCGCACCACCGCGCCGGCTTCGCCGGCTTCTGTAGCCCACTCGGCGACGAGTCGCTCAGGAAACTCACACTGCGCGTCTTCGTAGTTAAAAATCGACCACTGATGGCCTGCATCCAGCGCGCGCTCCACGCGCTTCAATTCCATCTCGCTCAGGTCGGCAGCCTTCTTGCCCGCAATCCGCTGGTAGAGCCACAGCCCGGCGCGCACCTTCATCGCGCTGCGCTGGCTGTTTTCGTTCAGCAGGAAAAGGAATCGCACGGGATGTACCAGGTGCGACCGTTCGCGCAGCAGGCGTTCCCGTTCCCGAACCGATTCGCGGACAAGGTCGATCTCGCCGTGCTCCAGGTAGCGCAGCCCGCCGTGAATGATGCGGGTCGAACGGCTGGTGACGCCAGATGCAAAATCGTTCTGCTCCACGAGCAGCGTACGTTTGCCGGCCCGCGCGCACTCGCGCGCCACTGCGACGCCGTTGATGCCACCGCCAATGACGACCACGTGGAAGTTCTGGCCATCCAACGATGATCGAGGCTTTATGGCTAAAGTCATGTACTTAAATTACTTGCGAAAAGACACCCGGGCGCCGGAACGATCGATACAGATGCCTGAGTTCATTCTGCGCCTGCAGGCGGCGAAGATGAAGGTGACCACAGGTCCATTCGGACAGTGTACGGATTCCTAAACCGGTCGGGGATGGGGTGTTCCCGAAGTAACCAGCCGCTGATTCTCCCTCCTCTGTGTCCCCTGTGGTTCATGCTCTTGAATGAACCACAGAGTACACAAGGATCACTGGTCTACGCCGTCTTCCGCAGAGAAGGCATCCTACGGTCCTCGGCAAAGGACCGGATCATTTCGCGGTTGAAGGCGGGGATGTCGTCCGGCTTGCGGCTGGTTACGAGCCCGGGATCGTTGACCACCTCCCGATCTACCCAGGCCGCGCCCGCATTCTTCAGATCGGTTTTGAGCGACGGCCAGGAGGTGAGCGTGTGTCCACGCACCACGTCTGCTTCCACCAGTGTCCACGGACCATGGCAGATCGCGGCAATAGGTTTCCCAGCTTCCTTGAACCGCTTCACGAAGGTGACAGCCTCGGGAATCATGCGAAGCTGGTCGGGATTCATGACTCCGCCTGGCAGCAACAGGGCATCAAACTCTTCGGCATTGGCCGATTTCAGCGGTACATCCACAGGCACTTCATTGCCCCACTCTTTATGATTCCATCCGCGAACTTTGCCGTCCTCCGGCGAGACCACCATCGTCGTCGCGCCAGCCTCATCCAGAGCTTTTCGTGGTTCCAGCAACTCTGACTGCTCGAATCCGTGAGTGACCAGGATTGCTACCTTTTTTCCTTTCAGCGTATCAGTCGTCATTGTTTCCTCCTTCATGAATGTTTGTTCGAATGATCCATATGCGTGCCAAGCGAGTAAAAGACAGTTCTGCTTGGCTAGGATGCCGTCCGCTCACGCGTGGTTGGCGTGTAGCGCCGGCGTCGCGCCAGCGCGCAGATTGCCACGCATTGCTTCACGCATCCGCCCTCATTTACATTGGTTGCCGCATGTCCACCACGGGAGAACGCTTTGAACGCGCGGTCGCCATCATGGAGCGCCTCCGCGCCCCCGGCGGCTGTCCATGGGACCGCGAACAGACCTTCGATTCCATCAAGCCCTACACGCTGGAAGAGACCTACGAAGTCCTCGAAGCCATCGACAATCGCGACTGGCCCGAACTCAAAGGCGAACTCGGCGACCTGCTTTTGCAAGTTCTTTTCTACGCGGAAATGGCGAAGGAGCAGTCTTCGTTTTCGATCGATGATGTCCTCGACCGCCTGTCAGCCAAGCTCATCAATCGCCATCCTCACGTGTTCGGCGACGTGAAGGCTGACACGTCAGCCGAGGTCAAACGCAACTGGGAGGCGATCAAGGTTGAAGAGCGAAAGCTTCAGCTCGACGAGAAGAAAAAGCAGCAAGTGACGGACGGGGAAGGGAATGCCGCTCCGGTGAACGAACAAAAGCCCTCGATTCTCGCTGGCGTTTCCTCGGCTATGCCGTCGCTGCTTGAAGCTTACAAACTGAGTTCTCGCGCCGCCCAGGCTGGCTTTGATTGGCCCAACGTTGAAGGATTGTTCGACAAACTACACGAAGAGACCGACGAACTCCGCGAGCAACTCAAGGACTTTCCCGCGCCTGGGCCGCGTCCGCAGGGCCGCGGAATAGCTGGATCGGGACGCACCGTAGTTCCCGAAGGGCTGCTGTCCCGCCTCGAAGACGAGGTCGGCGACCTGTTTTTTGTGCTGGTCAACATCGCACGCTATCTGTCGCTCGATCCCGAGTCTGCTCTGCGCAAAACCAATCGAAAGTTCAAGCGTCGCTTTCAGTGGATGGAAGACCGCCTCCACGAGTCCGGCCGAACCGTCGATCAGACTTCGATGGAGGAACTCGAGTCCCTCTGGCAGCAAGCCAAGACGCAAGAGAAACAGGCATCGGAGAAGTCAGCGTGACCCCCGATTCGATCGTCCTTCGCCACTGCCACGGCCTCGAAGAACTCCGCGCCTGTGTCGCCCTGCAGAAGGAAGTCTGGAACTTCACTGACGCCGAGCTCGTCCCGCTGCGCATGTTCGTTGTCGCCGAGAAAGTCGGCGGCCAGGTGATGGGCGCCTTTGACGGAAATGCTATGGTCGGTTTCGCGCTGTCGGTTCCCGGTACGCGTAGCGGCCACGTCTACCTGCACTCGCACATGCTCGCGGTGAAGAAGGATCATCGCAATAGCGGCCTCGGACGCCGCCTGAAACTTCTGCAGCGGGAAGATGCGATCGCCCGCGGCATCGACCTGATCGAGTGGACCTTCGATCCCCTTGAGATCAAGAACGCCTATCTCAACCTGGAAAAGCTCGGAGCCATCGCGCGCCGCTACAACATCAACCAATACGGCATCACGTCATCCCCGCTCCAGGGAGGCCTTCCCAGCGACCGCCTCATCGCCGAATGGTGGCTGAAATCGAAGCGCGTCGAAATGCTGCTCGCGACCGGGAAGAATCCGCCGATCAAGAGCGAGTCGGCGATCGCCGTTCCCGCGCAAATCTACGACTGGAAGGCCGCGCCCGAAACTCGAACCAAGGCCCAGCAGGTGCAGGAGCGCAACCGCGAACAATTTCTCAGCGCCTTTTCCCAAGGACTCGCCGCTCTAGGCTACGAACGTGATAGCGAAGGCAACGGGAAATTCTTGCTAGGCCGCTGGGATGAAAAATGGTCGTACGCATCGGAGGGCTGAAATAAAGGGACTTCTCTGTGTCCTCCGTGTCCTCTGTGGTGAGATGTTTGGTTCTTAACCCATGAAGATTGAAGCCATCACACTCCGCGAAATTCAACTGCCGCTCGTCCACTTCTTCGAGACGAGCTTCCACCGCTTATACAGCCGCCGCATTCTTCTCGTCACCGTCCACAGCGAGGGCATCGACGGATGGGGAGAGAGCGTCGTCGGCGAAGATCCCTACTACAGCAGCGAGTGGATCGAGACCGCGTGGCCGACGCTGACGCAATACCTGATTCCCGCGCTCCTCGGACAGCGCCTCGAATCCGCCCGCGAGTGTCCGCCGCTGTTCGCGAAAGTGCGCGCTCACCGAATGGCCAAGGCCGCGCTGGAAAACGCGCTCTGGGATACAGAAGCCACGCAGAGGCGACAACCGCTCTGGAAGTTGCTCGGCGGCACGCGCCGCGAAATCCCCTGCGGCGTTTCCATCGGCATCCAGGACTCAGTCGAGCAACTTCTCGAAAAGATTCAGACCGAACTCGCGGCCGGTTATCGCCGCATCAAAATCAAGGTCAAGCCCGGTTGGGACGTCAACGTGCTCGAACGCATCCGCTCGCGCTGGTCCGACATCACGCTGAGTTGCGACGCCAACTCGGCCTACACACTCGATCAGGTCGAGCATCTGCGCAAATTTGACCAATTCAACCTTCTGATGATCGAGCAGCCGCTCTGGAACGACGACATCTACTATCACGCGCGTCTGCAGAAAGAGTTGCGGACCGCCATCTGCCTCGATGAATCCATCGTCACCGTGCGCAGCGCGGCTTTCGCTGTAGAGACTAACGCCTGCCGCATCATCAACGTCAAAGTCGGCCGCGTCGGCGGATTCTCTGAAGCACTGAAAGTTCACGATCTCTGCCACGCCCACAACATTCCCGTGTGGTGTGGAGGCATGCTTGAGACCGGCATCGGACGCGCGCACAACATCGCGCTCTCGACGCTGCCGAATTTCAGCTTGCCCGGCGATGTCTCCGCATCGAAGCGCTACTGGAAAGAAGACATCATCGATCCTGAAGTGACGGTGTCGCCGGAAGGTATGATCGCGATCAGCGACCAGCCCGGAACCGGCTACCGCGTCAAAACTGACCTGATCGAAAAGCTGACGGTACGCAAAGAAACGCTTCGCGCGAAATAGAAAATTCTGAGAAGGAAGACTGCGCGTGCCCCATTTTTGTCACGCCTCCTGCGGCAAAAGTGGGGATTTTGACTTGTTCTGATTGCATCACTTCGTCGCGGCCATCTTCTCGCGCAGACTCTTCTCCTGGTCGGCGCTCCAGTATTTGCAATCGAGACGAATAAATACGGACGTGTAGGGAATCGTCATGTTCGTCTTCAGCACGAGAACGCGGAAGGTTTTTCCGGCGTCGTCGATGTCGGCGATGATCTTTTCATGCGGCAATTGTTCGAGGGGATAATCCTGCAGCAGGGGCTTCACTTCGGCGCGATACGTCGTAACGCCCGGAGCATCTTCGTCGGTAACGAATGGCAATTCGGCGTCCAAGAACACGACTGGGCGCACTTGCGGCGCACGATTAATCGCAGCCAGCACTATGCGGACAACGTCAATTTGGCTCGCATTGGTCTCGATCGTCTCGACTCCGGGCGACACTTGCTGCGGGTAGGCTGAGTCGACGACGAGAATCCAGTTGCGGTGACCAAGTAGCGGCATCGCGCTGGCCAGGCGCGCGCGCCATGAAGGCGAGGCCGTTTGCGCCGGCAGCGTCGCTGCCAGCAGCATCATCGTGAGGAAGGTCTTGAGCATAAGCAGGTCCGATTCTGTAGTCGCACCTGTTGTATCGAATCTGCCGCGGCAGTGCAATCTTCAAAGCTCGCCTATTGGACGGACGGGGCCTGTGGGCTCCGCGTCTAGACGAGGCGATTCATTGCGGCGCCCTCGTATCGGAGGTTTTGGATAGGTGGCTCTCTTGCGCAAGCCGTGTCTCCTCGGCTTTCAGCAATTCAACTCCCTGCGCAAACGTGGTGTTGTCGGGCACGCGACGGAAATCGCTGAAGACCTCATCGGACACCATGCTGATGCTTTTGAACAACAGAATTTTTCCCGTGATGTCCAACTTCATCTCGGTAATATCCCAGCTGCCATCGCCAACATCGGCCTGCCGGACCACGAAGTGACCGCCTTTATCCAGCCGCCCGAAGATTCCCCAGCCGAACGTGACGTCTTTGAATAATGTCCCGTCTATCTTCGCGAGCCGGCGGCTCGTTGCGTCGATCAGCAAATATCCCTGCATTCCTCCCAGAGCCTGCTCCACGCGCGATGGCGGCGAGTACGACGGGTTGGGCACAAACGTTAGACGTACCAACTGTGCGCCCGCTTTGCCGAGTCCCTCGACGCCGGTCTCGGTGCCCGCATACGTATAGCGGAAAGCGTCGGGCAGCGCCTTCAGGATGCGTAGCGTCCGGTCAGCATCCTCCTTCTCGCGCGCCTGCTTCTTGCGAAGCTGCTCGGGACTATTCATGAGCCAGGCCAGGTGGTTCGCTTCGCCCTGCTGTTGTTCAGCAGTCAGAGGCTGATCGTTAATCGCGATAAGCCTCGCGGCGATGGCCTCGTTGGTTTCGACGAACAGCCGCGTCTGCGATCCCTTTGGAGTCTGCTTGCGCGAGCGGAACATGTGCTTGATCACGCTATCGTTGGCTGCCGCAGCCTCGTTCGCCACCGCCATGCGTACCAACTCTGCCGGAGGCATTTCGGGTGTGGCCGAGATCTGGGCTGAGAGCGCGCTCGCGACCGCAACCAGTGCGCAAACTCCCAGCAGACAGGCTCGCCATCGCGATGGCTCGGCGCGGTTCATGCAAGGTTAGTGTAGCAACCTGGGGCCAAGGTTTTCTCCGCGCCTGGGAAGAAGAGCCGTTCCGTGGCCCAATGACTGGGCGTGTCGCTTGCCGCCTGCTCGCGGACTTGAGTATAGTCGTGACAAGCGACGCGGACCGTCTGGTACAGGCCTTCCCAGTTATCTTGGTCGTGCATCCCGCATCCTTAAGGAGAACATCCATGAGTGCTCCGTTGTCGGGCGATTTGGCGCAGATTGGCAAATCAGTAGTCATCAAAGGCGAACTGTCGGGCAGCGAAGACCTTTATGTGGATGGTCAGGTCGAGGGCAGCATCGCCCTCAAGGGCAACAGTCTGACTGTCGGCCCCAACGGCCAGGTCAAGGCCACCGTTGAAGCCAAGGGAATCGTGGTGCAGGGGAAACTCGAAGGCAACGTGCAGGCCAGCGACCGAGTCGAATTACGTAAGACGGCCGTCGTGACCGGTGACATCTCGACCCAGCGGATTTCGATTGAGGAAGGCGCCTACCTGAAGGGCAAGGTCGACATTCAGGGCAAGGACAAGGCGGCAGGAAAGTAACTCCTCGTAGGGGGCTCCGCAGGTTAGAGTGATGGCATCAGTTTCTCAGAATTTCATGAAGCTCTTTCGCGGCTCATCGGGCGGGGCAGAGGCGGCGACGCCGCAAGCAGCCCAAAAACTGACTCGCCGCTCCAGCGGCCTCGGTGAACTCTCCCGGCTGTGGGAGAGCGAAACCCCGCTCTGCGTTCTTGACCTGGGGTCGACTTCGCCTGCGAACATCCGGTTCTTCACCGAGGGCAGTCACAAGATTTACAGCGAAGACCTCCTCGTCGCGTCGACTGAGCCGCATCTGGTGACGAAGGATGAGCAGGGCAACGTCGTCCTCGACAGCCGCCAATTTCTTTCCGACAACCTCGTTTATCCAGCGGCGCATTTCGACGTCGTGCTCTGCTGGAATCTGCCGGACTATTTGGATGAGAGTCTGGTGCGTCCGGTGATGGGAAGGCTGTGGTCGGTCTTGAAGCCCGGAGGCATGATGCTCGCATTCTTCCATACGAAGGACGCGGGGCCAGATTCACCGTGTTATCGATTCCACATCATCGGCAAAGATACGCTGGAGATGCAACGGATCGTACTCAAGCGTGAGGCGCGCCGCGGACCGACCGGAGCGGTTCACACCGCGATCACCGAGGGATTCCGCCTGCAGCGTGTCTTCAACAATCGCCACATCGAAACGCTCTTCCGCGACTTTGCCTCCATCAAGTTCTTTCTGGCGCGCGACAATGTTAGGGAAGTGCTGGTGGTGAGGTAGCCAACTCCGTGAAAGAGTTTCTGGAGTTCGCGCTGGTGTTCTGCTTGGCTCTCTTGGTCTTGGGCGTTTGGAAGCTTTTGGACGCTGCTAACAAGCGACTGCTCACGGGATTGGATCGGAGTCAGCCCTTGCGTTCGAATCGCTTCCCTCTGATTCCGACAAAGGAGTCGGAACGCGAACGGAACAGACCTATCGTTTGGATGTGGGCGCTGCTCGATCTGTTTGCGACTCTCGTAATCCTCACGATCGTCCTCACGCGGCATCGCTGAGCTGGGGTGCGAAGTTTTTCTTCCAAGCAATTACACCCATGCGGAAAAGATAGTGACGCGAGACCTCGATTCTTGCCGAGGCGGTACTCGACGCAAGAATCTGCCGGATCTCTTCTGGCTCATACGCTCGGCGAACCGATGCAACGCCGTCATGGCGCGACACGTAGGTGCGCATCAACGGGAAGCCTGCATATACCAGCGCCAGATGCAGCGGATGACGCACGAGATCGTTGATCAAAACTGCGATGCGGCTTACGCGAAGCGCCTCACGCGCGTAGCGCGAGAGTTCCTCGGGCTCTAGATGGTGCGCGAACAGGCTGCAGTGGATGAGGTCAAATGCACCGTCGCGGAAGGGAAGCGAGAGAGCATCTGCGACTACCGCACGGTTTCCAGAGGCTAGGTGCGAATGTTTGCGGTCGAGAAGCGTGACGTCAAGCGTGATTCCTTTGCGCGCTAATTGCTGGGCGACGATTCCGGGAACCTCCGCCAATCCGGCGGCAACTTCCAGAAGCGAGAAATGATTCCTGCCGCGGGCGAGGGCGACGCGTTCGATCATGCTGCGAGTGGTCGAGACTCCGCCAAACCAGCGGTTGACCAAGCCCATATCGCGCAGCGAAGCCTCTACTTCGTGCGGAGGGCAATCGTCGGAATCGAGAATTTCCGGTGTGACAATGCGGCGCATCAGAATTCGAGTCATCCGTAAACTATCATTCGGAGGCGGAGGGGGACGTTGATGTTTGCTGGCGCCAGCAGAAAGCAGGTTCCTCGCGCCAAAAACCGGCGCTCGGAATGACAAAGGTCTATAACAGACCGGCGCTCGGAATTACAACCTGTATGACAAACCGTCGCTCGGAATGACAAACGTGTAACGCAAACCTGCGCTCGGAACGACGAACGTATAGCACAAACTGGCGCTCCAGATAACAAATAAGTAGAAAGTGTTGATCGACAGACTTTCCTCAGACTTCGGCTAGTTCTTCTTCCAGCAGTTGCTTGTTGTACAGGTCGCTGTAGTAGCCGTTCAAGGCAAGCAGTTCGTCGTGAGTGCCGAGTTCGACGATTCGTCCACTGTGCAGCACGGCAATGCGATCGGCGTTGCGCACGGTCGAGACCCGGTGCGAGATGAAGATGGTGGTGCGGCCCTGCATCACATCGCGCAAGTGGTTGAGGATCTTGTCTTCGGTGTGAGTATCTACGCTCGAGAGCGCATCGTCGAGGATCAGAATCTTCGGATTGCGGATCAGCGCGCGAGCAATCGCAGTGCGCTGCTTTTGTCCGCCAGAGAGCGTGATGCCGCGTTCTCCGACCATCGTGTCATAGCCTTCGGGAAAGCTCTCGATGTCGGCCGCAATGTTTGCGGCTTCCGCCGCATTGTGAATCGCTGAGTCGGTGGTCGAGTCCACTCCAAGCGCGATGTTCTCGCGGATGCGCTCGCTGAACAGAAAAGTTTCCTGCGGAACGAATCCGATATTGCGGCGCAGCGATGCCAGCGAATAGTCGCGAATCGGGCGGCCATCGATCAGGACCATGCCTGACTCGGCGTCGTAGATACGCGGGATGAGGCTGACCAGAGTCGTCTTTCCTGATCCGGTCGGACCTACGATCGCGAGGCTGCTGCCCGCGGGCACGCGCAGATTCAGGTCGTGAAGAACTTGCTTTCCTTCATAGCTGAAGTTGAGGCCACGGAACTCGATCGCACCTTCGATGTCGCGGTCTTGCGAAGCCGGTGCATCTTGGATCTCGGGCTGCTCGGTCATGATCTCGTTGATCCGGATGAGCGATGCTGTGCCTCGTTGAAAGATGTTGATGACCCAACCGAGAGCGATGATCGGCCACGTCAGTTGCATCATGTAGGTGCTGAAGGAGACGAAGTCTCCAACGCTCATCGAACCGGAGAGAGACAGCGTGGTCGTGATCGTTGGCGCCGCAATTCCGTTGGGAAGCAGAGTTCCTACATTTGAAACCAGAGTGACATGCGAGAGGCCGTGGATGACTTCGCGTCCGCCGAGCCACAACACGAGGACGACGGCGCAACCGAGCATGAGTTCGAGCGTGGGCCAGAGCATGCCCATGAGGCGAACGAGTTTCAAGCTGCGGCGAATGTATTCCTTGTTCTCGCGTTCGAAGGCGCGAATCTCGGCGTCTTCCTGGACGTAGGCGCGAATCAGGCGCGCGCCGGAAAAGTTCTCCTGCGCTCGTGCGGAGATGTCGGAGAACATTGCCTGGATTCTTTCGAAGCGCTCGTGGATGCGGCGTCCGAAGGTTTGAATCACGATGCTGACCGCGGGCAACGGAAGGAAAGTGAACAGCGTTAGCCAGGGACTGATTGAGATCATGAACGCCAGCGCGCCCGCTGTGTAGACGATCGTATTGGCGGAGTACATGATCGCGGGGCCGAGCAACATACGAACCGCGTTCAGGTCGTTGGTGGCGCGCGCCATGATGTCGCCCGTGCGGTGGCGCTGGTAGTAGGAGTAGGAGAGGCTCTCGAGGCGGGCGAAAAGATCGTTGCGCAGATCGAACTCAATGTCGCGCGAGATGCCTATCACAACCCAGCGGGTGAGGAACTGGAAGATTCCCTTGGTGACAGCGATGCCGAGCAGGATTGCTGCATACACGAAGAGCTTGTGGCGCGTGACTCCTTCATGCAGATCGTCGGCAGCTTTGCCGAGCACGAGAGGAAACAGAATCCAAATCCCGTTGGTCAGGAGGACGCAGACTGTGCCTAAGATGTATCCCCAGCGATAGCGTTTCAGGTAAGGCAGGAGCGGACGCAGACTCTTCGGCAGCATGCAGGTTGTGTAGATGAAATTTTAGCAGGGGAGGTTCAGGTTTTCAGATCTCGCGCCGAGTATGCAGAACGGAAAAGCTTAACGCAAAGGTCGCGAAGGATTCGCGAAGGTCGCTAAGGGAGCCTGGGCTGTGGAAAACGTACTAACAAATATTTGATTTTGACTCGGAGTTTGGGGACGATTTCGGCAGTTCCATTTTGGGAATCGTGAGAGGAACGGGGTACCCCCCTCCCCCTCGATCTATTGGAATCATCGAGCTAGCGTCAAAACTCGAGGTAATCTATGGCGCTCAATACTTTAGGGGCAAAATCTTGAGCCGATTAGGGTTAGCGGTCAACGCTGGCTGACTCGAAGGGGCAGGCTAGCCTTCGGCCTACCGCTTCCGCTTAGACAATGATCTGCCTTTTGAGTTTTTGGGTCAAGGTTGGATGTCACATGGAGAGCGGTGGAAAGTGGCAAGGGGTAAGTTGAGAGTCGTAGGCTCCAGGTGAGGAGTCAAAGTCAAATGCCCGCCCCCGTCAACTTCGCTCAGCGCATGCTCTGTCGCGAAGAATGCTTCAAGGACGGGGAACTCGCGAATTCCAGAGGGCACTTCGTGCTTTATCGATTTGGAGCTTTTGGGGTTTCCCGGGATTGCTTCAGGGGGGAACGGAAGGGAATCAGGTCGCGGCCGAAGGCTGCGATGCTGACTATGGCTACCACCACGCTCCATCCCATGAAAAAAAGCCATCCGGCATCGAAGAGGTACGAATCACTTAAGAGCATCAATCATCCTCCGGTAGGGGCGCGCGGAGTGTGGTGCGGTTTGCTTCTGGCTCGCTTCGATGTTGCCTGACTGGTAAATCTAGCTTCCGGCGGCACGGAAAGCGAGTGCTTATGTTGGCTCATGGCGGGCCCAGCCGAAAAGACTGGGCCCGCTAACCCAGCGTGTTGCTCTCCTCGAAAACTTTATTCGGACGGTGGCGGAGGTGGCTCGTTCTGCATGTGCTGCTGCATTCGTGCCTCGCGGTTGGCCTCAAGTTCCTTCACTTTCGCCTGTTGGTCGGAGGTCAGCAACTGGTACATCTCGTTGTGGATGCGAGTTTGCTGAACCGTCAATTCGACCTCGAGTTTCGCTTTCTGATTAGCCAAGGCTCGCACTTTCACGGGATCATAGGTGCCTTCGACATACGCGCGAAGCTGCCGATCGATCTTGCGTTCCTGCTGGAACAGCGGCTTCATGGTGGGATGTTCTTTTTCCATGATGTCCTTCATCTGAGCCTTCTGATCATCGGTCAGGTTCAGCTCGCGGGCGAAAAATCCCATGTGGCCGCCCATGCCGAATTCGGGGCCGTGGCCGCGCATCGGTGGGGCGTCGGCGGAGGTCTGCGCGTTGGCGAGAGCCGTGCCAATCACTACAACTAAAGCTGCAATGAGGAAGCGGAGACGAGTCGATTTCATTGGTCACTCCTAGAGTGTTCCCGGGAATCCGGGTACTTTGCGTACGTTCATAGAAACACGGTTCCGGGGGAGGAAGCAGTAAAGAGTCGGTCAACCGGAGTAAAGTTTTGTCAAAGGAGCGCGGGGGCGGGACGCTCCCGAGACAGCCGGCGAGGACGCCGGCGCTACTTTTTACGGCAGCTACGTTTGACAATTCTTTACTACGAAGAGATTTCTAAATGGTGCACAATGAAAGGCGATGGAACGAATTCTGGTGATTGACGATGACGTGGAACTTTGCCATCTGGTTGGGGAATATCTTCAGGCAGAGGGTTTCACGATCGAATGCGTTCATGACGGCGAGAGCGGACTGAAGAAGGCCACGGCTGGCGAGTACTTGCTGGCGGTGCTGGATGTGATGCTGCCGGGCATCAACGGATTTGAAGTGCTGCGCAGAATCCGCGCGACCTCGCGGCTGCCGGTTTTGTTGCTTACGGCGCGCGGGGAAGATGTGGATCGCATCGTTGGATTGGAGATTGGCGCGGACGATTATCTTCCAAAGCCTTTCAATCCGCGGGAACTGGTTGCGCGGATTCGCGCCGTGCTGCGGCGGACACGCGGCGACGGCAGCGGCGGGCCTGCTGCGCCGGATGTCGTCAGCGTGGGAGATGTGGAGTTGGATCCGGCAACGCGCACGGTCCGCCTGGAAGGCAAGCCGGTGGATTTAACTTCGGTCGAGTTCAATCTGCTGGAGGTTTTGTTGCGCGAGGCCGGCCGCGTCGTCCCCCGGGAGCGGTTGGTGAATGCGGTGCTCAGCCGCAAGTTTTCGCCGTTTGACCGCAGCATTGATATGCACGTCAGCAAGGTACGCAAGAAGTTGGGAGACACCGACAACGACGAGCACATCAAAACGGTTCGTGGTGTAGGCTATATTTTTGCTCGTCCGAGAGAGAAGTCCAAAGTCTAGAGCGCTTCTCGTGAGCCCAGCATGAAAAGTCTGTTTCTCCGAATATTTTTGTCCTTCTGGATGGCGCAGGCACTGTTCGTTGTGCTCGCCATTCTAGTGACTCTGGCTCTGCGTCCGCGAGGTTCGTCGTGGGAGAACCTGCGCACGACGGCTTTGAACGACGCGGTCGGCGAGTACGAGCAAGGGGGAGCGCAAGCGGCTCGGGAATACCTGGACGGCTTGCAGAACACACAGCACGTTCGTGCTTACCTCTTTAACGAACTGGGCGAAGAAGTGACGAGGCGCGGTGCTCCGGATTGGGCGATGCGTGTGTTCAATAGCGGTTCCGCGGTTCCTCACGACGGATTCATAATCCCCGCTCCTAAAGTGCTTAAGGAATCGCGGGCGTCTTCGGATGGGCAACATAAATTTACGCTGGTGATGGGACTTCCTCCGGGGCCGCGGGTGTTTCTTGGTCCGAGAGGGATGCCGTTTACGGGGCTGATCATCGGCGTGATTACCTCGGGACTCGTGGTGTATTTGTTGTCATGGTATTTGACCAAGCCGATCGTCCGGCTGCGCGCGGTGACGCGGCAGCTGGCGGCGGGGGATTTGACGGCGCGCACGGGTGCTCCGGTGAGCAGGCGGCGCGACGAGGTGGCCAGCCTCATGCGTGACTTTGACGGCATGGCGGAACGACTGGAGACTCTGGTGAATGCGCAGTCTCGCTTGCTTAACGATATTTCTCACGAGTTGCGGTCGCCGCTGGCCCGGTTGAACGTCGCGCTCGGATTGGCGCGGCAGCGCGCGGGCGTGGAGAGCGCCGACATGCTGGACCGCATTGAACTCGAAGCCAGCCGGCTGAACGAATTGATTGGCAGGATTCTGACACTGGCGCGGCTTGAAGATGGGGAACAGCGCGTGCCACAGACCCCGGTGGCGCTGGGCGAGTTGGTGGCAAACGTCGCCGAAGATGCGGAGTTTGAAGCACAGGAGAGACACTGCCACGTACGCACGGTGGTCCCAGAAGGCGACTGGGGAGTGCGCGGCAACGATTCGCTGTTGCATAGTGCGGTGGAGAACGTGGTGCGCAACGCGATTCGCTACACGCAGGAAGGGACGTCGGTCGAGATCGAGCTATCGAGCGAAGAGAAAGCCGGTCGACGGGAGGCAGTGCTCAACGTGAGCGACTCTGGACCGGGAGTTCCTCCGGATGCACTTGGGAAACTGTTTGAACCTTTCTATCGGCTGGACGACGCGCGGGGGCGTCTGACGGGTGGTGTTGGACTTGGCTTGGCCATTACCGAGAGAGCGGTTCGCTTCCACGGTGGGAAAGTTACGGCGTTCAACCGCGCGGGTGGGGGCTTGCGGGTGGAGATGAGGCTTCCCTTGATCTCGGGAGGGGTGGTCGCGAAGAAAGTGGCGGAGGTGGTTCCGTCGGCGCAGGTTTAGGGGCTGACGTTGGACTTCGGGCGTCAGCAACAGCCTCATCGGGCGCCTAAGGTCGAGGTCACGGTAGGAACGCCCTTTATGCAGTCGCTATTCGCAATGGCTGAATAGGGGTCCTTCGACTGCGCGCGACGGTTCGCTTTGCTCACCATCGTGCTCCCCTCAGGATGACATTAGGGCTGGGTGTACTTCCCAAGAAGCTTTCGGATGAGACGGCATCGGGGGCGTTCTGTCCAAGCGCAACGGCGGCGATCCTACCCTGTATACTTGTTCGGGCAACTCCTGGGCGTTCTGAGGGTTCCAATAAGTCTTTGTGGGAGTTTGCTCTTCCCGCGCTTTCCTGATACACAAATGGGTTGAGATTTCCCGTGTTTTCCAAGAGTGCAAGGACCCGGCCGGCGGGGCGCCGGGGGTGTGTGCACGCGTAAACTTCAGATAACGATGGAGATCAGGTAGAGAATGTCGACAAGATTCGCGTGGCTGCTCGGGTTGGCGGTGCTGGTGGGATTGGGCTTGCTGGTGGCATGCGGGAGCAATTACAACTCCTCGTCAGACGGCCTGATGCTGGTGGGGAGTCAGGGATCGGCGCTGATCGAGACTTTCAGCTTTAATCTGAACAGCGGGCACCCGTTTGGGATCAGTAACCCGCCCTCGTCGACGGCGGATGCGACGTGCATACTGCCGGGGCTTCCGTCGTCCATTGTGATGGATCCGGCGGGGGCGTACGCCTATACGATTGTCACGGCTAACACAACTTGCCCAGGGAGCACGACTGGTATCCTGTCGATAAAGGTGAATTCCGACGGATCGATTCCCAGCAGCGGGACCGGGACGAGTGATCCGAGTCCGGTGGCTCTGGCGATGGATTCGAAGGGGAAGTTTTTATTTGTGGTGGAGGGGATCAATTCGGTCCCTACCGCCGTGAATGCGACCCCTTGCCTCAACACTACGACTCAGTTCGGAGTCTGTAGCTATGCGATCGGGAGTGGGGGGACGCTGACGCCGGTTGCCGGTACTTTCAATCTCACGCTTCCTCCGGGGTTCCAGACGCCGAACTTTGTCGCGGTGGCGACGAGCCCTACGGTTTTTCCAGCTCTCGGAGTTAATGGTGTTCAGAATTCAGCGTGCTCGGCTGCGGGCACGAACCCGCCGACTTTGGAATTTCTCTACGTGGCCGATCAACAGAATAACGTGGTGTGGGAATTCGGGGTGGATACGTCGTCGGGGGCTATCACCAATCTTCCGACCTTCACGCAGGCGCAGTACATTCCGGCTGGATCTCAACCGTCGGGCGTGGCGGTCGATCCGTGCCAGCGGTTCGTCTACGTGGCGAATAACCTCTCCAACAACGTCAGCGCCTACACGATCTGCAATGGGAGTTCGACCCAGGACCAATCGATTTGTCCCACAAACATGCCGGGAGGAAACGGCGAGCTTGTGCCGGTTGCCGCTTCGCCGTTCTCGCTGCCGGGCAGTGCGACTTTTCCGGCACCGATTGCGGTCGATCCGTTTGGGAAATACGTGTATGTCGTAGGGACGGGGTCGAATACGGTTTCACCGTTTCGCATCAGTCCGGTTTCAGGAGCTTTGACTGGGCTGACAAATACGCAGACGGGGCTGCGGCCTGTGTCGATTGCAATTCGCGGGGATGATAACTGGCTTTTCGTGGCGAACTACAATGCCGCAACGGTGTCGCAGTATCAGGTCACGCCGGAGACGGGTGTACTCAGTCCGGCGTCTGTGATTGACGTGGACAACTTGCCTTGGGGCGTAGCGGTGAAGTAGCAGTGGTCAGTGGCTAGTGATCAGTGATCAGTTAGTTCACGGGTTGAAGCGGCCGGTCATTTTTCGTCCTCATCGCGGCCCCGAGGGGCCGCTCTTCCAATACGCCTCTTGCTCTCTCGTGTCGCGTTCGTGAAGGGCCGGTCTTCCACCACTACGTCGGCACTTTCAGAATCAGATATCCACCTACCAGCATGAAGATCAGGTCTGGCGACCAGGCGGCGAGGGCTGGAGGGAGCTGGCTAAGGTCTCCCATGGCTTCGAAAAGGCGCGACACGACTGTGTAGAAGAGGGCGATGCCGACGGCGACGGCGACTCCGGTGATGGCTCCTTTCTTGCCAGTAGAGAGGGCGAAGGGAATCGCGAGGATCGCCATGATCAGCGTGATTAGCGGATATGACAGCTTCTTGTTCAGTTGCACGCGCAGGCGTACGACGTCGAATCCGCTCTGCTGCAGGTCGCGGATGTAGCGGCGCAACTCTTCGTAGTTCATCTCGCTGTATTGTTTAACTTCCTTCTTGAAATACGACGGGGTCTCGGGGAGATCGGGGAAGGTCGATACATCGAACGGGCGATAGTCGCCCATCGCCGAGACTTTGAGAGTGCGAACCCATCCTTGCTCGTAGACCCAGCGGTTGAGATTGTCGTTCCAGCGTGCCCGGTCGGCGTGGATGCGGCGGGTGATGGTGAAGCTGGCGCGGTCGAGTTGAAAAACGGTGAGGTTGCCGAACTGGTCCCGGTCAGGATCGAAGAGCTGATAGTAGTAGATGTCGTTGTTCTGGCCGAAAATCCACTTGCGGTCGGGGCGCAGGTAGGTTTGCGCGGGCTTGCCTTTGATCTGGTTGTGGAGGGCCTCCTGGCGCTTATTGGTGTGCGGCAAATAGAACTGGTCGGCGAAGAACAACGCTGCCGCCATGAACGCCGCGGCGACGATGACGGGCGTGATGATGCGGTAGATGCTGGTACCCGTCGCCTTGATGGCGGTAATTTCGTTGGAACGCTGCATCAGGCCGAAGGTCACAAGCACGGCGAGCAGCATGACCAACGGGGCGACGTTATACAGAAGATAGGGAGTGACGTTGAGCAGGTATTCGGCAACGACAGTGGGGGGTACCTGGTTGCGGAGAATGTCCCCAAGAAGTTCGAACAGAGTGAAGACGACGACCAAGACGAGGAATGTCGAGAGGATCATTCCAAGGTAAACGAAGAAATCCCGGAGCACGTAGTCGTCGAGCAAGGTGGGAAAGGTGGCGCTGAAGACGCGGCGGCGGGTGGAGGCACGCTCGAAAGCATTTTCTCGTCGGGGGCGGGGTGTGCCTGCTTGCGACAGAGCGCGATTGGATTTTGAAAAAATGCGGAAGGCGGCGAGTTCGACAGGACGCTTCTCGGCCCGGTACAGAAGAAATAGAGCGAGGGCGAGGAAGACAAAGTCGGCTAGCCATGCTCCAAACCACGGCGAGACTCTGCCCTGCCGGGCGAGGGAAACTCCTATCAGCGAGATCGAGTAGTAGACGAATACGAGCAGGATGGTCAGCACGAATCCGCCGGACTTGCCGCTTTTCTTGGACGAGAGACCGAGCGGGATTCCGACGAGGGCGAGCACGAGGCACGCGGTCGAGAGGGCGAAGCGGCGATGATATTCGATGAGATACCAGCGGGCGGAGACGGGATCGACGTGGCGTGCTTTTTCGCGGAGCGCGCCCGTGTCGATCAACGCGGCGGGGATTGATTCGTCCGGTTTGTTCTCCGACGAGGGCAGGTCGATCGGGATGTCGGTCTGCTCGAAAGTAGAAATCTGGTAGTGGCTGGCGTCTTTGGGATCGGTCTCGTGGGCGGAACCGTCGATCAGGTGGAGGTGGAGACGGTCCTGGCCCTCGCTGACGACGATGCCTTCCTTGGCGAGCGTGATGCGGGGGTTGGAGGCGTCGGTGAGGTCGGCCATGAAGACGCCTTTCCACAGGGCCGCCCCTTGCGCGCTTTTCACGTCTTGTACGTAGAGGACAACTTTGGGGAATCCTTCATAGAAGACGCGAGGCTGAACCTCGAACGAAACCTGCGAGCCCTTGAGCCGATCTTCTAGGTGGCCGAGAGCGGCGAGGGATCGCGGGGCGATGTACAAGCCGTTGGCCAGCGCCAGCAGCCACGCGGCGATGACGAAAATTGAGAGCACGCGGAGGAAGCTCCATACACCCATGCCGCTGGCGCGCATCGCGGTGATTTCGCTGTCGGCGGCGAGGCGGCTTAGGCCAATGAGGATTCCGACGAGCACGCTCATGGGGAGCGTGTAGGTCAGCGCGAGGGGAATGGTGAAGAAAAAGATTTCGGCGACGCTGGGAAGCGGGGCGCTGGCGCGGACGACGAGTTCGAGGATGCGGCCGAGGTCGCGAGTGAAGAGGACGAAGGTGAAGATCGCCGCGCCGATCAGCGCATGCGCGGTCACCTCGCGTAGGATGTAACGGGTTAGAATCCGCATCAACTACAGATCCACTTCGTTCGGGATTTCGGCTGCGGGCTCCCGCCCGCAAAGCGCCTCAACTTTAGGCGAGGATAGCACGGCGGAAAGGGTGCAGTTGGTAATGGCAAAAAAGAAAACCACAGGGGACACGGGGGGACACAGAGGAGCGGCATTCTGAGTAGGTCGGAACCGCATGCCGTTGTTGCGCGTACTGTTTCGAGAGGCACGAAAGATGACGTTGGAGAAGACTGAGCAGAATCCGGTGAACGGCGACCATCCAACCCGGGCCGATACGTGGGCGCTGGTGGGGATTGCGGCGATTATTGCGCTGGTTCATGTGCTCACCAATGGGCGCTACGGATTTCATCGGGATGAACTGCAGGTGTTGAGCGATGCGCGGCATATGGATTGGGGATTCGTGCCGTATCCGCCATTCACGCCGTTTGTCGAGCATGTGGGCCTTGCGATATTCGGGGTGTCGATGGTGGGCCTGCGGCTGTTTTCTGTCATTGCGCAGGCGATTGTGATTATCGTTTCGGGGTTGATGGCTCGGGAACTTGGCGGCGGGCGGCTTGCGCAAATCACGACGGCCCTGGCGGTCGCGCTCTCAGGGCTGGCATTGTTCGAGGGGACGGAGTTTCAATACACGACTTTCGATAATCTGTGGTGGGTGCTGATTGCGTACTTCGTGATCCGGCTCCTGAAGACGGAAAATCCGCGCTGGTGGCTGGCAATCGGCGCTGTGATTGGTCTTGGGCTCGAAACCAAGTACACGATGGGTTTTTACGTTTGCGGTATTGTCGGCGGGGTTCTGCTGACGCGGGCGAGACGTTATCTGGCGAGCGGGTGGCTATGGGGTGGAGTCGCGTTGGCGGTATTGATCTTCCTGCCGAATTTGATTTGGCAGGTGCGCCACGAGTTTATCTCGCTGCACTTTCTGCAGCACATTCACAAACGGGATGTTGGTGAGGGGCGAGCGAGTGGATTCTTTCGCGATCAATTCTGGATTTGCGCGAATCTGGTGGCGGCGCCGCTTTGGATCGCAGGGTTGGTGGGCTATCTACGCGATCGGCGGTATCGCATGCTCGCTTGGATGTATTTAATTCCGCTGGGACTCTACGTTGTAGGGAAAGGACGAGGATACTACCTGGGAGCGGCTTATCCGATGCTGATCGCGATGGGCGCGGTGATGGGTACTCGCTGGGTAGCATCGTTGTCGCGGGGCCCACGGCGGACGCTAGAAGCGGCTTTTTTTACCGGGCTGCTGGCGTGGGGATTGTTGATGGGAGCGATCATCCTGCCTGTGGCGTCCGGCGGACGGTTGATGAAGTTTGCGCTCGAAAACAACGGCGATCTTAGAGATGAGATCGGATGGGATGAACTGGTCAAGAACGTCGCGGGGATTCGGGATTCGCTGCCTCCAGATCAGCGGGAAAATTTGGGCATCGCCGTAAGAAATTATGGGGAACAGGGGGCGATTGAGATTCTGGGGCAGGCCTACCATCTGCCGCCGCCGATCAGCGGAGTGAATTCGTCGTGGCTGCGAGGGTATCCGATGCCGTTGCCATCAACGCTGATAGTGATGGGGCAGTCGCGTAAGGAAGCGGACCGGTTGTTTACCGACTGCCGGTGGGCTGGACACAACGGAAATTCTTTGGGCGTGAAGAATGAGGAGAGTGAGGATCATCCGGATATTTTTGTGTGCGGGCCGCCGCGCTTACCGTGGCCGGAGTTTTGGAAGGAGTACCAGGGATTCGGGTAGAGATCAAAGTCCAAATCCCCATTTCTCGTGCAAAGAACGCGCGAGAAATGGGGCACTCCGGATTCTTCTTGTCAGGGCAGTTGATTCAGGTAGCAAGCGCCGCCGGTGTGTTGCGCGGGCGGCGTTGGCGGCGTCATCCACGGTGGGAAGTTGAAGCTGAAGAATTCGGTCATGCTTTTCTGCGCGGCATCGCGTTTGGTCAAAGGTGTAAGGCCGAAGCGGACTTCGATCAATTTGAGAATCGCGGTTGTGTCCATGACCGTGTGCGAGACGTAATGTCTTTTCGCGTAGGGTGACACGACTATCAAGGGCAAGCGGTATCCCGTGTAGGTGAAATCGCAGTCCGGGCCGGTGACCGTGCTGCAGATGTCGCCCGTCATCAAATCTTTGGGCTTGATGCCATCTGGACTCACCGTGGGCTGTGGCGGAACGTGGTCATAAAGTCCTCCGAACTCGTCGAACGTCAAGATGAATGCGGAGTCTTTCCACGACACGCTCTTCATCAACGCGTTGATGAGCGATTCGACATACTGCGCCCCTAGTTGGATGTCGATCGGATATTGATCGGAATCGGAGCCGTGTTCGTCGAGACCTGCGGCTGACGCGGGTTCAATTTGAGCGACCTGTGGCAGCGTTCCATTCTTTACATCGGTAAAGAACTGCGTCATCGTCGCCAGGTGGTTCGGGTAATTGGCCGGGATTTTCTGCCCCCACGAGAAATTCTGCACGTAGCTCAATGTCAGCAGGCATTGCGCCGTGGGATTGCCGGCGCAGGGAGTGTTGTCAGTGTTGACGTAAATCTTCCAGGTGATTCCTGCGTTCTGCAACTTTTGAAAAATTGTAATAGCCGTCAAGTACGACTGATCGGCGCTGTCGGCGCCGATGGGGTAGACGTCTCCCTGCGACGTGGCGGCGATGAGGTATTCGCGATTCGGGCCCGTGCGCGTCATCACGGGCGAGAACCAGCGATCCGACGTGCTGAACCGAGTGGCCATGTAGTAGTAGTAATTCAGGTCGGTTTCGTCGTAGTAGCCCATTGAGCGGATGCCATCGGTGTCGTAGTAAGGAGGCTGGTTGTTGCGGGCGTCGTGGGCGTTGGTCCAGACGAAGCCATCGAGAGTAGGTGTGGCGGAGTAGGGATTGGTGAGGTTCCAGTCGACGTGGCTTTCGTTCCAGGAGGGGCTGGGATTTTCGATGCACTGGGTGATGAGGTGATACGACTGGATCTGCGGGCTGGAGCCATCTTCGGTGCAATCACTGGGAGGAGGGTATGCGGGATCGCAGCCAGGATTGGTGGGCGGCGGTCCGTAGAGCGGGGCGAGGCCGGATGTGGGATTGAATTGCGGCAGGCCATCGAAGGAGCGGTCGGGGAAGCCGTTGTTTTTCCAATACGAGCGCAGCGCGCCGAAGTAGTGGTCGAGGCTGCGATTTTCCTGCGCCATGAAGATGATGTGGTTCAGAACTTTGACAGACTGATCCACATTGAAAGTCGCGGTGGCGATTTTGTTGGCGTTCATCGTGAGCGTGCAAGTGCCAGTGCCTGTGCATGCGCCGGACCATCCGGCGAAGAAGTCTCCCTTGGCGGCGATGGCGGTCAGTTTCACGCTGGTGCCGGAGTTGAATGACGCGCTACAGGTGGGGGAACAACTGATTCCTGCGGGAGTGCTGGTTACCGTGCCTGTGGCGTTGCCCGCGAATTTAACGGTCAAGGCGTAGGTCGCGGTTGCGGCCAAAGCTGCTGGGGATTGCCGGGGTTTGGATTGGGCTGGAAGTCCCGCAGCAAGAACAGGAACTGTGGTGAAGATGACGGCAAGCTTGAGGATGCTGTGCTGCAATGACGAGAGCCTCCGAGTGAGGTCACGGAAATCCTGTCTTGGATGGCTCGGAGGTCTGAGCGGTTGGCAGGTAAATCAGGCTGCGCGGGCGGACGCCGGTGCTACGGGACTGCCGCAGCTCGGCTTCGCCTTCGCGCGACGGACGAATGCGTCCGTCGCCACATGGACATCGCCACATGGACATTTATTGCGCTTTGAAGAACAGCGCTGATAGCGGGGGAAGGGTCAGCTTCAGGGAGAAGGGGCGGCCGTGCGTGGGAATTTCTTCGGCATTCATTCCGCCCAGATTTCCCATGCCGCTGCCGGCATATTCGCGGGCGTCGCTGTTGAGCATTTCGCGCCAGTAGCCACCGTGGGGGACGCCAACGCGATAGCCGACGCGGGGGACAGGCGTGAAGTTGCAGACTGCAAGAATGGTGTCTCGCGGCGACTCGCTCTTGCGAAGCAAGGAGATGGTGCTGGTCGCGTTATCGTTGGCGTCGACCCATTCGAAACCGGCGGGATCGTTGTCGAGCAGGTGCATGGCGGGCTCGCTGCGATAGAAGCGGTTGAGCTGTTCCATCCAAGCCTGCACTCCGCGATGAACTTGATACTGCAGCACGTGCCACTCCAGGCTGGAGTCGTGCGCCCACTCGCGCACCTGTCCAAATTCTGCGCCCATGAAAAGGAGTTTCTTGCCGGATTGCGCGTACATGTATCCGTAGAGTAGGCGGAGGTTCGCGAACTTCTGCCATTCGTCGCCGGGCATTTTGCCGATGAGCGATCCCTTGCCGTGAACGACTTCATCGTGCGAAAGCGGCAGCACGAAATTCTCGTGGTAGGAATACAACATGCGGAAGGTGAGATCGTTGTGGTGATACTTGCGGTGGATGGGATCGTTCTGGAAATAGCGGAGCGTGTCGTGCATCCATCCCATGTCCCACTTGAGGCCGAAGCCGAGTCCGCCGACGTAGACGGGCTTTGAGACCATAGGCCAGGAGGTCGACTCCTCGGCAGTCGTCTGAATGTCGGGATGCTGTCCGTAAGCTTCCTGATTGAAGCGGCGCAGGAAGTCGATCGCGTCGAGGTTTTCGCGTCCGCCGAATTTGTTGGGAATCCACTCACCCTGCTTGCGGGAGTAATCCAGATAGAGCATGGATGCGACGGCGTCTACGCGCAGGCCGTCGACGTGATATTTGTCGAGCCAGAACATGGCGCTCGACATGAGAAAGCTGCGCACTTCGGGGCGGCCGTAGTTGAAGATGTGCGTCTTCCAGTCGGGATGGAATCCCTGGCGCGAGTCGGCGTGCTCGTAGAGATGCGTGCCGTCGAAGTAGGCGAGGCCGTGGGCGTCGGAAGGGAAGTGCGACGGGACCCAGTCGAGAATCACGCCGATGCCGTGCTGGTGAAGGTAGTCGACGAGGTACATGAAATCCTGCGGCGTGCCGTAGCGCGAGGTGGGAGCGAAGTAGCCGGTGGTCTGATATCCCCAGGAGCCGTAGAAGGGATGCTCCATCACGGGGAGAAATTCGACGTGGGTAAATCCCATTTGCCCGACGTATTCGGCGAGGCGTGGAGCAGTCTCGCGATAGGTGAGCGGACGGTTGTGATCTTCAGGGACGCGCATCCACGAGCCGAGATGGACCTCATAAACAGATTGCGGTGCTCGCAGCGAGTTGCGCTGGGCGCGGTTGGCCATCCAGTCCTGATCGCTCCACTGGTAGTTGAGATCCCAGACGACTGAGGCGGTGCGCGGAGGTTTTTCGTGGAGCAGTCCGAGAGGGTCGGCTTTGTCGATGCGGTATCCGTGACGCTGTGATTCGATGTGGTACTTGTAGAGCGCGCCGCGGCTTGCGCCGGGGATAAAACCTTCCCAGATTCCGGAGGAACCACGCGGGCTGAGGTAGTGCTTCGTCGGATCCCATTCGTTAAAACTGCCGACAACCGACACTGAGTGCGCGTTCGGCGCCCACACGCTGAAGACTGTGCCCGTTTCTCCGTTGCTAGTGACGAGGTGGGCCCCCATCTTGTCGTACATGCGGTAGTTGCTGCCCTCGTTGAAAAGGTAGAGGTCCTGATCGGAGAGGAGTTGCGGGGCGGCGAGTGAGGAATCGGGGCTCATGGGTCCGCTGATAGTCTACCGGACTGCAACGTCAGTCTGGAACATTCTGCAAGTAGACGGTGATTTTCTTCGAGGGGTTGCCGGGGAAGGCGGATTGTAAAAGTGCTTGACATAAAAACTACACTTGTAGTAGTAATGCATACATCGATAGGAGATGCGAATGGCTGAACCGAAACTGGCGAAGCTCGAACTGCAGATCATGGAAACGCTGTGGAACCGGGGGAGTGCGTCGATCCGCGAAATTCAGGAGGCCTTTCCGGAGAAAGACCGGCCCGCTTACACAACGATTCAGACGACGGTTTACCGGCTGGAAGCAAAGAAGGCTGTGCGGCGGGTGAAAAAGGTCGGCAACTTTCACATTTTCGAGGCAGCCGTGTCGCGCAGTGCGGCGCAGCGAAGGCTGATCGACGATTTGCTGGCGCTGTTTGGAGGCCGCTCCCAGCCCGTAATGGCGCACCTGATTGAATCGGGCAAGCTTACCCTAGCGGACGTAAAGGAAGCCGAGAAGACTCTACGGAAGCTGGAGAGGAAGGAGGAAGAGCAATGATGGCGCGAGAACTTGTAATTCTCTGGGATAGCGTTGCGGCGGCGCTGGGCAATCACTTGTGGCAGTCGACGGTGTTTGCGATCGCGATTGGAGCGCTCACGTTGAGCCTGCGGAACAATCATGCGCGGGCGCGCTACTGGTTGTGGCTGGCGGCGTCATTGAAATTCCTGATTCCGTTTTCTTGGCTGGAGGCGGCGGGAGCGCGGTTGGCGTGGGTGCGTGGCGCGTCGTCTGGGGGTGGATTGTCGGTTGTGATCGAGGAAGTGAGCCGACCGTTTGCTGGGCAAGAGGTACCGAAAGCAGCGGTGGGTGCGGCGGCGATGCATTCCTCGTTTCTGCATTGGGGGCTACCGCCGATTCTCGCGGGAATTTGGCTTTGTGGATTTCTGGGCGTGATTGCGATCTGGTGCGTGAGATGGCGGCGGATTGCGGCGGCGATCCGTGAGTCAGAGCCGTCGAGCGAAGGACGCGAGGTGGAAGCCTTGCGGCGATTGGAAGTCGCGATGGGAATCCGGCCGCAGGTGGAGATGCGAATTTCGCGGACGATGCTGGAGCCGGGAGTCTTTGGGATTGTGCGGCCAATGCTGATCTGGCCGCAGGGAATTTCTGAGCTCCTGGATGATGGGCACCTGGAGGCGGTGCTGTCGCACGAGTTGTGGCATGTGCGCCGGCGGGACAACCTGGCGGCTGCACTGCACATGGTCGTGGAAGCGGTGTTCTGGTTTCATCCCTTGGTGTGGTGGCTGGGGGCGCGGCTGGTGGATGAGCGGGAGCGCGCTTGTGACGAACAGGTTCTGGAACTAGGTAGTCAGCGGAATGTGTATGCGGAGAGCATTTTGAAAGTTTGCCAGTTCTGCGTGGGGTCTCCGCTGGCGTGCGTGTCGGGAGTGACGGGATCGGATCTCAAAAAAAGGATGGTGCACATTATGTCGGAAGGAATGGTTCGCAAATTGGATTTCGGAAGAAAGATCTTATTGACGGCGGCGGCATTGGTGGCGTTTGCGGTGCCGGTCACGATTGGGTTGCTGACGGCAACTCCGAGCAGGGCGCAGACGTCGGCAGACATTTCGGACGCCGGCGCCAAGTTCGAGTCTGTTTCCATCAAGCCCAGCGTGATCAACACTCCGACGTACGCCGGAGGGAATGTTCACATGGTGAGGATGATGGTAGGGCCTGCCGGCTTCAGCGCGCGCAACGTCACATTGCGAAGCCTGATTCAGGAAGCGTACGGCGTGCAGGCGAACCAGGTGCTGGGCGGGCCAGAGTGGTTGGATACGGCGGCTTTCGATATTGAGGGGAAGACGGGCCAGCCGGAAAATCAGGAATTCAAAGCCGACCAGGCCCCATTCGAGAAGAGCGTGGCGCTAAACCACCAGATGCTGCAGAATTTTCTGGCCGACCGCGCGAAACTCGCGCTGCACAAGGAGACGAAGGTCCTGCCTAGTTACGAACTCGTAGTGGCCGGGACTGGCTCGAAGCTGCAGGTGAGCCCATCCAATTCGGGAGACTTGGCGCTGAGCGACAAAGATGTTGTGCTGAGCGCCAACGGCAAACCCATGGGCGCGCACCAGATGATGGTGAACATGGATCAAAACAAAGTGAGAGCGATTTCTGCGCACAAGGTAACGATGGACGAGATCGCACAACAGCTCTCCCGCCAACTGGAAGTTCATGTGGTGAATCAGACGGGGTTGAAGGGCAGCTACGACTTCAATCTCCACTGGTCGGATGGGGCGGCAGCAAGTGGGGAGAATGAAACAGCCTCGAGCGGCACGTCGGAGCCATCTCTGTTTACGGCGGTGCAAGAGCAGCTTGGGTTGAAGTTGCAGCCGCACGACCGGCCGACGGACGTGCTGATCGTCGATCACGTGGAGAAGCCGGCGGAGGAGTAGGCAGGGTCTGAGTTCATAGCGGCGGCACAACTGCAAAGGGCAATTTTGGAGTGGATAGCGAGAGATTGCGAGCTTGTTATGGCGTGATCTCAAACACTGAACCGAAGGTTGTGCTGCCGTTGCCTATAGTTGTCCCATAAAGGTGAGCTTGCGCGGCGTCAAAGATCACGCCTGCCACGGGAAAGTCGCTAGGTTCGTTCCCGAAGTAATGAAGCACCGTTTCGTTCCAGCCTCCCGCCAAGTCCGGCGCTAGCTTGAATACGACGCCGCAGCCGTAAGATGGACACGGCTTCTTGTAACCACCGAATGTTTGTTGTGCCGTAGAGATTTCCTGCACCGTCAAAGGCTAGCTCGCCAGTAGGTTCATCTCCTGTACCACCCTTGAAATAGTGGACTACTTTTTCTCTCCAACCTCCGTTCGGGCCAGAGGTCAACTCGAAGACCACGCCGCAGCCGGAACCACAGAGACTGAGATTGCCGCCCGCCTCCGTCGTACCGTAAAGATTTCCAGAGTCATCGATGATCAAGGTGGCAAATGGATTGACTCCGCCCTTGAGTGTGAATCGGTGAAGTATCTCTTCCCTCCCGCCCGGAGTCAGCTTAAACACAACGCCGCAGCCGACAGCGAATACGCAGGGAGTGGAACTGCCTCCCCCAAGTGTTGTGCCGTAGAGATTTCCTGCTTGGTCCAAAGTCAGGCCGGATTGGGGTCCGGCGCCGTCGGTGCCGCCGGAGAAACTGTGCAGCACGTTTTCTTTCCAGCTTCCATCCACATTAGGCGTCAACTGAAAGACCACACCGCATCCGTCAGGACAGGAGCCTCCACCGCCGAGGGAGGTTGTGCCATACAGATTTCCTGCCTGATCGAATATCAAGCCGCCACCCCCAGCTCTTCCGTCGGCACAGTTCGCAAGCGAGCAGAAGTTATAGAGCACGCTCTCGGTCCAGCTTCCGTTAGGATTTGGTGCCAGCTTGAACACTACTCCGCTGTCACTACTGCCACCTGCCCCTGTCTCGCCGTAGAGGTTTCCCTCCTGATCGAATATGAGTCCGGCGGTGACTTCACGTCCGTCGGTGCAGTTAGCAGCGGAGCAGAAGTTGTAGAGTATGCTCTCGGTCCAACTTCCGTCTGTGTTCGGCGCAAGTTTGAAGATCAACCCGCAGACACCCGGGGTACAGAAGGCGCCGCCCATCTGAGTCGCGCCATAAAGATTCCCCGCCCTGTCGAATGTCAGGTTTGCCCACGGAGCGCTCCCACTCGTGCCACCCCTGAACTCGTGCAGGGTTTTGTACTTGCCTTGTGACCATGCGCCGGATACAAGCAACAGAATTGCCGTGAGGGTTGCGATCGGAGCCGCGGCTCGAAGTCTTGTCTTTCCGTTGCGTGCCATAGCTTGCGCCTGCTGGAGACACCGCCGGCGAGAGCCAAGAGTATACCGCAAGGTGCCAGGACGAACCCCGACGATCCCGATTCCAGGTTGGGGAACCGAGGAGACGGGTCAACCAGCTAAGGGCGTGGGCAACGGGGCAAGAACAGCTGCAAATCGGCGCGTGCTATTCTGACTTCTTCCAGCCATGCCGTCCTTGCGCCTTATCCTGCTGTGGCATCAGCACCAGCCTTTCTATAAGGATCTGGTCACGGGGCAATATCGTCTGCCGTGGACGCGGCTGCACGCGCTCAAGGACTACTACGGGATGGTGAAGCTGTTGGACGAGTTTCCGAACGTTCACCAGAACTTCAACATCGTGCCGTCGTTGATGGTGCAGATTCAGGATTATGCTGCGGGCACTGCGCAGGATCCGTTCTTAAGCGTCGCGGCAAAGCCTGCCAAGGAATTGTCCGAAGAAGAGCGGCGATTCGCACTGCAGTATTTGTTTCAGGCGAATCCGCAGAATCTGATTGGACGGTATCCGCGATATCGGGAATTGTACGAGCGGTTTCGCGAACACGGGGACCATCCGGAGCGTGCGGAGCGGTATTTTCAGCCACAGGATTTTACCGACCTCCAGGTCTTGTCGCAGATTGCCTGGTTTGACGAATTCTTTCTCGAAGAAAAGGATATCGCCGCGCTGGTTGCGAAGGGGCACAACTATTCGCTTGACGATCAGAGGTCTGTGATCGCGCGCGAGAAGGAACTGATCAGCAAAGTTCTTCCCGCGCATGCGGAGGCGGCAAAGAAAGGATCGATCGAGATTTCTGCGACACCGTTCTATCACCCGATCCTGCCACTGGTCTGCGATACCAGCATCGGGGCGGTATCGTCGCCGGGGTTGCCGCTGCCGCAGAGCCGGTTTCGCCACCCGGAAGACGCGCGAGAACAATTAACGCGCGGGCTTGATATGCACGAAAAAGTTTTTGGGATCCGACCGAAGGGCGTTTGGCCGTCGGAGGGCAGCGTGTCGGAAGAAGCGCTGGCGATCGCGCACAGTCTGGGCATTGAGTGGATGGCCACGGACGAGGGAGTGCTGGGGCGAAGTTCGGGAGCCTATTTTGCGCGCGACGGCTCCGGGCGGCTGCCGGCGGCGTTGGGAGAAAAACTCTATAACATCCATCGCTATGAGAATGGGTCGGCGATGATGCACATGGTGTTTCGCGATCACACGATTTCCGACCTGATCGGCTTCGTGTATTCGGGGATGCCTCCGGCGAACGCGGCGCAGCACTTGATTGGCAACATCAAAGAAGCGGCGAAGCCGGTGCTGGCCAAGGGGCGCGACGCCGTGGTGTCGATCATTCTCGATGGCGAGAATGCGTGGGAATACTATCCTCAGTCGGGGCGCGAGTTCTTGCGGCGTTTCTACGACGGATTGCAGCGCGAGCCGGGTTTGGAGGCTGTGACGATTTCGGAGGCGATTGCGCGGCATAAGGATTTTGGGAAGTTAACGTCGCTCGTGCCAGGGTCATGGATCAGCGCGAATTTCAACGTTTGGATTGGAGCGCCGGAGGATAACCGGGCGTGGGACTATCTGCATCAGGCACGCGAGTTTTATGCGCAGAATGCTGCGCGGGCGACCGAGGCCCAGCGCAAGCTGGCGTTTGAAGAAATTCTGATAGCCGAAGGCAGCGACTGGAACTGGTGGTACGGGCCGGAGCATCACTCGGCGAACGACCGCGATTTTGACGAACTGTATCGCAAGCACCTGTCGAACGTGTACCAGGCGCTCGGCGCGACTCCGCCGGATTATTTGGCGCAGCCGATTACCGGGGCCGAGGTGCGTCCGACGTTTGTGCCGCAGACGGCGTACATTCATCCGCGGATCACTGGGGATATGGTGCGGTATTTCGAATGGATGGGAGCTGCGGCTTATACGGCGGACCATCGCGCTGGCGCGATGCACGGCAAGCAATTTCTTTTGGACTCGGTGTACACGGGAATCGACTCGACCCAACTCTACGGCCGTCTTGATTTCAAGGACAAGGTTCCGGACGCAGACTTTGAACTGGTGGTGAATGTGGAGTCGTGGGCCAGCGGAGAGGCGCGTCCGCGGCGTACGCTGCGTGCCGAGGTGTCGGTACACGATCGCAAGCTGAGAACGTGGAAGATCGAAGATGGATTGGCGGAGAAGATTTTGGCCTCTGCGACCCAGCCGGATCAGCACGTGAAGGTGGCTTTGTTACGGAACTTTGAATTCAAGCTTCCCTTGGCGTGGCTGTTAGCGACTCCGAGCAGTTCGCCGCTGGAGCAATCGATGCGGCAATTGATCGAACGGAAGACGGCCGCGACGGCGGTGGCCGCCACAAGCAAACTCCGGCTGCGTTTTAGTCTGTGGCAGAACCGATTGCCGGTGGATTCGTTGCCGCTGGAGGGATGGATCGAACTGCAGGTGCTGAGTGAGGGGGAACTGTTGTTTGGAGCGTGAAGCCCGACTTCGGAATGACGCCGGCTAAGAGGATCTCGCAAAATCCAAACGCCGGACGGTTGCGCGTCCGGCGTTCATAGAGTACTAGGGCGGTCGCTTACTTGCCGCCGCTGCTTGCTACGACATTCGTCATCGTCAGGGGGCGGTTCAGCTCGAGGGTCAGCTCCGTACCTGCAGGCAGGGTGGCAGAGCGATGTTTGGCCAGCCAGTGTCCGGTAGTTGCTCCGGCACCGATGGCGCCGCCCACTACCAGACCAACCGGACCGCCAGCCAATCCGCCGATGAGCATGCCGCCCGCGGCGCCGCCGCCGGTCTCAAGTTGGTCGCGGCGGTCGTGACCTGATCCTTTGAACTGGCCTTCATCGTTGACATCTCCGCCCCGGATGTTCGTGTCGACGAGGGTCGCGTCGAGATAGAAACGCTCTCCGTTGGGAAGAATGACTGCCTCAGGCAGGATTCCGATAGTCGGTTTGCCCGAGATGCGACGCGGTTCGGTCACCTTGGTGACGCGGCCTTCAATCGTTGAACCGACCGGAATCACGGTGTTGCCGTTGACCACGACCGCCTGTGTGATTTTTCCCTGAAAAGGGTCTCCAGCCTTATTGCTGAAGGTGGCAAGCGTAGTATCGAGCCGAACCATCAGGGCAGTCCCAGCAGGAACGGGGGAACTTTGGGCCGCGAGCGTGGCTGCTAAAAACAGCACGCCGGGCAGTAACATCCATTTCTTCATGGTACCTCCTCGAGCTTTCCCCACAATTATTCTATCTCCGACTGTAGACCAGGCGGGAGGCTCGGACAATACGCTCCGGGACAGGGGAACCAGAGGAGACAAGAGCCTGCCTCATCGGCCAGATGGCCAATCCCGGGCGGGAAGCCGTACGACGCGAAGAGGCGACAAGTCCCGATTCGCATTCCGCGCTGGATGAGATTTCGCGGTGGGCGCTAAAAGAACTTTTCTGGATTTTCTGGGTTGAGATTGATATGCCGCTTCTGCTATAGAAATTGTGACCTCTTGCCCGTTTTTGGAGGTATTTGTGGCTTCCCAGGAATCCGCTCTTCCTATTTGCCCCGCATGCAACCGGCCAGTGCCGCTCGAGTCTGCTAAGACCGACGACAAAGGGCGCGCGATCCACGAAGAATGCTACGTTCACTTGGTCGTTCCAAACACAAGCAAGCAATTCCCATCTCCGAACTAAGATCACTGCAATGTGTCGAGGGTCACACCGCCTCGACGAGCCATTCGATATAATCATGAGTTTCATTCCAACGATGGGCAAGGAGTATCTAGGTACCGGCTCACCGAACGCGGTATATGAATTTTTACCCGTGAATCTCGGTGAGAGCGCGTGCGACTTGCTCTGAGGACGAGACCAAATCAAATTGAGAGAGTGAACGCATCCTATGTCAAATATTGCAGCCATTCATGCACGAGAAGTTCTGGATTCACGCGGCAATCCTACGGTGGAAGCAGAAGTGTTCCTGGCCGACGGTTCGATGGGGCGGGCGATTGTCCCCAGCGGAGCGTCGACGGGAGAGCACGAAGCGGTCGAATTGCGCGACGGAGACACGAACCGGTTCCAGGGCAAGGGCGTGCTCAAGGCGGTGGAAAACGTAAACGGTGAGATCGCCGAAGCTCTGGCGAACTGGGATGCGTTCGATCAGCGGGGCCTCGACGCGAAGATGATCGAGCTGGACGGCACCGAGAATAAAGGGCGGCTGGGAGCGAACGCGATTCTGGCGGTGTCGATGGCGGCTGCGCGGGCATCGGCGTGGAGTCTGGATATTCCGCTTTATCGGTATCTAGGTGGGCCTGGGGCGAACACGCTGCCGACGCCGATGATGAATATTCTGAATGGCGGCGCCCACGCGGACAACAACGTCGACTTCCAGGAATTTATGGTGATGCCGGTCGGGGCGCCATCGTTTTCGGAAGCGCTGCGGTGGGGCGTGGAAGTTTTCCATACGCTGAAGGGTGTGCTGAAGAAACGCGGCTACAACACGGCCGTCGGCGATGAGGGCGGATTCGCGCCGTCGGTGAAGTCGAACGTGGAAGCGATCGAAGTCGTGCTGGAGGCGATTACCAAAGCTGGATACAAGCCCGGGGAAGAGATTGCGATTGCGCTTGATCCAGCGGCCAGCGAGTTCTTCCAGGATGGCAAGTATGTGTTCAAGAAATCCGATAAGTCGGCGAAGAGTTCCGACGAGATGGTGAAATATTGGGCGAAGTGGGTAGCGGATTATCCGATCGTGTCGCTAGAGGATGGCCTCTCGGAAGGCGACTGGGATGGATGGCAGAGCCTGACCCAAGAGCTTGGCGGGAAGATTCAGTTGGTCGGCGACGACATTTTCGTGACGAATATTCAGTTCCTGCAGGAAGGGATTGATAAGGGCGTGGCGAATTCGATCCTCGTGAAGGTCAACCAGATCGGCACGGTCAGCGAAACGTTGGACGCGATCGACCTGGCGCGCCGAAATGGATATACGTCGGTGATCTCGCATCGGTCGGGCGAGACCGAGGACACGTTCATTGCGGACTTGGCGGTGGCGACGGGCGCGGGACAGATCAAGACTGGGTCGGCGTCGCGAACGGATCGCATCGCGAAGTACAACCAACTGCTGAGGATTGAAGAAGAGTTGGGAGGAACGTCGAGGTTTTTGGGTCTTAAAGCATTGAACTATAAGGGATAACGGGCGCGTCGGTAGATTTCAATCGGAATGACAGTCTAAGGAATCTAATCGTACATGCCTCATCGTCGAAGTATTGCTGGATTCATCGTTGTCATTCAAACAGTTCTCTTTCTCGCTCATTTGGTGCTCTATCAGACATGGACGTATAAGGCCGGGCCGAATGCGGTCTGGGTCAAGGTCGTGCTCGGCGTCTTGTCGGTCAGCTTCGTAAGCGCCTCGGTGCTGGCGTTTCGGTATACGAATCCGGTGCTGCGGGTTTTCTATCGAGTATCGGCGATCTGGCTGGGTCTGCTGACATTCCTCTTTGTCGCTGCGGTTTTGTCGTGGGCTGCATTCGGAGTGTCAGCGGTTGCAGGACTGCATCTGAACTTTCATCGCATGGTGGAGTGGCTGTTCGCTGCCGGGTTCGTGGTTGGGATTGCGGGGGTCGTGAATGCAAGCTGGACTCGGATCACACGGATGACAGTGCGTCTGGCAAACTTGCCGGAAGCATGGCGCGGCCGGAAGGCGGCGCTCATCAGCGATGTGCATCTGGGCCACGTGCGGAATGGGAATTTTCTGCGGCGCATGGTCGCGAAGATTCTGAACGAAGTTCCGGACGCGATCTTTATTGCGGGAGACTTGTACGACGGCACGGCGATTGATGCGGCGCGGGCCGCTGAGCCGCTGAACAAGTTGACTGCGCCGCAGGGCGTTTATTTTGTCGCCGGGAATCACGAGCAGTTTGGCGACGACAGCAAGTATTTGAAGGCGGTAGAAGCGGCTGGAGTGCGGGTGCTAAACAACGAAAAGGTTGAGGCTGATGGATTGCAGATCGTTGGCGTGCCTTACAACCACGCGACACGAGGCGAGCATCTGGCGTCGGCGTTGAAGAGCGTTCATCTGGATCGGGATCGCGCCAGCATTTTGCTGGTGCATGCGCCGGATCATCCGGCGGTGGCCGAGGCGGCTGGGGTCTCGTTGCAGTTGTCGGGGCACACGCATTTAGGACAGTTCGTCCCATGGAGCTGGTTTGCGCGGAAGATGTATCGGCAGTTCGTGTATGGATTGAGCCGGATTGGGAAGATGCAGGTGTTCACGTCGAGTGGAGCTGGGACGTGGGGACCGCCGTTGCGGCTGGGTTCGAATCCGGAGATTGTAGTACTTGAGTTTCAATAAGGAAAAGGAGCAAGAGAACCTGGGTCCTAGATTGACTTAGTCAAGGACTTAGTCTATTCTAGGAAATATGGAAGTGAATATCCACGAAGCTAAGACCCATCTTTCCAAGCTCTTAGAGCGGGTTGCGGACGGGGAAGAGATCGTCATTGCAAAGGCCGGCAAGCCAGTTGCGAAGCTGGTGGCGATCGCGTCGGAGCGTCCACGGTTCCAGTTTGGCTCGGCAAAAGGGGAGTTCGTTGTTCCGGACGACTTCAATGATCCTCTGCCAAAGGAAATTGAAGATCTCTTTTGGCAATGAAGGTCCTCATTGACACGCACGTGTTGTTGTGGGGAATTGAGGACGCTGCCAAAGTCTCCGATCGCGTGCGAACTCTACTGCCTTCTGCCGACGTTTGGATCAGCGTTGCCAGTCTTTGGGAGATCATGACCAAGGTTCAAATCGGCAAGCTCATCCTGCCGACCCCTGTCGGCGATTATCTCGCGGTGAAATTAAGAATGAATGGCGTCTCGGTTCTCCCCTTGACTTTCGCTCACGTCAGGCAACTGGAAGGGCTACCGCTTCATCACCGCGATCCTTTTGATCGCATTCTGATCGCTCAGAGCCTGGAAGAAAACCTGCCGCTGGTGACCGCTGACCAACAGTTTGAGAAATACGCGGTGAAACTCATATGGTGAGATCGTGAAAGCATGTCGCGATTTGGTTTGACACTCTTTTGCGCCGCTAGCGGGGGGCATGGATTTGCGCGCGTGGACAGGACTGGCGATCGTCGTTATCTGGCTCGGCATTGACTATCTGAGAATCACACATACGAGCTGTGTTGCAGATGCCTTTTTATAATTCCTTGTAAGGAGCAATAAGAATTAATGTCTCGTCCTAAACCGCTCATTCTCATTATTCTCGACGGCTGGGGGTATCGACCCGAAACCAAAGCCAACGCTATCGCGCTTGCGCGCAAGCCTACGTATGACCGGTTGTTGCGGGAGTATCCCAACACGCTCATTCATACCAGCGGGCCGTTTGTCGGGCTGCCCGAGGGGCAGATGGGCAACAGCGAGGTGGGGCATCTCAACATAGGCGCGGGACGCATTGTGCACATGGACATCACACGCATCGATTTGATGGTGCAGAACGGCACGCTGTTCGAACAACCGGTGTTGCTCGATGCCATGAAGCATGCGCGCACGGGCGAGCGGAGGTTACATCTATTCGGGCTATTGTCGGATGGTGGAGTGCATTCGCAGCAGGCGCATCTGTATGCGCTGCTGAAGATGGCGAAGCAGAATGGACTCGACCGCGTATTTGTGCATGCCTTTATGGATGGACGCGACACGCTACCGACGAACGGCGCGGGATATCTGGAACAGTTGCAACAGAAGATGCGGGAGTACAACTGTGGCAAGATAGCGACGGTGAATGGCCGCTACTACGCGATGGACCGCGACCGGCGCTGGGAGCGCATTGCGAAGGCGTACAACGCGATGGTCTTTGCGGATGCTGAGGGCGGGAAGCACGCGGATCCGGTGCAGGGAATGAAGGAGTCGTACAACAAAGGAGTGACCGACGAGTTTACGATTCCCTTTGTGGTCGAAGAAGCGGGCAAGAGTGCCCGCGCCACACAAACTATTCGCGATGAAGACTCGTGCATCTGCTTTAACTTCCGGGCAGATCGTGTGCGGCAGATTACCCGGGCGCTCACTCGCAACAGCGGCCTGAACGACAAAGGCGGCAGCGATTTGCCGGCGGCGGCTGATCTTGATGCGACGATTCCTCGCGACCGCGTGCCGAAAAATCTTCGCTACGTCTGCATGACCCAGTACGACAAGAATTTCAGTTTGCCGGTGGTGATTCCGGCGGAGTCGATGGCGAATATTCTGGCGAACGTGATGGGTGGGATGAACATGCGCAATCTGCGCGTGGCCGAGACGGAGAAGTACGCGCACGTGACGTATTTTTTCAACGGCGGCGTGGAGACTCCATTTCCGGGCGAAGATCGCGTACTGGTGCCGTCGCAGAAAGTGGCGACGTATGATCTGAAGCCGGAGATGAGTGCTTCGGGGATTGCGGACGCCGTCGTGAAAGCGACGGAAGACGGAACTTTTGATGTGATGATTGTGAACTTCGCGAATGCTGACATGGTGGGACATTCGGGGAAGCTCGAGCCTACGATCAAGGCGGTGGAGACTGTGGATGGTTGCCTGAGCCGCATTGAGTCCGTGGTTCGCGCCAAAGGTGGCGCGATGCTCATCACGGCCGATCACGGGAACGCGGAGATGATGATTGATCCTGGGACGGGTGGTCCGCATACTGCGCATACGACGAATCCGGTGCCGTTTATTGTGGTGTCGGAAAATGCGAAGGAGTTCACCCTGAAGCCTGGCGGTTCGCTACGCGATATATCTCCGACGGTGCTCGCGATGTTGGGTCTTGATGAGCCGAAAGAGATGACGGGCGCGGATTTGCGGGTGCTTCGGAAGTAGGAAGGGCTCTCACCAGGGGGGCCGCGGATGAGCACAGGGGAATGCCCGGCCTCGGTTAGTTCTCCAGCAATGCCGGGGCTGTGGCTAGCAGGCCTGCCGCCAGTTCCAGGTCGTGCAGATCTTCGCGGCTGAAGTCTTGGGCAAAGCGCGAGTCGAGTCCCTTACGCGAAATCTGGATCACGCCAACGACCGTCGAAGTGCGATCCATGATCGGAACCGACATCAGTTTTTGAATGGGGGCGGGCGCGGCGGGTTCGTCCGAATCGTTTGTGCCGGGCTTGATTGTTTCGAAGATGCTCGCGTGCTTCACGCGGGCGAAATTGTTGAAGATCTCAGCTTTCTTGCTGAGCGCCGTGTGCGCCGCCACTGCCTTACTGGAGAGCGGAATCGCCCCAGTAGTTCTCAAATATTCCGGAAACACGAAGCGGAGCAGTCCGCCTTCGAGGCGCAGAAGAGCGACTTCGGTGTACTGCACACGAAAAATCTTGGCCAGGACCATGCATAGGTCCAGCGCGGAAACTCCCTGGCCCAGGACCGACCCCAGGGGCAGCAAATGCTCCGGAAGAACAATTTCTTCCATCATCGCCTGATCGTTGTTTTGGGTCATAGTCGCCCACTATCTCCAATACTGCGGGAGGAACATAAACTCTATCGCACTTTGTGCACCATTCGGTACTCCCCAAAGTAACCGAGGCTTGCCGAGTAAGCCGTTTGTTTTCAGTAGAAACATGCCACGAGGTGCCATGAGCGCACAGGGTAATCGCCCGTTCGATAAGCCGCAAACCATCATGGCGCTGACACTTTCTGTCATTGCACCGAGGACGGAGCACTTGATGTGGGCCTTTCTGCCGCCCCGCTTTCCTTTCCATTGAAAAACTCATTACACTGGCGTGCATATGAACCCTCCAACGCAACCCAACGTGAAGCTAGAGACGGCTGCCGACTATCGTGAGAACTATGCCAACAGCGTGCAGATGCGCGTGAATATCTGGGACTTCTTTCTTGTGTTCGGAACGCTGCAGCAGCAGAGCGAGAGCCATGTGGAGATCAAGAATTTTCAGGGCATTTATCTCAGTCCGCAGCAGGCGAAGGCGCTGCTGGGACTTCTGCAGCAAAATGTGGCGGGATACGAGAGCGCCTTTGGCGAGATTAAGCTTGATCCGCGGATGGCTCCGCAGGGGCCGGTGCATTAGGGAAGGCGCTGTGATCTAAGGTAGGCTGCGGGGGCGAGACGCCCCCGCGACAGCCGGCAAGATGCCGGCGGTACGGTTGGCGGGTAGAATGTCCTCTCTCATGCGATTGCGCCCGCATCCGGCTCTGGTATTCCTGGTCATCTTTGTCCCGATCTTTCTGCTGCATGCGCCGCTGCTGCAGCTTCCTTATTTTTGGGATGAGGCCGGATACTACGTTCCCGCCGCACGGGATCTTCTGCTTACCGGAAGTCTGATTCCCCATACGAGCGTGTCGAACGCGCACCCGCCGCTAGTGATGGCCTGGGTCGCGTTGTGGTGGAAGATGGCGGGATTTGCGCCGTTGGTGACACGGTCGGCCATGGTGGTGGTCGCAGCGTTTTCTCTGCTAGGGCTGTTTCGCCTGGCGGAGCGGGCCGCGAACACTGAGGTCGCGATTGCTTCCACGCTGTGTACGGCACTGTATCCGGTGTTCTTCGCGCAGAGTTCGCTGGCGCAGGTGGATCTCGCGGCGGCAGGACTCACCTTCTGGGGACTGTGCGCGTACTTGGAGGATCGGCCGGTTGCGGTGGGGATTTGGTTTTCGCTGGCGGCGGTCGCGAAGGAGACGGCGATTCTTGCGCCGGTCGCGTTGGCGGGATGGGAGATCTTATCGTTGGCCTCGTCGCGATTTGAATCCTTTTGGGCTCAGAGACCCCTGCGGGGACTCCCACGTCTCGCAAAATCGGCGAGACGTGGGGCATCCCATGTTGTTGCCTTGCTCGTGCCGGTTATTCCGCTGGCGATTTGGTATGCGTATCACTACACGCGCACGGGATACGTTTTCGGCAATCCGGAATTCTTTCGCTACAACGTTGCCGCGACGATGAACCCATGGCGATTTTTGCTGGCGCTGCTATTGCGGTTGTGGCAGATCTTCGGCTACATGCATCTCTGGGTGCTGACGATCGGGATGCTACTGGCCATGCTCCTGCCGCCGGTGCGCGATGGGGAGGGCAAACGCGTGCGTATCGCGATTCCCGTGCAGATGATTTTTCTCGTGGTTGTTGCCGCGTACGTTGTGGCGATGGCGCTGATCGGAGGCGCGGTCCTGGCGCGCTACATGCTGCCGGCGGTGCCGCTGGTCATTGTTGTTGCGGTCTCGACACTGCGACGGCGGCTTCGATACTGGCCGGCGGCGGTCGCCCTGGTGGGAGTCGCCTTTATTGCGGGATGGTTCTGGAATCCTCCATATGGATTTTCTCCGGAAGACAATCTTGCCTACCGAGATTTTGTGGTGCTGCATCAGGATGGGGAGCGTTTTCTCGAGGCGGGTTATCCAATGGCGCATGTGCTCACGGCGTGGCCGGCGTCCAATGAATTGACGACTCCATGGCTGGGGTACGTTACGCGTCCGGTGCAGGTCGTGCAGATTGAAGATTTTTCACTCGATGAAGTGCTGTCGGCGGCCGAGGTTCGTTCGCAGTTCGATGTTGCTTTCGTGTTCTCGACGAAATATGAACCTGCGCACCCGTTGCTCGAGCGGTGGGGAGCGTGGACGGGATTGAAGCAGAGATTCTTCGGCTACCATCGAGATCTGCCTCCGGCTGCTGCGGCGCGGATTCTCGGAGGACATGTCGTGTTTTCGGAGGAACGGAAGGGGGAGTGGGTTGCGGTGATTGAGATGGAGAAACGCGAAATCATCGACGCGAGCGCGACCCGGTTGACGATTCCGCAGCGAAATTCAGATTAACTTGTCATCTCTGGAAGTTCTTTGCCGCGACTGCGCGATGCTACAGGCAGAGTGCATAGATCCTTCGCTTTGCTCAGGATGACAACGCTGGGGGCTTCAGGAGTATTGGCGTTTCACCCGCCGCGTTGGTTAGTTTCCCAACTGCGACGTCCTGCTGAAATATCTTTCCGTGTTTATCGCGCAGGTACAAATCTGCGAACGCATTTCTCGCGACTGTGATCATCGCCGCAGGACAAAGCCAGCGCCACTCTGCGAGAAGCTTTTCGACGTCTAAGTGTTCGGCCTTCGGGTAAAGTTCGAGGTTCATAGATCTACTTCTGCATCAAGTGGCACGAGTGCGTTTTGATCACCAGCCACACTTCTTTGCCCGGTTCGAGTTGCAGGGAATCGCGGGCGGCTAGTGTGAGGTGAACTTCCATCTCGACGCGGCACTTTACGCGCGCAGTGACGATCACGTCGCGTCGCTCCAGGGATGTGATGCGGCCTGGAATCACGTTGCGCGCACTTAGTCCGACCGGCGGGATTGTTGCCAGCAGGATGTCGCCCGCGCGAATGCCGACGCGCAGAGACGATCCCACGCCACCTCGCACAAGCGGCGTTTCGAGCAACATGGGGCCACCATCACCGTTTACGCGGCAGGTCATGGTGCCGCGCTCGGGGCTGATCGCGTCGACGACGGCGTCGAAGACATTTTCTATACCGACCAACTGGGCAACGGTTTCCTGGTGCGGAGCTTCGATCACCTCGTGCGGCGTGCCTTGGACGACGATGCGTCCAGCGTCGAGAACGATGACACGCTCGCCCAGCGCAAAGACTTCTTCGCGGCTGTGCGTGACGTACAGGATGGGAATGCCGTGAGCGCGGTTCCATTCGCGGAGGTCGTCGATGATTTTCGTCTTCGTGAGGGCGTCGAGACCGGCCAGCGGTTCGTCTAGCAGGAGGACGTCCGGGTCAGTCACGAGAGTTCGCGCCAGAGCGGTTCGCTGACTCTCGCCTCCGGAAATCTGCCGGGCGCTCTGATCGGCGAGGTGGGCAATGCGAAATGCCTGAAGAATCGCAGAGGCTCGGGTTGCGCGCTCGACATGAGGCAAGTGCGTTAGTCCATATTCGACGTTCTGTTGCACCGTCAGGTGGGGGAACAGCGCGAGAGTCTGAAAGACATATCCGACGCGACGCTTCGCGACCGCGAGATTGATGTTCTGCGTCGAATCGAATAGGGCACGGTCGCCGATTGCGATGCGTCCGGAGTCTGGTTGTGATAGTCCGGCGACGCAGTCAAGAATCGTTGTCTTACCCGCTCCGGATGGGCCGAACAGGATGGTGAATCCGGGGGTTGTATGGAAGGCGACTTCCAACGTGAATGCGCGTCCTTCGGGCGTGTGCTGCTTCGAGAATCGAGCGTCTAGCGCGGGACGCTCACCGCCAGCAAGAGGCTCTGCTGGCGAGTCAGCGGACGGTGCGTCGACGGCGCGCGTTTGGCTCATCAGAGGTTTTTTGCGAGGCCGAGCGACCACGCCCTCCGATTCAAGCTGTACACAGTGGCTAGCACAGCGAAACAAAGCACCAGAAGCAACAGCGCGGTCGCGTTTGCGCCGCCGTAATCGGAGGCTTGCACGCGGTCGTAGATGTCGATCGAAACGGTGCGGGTGACGCCGGGAATATTTCCGCCGACCATCAGGACCACGCCGAACTCTCCCATGGTGTGCGCGAAGCTTAGCGCAATGCCGGTAATCAATCCTGGGACGGACAGAGGCATGACCACACGAAAAAAAGTTCGCAGCGGGGAAGCGCCCAATGTGGCCGACGCGAGCATCAGCTTGCGGTCGACTCCGGCAAACGATGTGGCGAATGGCTGCACGGCGAATGGAAGACTGTAGAGGATGGAGCCGATCACCAATCCGCTGAAGGTGAAGGCCAGCGTGTGGCCCGTGAGAGAGATCCACCAGCGTCCGAGAGGGCTGCGCGGTCCGAGTGCTACGAGGACGTAGAATCCCAGCACGGTCGGAGGAAGGACAATCGGCAACGCGACGACAGCCTCCACCAGAAATTTCCAGCGCCAGCGAGAGAAGGCGGTCCAATAGGCGATAGGCAGACCGAGCACGAGCAAAGCGGCCGACACGGTGAGTGCGAGTTGCAGCGTTAGGCGGAATGTCTGCCAGTCGATATTCATGTGATCAGGACATATATATTCAATTTCAGTGCCCTGGGATTAGGGGACGAGGCGTCCCCTCGACAGCCGGCGGGACGCCGGCGCTACGACATCAACTACGGTAGCGTGAAGCCGTACTTTCTCAGCAAGTCGGATACTTCTTTCGTTTTGATGTACTCCAGGAAGTCTTCGGCCTCCTTCTTATGTGCTGAGTGCGAGACTACGACCGCTCCTTGCGCGAGCGGAGGATAGGCATCGGTTGGAACCTCCCAGTACTTGCCTTTGCCCTGCATTGAAGGGGCTATCGCGTGCGCTAACGCTACGAAACCGACTTGGGCGTTGCCCGACTCCGCGAACTGCGCCGCTTGTGAGATGTTTTCGCCGAGCACCAACCGGCTCGAGACCTGATCGTACAGTTCATAGTGCTTCAATGTCGCCACCGCGGCCCGACCGTACGGGGCATGCTGCGGATTTGCGATCGCGATTTTCTTCACCGACTGATCGAGCAGAACCTGGATGCCCTTGTGCTCCACGTCAAGCGGAGAATCCGCGGGCACCCACATCACAAGCTTCCCAACCGCATATTCGTAGGGGCTGGGTCCGTCGGCTTGGCTCGCGGAAATGAGCTGGCGCGGGTAGTCCATGTCGGCGGAGAAGAATAGATCGAAGGGTGCTCCATTCTGAATCTGTTGCGTGAGCGCGCCGGAGGCTCCAAAGGAAAGCTTTACGGTTGTGCCTGTCTTCTTCTCGTAGTTGTCGGCCACCTCTTTCAACACTGTGCTCAAGTCTGCTGCGGCGGCTACGACCAGCTCGGTAGCGTTCTTCTGCTGCGGCCACGCTGTCGCCGAGGCCAAAAGAAAACTTGCCATGACCAAGACCCACGAACAATGCTTCATAGTTTTCGCCGTCATCATGATCTTTCCCGGACGACCTCCTCGTTGTGCATCAGAATTCTTCACAGGCTTAGAAAGACAGATTGTACAGGTGGCAGGCACCGCAAGAGGTTCCACTGCTCTCAACGGTTTTCCCAAAGTGGGCCAAGTCAGGCTACCATTCACGCTTTTGCGTTGATTCGCCCCCGCCCGCTTCCGATACTGGCAAGTGAGCGCCATCATGCCGACCGGCCGTTCGTGTTTCTTCCTGCGGGTGCCTGCACTCGTTCTAGTTTGTCTTTCTGCAGTTTCAATCGTACAAGCTCAAGGCGCTCGGCGGACGAATCCAGACGCCGCGATTTCCGATCCCGATGCGGACCATATTAAAGAGCGTAACGAATGGTTTTTCCGCGGGAGGATCGTTCCGGGGAAACCATCTGCGGAATTGCGCCGTCGTGCGTATCAAGGAAAACTCAGATTGCGCGCACAACGCGCGGCTGCTCTTGCTTCGCCCAATGGACTGGGCTTGCTCTCGTCGGGCACGTGGGTTCCGTTGGGCCCGGTTCCGCTGGCCTCCGATGCTACCGGGAATGGCACGCAAGATTATCACCAGGTCTCGGGACGGGCGACGGCGGTTGCCATTGATCCCGCCGACCCGAGCGGGAACACCGTCTACATTGGAGGCGCACAAAGCGGGGTGTGGAAGTCGTCCAATGCAGCGAACGGAAATGCCAACAACGTCGCATGGACTCCGATGAGCGACGATGCGGCCACGCTGTCGATCGGAACGATCGCCATTCAGTCGGGCAATAGCGATCCCGCAAAAACGGTGATTCTCGCCGCTACGGGCGAGGCCAACAACGCGGGAGATTCATATTTCGGATTGGGGATTCTACGTTCAACCGACGCGGGGAATACGTGGACTCTGATTCCGAGCGCCAACGGCGGTTCTCTTTCATTCAGCGGACTCGGCGGCACACGGATGGCATTCAGCATGGCGAGTGGACACATGAGCACCGTGGTCGCGGCCATGGGCACTTCGTCGGAGGGATTGGTGGATGGTGCCGTCAACGCCAACACCACTCGGGGGCTCTACACTTCGCTCAACGCAGGTCAGAGCTGGACCTACGACGCGCTAGCCGATCCGGGAGGCGCGACTGATGCCACGTCTGCAACGTCGGTGGTCTACAACGCAAATGCAGGATTATTCTTCGCTGCGGTTCGCTATCACGGGTTTTATTCGTCCCCGGACGGGGTGACGTGGTCTCGTCTTTCGGCGCAGCCTGGCGGAGCCGTGCTGAGTGCGGCGTCATGTCCGCCGCAGTCCACTTCGAATAACTACGGCTGTCCGCTCTACCGGGGAGAGATCACGGTGGTGCCGGGGCGGAATGAGATGTATGCGTGGTTTATCTCGTTTTCCTCGACTGGCAGCACTGTCGATGGCGGAATCTGGCAGAGCCTCAACGGGGGAGCTTCGTGGACCGCGATCTCGGATTCCGGCATAACGAATTGTGGCGACTTCGAGGGCTGCGGTGTAGAGCAAGGTTCGTATAACCTCGAACTGCTTGCGATGCCCAACGCGTCGGGCACGGACCTATACGCAGGGGCGATCAATCTCTACAAGTGCGCGATCAATTCGCAGAACCCAACGTGTACTTCTTCGCCGTTCATGAACCTCACCCATGTGTATGGCTGCGATCCGATTGGCGCGCCGGCGCATGTGCATCCTGACCAGCATGCGCTGGCTTCTGTGATCCCCGGGACGGGCACTGACTCAGGGAATGCGCTGATGTACTTCGCGAACGATGGCGGTATTTATCGCGCTTTGAACGGATTTCTCGGGCTCAACACCGGTTCGTGCTCGGGCACGAATCAGTTCGATGATCTCAACCAGAACTTGGGATCGATGACTCAGTTCGTGAGCTTTTCGCAGCATCCGACCGATTCTGAAACCCTGCTGGGCGGCGCGCAGGATAATGGTTCCCCGGCGACGAATCAGGGGACGGTGACTCTGGGTTGGCTCAATGTGCTGGGTGGCGATGGCGGCTACAACGCGATCGATCCGAACCCGCCTTACCGTTTTTACTCATCGAATCCCGACGTTCCACCCGGCGGCCTCGGCGTTCAAGTCTGCTCGAACGGGGCAAACTGCAACAACGGCAGCTTCTCGTTTGTGGTCACCAGCAGCGCGATTGGCGGCGATGATGGTGGGTTTTATTTTCCGTACATTCTCGACCCGCGATCGTACACCGCCCTCTTGGTGGGTACATGCCGAGTGTGGCGTGGTCCTCGCGCAGGCGGGGCATATACGGTATTGAGTCCAAACTTCGAAACGCTGAGCGCAGGAATTTGCTCTGGAAATGAGGTGAACCAGGTGCGCGCGCTCGCGGCCGGAGGTCCGACGGACAACTATGGTTCGGAGGTGATCTACGCTACAACCAGCGGACTTGGTCCGCTCGACGGTCCTCTCTCAACCACAGCGGGCGGCCGCGTTTGGGTCACAACTAACGCGACAGCCGGAGCCAGCAATTTTGCCGACGTGACCAATAACGGGCCGCAGGGAAATGTCAATCCGAATCAGTTTCCAGTGTCGAGCGTCGCGATCGATCCGGCGGATTCTACCGGTGCCACTGCCTACGTGACGGTGATGGGTTTCACGGGAGGATCAGGTCACATCTGGAAGACGACAAACGCCGGCGCGACGTGGATCGACTTCACCGCCAACCTTCCGGATGCGCCTGTGAACGTCGTGGTGATCGATCCGACGCAGCCGCAGGTCTACGTTGGCACCGATGTCGGCGTGTTCGCCAGTTCGACTGCGTCGCCCAGTTGGGTCGAATTGGGTCCGAATCCGAGCACGAATCAGAACGGATTCCTGCCAGACGTCGCCGTCACGGGGCTAGCCCTTTTTAATTCAGGGGGCCAGGACTTGCTGCGCGCTTCCACTTACGGGCGCGGAATCTGGCAGTTCAATCTCGTAATCACACCAGATTTTCAGGTGTCAGTGTCCAACTCTCCGCTAACGATTCTCTCAGGACAGACGGCACAGATCAGTGGCACGGCCAGCGCCGTGAACGGGTATACGAGCACTGTGACTCTGAGTTGTATTGCTGGTACGACGGCACCGCCGAGTACGTGTACTCCCTCGCCATCTACACTGACGCCTGGCACCAAGACGCCGTTCATGGTGACGGTCGGCGGAGCGGTTGGCGATTACAGCTTCAACGTGCAGGCGGCGGGTTCCGACTCGAAACACATCACGCACTCGATACCGGTGATCGTCCACATCGTCGGCTTCGGGCTGACTACGCCAGCGCCGCCGAGTGTGACCGTGTCGCGGGGAGCGACTTCATCCCCGGTCAATTTTCAGGTTACCGCGGCAGGATCGTTCAATCAGAGCGTCACTGTTTCCTGTAGCGTCAGCATCCCGAATGCAACATGTGCGTTGACGCCGGGAAGCACGGTGAATCCGACCTCAACTACTCCCGTGAACATGACGGCTAGCGTCGCTGTTCCCGCGGGGGCCACGGATGGTAACTACCTTGTGAACATTCAGGCGACGACGGCGGGTGCTTCGGCTACGCTAACGACTTCGTTCACGCTTGTAGTTACATCGAATCCCGATTTCACTTTGACCGCGCCGCCTGCCTTTCCTGAAGTGAATGCCGGCAGCACTGGCACCAGCGGGCCGATCACGATTACTTCGCAGGACGGTTTCAGCGGTACGGTCACTCTGAGTTGCTCCACCACGACGGGTAGTTGCAGTCTCAACCCCGCATCCGTGAGTTCATTTCCGGCTACGGCGAACCTTACGATCAATGGCGTCGGCGTGGCAGCTGGGAGTTATTCTCTTTCGGTGAGTGGAGCTTCGGGGTCGACCAACCACTCGATCACAGTGCCGTTCAACGTCGGGGACTATTCGATCTCAGGAACACAGACTCTCTTTCTGGCTCCGGGTGGGCATGGGACTGCGAATTTCACGGTGGCCGCCTCCACTTTCTATAGCGGTCAAATCAATGCAACGTGCGACGCGAGCGCTCTTGTGGGTGCAACGTGCACTGTTTCGCCAGCGAATCCTGTCGCGGTTGCTATCGGTGGAACGGCTAACTTGACGGCCAACATCAATGTACCCAACAGCGCCGCCACCGGCAGCTATATGATCCAGGTGAAAACGCAGGACACGACAGGCTCACCCAGCCATACCTTTTCTGTGTCGTTAACGGTGGGGCAGGATTTTCGCCTTAGCTCGTCGACCGCGAGCCAGACGGTGAATGCGGGCCAGTCGAGCGGACCGTACAATCTTACGATTCAGCCTGTGGGCACGTCATTCAACGCGGCGGTGACGCTCAGCTGCGCCAACCTGCCTTCGCTCGCGCTATGCAGCTTCAATCCTGCTGCGCCCGTCACGCCGGGGGATTCTCCCGTGAACGTCGTGATGACCATCTCAACCACCGCCACGACAACCAGTTCGCTGCGTGCGGGCCGACGGTCGATTTTCTACGCTGCGTGGTTGCTTCTGCCGGGACTCGCGATCTGCTGGGTCGGACTCGGTCGTCGCTCGGCGAATCGCAAACTCGCGCCGCTCGGAGGGAGCATGATTCTGTTCCTGCTGATGCTGGCTTTTACGGCGTGCGGTGGTGTCAGCAGTGGCGGCGGTGGTGGAGGCGGCGGAAAACAAGGAACGCCGCCTGGCACGTACAAGATCACCGTGACCGGTGCTTCTTCCGGCACTCCGGCAGACTCGGGCCAAAGCACGCAAGTGACTCTCGTCGTAAACTGACGTAGGGCGCCATGCCAGAGTGTGGTCTGCGTGGTACCTTGGTCAGTTCCATCTCTAGTCAGCTTCACCTTATATTCACCTCATGACCGACTCTCGCTATAACGTGATCATTATCGGCGGCGGTGTTGTTGGACTTGGCGTTGCACTCGAGATTACGCGCCGCTTTCCGCACCTTCGCCTCTTGCTCCTCGAGAAGGAGGATGGCGTGGCCCGCCACCAGAGCGGGCATAACAGCGGCGTGATCCATTCGGGCGTGTACTACAAGCCGGGGTCGCTGAAGGCGCGCCTTTGCGTTACAGGAGCCGCGGCCATGGTGGAGTTTTGCCGCGAGCACGGAATTCCCCATGAAGTTTGCGGCAAGGTCATTGTTGCAACCGGCACGGACGAACTGCCGCGACTGGAAGAATTAAGACGGCGCGGGGAAGCGAATGGACTCACTGGCCTGCGCATGATTGGTCCAGAAGAACTGCGAGAGATTGAGCCGCACGCTACAGGGATCAAGGCGCTGGTCGTGCCTTCGACGGGAATCACCAACTATGCGGTCGTCTGCGAGAAATATGCGGAACTGATTTCAGCGGGAGGCGGCACGGTTCTCACTTCTGCCGCGGCCACGGGAATCAGGCGACTGCCGAACGAAATCGTAGTTGAGACGTCGCGTGGAGCTTTTTCGACAACGGCCGTCATCAACTGCGCGGGGCTTTACAGCGACCGCATCAGCCGGATGGCCGGCGATGATCCGGGTGTGATGATCGTCCCTTTCCGCGGCGAGTACTACGACCTGGTTCCTGAGCGTGCATCGCTGGTGCGATGGTTGATCTATCCTGTGCCTGACCCGCGCTTCCCATTTCTCGGAGTTCACTTTACGCGGCGTATTACCGGCAAAGTCGACGCAGGTCCGAACGCGGTGCTGGCCCTGGCACGCGAAGGCTATCGCCACCGCGACATCAACGTTCGCGATCTCGGTTCCACGCTCGCGTTCCCTGGATTCTGGCGCATGGCTCGCCAACACTGGCGCAATGGTCTAGACGAATGGCACCGCTCGCTCTCGAAGTCGGCGTTCGTCCATGCGTTGCAGCGCTTGCTTCCGGAAGTTGGTGAGGCCGACCTGGTGCCCGGCGGCTCAGGAGTACGAGCGCAGGCTCTCAAACCCGATGGAGCGATGGTTGACGATTTTCAGTTCGTGCCATCGGGCAAAATACTGCACGTGCTCAACGTTCCTTCGCCAGCGGCCACAGCGTCGTTGACCATCGGCCGAGCTATCGTGGACACTGCGGCCAGCGATCTCGGTCTGGCCTGAGAGGATCAAGCAACTCAACCGGCGCTGAGATCGCGTCCAGGCGAAAAGAAATGCCGACTCTCCTCGGTCGTTGAGGTACGCTACAGCCGAACACATGGAAAAGCCAACTAAATCCTTCTGGCAAATTTTGAACATGAGTGTTGGTTTTTTCGGCATTCAATTTGGTTGGGGACTCCAGATGGCCAACATGAGTGCCATCTACGAATACCTTGGGGCTCGCGCCGACCAGATTCCCATCCTTTGGCTTGCTGCTCCACTCACCGGACTGATTGTCCAGCCCATCATCGGACATGCCAGTGACCACACCTGGGGTCGCCTTGGACGCCGCCGGCCATATTTTCTTACGGGCGCGATCTTGAGTTCGTTCGCTCTCATTATGATGCCGCGCTCCGCCGCTCTCTGGATGGCGGCGGGTCTTCTGTGGATTCTGGATGCCTCGATCAACATCAGCATGGAGCCTTTTCGCGCCTTCGTGGCGGACCTGCTTCCTGAAAAGCAACGAACCCGCGGCTTCGCCATGCAAAGTCTATTTATTGGACTTGGCGCAGTGGTTGCGTCAGCGCTGCCTTGGATCCTCACCAATTGGTTCCACCTCGGAGCGGGTGAGGCCGGACACGCTATTCCTTTCACCGTTCGTCTCTCGTTCTATGCCGGTGCTGCCGTATTCTTTGGTGCAGTTCTCTGGACGATTCTCACGACTAAGGAATATCCTCCCGAGGACATGGACGCCTTCCTTCGCATGAAGGCCGAAAAACGCAGCCTGGCCACGAATGCGGCGGAGATTCTTGATTCCATCGCCGGGATGCCGAAGACGATGCGGCAGCTTGCGCCTGTGCAGATCCTCACCTGGCTTGGACTCTTTTGCATGTGGCTCTATTTTCCGGTGGCCATCGCACATAACGTCTTCGGCGCGCCTGAGACGACCTCGCCCCTGTATTCGGCCGGTGTCGAGTGGGCCGGCATCTGCTTTGGCTTGTACTCGGCTGTGTGTTTCGCCTTCGCATTTTTTCTTCCCGCGATCGCTCGCGGCTTGGGGCGCAAGCACACCCACAGCCTCTGCCTGATAGCCGGCGGGATCGGACTCATTTCGGTCGCCTTCATTCACAACAAATACGTTCTGCTTTTAACCATGGTGGGTGTCGGCATCGCGTGGGCCAGCACGCTCTCTATGCCTTACTCGATACTGGCTGGATCACTGCCCAAGGAAAAGACAGGGGTCTATATGGGAATCTTCAATTTTTTTATCGTGACGCCTGAAATCATTGCGTCACTGTTCTTCGGATGGGTAATGAACCACCTGCTCCACAACAACCGGCTGACCGCCGTCGTGGCGGGCGGTTGCTTCATGCTGATCGCGGCGTTGCTCATGCAGAGCGTCCTCGACCCTGGAGAAGAGAAGATAAGGATCGAGGAGATGGAGAGTCACCGACCACTGGCCCGGAATGCGGCGCCATAAGTTCGCGCCGTTCGTGCAATTTTCCTCGCAACAACAGGCGGCAGTCGCGCGAGTCTCTCCGCACGCACCATTAATGCTGGGTTGTTGCGACGGCCATATAGGCCTGACAAAGAAGCACGAGTTGCTCGCGCACCTTACGAACCGTGCCTGGAGCTGGACGCGCCTCCAGCATGGAGCGCATTACGCCTGACATTGCCGCAAGCATCATGTCGATGGCAAGTTTGTCGGGTGGCGATTCCGTATCCGGCGCGGTCTGAAGCATCGCCTCCACGGCCTTACGCATCCGCTGGCCGCATCGTTTTACTAATACGGGACCGCCGACGTCTGCGGCAACTTGGTACAGAGCTACAGAAATATCCGCGCGATCCATCTTGACATCCACAAACACTTCGACCACGTGTTGGATCATTTCAGCGAGCGGCTTATGGCACGATTCCTCGCACGCAGTCTCGACTGCCGTTGCGACTCGGTCGAGATGTTCCTCCATCACGGCATACAGCAGTGACTGCTTGTTGGGATAGTACTGATACAGCGTTCCCACCGAAACTCCGGCACGGTCCGCAACGCGCGTGGTGGTGAGTCGGTCCGCTCCGTGACTCAGCAAAACCTGAATAGTCGCTTCACAAATCGCCTCGACCGTGACCTCCGCCCTCGCCTGAAGAGGCGTTTTTCTTGGCCCAAACGGGGTTAACGTGGCTGCTGGCATAATGCGAACTCCAAACCTGAAGAATCCTTCATCTAATCATTCTAGCAATAGAAAGGTGGGATCATGAAACAACGAAAGGAAACAAGAATGACTACGCAGACCGATCATGCGGGTAGCTTCACGCTACCCGGCACATCGATAACAGTAAATCGCATGGGCTACGGCGCAATGCAACTTGCCGGCCCAGGGGTCTGGGGACCGCCACGCGATGTGGAGGCCGCAATCGCTGTTCTGCGCCATGCCGTCGAGTCCGGCGTGAACCACATTGATACCAGCGACTACTACGGCCCGCATGTGACCAATCAGATTATCAGGCAGGCCCTCCATCCTTATCCGGACGGGCTTGTGATTGTCACTAAGCTCGGCGCGCGCCGAGGGCCAGACAAATCCTGGATACATGCTCTTTCGCGTCAGGAGCTGATCGACGGCGTGCATGACAATCTGAGAAATCTCGGACTCGACGCGCTCGATGTCGTCAATCTCCGTGTTGGCGGAATCATGGAACCATCGGAGGGCTCGATTGAGGAACCGCTGAGCGTGCTCGTCGAACTCAAGCGTCAGGGGCTCATCCGCCACATTGGTCTGAGCAACGTTACTCCGAAACAGTTCGCTGAGAGTCAACGCATTACTGAGATAGTTTGCGTCCAGAATTTTTATAACGTGGCGCAGAGGAAAGACGACGCCTTCATTGATCATCTCGCAGCGCAGGGCGTAGCCTATGTCCCGTTCTTTCCATTGGGAGGATTTACACCGTTGCAGTCGTCGATACTCAATACAGCCGCAGCCTCACTTCAAGCGACGCCCATGCAACTCGCGCTTGCCTGGCTTCTCCGGCGATCGCCCAACATCCTGCTGATTCCGGGAACGTCTTCCCTCGAACATCTTCGCGAGAATCTGCGGGCTTCGACACTCCAGATTTCCTCGGAAGTGGTTGCCAACCTTAACTCAATCGGTAAATCGGAAAAGGAGATTTGATATGCGCGTATTTGACCATGCAGCCCGATCGCACTCGGATTCGTAGAACCCGTCGCGATTACCAACCCATCTGGCGCATCCGTTCAAGGATCAGAGCGCTGTAGCTGTTCATGCGATCGGGCCGTCGCTTCAGCGGAGCAGGCAGGATCGCGGCGAGGCGGGCTGCCTGTTGCCGGTCCACATTGCGGGCCGCGGCTCCGTCGTAATACCGGCACGCAGAGTCTGCACCATAAATACCGGGGCCCCATTCAACCACATTCAGATAGATCTCCAGAATACGGCGTTTGCCGAGGACGAATTCCGCCACCGGTACCAATGTGAACTCCACACCCTTCCGCAGCACAGAGCGGCCAGTTCCGAAAAATAGGTTCTTCACCAGTTGCTGCGTAATGGTGGAAGCTCCGCGAACGCGATCGCCTTCCAAATCATCTTCGGCGGCGATTTGTATTTCGTGCCAGTCGAACCCATGGTGCTGGTAGAAGCGTGCGTCCTCCGCAGCGATTACAGCGTGCTGGAGATCGGGCGAGATTTGTCCGAGCGGAATGAATGTGTAGCGTTCGTGATACGGAGTGTGGTGAATCCAGGCCTGCATGTGGCGCTGCATGTGCACTGCGGTTGTCGGTGGATCGACCCACCGGACGGCCAGGAGGATCAACGCTGCAAGCAACCAAAGGACCACCACGCCGATGACAACCCATCGGAGAAAGGATTGGAGAAAACCTTTGCGGAGGGGTGTTTTGGAGTACGTGTCTGGTTTTTCAGTCAACATTTCAGAATAATCGCCGGGCCGGGTTGCCCCTAATGATGATCTTGCTCGAAGACTGGGTGCTGATTCTGATCAGGTGCTCGTCCCACCCGTTTGGCCTTAAATCACATTGCACGGCCACGACCAGAAGATCAAGCCGGATCGGTACGGAGATGCGGCTTCTTGAAGCTTGTTCGCTCGGCACGGGAGATTTTTGTGTGGCTCGCGGAGTAAAATCTGAACAATTGATTACGAGTTGTTCAGGTTTTGCCCGACAAGGTCTCTCAACCCGCGACGTGGGGACGCCGGACTTGACCGTGAGGTGATTCACCATGGAAGAAGAAGTTTGCACTACGTCAGAGGCCCTATTGAAGAGCGTCTCGCGGCGCAACTTCATCAAAGGCGTGATCGCTGGCGGTGTGGCTGCCTCCTCCGCGAGTTATTTGTTTCGGGCTTCCACGCTTTTCGGACAGCAGGCGGGCGGTCTCGGAGACAGGCTCATTACGCTGAACCTCAACGGCCAGCAGCGGCGAGTCGACGTCGTGAAGCAGGAAACCCTGGCGTGGACCATCCGCTACAAGCTCGGACTGACCGGCACGAAGCTCGGTTGCGACCGCGCGGAATGCGGCGCGTGCACGGTGCTGATTGATGACGTGCCCCATTACTCTTGCTCGATCCTGACGCATACGGTGCGTGACAGGAAAATTGTCACGATCGAAGGGCTGGCGAGTTCGGACGGCACGTTGCATCCAGTACAGCAGGGCGTCATCGATGAGCAGGGATTCCAGTGCGCATTCTGCATGTCCGGATTCATTATGTCGGCGGTCGGTTTTCTCAAAACGAATCCTAATCCGACGCGGGCCGAGATGGCGCACGGTCTCTCCGGCAATCTATGCCGCTGCCAGGATTACGACAAGATTCTCACAGCGATGATGCGCGGCGCAGAAAACATGAGGAAGGCTAATCATGCCTAAGTCAGAGTGGAAGCCCAACGGACAGAAATTCGGATCGCAATACAAACTGATCGGCAAGGACTATCCGACTCCGGATCTCTATGCGAAGGTGACCGGCAAAGCGAAATATGCCGAGGATTTTCGCGTCGATGGCATGTTGTTCTGCAAGTTGCTGCTGAGTCCTGTGCCGCACGGGCGCGTAAAACATCTGGACGTGAGCAAGGCGCTCGCGATGCCCGGAGTGAAGGCGATTCTTACCCAGGACGATCTTCCCGCTCCAGCCGACAGCGTGACCGATCTAGGCGTCGTGATTAAGGCCAATAAGCAAGGAGAAAAAGCGCTCACCATGGAGCCGCTCTATCAGGGCGAACCGGTCCTGGCTGTCGCAGCCGTGGACGAATATGCGGCCGCCGAAGCGATTGAAGCGATCGACATCGAGTTCGAACAGCTTCCGTTTGCCGTCGATCCGCTGGATACGCTGCGTCCGGGTGGGCCCAACCCGCGTGTGGATGGCAATGTCTGGGTGAGGCCTCAGATGCCGCAGCCTAAGCCGGGAGAGAAGCCTCCGAGTCCGCCGCCACCCCAGGTCGGAGAACTCAAGTGGACGGACGCAGACTTCGCCGAAGCTAAACACGGCCGCTTGCCCATGGGGAAAGCGCAGGACGAGTGGAGTTTCGGCGATCTCGATGCTGGTTTCAAGAACGCTGCGCTGGTTCTCGACGAAACATTTGTCACTCCAGACACCAGCCACGAAACGCTCGAGCCTCGCAGTACGTTGGCCTACTGGCAGAACGGCAAGGTCGTCGTTCACATGGGAACCCAGAGCACGGTGCAAACCCTTGCCAGCCTGGGCCGCTGGTTGAACATGGATCCCAGCCAGATCGTGCTGATCAGCGAGTATACCGGGGGCGGATTCGGGAGCAAGGCCACCGGTTATATTTTCGCGATTATCCCGGCGCTATTGTCGAAAAAAGCGAATGCTCCGGTCATGATGCGCATCAGCCGCGAGGAAGAACATTTCATCGGGCGCGCGCGTCCGGGCTTCCAGGGCCGGATGAAGGTTGGCTTCGGAGCAGACGGGCGGATTGCGGCGCTGGATATGTTCGTCATCTGCAACAACGGTCCTTATGACGCGGTGGGGGATGCGGGCACGTCGGGGGCGATTGTGTCGCTCTTGTACCAGCCTCTCGCAATGCGTTGGCGTGGGACAACCGTTCTTACGAATACTCCGCCGCGTGGCGCGCAAAGTTCACCCGGCGGCATGCAGGGAATCGTGATCATGGAAACGATTGTCTCCAAGGCCGCGCGCAAGCTTTCGCTGGACCAAGTCGCGATTCGCCGAATCAATTGTCCCGAGGGCAAGTCGCCGGTCGGGCCGGTGAGGAATGGAACGCGAGGACATTGCACCAGCGCGTTCCTGAAAGAGGCGTTTGACCGCGGCATCGAGGAATTCCAATGGAAGGATCGCATTTCGCGGCCAAAACGAAGCGGGACGAAAGTGCGCGGAGTGGGCGTGTCTTCGAGTTGTTTCGTCGGAGGCTCCACCGGATACGACGGGCTCTTTGTGATCCAACCGAATGGCCGGATCGCCATTCAATCCGGAATCGGCAATCTGGGAACCGAATCGATCAGCGATGTTCACCGCGTTGTAGCCGAAGTCCTGGGCGTGCCATGGGAAAAATGTGATGTCACCTGGGGCAATACGTCCAAGAATCTTCCGTGGACCTGCGTCTCCGGGGGAAGCCAGACCACCCATGCCATGACTCGCGCAGCACACGCTGCTGCGATGGATGGAAAGAAGAAGCTCCAGGAGATCGCCGCCAAAACTCTCGGTGGAAAGCCCGAGCAGTATGAAGTTGCGAATGAGAGAGTCTTTCACAAGGGCGGTGGCCGGGGCATGACCTTGGCGCAGGCTGCCCAGCGCGCCATTCAACTGGGTGGTATCTACGACGGCCACGAGGCTCCGGACGACGTGAACAAGTACACCAAAGCATCGATCGCGGCATTAGCGGGACAAGGTTTGGTCGCGGCCGCCAAGGATCAGTATCCGCGCGATGGACAAACGTTTTCTTATGTGGCCAGCTTCGCGGAAGTTGAAGTCGATCTAGAAACGGGCAAGTACGACATTACGGATTTTCTAGCGGTAGCGGATGTTGGCACCGTGCTGCATCCCAAGGCGCTCTCCGGGCAAATCCTCGGCAGGTCGATCCTGGGAATTGGCCACGCGATCGGCCAGAAGTGGGTATACGATCCCCATTACGGCCACGCCGTCTCGCTGCGCTTCCACCACACCAAGCCGCCAACCATCCTGGATGTCCCAGCCAACATGCAGTGGGCCGCGCTCGACATCCCTGATCCAGAAACGCCGGTTGGTGCGCGAGGCATTGGTGAGCCGCCAGTGGGCGGCGGCTGCGGTGCGATCTTGAATGCGCTCTCCGATGCCCTGGGCGATGAAATCTTCCGTCGTGCACCGGTCAACCTGGACACAATTCTGACGGCGCTCGAATCTGGGCGGCCGATGCAGGATCCCTTGACCGCGCACATTTAGCGAATTCGAGTAAGTAATGGAGCACTTATGGCAGTAATCCGAGATGTGATGCCGGCATTTCAGTTGTATTCACCGACGTCAGTTGTCGATGCGGAGAAGCTTCTCCAACAGCATGGAGAGGAGGCGTGGGTGCTGGCGGGTGGGATGGACAGCTTCGACTGGCTGAAGGACCGCATCAAGAAGCCGAAGGTTGTCATCGAGCTGAGTGGAATCGGGGAACTAAAGGGGATTCGCACGACGGCTGACGGAGTGGAAATCGGAGCTATGACCACGCTCACCGATGTCGTGCAGCATCCCATCATTCGTCAGAAATATGGATTGCTCTCGCAGGCAGCGGAACTGGTGGCTTCTCCGCAGATTCGGAATCAGGGCACGATCGGCGGCAACGTCTCGCAGGACACGCGCTGCTGGTACTACCGCGCGGGATGGCCGTGCTATCGCGCCGGAGGAAACATCTGCTACGCCGATACTCCGGTGGGCAGGAATCGAGAACATGCGATTCTGCATGCGGAGCGATGCGTCGCCGTGAATCCTTCGGACACGGCGCCAGCCTTCATCGCTCTCGATGCTAAGTTCGTAGTGCTTACTCCTAAAGGCCAGCAGGTGATGGACGCCGAAAACTACTTTATCGGCCCTGACATCGACATCACACGCATGAATATTCTTCGTTCCGGTTATCTGCTGACTTCGATTCGTATTCCTTCAACCTGGGCGAACGCGCAGTTCTACTTCGAAAAAGTCCGGGACCGCAACGTGTGGGATTTCCCGCTGATGAACGTGGCTTCGGCGGCGAAATTGTCGGGCGCAACGATTCAGGACATTCGGATTGCCGTGAATGCGGTCGCTGCCCGGCCGCTGCGGCTGAAGGCCGTGGAAGATTCTGTGCGCGGCAAGCTGCGCGACGCTGCAACCGGTGAAGCGGCGGGAAGGCTCGCCATCCAAGGGGCTGTTCCGCTTCAGTTCAATGCCTACAAGATTCCGCTCATGCGAAACCTGGTGAAGCGCTCGATTAGCGGAGTGCAGGAGGCGGCATGGGCATCCTAGAGTGGGCGACAAGTCCGTTCGGGCAAAGAGTTCCGATTCACATCGCATGGTTCCTGATCTGGGTTGCGTTGATCGTGGGCCTGGTGTTTCTCGTCGTACACGCAATCTACGTTCGCTACTTCGCGAAAGAGAAGGGATTCGCCTCCGATCCTTCGGCAGAAAATGTGAAACTCCCTGCGCGCATTCCGCGGCATTCGCTGGCCGCGAGATTGTTTCATTGGATTATGGCAGCCTGCATGTTTGTGCTGCTGTTTACCGCATTCCTGCCCAAAGTCGGCTTCCAGTTCAACTGGGTGACTTATCACTGGATCGCCGGCTCCGTGCTGACCGTGTCGATTCTTTTTCACATCATCCACGCGACCTTTTATATGGACTTCTGGTCGATTTGGCCCGACCGCGCCGACCTGGAAGATGCTTGGAAGAGAGTGCAGCGCTTCATGGGAAGGCCGGCGGCCCCGCCGCGAAAGTATGCCAAGTATCCGCTGGAGAACAAGCTCTATCACGGCGCCGTGATGCTGACCGGCCTGGCGGTGATCGCAACCGGCATATGTATGATGTGGCGCGTGCGCACGATCTTTTTTCCACGCAATCCTTATCTGTTCAGCGATATGACCTGGGGCCTCATGTACGTACTCCATGGATTGGCGGGCGTGGGTCTCATCACGCTGGTCATCGTGCACGTCTACTTTGCCGTCCGGCCCGAGAAGCTGCCCATTACCGCTTCGATGATCGTCGGTTCCATGAGCCGTGAGTTCTACTTGAAGGAGCACGACCCGAAACGCTGGGTGGTAGAGGGCGTGTCCGATCGACGCCAGGGGCTTGCCGATGGCGACTGAGTTCCTGGAGCGTTGCGAGGTTATCGAAGAGGCTTACGAGTTTCTGCTTGCCTACGCGGGACAAGGCTTACCCGGAGATGAAAGTGGTCAGCGAGGCGGGCAAGTTCGCAGCTTCCTGCAGCGCGCCGCGGAAGCGGTAAAGGGCTTGGGGGAAAGTTGCAGACAAGCCATACGAGATTTCAACCCCCAAGCACCAGAGCAGCACGAAGACTTCTGTTCAGTGCTCGAACGCGACGCGGGAGACTCGCTCGCTGTCATTCGTGTAGTCCTGGCGCAACCTTCCATCAGCTCGCAGTTAGTCGATAACCTGAACGCCTCCAGCCATCTCCGCGCGTTGCTGACCGATCTCTTTCTTATCGGCGAAATACTGAGAACACCCGCCAAATCCGTACTCACAGGCACCGATCAAGAGTAGATACAGCATCGCGACAGCTTTTACAGAGCGACTGTGTTCCCGTTCCTAAGAAGCCAGCTCGCTGTTCTGTTGAGCACCATTCGAATTTCTATCTAATAGCGTGCGCGACGACGGCAAGCTCGTCGCTGAGACGAATGCAAACGACAATTGCGCTGCCAGAATGAAGGCAAGGCCGTCTTAGAACTCTAATTCGGCAATCAACTTCAAGAGTCGAAGGAGTGTCGTGCGTTCTTCCGCAGTCAGTTCTTTTCGGATTTTATCGTCAGCGGCAATTCTCGCATTGATCAGGCGTTTCCTGTATTTGTGGCCTTTTGGCGTTAACGTAACGTGGATGGCCCTGCCCGATTCTGCTTTTCTCTCCGACACAAGCCCGTCCTGAACCATTGACTTGATGGCTCGGTGCACGACCGTTCGGTCGAAACCGAGAAGCGTGGCGATTTGATTCTGATTGAGCGCGGCACCGCCCCGTAGTGTGGATAGGATGAAGCCACGGGTCGCAGAGCACCGGGTCTTTCGCTCAAGTCTCTTCCCGACGGAAAAATAGGCGGCAGCGACATGGGCGAGGGCCGAGTCCCTTAGGATGTCTTGAGGAATATCCTTCTTTGGAACATCCCTGTTTGAACCAGTGATCATAGGACGGTCACCGTGGCATCGAGAGGCCTCCGCCACTGAGGCGGTTCCGCATAAGCATGCGATTTCTTCCCAATCGCAATCACCATCACAATTTCATGATACCGGGTGGACAGCCCGAGAAATCTGGAGAGTCTTCGGCCATCGAATCCTTCCATGGGGCACGTGTTGAGTCCCAATGCTTCGGCGGCAATCATCAGATTCTCGCAGGCCAACGATGTACTCTTCGTCGCCCACTTTAGCAAGTCCTGTCGAAACACCGGCGGCATTCCCATCGTCTTCCACAAATTCACCAGCCGAAAAATCGCCCACTTGACGGCGCCAAAAATGCCGAACGGTCCTGGCATGAAAAGGATCCGACCGAGCTTCGCCGTCCGCTCGTAATCTCGGATTTTGGCGTGACTGAATCCGCTCCTGCGCATCCACTCCAGCTGGGCTAGCGAGGTCGCTGCCAGCGACCCGATGTCGGCTACCGCAACCACCAACGCCGATGCCGTTGCGGCAGGCATCTGTCCCAGGCAGAGTTTCGCCGCGGTTGCCCTTCCTGGAGACGATTCCACCCAGAAGAACCGGTACGGTTGCGAATTAAAACTGGAGGGAGCATGGCGGGCTGCATCGAGGATCTGCTCACGTAGTTCTTGGGGGATTTCGACCGGCTCGAAAGCCTTTACGGCTCGCCTACAGAAGAGAGCTTGCAGGATTTCATTCATGGGCTACCTCCTATGTTGCTATTACAACATTAGTATGTTGCAATAGCAACATACAAAGCAGCTCCCCTTACGGCCCGGCTATCGGTTAGGCTGCAACGCGGAGAGTTTGGAGTGCGCGAGCGCGGCCCACAAGGTTCTGCAAGGCGACTTCTGGTTCGGGACAATTCCGGATGGCCTGTTACTCGCCAAGAACCGTTGGAAGCATTTCGCAGATGCCTTGGTACAGGTACACTTGCGAAATGATCAAAAAGCTCCGATTCCTGGTATCCCTTCATACCCGTGAGAACGATTTCCAAATAGCACAAGCCCAGACCGCGGAAGAGACCGCGCGCAAATTGGGGAGCGATGTGGAGATAGTCTTTGCGGATAACGACGCAGTGAATCAGAGCACGCAACTCCTGAAGGCAATCCAAAGCCGAGTTGAGTCGCGACCCGATGCGATTATCGTAGAACCGTTTGGAGGCACTGCTCTTCCGCAAGTGGCCCGAGCCGCCAGTACTGCAGGAATCGGTTGGGCGGTCCTTAACCGGAAGCCCGAGTACTTGCCGGATCTTCGCAAGGCAGCGTCCGCACCTGTATTTGCTGTTAGTTCCAATCACTTTGAGATTGGACGCATCCAAGGAAAACAATTCGCAGCGTTGCTGCCCCGAGGAGGTTCTGTTTTATATATTGAAGGTCCTTCTCAGAGTTCCTCAGCCCAAGAACGCGAGTCCGGGATGCTGGAGACGAAACCGTCGAACATTGAAGTAAAGATGCTGAAAGCGCACTGGACGGAGGAGAGTGCCTTGCGGGCGGTGCGCTCCTGGCTGAAAATGGCCACCTCACAAAGCGCGTCAATCAGCCTGATCGGCGCGCAGGACGACTCGATGGCTCTGGGAGCTCGCAAGGCTTTTCAGGAGATTAGCAACGAAGCCGAGCGGTCGCGATGGCTGAGTTTGCCGTTTACCGGATGTGACGGTCAGGTCGCGACAGGCCAAGCCTGGGTACGCGAAAAATGGCTAACAGCGACGATCCACATTCCGCCGCTTACGGGCCAGGCGATGGAGATTCTCGCAAAAGCCACTCAAGACGGAACCCAACCACCGGAACATGCCTTTACCACGTCCTTCTCGATTCCTCCCATCGACTCATTGGTTCCGCGAAATCCCTAAGTTCGAAACCCCTAAGTTATGGATGCGGTGCGTCTTTCAACTGCGGCGCAATTTCGTAGGCTTTGTTGAATTCTGCGCGCGATTCTGCTTCATTTCCTTGCTGCTGTAGCGCCAAGGCCAGATTGTAGTGCGCTTCCGCGTACCTCGGTTTAAGACGCACTGCATCACCAAACTCCTTTTGCGCCTCGCGAACGTTGCCGGCTTGCAGCAGAACTAGCCCGAGATTGTTGTGCCCCTCCGCGAAGTTCGGATCGCGCCGCACGAGATCACGAAAGACATTTGCAGCGCTGGTGTTGTCGTTTTTCTGGCTGAGCGCCAATCCCAGCTGAACCCGCGCATCGGTGTACTCCGGATTGAGACCGATGGCTTCTTTCAGTTGGCTGATTCCTTCGTCCAATTTGCCCGATTGCGCCAGGGCCAGACCAAGGTTGTAGTGCGCCTCCGCAAGGTCGGGATCGCACATGGTTGCCTGCCGGAATTCCTCGAGCGCGTGGGCCTGCTCGTTCTGACGCCAGTACAGCAGGCCAAGGCTCGAATGGGCCTGCGCGTAGTCCGGCTTCAGCTCGAGCGCTTTTTCGAATGCTGTCAGAGCCTGCTCGGCATCTCCCTTTCGCTCCCATGTGACGCCCAGGTAGTAGTAGCCGGTCGGCAGCTCGGGACTTTCCTCAACAGATTTTCGAAAATAGTCGAGAGCCTCGTCCAGCTTCTGGGCTTTGAGCGCTTCCACGCCCTGAAGTGTGAGCATTTTGGCTTGGGCCAGGCGCGTGCGAAAGTCGTGCAGACCGCTGACCTCCTTTAATTCTTTCTGCGCAGCTTCAGTCTTGCCCTGCGAGCGCAACGCAATGCCTAAGTCGTAGTGCGCCTCTTCGAAATCTGGCTTGAGATCAACGGCGCGCTGGAACGCCGCAATGGCGCCGGTCAGGTCGCCGGCGGACTTGAGTTCTTTTCCAAGGTTCAGTTGTGCCTCGGGATCATTGGCGTCGGTTTCGACTGCTTTGCGAAACTGCGCCAGCGCGCCGGCATGATCCTCCTGACGGCGCAAGGTGACCCCCAGCAACGTGTGGGCGGCCGCAAGGCGCGGATTCAACAGGAGGGCATGGCGAAAATCGGCTGTAGCGCCAGAGAAATTCCCGAGCTGCCCGTCGGCCACTCCCAGGTCCATGTAAAGGTCGGCGGAAGGCTTCAATGCGATTGCCCGCTGTAGCTCGCTCCTGGCGCCGGAAGGATTATTCTGCTCCAGGTAGACGCGCGCCAGCAGGCGATGTGCCCCCGCATTTGCAGGGTCGAGCCCAACGGCGATGCGCAGTTCCTTAACCGCGGCAGATTGGTCATGGAGATCGTACCAAGTGGCGCCCAATCCGTAGTGAACCTGGGCCGACTTTGGCTTGAGGCGCAGCGCTGCTTCGAACTCATCGACCGCTTGCCTGGGCTCGCCTTTGTATTTAAGCGCAAGGGCCAGGTTGTAGTGGGTGAGAGCATCCTTGGGTTCGAGTTCCAACGCCTTGCGATAGTTCGCAATGGCTTGGTCCCAGGATTTCTGACGCGCAAGCTCAGTTGCGTCGCGGCGGTAAGTCTCTGCCGTTTGCGCAAAACACGATGCCGCCATCATGAGCGCCAGAAACAGGGAGCCCTTCATGACGACAGCCTAGCACGGTAGGCCGACGCGAGCTCTTCGTTCTGGAGTGATTGCAACTGGGAAAAAATTGCGGACGGAGCGTCGAGCCCCGCCCGCATGATTAGTGTGAACAGATCACCAGATAAACTTCGCACTGACCTGCCCAATGCGCGGGTCGCGGGCACTGGTGACGTTGCCGAAGTTGCTGTCGCTGATGTCCCCGGCCGGATTGTTAAATTGCGCATGATTGAAGATGTTGAAGAATTCACCTCGAATCTCGAAATGCATTGCTTCATTGAGGGGAATCATCTTCGTTATGCCCAAATCGGTGTTGTTGAACCCCGGGCCGTGAAAGAACCGCCGGTTCGCGGACCCGAAACTTCCGCAGTCAGTACCTAGCAAAACGCCCGTTGATGACAGACCGCAGGCAGTTGCTGTAAACGCACTCTGGTCAAAATAGGTATGGTCGGCTGTAGCACGTGGGTTGTGGATATGAATCGGCCCCACGAGGTTTGGCATGTCGGTGGAGGGGCTACCAGTAAGAGATGCATCTCCCTGGCACAGCGGCGTCGGCGGGTTCGTCGTCGGGTCAAACTGCGTACACAGCGGCCCGGATACCGGATTGCCTTGACCCATCTGGATGGGAAATCCCGACGCGAATCGGGTAATACCCTGCAATTGCCATCCTTTTGTAAGCCTTGGCAAGCCGTGGAAAAGCCGATTGAACGGCATTTCCCAGACATAGCTGACCACAAAATTCTGGTGTACGTCGGTCGACGAGAGGCCCCGGCTAAGTTTGGCATTTGAGAAGTTGATCAGTTCGCCGAAGGCCGAGGAATCATCAATGGCTTTCGCGAGCGTATACGCAGCCAAAAAGGTTACATCGCCGGCTTTACGCTGGATTGTCACCTCCCCAGAGTGGTAGACAGAATTCGCAACCAGCTTGGTGAAGGTGTTGCCAAAACCGAAGCAGAGGGTTTGGCCCGCGGGATCATTTAGGCCCGTGGAACTATTACAGGTGTTCGGATTAAGCAAAAGGTCCCTGGTGCCGTAAATCGTATTTCCGCCGACAGTGAACGTGTTCTGCTCAGCATTCGGACCGCAAGGGGCCCCCTGCGCGACAAGTTGCTCACATAACGCGGCGTCGCCCGGGTTTGCTTCGGTCTGCGCGATAAGTCGATGACCCTCGGTGCCCACGTAGGACACAGTCAAGACTGTGGACTTACTCAACTCACGCTGGAACGAGACATTGAAGTGTTCGGCATAGGGGAGTCTATTGTGAATGTCGTATCCCGGGAAATAAGACAGCGGCTCGTAAACCGAGAAATCGAGCGTCTTGTTGGCTGGGCTGCCGGGAGTCGGGATGGTAAACGGAAAGCGCTGTCCTTCGCCGTCGGTGCCACCGTCCAGCCGATTTCGGAAAGGCTCGGAAAAATCAACGGAGCCCGGGCTGGTCCAATACAAGCCGAAGGGAGCATCTCCCACTTCGTAGAAAAGATTCAAGTCCTCAACCGACGTGTAGTACAACCCGTAGGAGGCGCGGATGCTGCTTTTTCCCGGCCCGCCGAAGACCTTGCCCAACACACCATCGCTAAAGCTCGGAGAGTAAGCGAGGCCAAGACGCGGCCCGAAGTTGTTGTATCGGGTCGGAGCCAATGTCTTGGGAATGCCTGCATCTCCTGGATATACCAGGCCTTGGGGGGAATTTGGAAAGACCGTTGACTGCTGACCTTTAACCCATGTCTGAATCTTTCCCTGTGTGTCGTACCACGGCATGCTCGCTTCCCAGCGAAGGCCCAAATTCAGGGTCAGATCGGGAGTTACTTTCCAGGAGTCTTGCACATAAGCGCCGCCGTATTTGGTGCGCGAATCCAGAAGTTGTAAAGCTGCTTGAGTATAGCCGCCCCCGGCTCCTGTAGGCGCTCCCAGCAGGTAGTCAGCGAAGTCGACGCCGGTCACCGTGCCATCGAAAACGAAAGCCCCATCCTGGCTGGCTAAATTGCGCTCGTTGACTTGCAGGTAGCGGTATTCTCCCCCGAACTTAATCGTATGTCTGCCCATTGACTTGGAGAATCCGTCCGACGCCGTGTAGGTGTTATTCGGTTGGAACGTAATCAGAGAAGGCGTGCCGATGGCGAAGTTGTTGAAATAAATCTGGGGAACATACTCCGGAAATCCCGGAGTAGCGTCAGGAATAATTCCGAGAGTACCGACACCAGTCACGAACCCAAGAGATGCCAGCGACGCCTGGCCTCCGCTCGGGTTGTTCAGGTGCGTCGACGTGCGGAAGAAGGTCACGCGCGCCTCGTTCACTGAACTGGGGCCGAGAGTCTTGGTGTTGCTCAGGACAAACTCCTGTGCCCGGGTTGGCGTTACCGCCGGGAAGCCTGGCACGCTGGCGCCGCCGCTGGGCAGGGCGCTGTTCACCGTCGAGTCATCGAAGTGATAATAGAAGGACCAGTTCCCCGTCTTCTGGCTGTTAAAGTCGACGCGCTCCCCGATCTTGTTGTCGGTAATCCTGTTCTTTTGGCTGTTGTCCGAAAAACCGTTGGGGCCGTTAGCCGCCGGGATATAAGGGAGAATTCCAATCGCGGGCGCCGCCCACGCAGCTTGGGGAATTACGCCGCCTGGAAAGACGCAGTCCGCCGTCGAGTTGCAGCCTGGAAAACTGTATTGCTCACCGCTTGTGACTGTGTAACCCAATCGATTGGAAAGCGTCGTGGGCCAGTCGAAGCAGGTCACTTCGGGACAATCACTGGCGGAGGGAAGGACGCCACTATCGACGGTGCCGGTCAAAGTTGAAGGATCAAACTTGCCTTGAAGTTGGTCAGCGCTCGGCACGGCTACGTCGCTGACTTCCGCGCTCTGCACGATTCTGGTTCCCTGATAATCCGTGAACCAAAACAGCTTGTCTTTCCAGAATGGACCTCCTGCTGTGAAACCGAACTGATGCTGTCGCAGCTCTGACTTTGGCTGGCCGGAGAAGAAGTAGTTCTGGGCATCCAGCGCGTCATTGCGCAGGTACTCAAAAACATCGCCGTGGAAGCCGTTCGTGCCAGACTTGGTGATGGCATTCATCACCGCGCCACTGAATTTTCCATATTCCGCGTCAAAGCTGTTGGTTATCAGGCGGAACTCCTCAACGGAGTCAAGGTTCGGAACCAGTCCAGCGCCCAGATTTCGTCCTTCGCTGACATCGCCCCCGTTCACCAGAAACGCGTTGGCGGTCTCGCGCTGGCCATTCACTGAAACATTGCCGGCATTTCCAAGGTAGCCCGAGACCGGCCGGTCGCCACCGATAGTCACTGATCCGCTCGGCGCCACACCGGCCTGCAAGCCCAGCAGATCGAGGTAACTCCGGCCATTCAGCGGCAGAGCCATCATCTTCTTTGAATCGATCACGTCCCCAAGCTGCGTGCTCTCTGTCTCCACGCGCACTAAGTCACCGGTAATATCAACCTCTTCCATCACCGTGCCAATGTCGAGCGTGATGTCGAGCTTCAACTGGTCGTTGACCTGCACCGTGATTTCCGTTGTCGAGTAAGGGCGGAAGCCCGGAGCCGACACCATGATCTTGTACGTCCCCGCCGCTAGCGCGAGAAACTGATAGGCACCGTCCGTGCCGGAGGACGCTCTCTGGCTCAGATTTGTTTGTGTGTTGGTTATTGTGACGTTCGCTCCGGCGACCACTGCTTGTGCACGATCATGCACCACGCCTGAGATCGAACCGGTGACATCCGCACGTGCCATGACGGAGGCAAACGTGATTAATGAAACGATTAAATACGACAGCCTAAACAGTCGATGGGTTTCGTTCACGAATGACCTCCCCAGAAAGTTGCCCGGTACAATGCCACAAACGCTCGGGAAGAATCAAGCCGAGAATTCGATGCAGCGAGTTCATTTTCCACAGGAGAGGTGACAACGAAGGTTCGCGCTTTGGGGCTCGGCTTGTTTCTGCCCCTTGATGGTCCCGACGGGCAGCGTACGTATTGTGAGCCTTGGGCCCCGCGGGCCGCGGGAAACTTAGGCTAATCACAGCGCAGAGAGATCATGGGGTCAATGCGGGCGGCGCGTCGCGCCGGAACATAACACGCGAGCAGCGTAATCATCACAAGCAACAAAGAAATCCCGGCGAACGTGATCGGGTCCGTCACTTCCACCCCGAACAGCAGGCTGCGTATCAGGCGTACCAGCAGGAAAGCCGCGGCCAAACCAATCGCAACACCCGAAAAAGCGAGCACCATCCCTTGCCGGACGACGAGGCTCAAGATGTTGCGCGGTGTCGCACCAAGCGCGATTCGTATCCCTAATTCCCGAGTTCCCTGATTGACCAGGTACGCCATCACGCCGTAGATACCAATCGTGGCGAGAGCCAGCGCGACACTTGCGAAAACTCCCAGGAGGATCATTGAAAAACGCCGCCGGGCCAGCGACTCGTTTACCCGCTGCTCCATCGTTCGGACGTAGTACATCGGCAGATCAGGGTCCAGGTTGTGCAGCTCGCTCTTGGTAGCGGAAAGCATGGCAGCCGGCTCCGTGCGGCCACGGAAGGCGACCGTCATGGCCCGCGAGGGAAATTGCGTCTGGGCCAAATAGAAAGCGATCCGTGGGTTCGAGTCGAGAGAATCCTGTTTCACGCGCCCCACCACGCCAACAACCGTCTGCCATTGGTCTTTGGACGGGAGTTCGACAATATGAATTCGCTTGCCGATCGGATCCTGCCCCGGCCAGAGTTGGTCGGCCATGTACTCGTCGACAATGACTGCGATTGGCTTCGTTGTGTCGTCCTGCTCGTTGAAGAGTCGTCCACGTCGCAGGGGTATTTCCATGGCTTCAAAATAGTGGCCGCCAACGACCCGTTCGTCCGCGTTGAGAAATTTCTCTCCAGGGAGCGGCAGACGCCCCTCGACGGTGATCGGCGTCCAGGCAAACGCTTCACTCAAAGGAAGGGATGTAACTCCACCCGCCGCAATCGCACCCGGCGAGTGCTCCAGCCGTTCCCAAAGTTCACGATATGTATTCAACACGGTTTGCTTGTCGTTGTATTTTCGACCGGTCATCGTCAGGTCGAACGTGAGGACGCCGCGTGGGTTGAAGCCGGGCGATATATTTTGCAGGCGGGCGAAACTCCGGATCAGAAGTCCGGCGCCGATCAACAGAACGACAGAGAGCGCCAATTTGGAAACAACCAGCAGACGCCGGAGATGATTGCCACGGCCCCAAACCGCGCTTGTTCCTGCCGAGCCACGGCTCGCATCTTTCAGTGTCGAATTCAGATCCAGCCTTGAAACGCGCAGAGCCGGGACAAGGCCGAAGAGAATCCCAGAGCAAACGGAGAGCAGCACGGTAAACAGGAGCACACGCCCGTCGATCCCCACGTCCTGCAGCCGCGGGATGCTCTTTGTTCCCAGAATGTGAATCCATCTCACGCTGAAAAGACAGAGGAATATCCCCAGCGCGCCGCCGCAAAACGCAATCAGCAGGCTCTCCGTCAACAATTGACGCACGATGTGCCATCGGCTTGCCCCCAAGGCAGTGCGGACCGCGATTTCCTGCTGGCGCGCGACGGCCCGCGACAACATGAGATTGGCGACATTGGCACAGGCGATCAGCAGCACGAAACCCACCGACCCAAGCAGTACCCACAAGGAGCGGCGCACGTTGCCAACAACTTGCTCCAGCAGCGGCACGATGCTGAACGTCAGTCCGCCGTTGGGAGGATAGTTCTCAGGAAAGTCACGTCGTAGCCGGGCTGTGATGATGTCCATCTCCGCCTGGGCTTGCGGCAGGGAGACGCCGGGTTTCAGTTTTCCGACGATGTTGTAATCCTCATGGTCGCGTACTTGCGCGGCTTCAGCATAGGTGAGCGGCAGTGGAAGAAAAATCTCAGCTTGCTCTGTTCCGTCGAGCAGCGGAAGAGTTTCCTGCGACAGCGAAAAGTTTTGCGGAAGGACGCCGACGACTTCGTATGTCTGTCCATTGACGATGATGGACCGGCCAATGATGTGCGGATCCCGACCGAAATGTCGTGCCCACATTCCGTCGGTCAGGACCGCGGTAGAAGGATGTCCGGGCGAATCTTCGTCCGGCGTCAGCAACCGGCCAAGCGCCGGATGAGCGCCGAGCATCGGAAAAAGATTCGATGAGACACGAATAACTCCCACTCGTTCAGGTTCACCTTGCCCGGTCAAGTTGAAGTTGCCGCCGATCGCAATTGCGACCTGTTCAAGCCCACGATGCCCTGTCTTGATGTCGAAATACTGCGCCGTGGAAAACCAGTCTTGGGTGATGCCCAGGCCAGGTGAGCGATTCCACAGGATTACCAGCCGGTCTGGGCTGTCGTAGGGCAGAGGATGAAACAACAACGCGTTTGCCACGCTGAAGATGGAGGTGTTCGCCCCAATCCCAATCGCCAGTGACAATACCGCGGCGAGTGTGAACCACGGATTCTTTACGAAAGAACGAAGAGCGAATCGAACATCCTGCATCCACGCGTTCATTGGAACGTCATGCTAGCACAGCCAGCGGTCAACAAATGAGCTTGCGCGCCTCGCATCCAAAAGCCTAGATGCAAGAACTGAGCACCGCAGGTGTTAGCGGACGGTTCTTATGAACTTGGCTTGATAGCGTTGGTTAGTAAGGAGAATTCAGCTTCTGGAGACCAATTGGCAATGGCGCTGTAACTGCGAGATTGTCGCGATCACAGGCACTTCGGAAGCGAGATGCAACGCTGTGTTCGGATTCGCAACTTGGCAGGATATCGTTCAGACACATGCCCAGCGGGAAAGCGCCTACCTGTTTGGCTTCCGAAATGAAAAAGGGGCCGCCGAAGCGCCCCTTTTTGCCGTTTTTGTAGAATTGCCTACTGCTTGTAACCCTATGTGTCCGTTCCGAGACATAGGTAACAGAACGTTCCGGAGACATAGGTTACACTTTTCGGCCCGAAGGGGGCGGAGAGGAGATGCCATGGAAGGAGTGTTCTGTCATGGACGAACGTATGCGGTTTGTG
>Ga0209579_10000134_pt1 | contig 117860 bp, 120 predicted proteins | sample Coa_R1_2_FD_187152 | JGI IMG/M metagenome (GOLD analysis project Ga0209579, IMG submission 187152) | Surface soil microbial communities from Centralia Pennsylvania, which are recovering from an underground coalmine fire - Coalmine... | ecosystem: Environmental > Terrestrial > Soil >... | reverse complement strand
GCTTCGGTCGCAACGTCGCGCTTCTGGGAGAAGATGTCGAGCGGCAACCAGGCGCTGAAGGCCGGCAACAGCGATGAAGCGGTGGAAGATTACCGAACGGCTGTCTCGATGAAGCCGTCGAACCCGGATGCGCTGGAGGCGCTTGCGGGGGCATTGATGCAACAGGGCAATCCGGCGGAGGCGATTGAGATTTTTCAGCGGGTGGTGCGGGTCGCGCCGGAGCGAGCGAGCGCGTGGCGCGGGCTCTTTCTTGCGCAGTCGGGCGCGGGTGATTCACAGGCGGCTCTGACGACGAATGACCGCATGCCCGTGAGTGTTCGCACACAGATGAATCGCGATCCTTATTATCTGCGCTCGCTGGCGCAGGATTATTTTGCGCTGGGACGCAAGACGGATGGGGACCGCGTGGTGGAGCGGGCGTTGGCTTTGCCTTTTCCGAACCAGGGGCGGGATCTGCCGGCGGATCAGCAGATGCAGTATGCGGCGCTGTTGATGACGGCGCAGCGATATGAGCCGGCGCTACAGCTCTATCGGCAGGTTGTCGAGGAGGATCCCGGGAATGTGGATGCGTGGCGATCGCTGATTGCGGCGCAGCATCAGCTTCACCGCGACGATGAGGCCATCGCTGAGTTCGGCAAGATGCCGCAGAGCGTCTTCGACCGGGTGCAGAACGATGCAGGATTTCTTGTGCTGGTCGGGTCGATCTATCAATCACGGCATGAGTATGACCGCGCGCAGAAGTATCTGGAGCGGGCGCTTGCGGTGGGCAATGTTTCGCAGTCGGCGATTGAGCTGCAGCTGGCAGACGTCTATTCGGCGCAGGGCAACGCGCAGAAGGCATACACCATCTACAAGCGTGAACTGGACAGCCATCCTGACAGCCTGGTTGCGTGGCGTGGAATGCTGAATGCGCTGCATCAGGCGAATCATGATCGCGATGCTCTGCGGCAGATTGCGACGATGCCGGAGTCGGTGCGGCTGCGGCTGGAGCAGGATCCATCGTATCTGCAAACGCTCGCGTCGATCCAGGCTGCGACCGGGCAGGAGCAGGCGGCGCTGCGCACCTTTGGTGATCTTGTCAGTCTTTACGCGAACCAGAATACGGAGGTACCGACCGATGTGCAGATTCAGTATGGGTGGGTGCTGCTGAACGCAGGAGATGACCGCAAACTTTATTCGCTGGTGTCGAGCCTGTCCACGTCGGCAGACATGACAGACGAGCAGCAGGCCAACTTCAACCGGCTGTGGGCGGCATGGAGCATCCGGCGGGCAAACTCATCGCTTGCGGCGGGAGATCAGCGCCGCGCTTTGGCGATTCTGGAGGCCGCTGCCCGAGCCTTCCCAGGCAACTCGGATGTTTATACCGCGCTGGCGGGAGTCTATCTGAAGGCAGGACAACCGAAGCGCGCTGTTGCGATCTACGAGTCGTTCGATATGAGCCACGCAAGCCTCGCGCAGTATCAGGGTGCGATCGGCGCGGCGATGGCTGCACGCGACATGAAGCAGGCAGACACATGGCTCGAGGCGGCACTCGATCAGTACAAAGATGATCCCTCGATATTGAGGATGGCGGCGCAGTTCGAGCAGGCTCGCGGCGACAACGGGCGGGCGGCGGCATATTATCGCGCGGCGCTGGCGGCGATGGGTCCGGAATCTCCGGTGGACCTGTTCTCGCGGCCGGGCTCGACGGGCAATCCGCAAAACAGCGCTCCGGCGACACAGCAGCTCATGGATCTGCTGGCTCCCACCGGACGCACGGCGCGCATGAGCGAGCCGATTGATCCTCTTTCGAATGGCAGGAACCAGGAGATTTCCTGGCAGGATGCGCCCGCGGGGTCGACGCCAACGCTTGGCGATTTTGCCGGCGCACGACGAGATGATCAGGCCGATCCATTTGCGACTGCCGACAGCGAACTTCGCGGCCAGCAGGCGCGAGAGAAGCGGGCGGAAGTCATCGGCGCAACCGGCTTTTTCATTCGCCCACGCGATCGCTCCTTCCGGCAGCGGAATTTCCTGATGGACGGCGCCGCCCGCAAATTCGCGCAATGCAAGCGAAGCCCGACCAAGCTTTTTTTCCGCGAGCGTCTTGATGATCGATTCGGCGACACCGGTATCCTTTAACACGATGGCTTGCAGATTCTCGCCGAGGGCCGCTTCGATGGCGGGGATGAATTCCGGCTCGACCTGCATGCAGGACGCCAGCACGCCGCCGAGAGCCGGTTTGAAGAACCCGGGGTTGTTCAGCCCCTTTAAAACAGCTTGCGTTCCGCCGCCTTCGCCTTCCGCGTTCAACTGGAGAAGCACTTCCAGTCTCGAATTTTTTTCCGCCAGCTTTCTTTCCTCGCCGGTCATCCGGAGGGCGCACTCTTTTAATTCCTCCTCCACCGCGCGCGCTTGCGATTCCGTTTCGCGCAGACGCTCCTGGCCTCGTCCGAGGGCGGCCGCGCTTTCCGCGAGTTGCGCGGAGACCTCGGCTTCCTGTTGCTTGTAATGCTCCAGGGTCGCGGCGGTCTGCTCCATCTCGCCCTTCAAGAGGCCGAGCTTGGCTTCGCTGCCGTCGCGGATGTTGACCGCGCCCGCGAGTTCGCCGCGCAGGGAATCGAGTTTGCGCTCCCTGCCGGAGATCGCCTGGAGAAGCCCTTGCAAGTCTCGCTCGACTTCCGCGCGCCGGGCGGTCAAGGCGTTCGCGGCCTGCCGTTTCTTCTCCAGCCGTTCCCGCTCGAAGCCGAGGGCGCTGGTTATCTCGCGCAACTCGACATCCGCGTCGGTGATGCGGGTTTCCTGGATCGCGAGCTTTTCTTCGCCCGCCGCGGCGTCCTGGCGGCAGCGCTCGACGAGGGAATAAAACTCCGTTATCCGCTCCCGGTTGAATGCGGCGCGGTCTTCCGCGTGGTCTATCCGGCGCTTCAAGTCCTGCACCACCTGGCGCGCGGCGGCGAGGCTCGCGTCCGTTTCCTCGAGGCGGCGGCGTTCGGCTCCGATGCCCGCCTCCTGTTCGTCGATGGCGGTTTGCTGGCTTTGCTGCGCTTCGTTGATGCGCGCGATCTCCGCCTGGCTTTCGTCCAGCGCGGTTTGCTGGATTTCAAATTGATGGCGCCCGAAATTCGTCTCCAGCGTCCTCAGCGACGCGAGCAGCGCCTGGTACCGGCGCGCCTTCCCCGCCTGGCGCTGGAGCGAGCCGATCTGCCGCTTCACTTCCTTGATGATGTCGGCCAGGCGGACGAGATTCGCCTCCGTGTATTCCAGCTTTCGCAACGCTTCTTTGCGCTGCGCCTTGAATTTCGTTATCCCCGCCGCTTCCTCGAAAATGGCGCGCCGATCCTCCGGCCGGGAACTGAGGATCAGGTCGATCTTCCCCTGTTCCATGATGGAATAGGCGCTGCGCCCGATGCCCGTATCCATGAAAAGCTGCTGGATGTCCCGGAGCCTGCACGGCGTCTTGTTGAGGAAATATTCCGAGTTGCCGTCGCGGAAAACCCGGCGGGTTATGCGGACTTCGTTCCATTCGATGCCGAGTTCCTTTTCGCAATCCGCGAAAGTCATGGAGACTTCGGCCATGCCCAACGCCGGGCGGGAATCGGCGCCGCCGAAGATGACATCGGCCATCTCGCCGCCGCGCAAGGCCTTGGCCGACTGTTCGCCGAGCACCCAGCGAATGGCGTCGAGGATGTTGCTCTTGCCGCAGCCGTTGGGGCCGACGATTGCCGTCACCCCCCGGTGGAAATTCAGGATCGTCCTGGATGCGAACGACTTGAAGCCGAGAAGTTCAAGCGATTCCAGATACATTTCGCGATCACAATAAGCCAGGGTGTGATGGCAAAGCAACCACTATATGTGGGGTTTCAGTATGGAAATTGCCCCGTCGATTTCTGCGTGGGTGTTATAGAAATGGGGGCTCATGCGGATGTATTCGACGCCCTCGCGGTCGAAGCGCAGGGAGGCGATGACGCGGTTCTCTTCCAACGCCCGGAAAAGTTGCGCCATGCGCGCGCGCGGATGGCGGAAGGTGACGATGCCGGAGGCGTTGGGCCCGCCTTTGGGAGAGACGATTTCGAAGCCGAGGGCTTGCAGCTTTTCAATGAGACAGGTCTGCAAGTCCACGATGCGGGCCGCGATGTTCTCCGGCCCGGCTGCGAGGATCAGCTCAAGCGCGGCGCGCATCCCGTAAACGCCCGCGATGTTCAGGACGCCCGGTTCGTAACGGCGCGCCGTTTCATGGAAAACAATTTCCGGCTGGGTGATGAAGTTCGGCGATTGGATGTTCCATGCCCCGAGCAGGCTGGGGCGGAGTTCGGCGAAACGCTCTTTTTTAACGAAGACGATGCCGATGGCCATGGGGCCAAGCATCCATTTGTGGGCGTCGGCGCTGAGGAAATCGACGTGCTTCACGGAGAGCGGAAACGCGCCGAGAGTCTGGATGCCGTCGAGGCAGAAGAGAACGCCGCGTTCGGCCAGGAGCGCGCCGATGGCGTCCACGTCGATGCGGTAGCCCGTGAGGAAGTTGCAGGAGGCGAGCGCGACAAGGCGGGTGCGCGGCGTGAGGGCGGCGGCGACAAGCTCGGGCGTTATCTCGCCGGGGCGCTCCGGTTCCAGCAGGCGGATGGAGACGCCGTGCCTTCGCAGGTCGAGCCAGGGATAGACGTTGGCGGGGTAGTCGTTGAGATAGCAGACGACTTCCTCTCCCGCCTTCCACGGGAGGCCGTTGGCCACGAGGCTCAGGCCCAGCGAAGTCGGCCCCAGCAGGGCGATCTCCTCCGGTCGCGCGCCGATGAACCGGGCCGAGAGCGCGCGCGTCGCGTCGATGTCGCGCAACACTTCGCCGAACTCCTGGTGATTCTCCGATGACTTCCGCGTGTACTCGATGACCGCGTCCGCCACCGGTTTGGGCAGCGCCGTCACGCCCGCGTGGGCGAAGAACGCCTTGTCGCGGCAGACGGGAAACAACTCGCGCCGCCGGTCTTCGCTCAACACCAGCGACTCAATCGAGCCGTCCGTCATCTCTTGCGGGTTTCCTCGCCTTCCTCGATCAGCTTCCAGAACGCGCCGTTTTTGCCGAGCACGTCGTCTTCCGTCATCGGAAGCTTTGTCCTGAAAAGGAAGTCGCGCAGGGTGTTCTTGTGGAGAACGCGGTGGACGACGATGCCTTCCGAGCTTCTCTCGAAGTAAATGCGGTACTCCTTCGCCCGGTAGCGGTAGAGGGTCTTGCCTTCGCGCTCGATCTTTCCGAAGCGGTCGGATTCGACAATATCGCCGTCGGGGAGAATCTGGAATTCGGCCAGGAGCTCAAGCTGGAGCTCCTTCGGCATCTTCGCCATCTCGGAGGCGCTCAATTCGTTGAAGACGATCTGGAACATGCGTTCAGGTAGATTCGCTCCACGCGGCTGCCGATGCCAGTAAATATCTCCCACGCGATGGTTCCGGCCTTTTGGGCCAGTTCCGCCGCCAGTATCCCGCTTCCGAAGAGGATCGCTTCGTCGCCCGGGGAGACGCCTGCGAGCGGCGTCACGTCGACCATGATCTGGTCCATCGTCACGCGCCCCAGCACGGGGCAGCGCCGGCCATGGATCAACACTTCCGCGTCCTGGCCGGAGAGGCGCCGGTGGTAGCCGTCCGCGTAACCGGCGGCCAGGGTCGCGACGCGCATCGGCGCTTTTGTGATGTATGTCCTGCCGTAGCTTATCCCGCGGCCCGGCCCGACATCGCGCACGAGAGAGACGCGCGTCTTCAAGGTCATCACTGGCCGCAGCCGGTCTTGGAATTCCGCGATGGGGGAGCTGCCATAGAGCATGAGGCCGGCGCGCGCCATCGCGTGGGCGCTTTCCGGGAAGCGGATGACGCCCGCGCTGTTCAGGCAATGCGCGGCCGGGGCGCCGCCCAATTTCCCGAGCAGCGCCGCGAAGCGGGAGAGTTGCGCCGAGGTGAACATCGCATCCTCATCCGCGACCGGAAGGTGGATTCCCACGCCCGCGATCTCCACCCCCGGCAGCCGCCGGATTTTCCTCGCCGTCTCGACGGCTTCCTCCTCCCAGACGCCGATGCGCCCCATGCCGGTGTCGATGGCGAGATGGATGGGGACCTTCTTTCCACGGGACAGGGCGCTGAAGGCCGCGGCTTCCTCGAACGAGGAGACGGGCGGCAGGCAACCGGCGCGCACCACATCTTCGCGTTCGTCAGGCAGGGCGGGCGCCAGCAGGGTGATGCCGGCCCGCGGCAGGGCGGCAGCCAGCGTGCGAGCTTCCGCCACGCTCGCCACGCCGAATTGATCCGTGACGTCCGCGAGGGCGCCCGCCACTTCGAGCATGCCGTGGCCGTAGGCGTTGGCCTTCACGACGGCCAGGATGCGCGGATGCGGGCCGATCTGTTCCCGGACAACGGCGGCGTTGTGCCGGAGAGCATCCAGGTCGATTTCCGCCCAGCACCGCATCTCAGGACGCTTTGGTTTCGACCAATTCCTTCAGATTGCGAAGGCCCGCCGCGAAGTCGCGCCCGCCGATCCATTTCGCGAGGAGGGAGCGGTACCGCGCGTAAGGGTTTGGACCGCTGTCCCAGCGGCTGAACCACGTCACCCGCGTCGCTTCGCCCAGCGGTTCCAGCGTCAGGATGCCGTCCACGGGATGCGGATGCCCCTTCCTGCCGAGATCGGCGTGGTAGACGACCTGCTCATTCTCGACGCTCTGCACCAGGCGCATCGCGCCCGCCATGTTCCGGGAACTCCATGCCTGCGTCGCGCCCGCGCCGGAGTCCGGGCCTTCGTATGAAAAGCTTACCTGCTCGCGGCGGTTCCAATCCGTCCAGCGCGGCCAGTTCCGCGGCTCGTTGAGGAACGGAAAAATCTCCGACGCGTGCGCCATGATGATGACGCGCCGCGCCACGCGCCATCTGCGGCTCAGGAAAAAGGGAAGGGCCAGCAACGCCGCGGCGAGAAAGGCGGCTTGCGCGAAAGCGCGGGGTTTTCCGGTGGTCATGCGGGGTCTTTCATATCGACAGAGCCGGGATAGAATGACAAGCTGAACCTCATCCGGATCGTATGAAAAGACTGCTTTCACTCCTGTTCCTGCTCCCCGTTTGCTGCCTTGCCCAGCAGGCGGCGCCGACTTCGCAAGATACGCGCCCCTTGCTCGAACGCATGTTCGGCAGCTACCCGACGGTGACGCCCTATAGGAAAAGCCCGGCTGCCACGCCCACGCCCACGCCGCGTCACAAGAGCAAGAAGCAGGCGCCAACCGTAACGCCGACGCCGACCCCTACGCCCGAAGAATCGCCCACCGCCGCGAAATCGCGGAAGAGCAGACACCGCAAACACAAACCCGCCGCCGAGCCGTCGGAAACTCCGGAAGCCAGCCCTTCGGCCAGCCCGGCGCCTGCTCCGAGCGGCACGCCAAAGCCCTCGCCGACGCCGACCCCCGCCCCGAAACCGACGCCGAGTCCCAAACCAAGTCCCAAACCCAGCCCCACCCCGAGAGCGAGGAAGGGGCACAAATCCGCCCAGGCCTCCCCGACGCCGACTCCCTCCCCTGAAAAAACGGAGGCGCCTTCTCCGTTGAACGTGGCGAACCCTTTCGTTCCCGGCGAGTCGCCGAGCGAGTCGGAATCCGCCGCGGACAAGGACGCCCAGGAAAGGGCGCATTTCAACGACATCAAGACCAAGGCGCTGGAGGATGACAAGGTCCTGGCGTTGAAGGAAAAGATGGATACGGCAGGCTCCGCCGAAGAGCAGGCCAAGGCGTCCAAGGTCTATTACAACGCCTTGTACGACAAAATGCGGAAGCTCGATCCCGCGTTGAAGGAGCGCATCGACCGGATGCAGGCCCTCACTTCCAAGCGGCTCGAGCAGACCCCGTAGCGCGGATGGAGAGGGCGTAACGACCGCCGGAGCGGCGTACGGCGATGCGGCCGCCAAACGCTTCGGAAAGGAGCCGCGGAGTGAGCGTCTTTTCCTTTTCGCCGGCGGCGAGCGCCCGGCCTTCCTTGAGCAGGAGGACGTGCGAGAAGACGGGGACTATCTCCTCCACATGGTGGGTGACCAGTACGAGCGCGGGCGCGTTTTTCTGTCCGCCGAGGCGCTGAAGGAAGTTCAGGAAATGCTCGCGCGCGAGCGGGTCGAGGCCGGCGCAAGGCTCGTCCAGGATGAGGAGGCGCGGTCTCGCCATGAGGGCGCGCCCGATGAGGATGCGCTGCCGTTCCCCCTGGGAAAGATGCAGCCAGAGCCGGGAGGCGAGCGGGGCGCATTCCACCCGCGCCAGTATCCGCAGCGCGCGCCGCCTGTCGGCGGGAGCGGCTTTCCCCCAGAAGTTGACCATCGCGTATTTGCCGCTGAGGACGGCGTCGAGGGCGGTCTCGCCCTCCTCGATCATCTGTCGTATGGCGGAACTGACGAGGCCGATTCGCAGCCGCAAGCCGCGCCAGTCCGCCCGCCCATACACCGAGCCAAGCACGGAAACGCCGCCCGCTGTCGGCATGAAATACCCGCTCAGAGCCTTCAAGAGGGACGTTTTGCCGGAGCCGTTGGAGCCGAGGATGACCCAGTGCTGGCCCGGCTCGACGCGCCACGAGACATCATCGAGAATGACGACCCCCTCGCGTTCGATCCGCAACCCTTCGACCGCGAGGACGGGCTTCCTCATTTCATCTGTGCGAGCATCGCGAGAAACTCCCTCTGCGCGGCGGAACGCGACCCGCTCCGTTTCATCAGGATGCCAAGGGGCCGCCGCATCTCGGGTTTCTCGATCTCCACCAGGGCGAGCGCGCCGCTCTTCACCTCGGCGTCCACGGTGTTGCGCGGGACGATGGCGATGCCGTTCTCGATCTCGACGGCGCGCTTGACGGTCTCGATGTTGTCGAACTCGAGGGTCTGGTCGATGGCGACCTGGTGTTCCTTCAAATGGCGGTCGATGCTTTTCCTCGTCGGCAGGTCGGGATCGAAACCGATGAATTTCTCTCCCTCCACCTCCTCCAGGTCGATGCGCCCGCGCGCCGCGAGCCGGTGGGAGGGGTGTCATATAAAGACAAGCCTGTCCTCCAGGAAAGGCTCTATCCGCACCCCCTTGCGCGGCGCGGGGAAAGAGACGAAGCCCAGGTCCACGTCCCCGTTGAGCACTTCCGAATAAATCTGCGCGGAGCGATGGTACTCGACGTAAACCTCCACATCCGGGTAGCGGGCGCGGAACGCCTTGAGGTACGGCGGCAGATCGTGAAGGCCGATGCTGTAGATGGCCGCGATGTGGAGTTCGCCCGCCACGACATTGTGCAGCGCGCGGAGGCGGTCGCCCAGGTGGTCGTAGATATTCAGGATGTCCTTGCTGGCGTCGAGGAAGGCCTTCCCCTCCGCGGTCAGAGAAAAGTTTCGTCTCCCGCGGTCGATCAATGTTACTTTGAAACGAGCCTCCAGGCTCCGTATCTGCTGGCTGACGGCGCTCTGCGTTATCGCGTTATTGGAAGCGGCCTTTGAGAAGCTGCGGGTGTCCGCGAGGTCACAAAAGATTTTGAATGTTTCGATCTGCATCACGCCCCCCTTAAGAATCAAACCACCATTTGCAAATGGCAGAATTATCAACCCGGCTCGATTCCGTCAAAGAGAACATTGAACGGGCGGCCCGCGCGGCGCGGCGCGACCCCGCGGGCGTCGATCTGGTCGCGGTTTCGAAGACGCATCCGCCCGAGGTGATCCGCGAGGCGCTGGACGCGGGTCAGTCCCTTTTCGGCGAGAGCCGCGTCCAGGAAGCGCGCGCGAAGCTGCCGCTGCTGCCCGCGCGCGCACACTGGCATTTCATCGGCCATTTGCAGAAGAACAAGATGCGGCAGGCGCTCCCCCTGTTCGAACTGTTCCACGGCGTCGATTCGCTGGAATCCGCGCGCGAGATGAACCGCGTGGCGAAGGAAATGGGCCTCTACCCGCGCGTCCTGCTGCAGGTGAACCTCGCCGGAGAGTCGAGTAAATTCGGCTTCAGCCCGGACGGTCTCCGGCGCGAACTGGAGGAAATCCTGACGCTGGACCGGGTGCAGGTGGACGGCCTGATGACCATCCCCCCGGCGGCGCCGGAAGCGGAGGCGTCGCGGCGCTGCTTCGCGGGCCTGTGGGAATTGCGGGATGAACTGCAAGCGGCCTTCGGCGTTCCGTTAAAACACCTCTCGATGGGAATGACCCAGGACTATACGGTGGCGGTGGAAGAAGGCGCGACGCTGGTGCGGGTTGGCACGGCGATCTTCGGCCCGCGTTAGCCAGTCTAGACTAAAGGGTGTCATGCACTTTTTGTCCGGAGCGGCCTCGTTCTCGTTGTAGAGGCGGCTGTGCCAGCCGCCTGGAGCGGGAGGCAACGCCAAGCGCCAGCAATTCCCGGTCTTTAATAGGCGGCTGACACAGCCGCCTCTACAACCAAAAGGGGCAAAAGGGCATGACACGTTCGCGCCTCTGCCGAGCATTGCCGCGCCGCCTGCCTACTCGCATTCGCAGACGATGCGGAAGCCCACGTCGTTTGAGGAGTAGGCGCACATGTTGAAATTCCGCGTCGTGGCGCGCAGGCTCGTGCCGCGCGATTTCCAACTGCCGCCGCGATAGACGCGCCGCGCGCCATTCATGGGGCCGCGCGGGTTTTTCGCTTCCTTGCCTTTGTATGCCTCGAAGAAATCCGAGCACCATTCCCATATGTTGCCGGCCATGTCCTCCAAACCAAAAGGGCTCGCTCCGCGCGGATACGACCCTACCGGCGCGGTTTCGGCGTAGCCGTCGTTTATGTTCGGGTCGCGCCAGGCGAAGGCTGTGTTGACGTCCGCAAGGTTCGCGAGGTCTCCTCGTTCCAGGCCTTCGCCCCAAGGATAGCTGCGGCCGTCCATGCCGCGCGCGGCGTATTCCCATTCGGCCTCGGTGGGCAGGCGGTATTTGCGTCTTTCCCGCAGGCTGAGCCGGCGGCAGAATTCCATCGCCTCCAGCGAGGTCACGTGAATGACGGGATGGTTCCCCCCCGCTCCCTGGGCGCGCTTGGAGGCGTGGCGGGGGTCGAATTGCTCGTAGTCGGCGTTCGTGACGGGGAAGCGGGACATGTAGAAGCAACTGAGCGTGACCTTCGAGACGGGCTGTTCATTGGGCGCGGCTTCATACGCGGTGCTTCCCATGAAGAAGGAGCCGCTCTGGACCAGGAGCATTTCCATCCCGAGGATGTTCTTGAAGTTGGGATACTTGGCCCGCTCCTGCGCGCGGGAGAAGGCGTTTTGCTCCGGAACCCTGCGCTCCGGCGCGGGGGCGCTTTTTGCGGCGGGCGGCGCTTCTTTCTTCACTGGACGGACGGGAGCCGGAGGAGGTTTCGGTTTAGGCGCGTCCAGTTCCAGGTATTCGTCGATCAAGTCTTCGGCTTCGCCGCCGGACAGGCCCAGGTTTTCGCCCATGTTGCACAGGGCGTCGCGCTGGTCGTCGGTCATGTCGTCGTCCTTCAGGCCGGTGAGCAGGAGCATCCGGCGGAATTCATCCGACGGGCTGGCGCCTTTCGAGGAGCCGGCGCGGAGCGCAACCAAGGGCTCGGGAACGGGCGGGGGAGGCGGCGGAACGTAGCGGCTGGCGCCGGTGCGGGCGAGTTCGGCTTCGATGATGCCGGTCAATTCCTCGCGCGAGAGGCCGGATTCCTGCCCGAGCTTGTAGAGATTGGCTTCGTCCGCCGGGGAGAGCGCGCCGCCCGTCACGGCGAAGGAGAAGAATTTCACGAATTCCGCAGTGGCTTTTTCCTTCATCCGCGCGCGGAGATGGTCGTCGACGCGGGCGCGGGCGGCGGCGTCCAGCAACTCCATGCGGGCCTCGGCCAGGAAGCGGGGGGCCTCGTCCAGGCCGTTGCGGAGGAGCTGGGTCAGGGGGTTGCTCGGCTGGTTTTTGAGCGGCAGCTTCTTTTGCCACCAGACGAGCAGTTGCCGGCAGTTTTCCTCGATCTGGAAATCGCTGGGGTTCGCCTCGAAGGCCAGGCAGAGCCGTTCATACGGGTTCGTGGAGTTGTAGTTCTTCCAGCCGTCCCATTTGGTCGGACTGTCTGGCAAGGGAGAAGGCAGCGCCATGGGAACGCGGGGGCGGGGCCGGTTACATCACCTTTATCTGGGACAGGTCGGCGGTGGCGGTGGCGATCTCGCCCGCGGACAAGCCCGTGGTGCGCGCTATGAAGACGCGGTTCTGTTTTCCATAGGCGTCGACGGTTACTTCCAGCACCTGGTTTGCGTCGTAACGGTAGGTCAGTTCGACTGGGGACCCTTTCGGCAGGAACGGGGGCAGCTCGATCTCGCAAACGCCCAGCGGCGTGCATTCGCTCGGCACGGTGCTCTCGCCTTCGACGACGCGCACGATGGCGTTCTTCATGTTCGCCTTCGCGGTGCCGAAGGAGTTCTTCGTCTCGACGGGGATCGGCGTCATTTTCTTGATCATCGGGAAGACGTATTCCTCGACCTTCGAGTCGTCCCACAGGACGACGCCCATGGTGTGGGTGGTGATGTTCGTGACCCGGATGAGGCCGCCGTCGGCGGTGCTGAACTGTTCGCGCGTCTCGATGGGGAGCACGCGTTCGCCGAGCCGGTCTTCTTCTCCCAGCAGGGCGAGGATGGCCTGGATGGCGGCGCCGATGGCGACGGCTTCGTCGGGGCTGACATCCTCGGCCAGGGGCAGGCCGGAGATGGCGCTTATCATCTCGCGCACGGCGGGCATGCGTGTCATGCCGCCGGTGAGGAGGATGCGGTCGATCTGCGGCCAGGTCATCTGCGCTTCCTGCATGACGATCTCGCAGATGGCCTTGCACTTTTCCAGCAAGTGGCGGCTGCGGGCCTCGAAGTCCTCGCGCGTCAGGTCGATCTTGACGCTTCTGCCGTTATAGCTGTGGACGATGGTCGAGCGGCTGCGTCCGGAAAGCTGGAGCTTGCCCGTGACGGCGCGGCTGTAGAGGTCCTGGTAGCTCTGCAAGTCCAGCAGCGGGTTCTCGCCGTGGGCCTTGTCGAATTCCTCGGCGACCCAGTTGACGATGACGTCGTCCCAATCCTTGCCGCCGAGGCGGTGGTCGCCGTTGCTGGCGAGCATGCGGATGTGGTGCCCCTCTATGCGCATGATGGTCACGTCGAAGGTGCCGCCGCCAAGGTCGAAGACGAAGACGGTCTGGTCGCTGTCCAGCTTGTCCAGGCCATAGGCGAGCGCGGCGGCGGTCGGTTCATTGATGATCTGTAGGACATTGAGGCCGGCGAGCTGGCCCGCGTGCAGGGTCGCCGTGCGCTCGGCGTCGTTGAAATAGGCCGGGACGGTGATGACAGCGTCGCTGATGCCCTGGCCGAGATATTTCTCCGCGTCGTTCTTGAGCTTCTTGACGATGATCGCCGATAGCTCCTCGGCGGAATACCCCTTTCCGTTGAAGTCGCGGTGGAATTCCCCCTTGCTTTTGCCCATCTCGCGCTTGACGAAATCGACGATCTTTTCCGGCTCGGAGACGGCGTTTTGCTTGGCCAGCGTGCCGACGATGGCGCTGTTGCCGTCAAATAGGATGACGGAGGGGGTTATCCGTTCGCTCTCGGAATTGGGAATGATCTGCGGCTTGCCGTATGCGTCGATGTGGGCGATCGCGCAGAAGGTCGTGCCAAGGTCGATGCCGATAGCCTTGCGGACGGAGGGTGTGGAATCAGGAGACGCACTCATTCAAGAAGCCAGTCTTTCCTTAAGCAGGGTATATGCCATTCGGATGTTCCTATCATTTTTGAGAACCGGCGGACATTGCCACCAAGTAGCCTTCCTTATACTTCTTAACCACGACTTCCTCGGCTCTGACCACCCGTTCACGCCACAGGAAACCCGGTTTCAGGCTGCGGACGATATCGCCGTCCTCCTCAGGTGTATCGGCCAGCTCGACCGAAATGGCCCGCTGATTTTTCTTATCGAGCTTCCCGTGTCCGGGTTCAATCTGGGTGACTTCCATGCGCGACATGACTTCCACGACAAAATCGACGGTGTGATTCAGGTTATGGCCGAGGTTGGTGAGGAAATCGAAAGCCAGGGGGCATTTAGCCGCTTCTTCGGTGATGCGCGGGTCTCCGGTGAAGAGCGCGATCTGCCTGCGTATGGTCGAAAGATCGTCGAAAAGGCAGACCAGATCGCGCACAAGCGGCTTTTGAAGCACTTCCAGCAGGAATCCGTCGCGGTACCCCTTCAGTTCTTCGTGGAGAGCGTCGAAGAGTTGCTGGTTTATCGCGCTCCTTTTGTCGAGGGTCTCCTGCATGTTCGCCATCAAGGGCGGCAGCGTCTTGAGCACCGCGGAGGAGTCATCGAGCTTCGCCAGGACTTCCTTGTTCTCGATTGTCGCCCGGGTCAGCGCTTCCAGCCCCAGGACGACCGGGCGGAGCATTTGCAACAGGGAGGGGGCGGCCTTCTTTTCGGCGCGCTCGTCGATCTGCTGTTGCGCGTCGACCGCCAGCGATTTCATCTGCCGGTCGAAGTCCGTCTCCAACTCGGGCGTGTCGTATGAAGACATGACTGATACCTTAGCGAAATTCGAGCCAACCTCGCGAATTTCCACCCAATCAACCGCGCACACCGTAAAAACGTTCGATGGCGTTCGTCAAACCGGGTATGTCATACTCCTTGGCCTCGACGTCCACGCGCAGCCCCAACTCCCTCATCTTTTTCGATGTGACCGGCCCGATGCTCGCTGTCTTGAGCCGGGGCGGCAGGGGAAGCTTGAGCGCCAGGAAGTTCTCAACCGTCGAGGAACTCGTGAAGGTTATGAGGTCGGCCCCTTCCTCTCTGAATCGTGCGACGGCGCCGGAAAGGTCGTCCGTCTCGGGAACCGTGCGGTAGGCGACCGCCTCGTCGACGATGGCCCCCAGCCGGTTAAACGCGGGCGCCAGCACGTCGCGCGTGACTTCCGCCCGGACGATCAGGATGCGCTCGTTATCGAGGCTCCCTTCCTTCTGGAATTCCCGAACGATTGCTTCCGCGACGAATTCGCGCGGCTGGATGTCCACCTTCAGGCGGAAATCCTTCACCCGGGCGGCCGTGGCCGGGCCGATGGCCGCGATGCGCGTCCCGCCGATCTCCCGCGCATCGTCATATAGTTTGTAGAACATCTCGAAGAACGCCTCCGCCCCGTTCGGGCTGGTGAAGACGAGCCAGTCATACGAATGGGAGTCCTGCACCAGGCGCCCGAACTCAAGGAGGTCCGTGGGCGGCTCGATCCGGATGGTCGGCAACTCCAGCACGTCCGCGCCGAGTTCGCGCAGCGCGGCGGTGAGCGCGCCCGCCTGTTTCCGGGTGCGCGTCACCACGATGCGCTTGCCGAAAAGGGGGCGGGATTCGTACCAGTTCAACTTGCGCCTCATCTCCACGACCCCGCCGAACACCGTCACGGCCGGCGGGCGGAAATCCGCTTCCGCCGCGATGCGCCCGATGTCCTTGAGCGGCCCCTGGATCGTGCGCTGCCTGCCGAGCGTGCCCCAGCGCACCATCGCCACGGGGGTCTCCGGGTCGGCGCCGTGCGCGAGCAAAGCCTCGGCGACCTGCCCGATCCTCTCCGTCCCCATGAGCATGACCTTCGCGCCCGGCGTGGCGGCCAGCCGCGCGTAGTCGATCGCGCTTTCCGCTTTCGCGGGATCCTCGTGCCCGGTGAAAATCGTCAGTTGCGAGCCGTGACCGCGATGCGTCACGGGTATGCCCGCGTACGCCGGAGCCGCGAGCGCCGAACTGACCCCCGGCACGATCTCAAACGCCAGCCCCGCCGCCGCCAGCGCTTCCGCCTCCTCCCCGCCGCGCCCGAACAGGAACGGATCGCCGCCCTTCAGCCGGACGACATTTTTTCCCTGCGCCGTTTTTTCCACGAGGAGGGCGTTGATTTCCTCCTGGGTCATCGCGTGGTCGCCGGCCTTCTTGCCGGCGTAGATGCGCTCCGCCTTCGGCGCCCACTTCAGGATTTCCGGGTTGCACAGATGGTCGTAGACGATCACGTCCGCGCGCTCCACGCACTCGCGGGTTTTCAGCGTCACGAGTCCCAGATCGCCCGGCCCCGCGCCCGCGAGATGGCAGATGCCCTTGGAGTGTGTCATGCGCTTTTCGCCCTGAGCGGCGTCGTTACCGCAGTAGAGGCGGCTGTGCCAGCCGCCTGGAGCGGGAGCCAACGCCAGGGCGCCAGGCCGTTCCGAGTCTTTAGGCGGCCGGCGCAGCCGCCTCTGCAACCAAGAGATATTCTAGTGCGCATAAAGCATCCTGAAGAGGTCGCCCGCCACGGCTTCCGGGTTGTCCGCGCCGCCTTCCAGCCTGCCGCGCCGCGCCGTCCCGCCTTCGAATACCACGGCCTCCATCGACAGCGCCGCGCCGTCCAGTTCCGTCCGCGCGCCGACCGGCAGATCGCAGTCGCCGTCCAGCAAGCGGAGAAATTCCCGTTCGGCGCGGATGCATTGCCAGGTTGGAAAATGGTTGATCGCGCCCAGCGTTTTCACAGCCATAACATCGTCGTTGCGGGCTTCCAGGGCAATCGCGCCCTGTCCGATGGCGGGCAGCATTTCTTTCAGAATCTCCGCGCGGAACAACGTCCCTTCGAACGCCAGCGTCCCTTCCTCCACGCTGAATCCAAGCCGTTCCAGCCCGGCCCGCGCGAGGACGATGGCGTCGATCTCCGCCGAGTCGCGCAACTTCCGCAGGCGCGTCGGGACGTTCCCGCGAATATCCGCCAGGGAAAACCCCGTCAGTTGCATCCGCCGCCGCACGCTGCCGGTTCCTATTCGCAAAGGGTTCCCGGCCTTGGCGATGAGGACATCCTCCGTTGGCGCGCGCTCCAGCACCGCGCGCACGCCGAGCCGCTCCGGGAGCTTCCCGGGCAGATCCTTCAGGCTGTGCACCGCCGCGTCGATGCGCCCCGCCAGCAGCGCGTCCTCCAGTTCCTTTGTGAAAAGACCCTTCACGCCCGCGGGGTCCGCCGTCCGACCGTCGCCCCGCCGGTCGCCGGAAGTGGTGAACGTCTCGACGTGGATCTCCAGTTTGGGATGCGCCTCGCGCAAGGCCGCCTCCACGAGACTGGTCTGCGCAAGCGCCAGCGCGCTGCCGCGCGTGCCGAGGACGAACAACCCTTTCAAGACCCCGCCGCCATCGGCGCCATGGCCCCGGCCAGCCACCCCGAGAAATCCGCCACGTGCCGCTCGATCATCTTTTCGCACACGGAAAGCTCCTGGCGACGCAGTTCTATCGAGTTCCGGGCGATGGCTTGCAACGAATCGATATCGTAAAGAAAAACGCCTTCGAGTGAATTCACCGCCGGGTCGATGTCGCGCGGCACCGCGAGGTCGATGGCGAAGAGCGGCCGGTTCTTGCGCCCCGCCATGACGGGGGCGAGCTTCTCGCGGGTCAGGATCGGATGCGGCGCGGCGGTCGAGCTGATGACGATGTCGAGATCATGAAACTCCCTGTCCCATTCGTCGAAATGGATCGCCCGTCCTCCGAGTTCGGCCGCCAGGCCCGCCGCGCGGTCATGGGAGCGATTCGAGACGAGGATGCTTTTGGCGCCGCGCGAGAAAAGGGCGCGCGCCGTTTGTTCGCCCGCCTCGCCCGCGCCGAGGATCATGACCTTGCGAGAGGCAAGCTCGCCGAAAATCTTCTCCGCCAGGTCCACCGCCACCGAACCGACCGAAACCGGCCCGCGCGTGATGCTCGTGCCGGAACGAACCTCCTTCGCCACGCGGAACGCCCGCTGGAAGAGCTTGTTCAAATGCCGCGCCGTCATCCCCCCCGCGGAGGCCGCCCCGTAAGCCTTCTTCACCTGGCCGAAGATTTCCGTCTCGCCCAGCACCATCGACTCCAGCCCGCAGACTACGCGGAAGAGGTGCCGTATGCTCAGCGGCGCGTCGTAGCGATAGAAGATGCTCCTGTCGCCGCCGCACAGCCCGAAGTTTTCTCCCAGGAATTGCAGGATGCCGTCGAAGCCGTCCTCCGCCCTCTCCGCCGCCGCATAGAACTCGACCCTGTTGCAGGTGGAGAGAATGACAGCCTCGTCGATGGCTCGCACGCTCCCGAGCCGCAAGGTGGCGCGGGAAAGCTCGGATGCCGGCACCGCGAAACGCTCCCGCAACTCGACGTGCGCGGTGGCGTGGCTTAGCCCGAGGCAGATGACATCCATTCGCTAAAAACGTTTAAAGGGGGCGTTGCTCCGAGAGGAAGTTGATTCCCCACAGCATAGACATCATGAGTGTGAACGCCAATACCGAAAATAAGGCCACCTTGCGGGGCCCCACGTTGTGGCGTGTGTCCGCCAGCAGCATGCCGCCGTAAAGCAGCCATACGCAGAGGGCCGCCGCCTTTTCCCAGTCGAGCGGCCTCCCTACGGCGAAGCCCGCGAGCAGCCCCGCCGTCAGCAGGCCGAACCCCGTCCAGAGCAGGCGGCTGTTGGCCACCGCCAGAGCGGTTATGGGGGGCAACTGGAAAAACATCGGACGGAGACGCCGCGTCTTCAACTGCCGTTCCTGGGCCAGATACATCACGCCCGCCACCCCCGCCAGCGCGAACGCGCCGCACGCAACCACCGAGATCGCCGCGTGCAGTTCGATCCAGGGGTTCGGCGCGGGCCTCTTGTACGGCGCGGAATCCAGCCGCATCGCCAGCGCGAAAAGCTGCAATAGAAAAGCGAGCGGGGAAGTGAACGCGCCCAGCAGCGAAAGGCGATACGCCGGCCCGATGACGAGGTAAAGCAGCACCATCGACCACGAAAGGAAGACGAGCACCTCGAAAAGATTCGTGAGGGGACAGCGTCCCAGCGCGTGGCCGCGGGAAAAAAGAAACGCCGATTGAAGGAGAAACCCGCAGGCGATGGCGTAGAAATGGAACGATACGGCGAGGCGGCTTCCCGTCCGAAGCGTGTACAGCGTGTGGCAGAGGCCCAGGAAGAAACAGAACGTGCTGGCGATCAGGAGCGGGTGATCCATCGGCGGACGCAATAGTAGGCCCCCGCCGGGGTGTTTGCAACCCGCCCGCCTTCGGCCTCTCAGCTTTTGGAACCCGCGCTCACCTTGGCGTGCAGTTCCGTTGTCAGCACCTCGATTCGCTCGCTAAGGTTCTTGGTCAGCTGCGTCAGTTCCGTGTTCTGGCGCATCAACTCCACCAGTTGCTCCGTCTGTTTCGCCATCGCTTCCTGCCGTTCCGCGCTGACCTTGGCCAGGAATTCGCGGTGCTCCGCGTCCGCCTCCGAGTGCGCCTTGTCCCTATCCGCCTGCCGCGTCTGCGCCAGCAGGATGAGCGGCGCGGCATAAGCGGCTTGCAAACTGAACGCCAGGTTCAGCAGGATGAAGGGGTAAACATCGAACTTCGTCCACCCGATCATGTTGATGCCGATCCAGACCGCGACGATAATCGTCTGCGACACCAGGAACAACGGCGTCCCGAAGAACCGTGCGAACGCCTCGGCCTTCAGTGCGAACCAATCCCCGCCGAAAACGGCGGAAAGATGGGCGTGCGGAAGATGGAAGCGGAGATGATGATGGTGCGGCTTCGTTGTTTCCATGGGATGCGATTTGTGCCAGCCCCGCGCCCCTGGGGCAAGGCCAAACAGCCTCCCAAAGCCGTTTATCCTAGAGCGTGTCATGCACCCTTTAAACTATGCACAGAAAATTATTAGCGGCGCTGGCCCTTGTCTGTCTGCCGGGGTGCGCCTCGGTGTCGGTTCGAAACGCGGCGCTTCGTAACGAGCCCGCCTCACCGCCGGCAAGAATCTACGTCATGAATTTCGACGCGAGGGACGCCGTCTTCCGGGTAAACGAAAAGGACCCCGCGAAGATCGCGGCGGCCAAGGCGCGCGCCGCCGACAGCCTGAGCGACACGCTGGTCAAGCGTCTCGACAAATCGGTCGCGCCCGCCCTGCGCGTCCCCGCCGGCCGCGTCCGGGCAACCGATGGCTGGCTGCTGACAGGGCGGTTCGACCGCGTAAACAGCGGCAGCGCCACATTGCGAATCCTGTTCGGGACGGGCTTGGGCGGCAGCAAAATGAATACGACGGTCTTTCTTTACAACCTCCGCGGTCGGGCGAGAGGCAAAAAGCCGTTCCTGACCTTCACCACGACCGGCGGCAGCGGAGCCGTGCCGGGCCTCATCACCATACCGCTGGGCGGCCCGGTCGCCACGCCCATGCTTATTTACGACGTGGCGTCCAAAGTCTATGGCGAAGAGAATCACGGCGTGAAGGACGACGCCGCCCGCACCGCGCGGATGGTCGCCGCGGCGGTCTCCGAATACATGGCCCGGCGCGGCTTCCCGTTAAAGGCCGGGGAAATGAAACCGAAGCGCAACCTGTCGGACAGCCTCGTCCGCCCTCTTTAAAACGGGATGTCGTCCTCGGCGTCGAGGTCGGGATCCGGCGCGGGCTTGGACGGAGGAGGCGATTGCCGCTGCTGCCGCGCGGGCGGGGGGCCGCCGCTTTCGCCGGCTTCGGAGCCGCCGCCCATGCCGGGCTTGGCGCCGATGAGTTGCAGTCCGTCGGCCACCACTTTCAGTTTGCTCCGCTTCTGGCCGGATTGCTTGTCATCCCACGAATCGAGCTGGAGACGGCCTTCGATGAAGACGGGCCGGCCCTTCTTGAGATATTCGCCCGCGATCTCCGCCTGGCGGCCCCACAGGGTCACGTCCACGAAGGTTGTTTCCTCGCGCTTCTCCCCGTTCTCGGCGGAGTAGTAGCGGTTGATGGCCATGCCGATCTCCGCCACCGCCGTGCCTTTGGGGGTGTAACGCACCTCGGGGTCGCGCGTCAGGTTCCCCATCAGCATGACTTTGTTGAGATTGGCCATGGCCGGAGATTAAGCCGCCGCGGCGGGCTTGGCGACGCTTTTCGCGGCCAGCCTTTGGAAATGCTGGCGGTACACGTCCTGGTCGAGCTTCAGTTTCGAGCGCAGCTTGTCCAGTTGCTTCGGCTCGGCGTGGAAGATGAAGTTGACGAAAAAGCCGGAATCCAGCGGGCCAGCGACGTAGGTGAACGCGCGCTTCTCCATCTTCTGGACCTGGTCGACCTCCGCGCCTTCCTTCTTGAATTCGCCTTCGAGGCGCTCGATGATTTCGCGGACGTTGTCGTCGTTTCCTTTGGTGTTCAACACCAGCAATCCTTCGTATCTGTTTTTCATGGGAGGGTTACCTTAGTTGAATTTGTCCATCGCGGCAACCACTCCGTTGTCTTGCGCGCAGTCGATGAGCGATACGGCCCGGTCCAGCGATTCTTCGAGCGCCGCGGATTCCTCCGCGGTGAAGCGGCCCAAAACGTGTCCGGTGAGCGCGGCGGGGCCGGGCGAGCCGATGCCGATCCGCAAACGGGGAATCTCCTGCGTGCCGAAGGAGTCGAGGATCGATTGCAGCCCGTTGTGGCCGCCGGAGGAACCGGCGGGGCGGATGCGGAGTTTGCCCAGCGGAAGCGCGGCGTCATCCAGCACCACCAGCATCTCCGCCGGGGCGATCCGGCGGTAATGGGCGACGGCGGAAGCGGGCTCGCCGCTGCGGTTCATAAAGGACGCGGGTTTGCAGAGGATGACGCCCTTCGCCGAGGCGACTTCGGCCCGCCACTCTTTTTCGGGGCGGAAGGCTGCGCCATCCCGCGCGGCGAGGCGATCCAGCACGGCGAACCCGGCGTTGTGCCGCGTGCCGGCGTATTCCCGTCCGGGATTCCCCAGACCGACGATCATCCGGAACAAGGCTACTTCTTCTCTTCGGTCTCTTCCTTCTTCTCCTTGATGACTTCGGGCGCGGTCGGGGCGGCTGCCGCGGCGGCAGGCTCCTCCTCGACGGTCGGCGCGGAGACCAGGAATACGGTGAGCTCGGCGTCATCCCGCGCTTCCACGCCCTCGGGAAGCCTGATGTCCTTGACGTGGATGGAATCGCCGATATTCAGCAGGGAGACATCCACGGTGATGATGTCGGGAAGGTCTTTCGGGAGACACTCGATCTCCAGCGAGCGGACGCTTTGTTCCAGGATGCCGCCGTAGTTCTTGACGCCCGTGGGGACGCCGAACGGCTCGATGGGGATGTCGGCCTGGATGGTTTCATCCATGGAGACGGCGTGGAAGTCGACATGCAGAATCTCGCCGCCGAGCGGATGGTGCTGCACTTCCTGGATGAGGGCCATGCGGTTGGATTTCCCGCCGTTCTCTTCGATCTCGAGATCGACCAGGACGTTCTCGCCCGCCACGCGGCCGAGGATGTTGCTGATGTCGCGCTTGGAGATCTGGAGATTCTGCGGCTGCTGTTTCGCTCCGTAGATGACGGCCGGGACGACGCCTTCCTCCTGCTTGAGTTTGTTGACGGCGTTGCGGCCTAGGTGCGAACGGGTCTTCGCGGTCAGTTTTACTTGCTTTGCCATAAAATCAGGGTTTGTCCTTGGAGCCGTTTATCTCGAAAAGCGAACTCACGGACTCATCATTATGAATGCGTTTGATGCCTTCGCCAAGTAATTCCGCTATGGAAACGACATTTATCCGGCAAGCGTCGGTCGGGCGGACGGGGACGCTGTTGGTGGTGATGAGTTCCTCGATGTTCGATTTCCTGAGCCGCTCGATCGCCAGGTCGGAGAGCACCGCGTGCGAGACGCTCGCGAAAATATTGAGCGCGCCGTGCGCTTTCAGGATGACGGCGGCGCTGATCAGCGTACCGGCGGTCTCGGTCAGGTCGTCGACGATGAGGACGTTCTTGCCCTCCACGTCGCCGATGACGTAAAGGGCGTCGGTTTCCGTGGCGCTCTTGCGGCGCTTGGCGACGATGGCGAGGCTGGCGCCCAAAGCCTGGGAGTACGCCGACGCCATCTTCAACCCGCCCACATCCGGCGAGACGACCACCAGCGGGTCGAGTTTCTTGGAGCGGATATATTTCAACAGCACCGGCGCGGCGTAAAGGTGGTCGACGGGAATGTCAAAAAAACCGGCGACCTGCTGCGCGTGGAGATCGACCGTCAGCACGCGATGAACGCCCGCGGCCACAAGCAGATTGGCAATGAGCTTGGCGGTGATCGGCACGCGGGGCTGGTCCTTCCTGTCCTGGCGCGCATAGCCAAAGAACGGGATGACCGCCGTTATCCTCGCAGCGCTCGCGCGCCGGGCCGCGTCCACCATGATGAGGAGTTCCATCAGGTTCTGGTTGCTCGGCGGACACGTCGGCTGGACCATGAAAACATCGCGCCCGCGGACGTTCTCGTTGATCTTGACGAAAGTCTCCCCGTCAGGAAACGAGGTCACGGTCGCCTCGCCCAGCCGAACGCCCATCGAATCACATATCTGCCTTGCCAGCCCGGGATGCGCCGACCCGGAGAAGACTTTCATGTCGGTATAGTTCCGCAACATCGGGGCCAGTGTAGAGGCCGCCGCCGCGGAATCACAAGCCCCATCGTGCGAAGGGAGAGACGCGGTTTTTCACGTCCCTCCCCCCGAGCCGCCGGTTTGGAAAAACTGGCTACGCAAGAGGCGGCCGGCCCCGGCCCACGAGGAGAGAGACCAGAAACAGCACGATGAATATGACGAACAGCACATGCGCTATGGAAGCCGCGGTGCCCGCGATGCCGGTAAAGCCGAGAACGCCGGCGATGAGTGCGATAACAAGGAAAGTCAATGCCCACGATAACATTTGAAAATCACCCCCTTTTAGATTCGCCTACTGAATCGAAGGCCGAAGGCCATGTGCGCTTAGTGAGAGCCTTCCAGTCCTCTGGCGCGGACTTTTTCTTGTCGAGAAACGTGGTTGGGAGGACGCTGTATGCTGGGGCTGTGCCAGCCGCCTGGGGTCTTCAGGCGGCTGGCACAGCCGCCTCTACAACCCAAGTGCGGGCGAAATTACCGCTGCACGCGTCCGCTCGCGTCGCCCTTTGCCAGCGTCTCGACTTCCTCCAAGGTCACCCGGTTATAATCCCCGGGGATGGAATGCTTCAGGCAACTGGCGGCCACGGCGAATTCTATGGCCTTCTGCGGCTCGTCGCCCCGCAGCAGCGCATAGATCAACCCCCCGCCGAAACTGTCTCCGCCGCCCACCCTGTCCACGATTGTCATGTCGTATCTGCGGGAATAGGCGGCCTTGCCGTTTTCGTAGAGCATCGCGCTCCAGCCGTTGCGGCTCGCGCTGATCGATTCGCGCAGGGTTATCGCCACCTTCTTGAACCCGAACCGGGAGATGAGCTGCCCGGCCACGCTTTCATACTGGCTGTGGTCGATCTTCCCGCTCGTCACCTCCGCCCCCTTGATGCCGAACACGCTCTCCGCGTCCTCCTCGTTGGCGATGCAGACGTCCACGTATTGCATCAGGCCGCCCATCACCTTTCCGGCGGCCTCCTTGCTCCAGAGTTTTTTGCGGTAGTTCAGGTCAACGCTCACCGGCACGCCGCGCTTCCTGGCGGCTTTGCAGGCTTCCTCCGTCGTGGCCGCCGCGGTTGCGGAGAGCGCGGGCGTTATCCCCGTCCAATGGAACCATCTGGCGCCGGAAAACGCGGCGTCCCAATCCACCTCGCCCGGCTTTATCTCCGAGATGGCGCTGTGCGCGCGGTCGTACGTGACCTTGGAAGCCCGCTGGCTCGCGCCCGATTCCAGGAAGTAAATGCCGATCCGCTCGCCGCCGCGCACGATCCGGCTGACGCCCACGCCCAGGCCGCGCAACTCATTGATGGCGCGCTGGGCCATGTCGTTCTTCGGCAGCCGCGTGACGAAATCCGCGGTCAGCCCGTAATTGACCGCCGAGACGGCCACGTTGGCCTCGCCGCCGCCGTAGGTCAGTTCGAGGTAAGGGGTCTGCGCGTACCGCTGAAAGCCTGGGGTCGCCAGGCGCATCATGATTTCTCCGAACGTGACGAGATCAGCCATGAAAGGGGATGTGGGGACGTTTTATGTGGGGACGTTTTACTAACCGGCCACTTCCATGAGGTGTTTGAAGCGTCGCAAGTCTTCCTCGATCTGCCGCGAAGGCTCGCCGCCAAAGAGCCTCGCCACCCCCGCTCCGAGCGCGCCGCCGGGCGGGTCGTATTCCAGCGAAACGCGCACCTCCGCTCCGCCTTCCACCGGGCGGAAACGGACCGTCCCGGCGTGATCGACATCCGCGCCTTCGAGGGAACGCCAGGCGATCATCTCGCCCGGATGTTCATTGATGATCTCCGCATCCCACTGGACGACGTGCCCCGCCGGGCCTTTGGCGATCCAATGCGAGCGTTTGCCTTCCAACAACCGCACCGATTCCAGGTGGGACATGAAGTGCGGCAGGTTCTCGAAATTCCGCCACGCCTGGAACAAATCCCCGGGCGACCTCCGCACGAAGACCGATTTCTCGACCTTGATGCCGCGATTGCCCGGAACGCTGATCCGCGCCTTGCGCGCCGTCGCCGCCGTGTTGACGCCGAGGATTTCGTAACCTTTGCAATTTCCCGAGATGGCGCGGTAAAGGAATGCCCCGCCGAGCAGCGCCGGGAGCCATCCCTTCCGCCCGCGAGCAATGCCCGCGGCGATCAACGCGGCGCCGGCGATACCCGAAGCGATGCGTTCCGTATCTCCGACATTTCGGTTGTCGGCGGATGTTGAACACGTCTTTTCCATGACGGAGGAGGGGATGACAGTCTGGGTTTCCCGCGGAATCTCGTCAAGAAGAAGAATGGGGCGGCGCGCCCCGGTACAAACGCGAGGACGCGATCTTTCCCGTGACTGGCAAGGACGGTGACATTTTCGCCTTTCCCCGGGGGCGGGGCGCGGGTTAAATCCCCGCCGTGCAAGACACGGAACCGGCTATCGGCGTCATAGGGGGGAGCGGCCTTTACGAGATGGAGGGGCTCACAAACCCGAGGGAGGTGTGCGTCGATACGCCGTTTGGCTCGCCTTCGGATGTTCTTTTCACAGGCAAGGTCGGGGGGAGGGATGTCTATTTTCTCCCAAGGCACGGACGGGGGCACCGCATCATGCCCCATGAGTTGAATCACCGCGCCAATATTTATGCGCTGCGGTCGCTCAATGTCCGCTGGATTCTCTGCGTGACGGCGGTGGGCAGCCTCCAGCCGCATTACGCGCCGGAGAGCATCGTGCTGCCCGCGCAGTTCTTCGACCGGACGAGCCGGCGGGCGGAGCATACGTTTTTTGGCGGGGGCATCGTGGCGCATGTCAGTTTTGCCGACCCCACCAGCGCGCGGTTGCGGAAGCTCGTGTACGACGTGGCGGCGGGGCTGGGGTATGCGATTCACAACGGCGGCACGTATGTCAATATGGACGGCCCGGCGTTTTCCACCCGCGCGGAGTCGGAGACCAATCGCAAGCTCGGGTTCGACGTGATCGGGATGACGAATCTGGGCGAGGCGAAGCTGGCTTGCGAGGCGGAGATTGCGCTCGCGACGCTGGCGATGATCACCGATTACGACTGCTGGAAGGTGGAGGAGGAGCCGGTGACCGCGCAGACCATTCTCGGGCATCTGCTGGCAAACGCCACGGCGGCGAAGCGGATTCTCGCGGGTGTCATCCCGCTCATCCCGTTGGCGGCGGATTGGCCGGAGCATCGGTCGCTGGATACGGCGCTGATAACCCGGCGCGCCCTTTGGCCGGCGGATACGGTGAAAAGGCTCGGCGTTATCCTGGAGCGCTTCCTTTAGAAAGTGCCATGCACTTTTGCGCGCTCTCCCGTTCTCCTTGGCCGGCGTCGTTGTAGAGGCGGCTGTGTCAGCCGCCTACCGATCTTTCCTGCCCCCGCTCCAGGCGGCTGATACAGCCGCCTCTACAAGCAAGAGCGGGCAAAAGTGCATGACGCGCGCTAGGTTCAGTCGAAGGCGATCTCGATGATCGAGAGGTCGTCTTCAAACTCCGGTTTTCCGCGCGCTTCCTTTAGAGAAAGGAGGATGGAGTCGAGGTTTTCCGAACCGGGGGACAGGCTGAAAAGCAGGGAGGCGAGGTCGTCGAAATAGAGCATGAAGCCGTCCGGACGCGTTATTTCAAAGGCGCCGTCGCTGAAGACGTAGAGCCGGCCCGGGCCTTCCAGGGTGTAGGAGCCGTTGGTGAACTCCGCGCCCGGCAGCACGCCGATGAGCGGGCCGCGCGTCCGAAGATTGGCGAGCCGGACGCCTTCCCCGATGAATGCCGCGCCGTGGTGTCCGCCCGTGGCGAAGGTGAGTTCCCGCCGTTTCCGGTTGAAGACGCCGTACCAGATGGTGAAGAATTTGCTGTGGTGGCGGTCGAACGGGAAGGTGCGGTTCAGGGAACTCAGGACGGCGCTCGGGTCGCGGAAGTCGGTATTCGGCAGGGTCTGCGCGCGGATCATGTTCATCAGCGAGATGGAGAGGAGCGCGGCGCCGATGCCGTGACCGCTTACGTCCAGGAGATAGACGGCGAAGTGGTCTTCGTCGATCCACTGGTAGCCGAACGCGTCGCCGCCAAGCTGGCTGGAGGGGATGTAGCGCCAGTCGGCTTTCGGCTCCGAACAGGGCGCGGGCAGGAGGGAGCGGACGTATTGCGCGGCCTCGGTCAATTCGGAGGCGAGAAGCTGCTGGCTGTTGAGGAGCGCCTGCATCGCTTCCCGCCGCTGTTCCTGCGCCCGCTTTCGCTCCGTTATGTCCTGCACGGCGCCTTCGTAGTAGCAGACGTGGCCGCCTTTCCTCACCGCGCGGACGTTTTCCAGTATCCAGCGTTTCGTCCCGTCCTTGCGATAGATTTCCGATTCGAAATCGCACACGGTGTCGTGCTCTTCCATGAGTTGGACGAACTCCGCTCTCCGCGTGGGCGAGACGTAAAGCTGGCAGCGGATATCCCGCACGCTCCGCATCAATTCGGCGGGCGACTCGTAGCCGTAGATGGCGGCCAGGGCGGGGTTGGCGCTGATGTAAGCCCCTTCGGGGGTGGTCTGGAAGATGCCTTCCACCGAGTTCTCGAAGATGCCATGGTATTTCTCCTCCGCCGTCCGCAACGCCGCGATGGCGGCTTCCCGTTTGCGGACTTGATCCTCGAGGAACTTCCGGTATTCGCCCGGCAAGCGCTGGCGGGGAGCGGCGGTGGGGTTAAGCCCCGCGCGGAGCCGTTTCGACTTGACGGGGGAGGAGGGGCGGTTCCCTCGGGAACCCGCGCCTTCCACGACAGAGATGGGGTATCGACCGGGCATCAATAAAGGGTCAATCCGCAGTGGGGGGGACAGACGTTATTGCCCGGAAGGGATGAAACACGCATCCGAGGCGGTTTGCAAACCCGAAGTATCGGTTATTTCCTGTTTTTTACGACGTAGTCGTGGATGGTGTTGACGGTCGCGAGCGCGTTTTTGGCGACGTCGGAGTTCGGCACGGTGACGCCGAAGTGTTTTTCCAGGGAGACGACGAGTTCCAGGGCGTCGATGGAATCCAGCCCAAGGCCTTCTGCGCCGAAGAGGGGCATGTCGTTGGGGATCTCCTCCTTGGGAACCTTGAGCATGAGGTTTTCGACCATCATTTCCTTGATGGCTTCGTGTAAATCTTCGGTGGGCATTCGCGGCCCATTTAAATCGGCGTTCCCTTAGAAGGCAAGCGTCGTCCGGAGGCCGAGGACCGCGGCGTTGCGCGCGCCTTGCGCTCCGCCCGGGGTCAGGATGAATTGCAGGTCGGGCTGGACGTTCCACCACGGCTTTATCTGGGCTTTGTAGGTCAGTTCGATGACTGTCTCGCTCGAAACCGCCGGTTCGCCCTCCAACTGTTCCGCGGCGGAGAAGTCTCCGCTCACCCATGACCGCGAAAAGCCGACGCCCGCGATGTCCGACTCGCGACCCGGCACGAACCCCGTGAAGTTCACTCCCGCGTCGAGATACCCGTCGACGAAGCTGTAACGGCGCGGGGCGAATCCTCCGCGGACGAAGAGTTCGATCTTCCGGTCGGCCTGCTTGTAGATTTCCTGGTCGGCTATGCCGTAGAGCGCATACACCGAGCCGTGCTTGGAGAGCGGCCCCTCGTCGAGGTCGTGCTCGGCTTGCGAGCGCCAGGTTGTGTAATCGCCCTGCTGGATGAAGCCGCCCAGTTTATACGAACCGACGAGGCCGCGGTCGTTTGGGGATTGGTTCACGAGGTAGGCCGCCTCCGCCACGAAGAGCGGCCCCGTGTTGATGTCGAAGTACGCGCCGTGCTTGTTGTCCTGGATGGGGTTCGAATTCATGCCGAAGAAGGCCGCCTTCAAGTCGAAAGCCGATGTCGGGGCGACATCGAGCCGTACGCCGGGGCTGGCGACCGGATAAATCGGGGCGTTGGCGACATTCACCGCGACGAGATTGAAGGCTCCGAAGGTGCTGTTGATGAAGAGGCTCGAGGCCTGGCTGCCGAAGAATTCAGTATCCGCGGCGAGGAGGCCGGCGCGCAAGGTGGCGCGTTTCAGCCAGAAACCTTGTTGAAGCCATAGCTCCTGGAGCCGGAACGTGTTGTAGCCGGAAAGGTTGCTCGTGTTGCTGAAGTCCCCGACATAGCGGGCCGAAAGGCCCGGGCCGTAGATGTAGAGGATGTTGGTGTGGAAGACGGCGTCTTTCCAGAAACCGGTCAGCCGTTCGAGGTTCACATCCAGCGCCGCGCCCAGGAGGCCGTCGGCGATGACGCCCTGCCTGGCGCCGCCCCAGTTGCCGAAGACCTCGCCTTCGTACGTAAGCCCGAGGTTGAAGCCCCTGTCGGTTAGCGCGCTCTGGAAATCGCTCCAGTGTTCATCCAGCGCGGATTGTGGCCCGGGAGCGGCCAGGCCTTCGGGTTGCGCGGAGGCGTAATCCGGCGGAGCGGCCGGCGAACGGGCTAGTAATAGGCAGAATATGGGCGCAATGAGGGCGTATTTCATAGGTATGGGAGCGGGCGCCGCGTCAGGCGGCGGCTGGTTGAAGGGACTTTTCCCTGCGTTGTTTTAGGGGCGGCGGCTCGACCCGGACGGAATGGAAACGGACCCAGAGCCACGCGCCGCCGACATAGACGAGCGCGAGAGGCGGCAGAAGCAGCCCCTCGACCGAGGGGTAAAGCCCGAACCATTGTCCCGCCCACGCCGGAATGTGCAGCCATGCGACCGGGTGAATCGGCAGCCAGGCCACGGTCTGGAACAGCCGGACGGTCGAGCCGACGAAGGTGACCATGATCGAAACGACGAGCAACCCCGTGACCACGAGCAGTTTGCGGTAGGGCAGTTTGGCTCCGAACCGGAAGATGGCGAGGCCGAGCAAGCCGATGAAGAGCGCCGCGGCCGAGACGCCGATGACGACCGGCCAGCTGCTTCCTTCCAGAAGCAGCGACTGCAGGAAGAGCGTCGTCTCGAACCCCTCGCGATACACGGTGAGGAAACCGACTCCGAGCAGCGCGAGCCATTCCAGGCGGGCGGGGACATCCGCCTTCGAGAGGGAGCGGAGTTTCGCGTTCCAGCCGACCCAGTAGATTTTGTGGAAGACCCAGTTCGTCACCATGAAGAGGATGATCACCGCGAGGATGGAGACCACGGCTTCCAGTTTCTCCCCGTAGCGGGCCAGCGATTGGATGAGCGTCTTGGAAAGCCAGAACGTGACGCCGGTGGCTGCGAGCGCGAGCCATGCCCCGGAGCCGACCCAGCGCCGTGAGGCCTGGTGCGAACCGCCGCGCAGGCCCGCCAGCAAAGCGGCGAGGACGACGACGGCTTCAAGGCCTTCGCGGGAGACGATGGTGAACGCGGTGAAGGAAACCGTGGCGGGCGAGATGGAGACGCGCAGCAGGCTTACCGATTGTTCCAAAGATTGCAGCGCGCGCTGGTAGCCGGCGGAGAGTTCCTCCATCGTCGCGCGGCTGTCGAGCAGCGCCTTTATGCCCGGCTCGTTCTGGTCGCCGTCCAGGAAAGCGCGTTCCGTCTTGCGGCCAAGGTCCGGGTTGCGCGGAAGAACGCGCGCCTCGATCTCGGAATCGAACGATGTGTAGGCGTCCAGCCGCAACGACTCCGCCTCCCGCCAATGGCCGGCCCGCGCGGCCGCCAGCGAATTCATGAGCGCGGAGCGGACCTCGAGCGCCGTCTCCTCGACTACCTGCCCTTTGGCTCCGGCGCGCCGGGCGCTGAGGCCGAAGCGGCCTTCCAGTATGGCCGCGACTTCGCGGGTGTTCGCTTCGACGGCGTTTTGCGGCTCGATCCGCCCGATCCGCTTCTCCAGGGAAGCCAGCTTTTCCGCCAGTTCGGCGTGGAACTTCTCGTAAGCGTCGTGATGATCCCGCCGCCACACCGGCCCGAGTTCGTTGACAAGCCCTTGCGCCTGCTGGGTGAATTGCACCGCCTCCCCGTGTTCCAGCGGGATGATGATCTTCCCCTCCTGGACGCCGTTGCGGTATTCCTTCGGGATGAGCTCGACGAACCGGGCGAGCAGGCGTTCCAGCCGGTCGACGTCGGCGGTCGAGAGGAGATTGGGGAGGGTGGCTTCCACGCTTTCGCGCCAGGCGGCGAGGGCCGCGCCGGCTTCGGGCGAGTCGTAAGGGGCGTTCAGCGCCGGGAGGGGGATTTCCTTTTGCGGAACGGCCAGCCCCGCGGCTTGCAGCAAGGGCGCCGGGAAACGGGCCAGCGTCCGGATTTCCGAAAGGTTGGCGCGCACGCAGGCGGCGTTCGCGTCGCCCCGGGCCGCGATGCGCTGGAAGCGGTCCATCAATTGCCGCGTCCGGGTCGCCTGCCAGCCGATGTATTCTTTCGCCAGCGCCTCGGTTACGTCCGGTTGGCGGACCTCCTGTTGTTGCAGCAGGATTCCCCCGTCATCCGCGTTGGCGAACTTCGGCAGGGTGATGAGGACGCGCCATCCCTGCGCCTCCGCGGGATGCCCTGCTCTCTGCTCGCGCAGCATCTCCAGCGCCGCGAGGTGTTGCAGAAGGCTGCGGCTCTCGCCGATCCTCGCCGCGGCGTCGTCCAGAGGGATGTCCGTCACGGCCAGCGCGTGGGAGGCGCCATCGCCCGCGTCGGCGTCGATCGCCCGCCAGGCGGCGTTCAGTTGCCGGACGGCGGCGGGATCGAGATCGCCTTCATAAATGTCGAGCAGCGCGCTGTCGAGCTTCTGCTGGAGAAGGTGGAAGTCGTCCGCCATGTCAGCCTTCGCCCGCGGACAGACGGCAAGCGCCGCCGCGGCAAGACAGAGAAAAATCCGTTTCATTGTTCTAAACCAGGATTGGTTTTGGCGGCAGTTTCAGGCCGAGGATCGCCGCGGCCTGCTTCAGTTGCGGGGCGAGCTGGTCGCTCATCGTCTTGGCCTGGTTGCCCATTTCCTCGATCTCCAGTTTCGACAGTTTGCGGTGCGCGGCGCGCATCTTCTGGTCCCGCCGGTCGCTCTCGTCGATGAAGGCCATGATTTTCTCGTATTCGCTCTTCAACTGCCCGGCCAGCGCGGGGTCTTTTTTCCGCAGGGTGGGATCGATGGCGTTGTAGACGAGTCGCAGGCTTCCCATGATGCCGCGCATGTCCTTCACCCGGCTCTCCGAGATGTAGGCGAAGGGGTTGTCGCCGTAGAGGGATTCCTCCAGGTCGTTGAAGTAGCCGTTGAAAGTCGGCGTCATCCACACGAGCGCCCCGACGCATTGGTCGAGCGTCGGCTGCCATCTCTTGCTGGCGGCGAGAAATTTGTCCGCCTCCCGGGCGCAATCCTTCGCGGAGGCGGAGAGGACGTCCGCCCGGGGCAGCGCGCCGATGCCGTGCAGCTTGGCGGAGGCCCCGGCGTTCAGCGGCTTGACGAATTTGCGCTCGGCCCCGTAAAGACACGCCTCGATGACGTAATGGAAAAGATTGCCGTTGCGGTCGATGATGACCCGGCCGTCCGGCGTCTTGAGCGTGACCGGCGCGGCGGGGTTGTCCGTGGACGCCTGCGACAGCGGAACGCCCGAATCGAAATAGATGTCGAACTCGACCAGGTCCTTCACCCCGGCGGCGATGCCTTCCACCGTCTCGTAGCCGTTCATGTGGAGATTCAGGTAATCGCCCTGCATCCTCGCCACGAGCGAGGTGAGGGCCGAACCGTTCGCGAGCGCCGCCTGGTTGTAATCGCCGCCCGCGGCGTCGATCATTTTTTGATAAGCCGCGGCGTTCGCCTCGTAATCGTGGGCGGCGGCGTCCACCTTCACGACCTGGGCGACCAGGAAAGACTTGACGGCTTGCAGGCCTGTTGTTTCCGCGTGGGCGGGGCCGGCGGACATGGCGGCCAGCGCAAGGCCGGCGAGAATTCGTTTCATAATCACGAGGTCACCTTCGCCGGATTCCAAAAACCGCGCATCCTTCGGATTGCTCTCGGTCAACTCCGAATTGTGCCGGGCGTTTTGTCCATTGTCAGCGGCGGGAACATCGCTTATTGGAAAGTCAATCCTGTTTTGAAAGCAAACGCCGATAGCGCCGAAGTCGCCGCCAAACCGCCGGATGCGCGCGAAGGCGGCGCGTGGATGCACATCCGCGGCACCTGGAACCCGCTCCACGGCAGCTTTTTTCACGAGGGCCTCAGCGTGGAGTGGCACGATTTCCACGTGGACAGCGACATGGATTGGGGCCGCAGTTTTCATCCAGGCAGCCTCGAGATATGCCTCAACTTCTCCGGCTCCGGCGCGTTTCAGGACGGCTCCGCGGAACGCAGGCTCGGCGCGAACCAGTTCGCCATCTACACCTCGCAAAGCCGCCCGTTGCGCGCGGTGCGGAGCGCGGGCAGCATGCACCGTTTCCTGACCCTGGAACTCTCGCCGGAATTCCTGCGCGCCCATTTTGGAGACGATCTCGACAAGCTGAAACCGCCCGTGCGCCGCTTCATCGAACTCGGTGCGAAGGCCCCGCCTTACCTGGAAATAAAGCCGCTGCCCGCTTCGCTGCTGGCCGCGCGGGTGCAGTTCGTCCAGCCGCCCGTGCCCGAAGCGGCGAGAAAGACGTGGTACCTCGGGCGCGTCCTGGAGATTCTCTCCCTCACCATCTTCGTAGAGGAAGACCCGAAGGAACTCTTCTGCCACAAACACCAGCGCACGAACAGGGAGCGCGTCGAGCGCGTCCGCTACCTCGTGGAGCGCGACCTGGAGAACCCGCCGTCCCTGGAAATGCTCGCGGAGGAAGTGGGTTGCAGCACCTTCTACCTCTCGCGCATCTTCGCGCAGGAGACGGGCGCAAGCATCCCGAAATTCCTCCGGATGAAACGGATCGAGAAGGCGGCGGAGATCATCCGCACGGGGAAGATGAACGTCACGGAAGCGGCGATGGCCGTCGGCTATGCGAGCTTGAGCGCGTTCACCAAGGCGTTCGTCGAGCAGATCGGCTGCTGCCCGGGGTTGTATCCGCACGCGAAGATCCGCGAGCGCGTCGTCCGGCGGGTCACGAACGGGCGGGGGTGAGAGGGGGGGGGGTTACTCCGCCGGGCTGTTCCGGTAATGGATGACCTTCGTCTTTTCCATCGTCACCAGGCCGCCTCTTATCATGCCGTCCAGCACGGGCAGGAAGCCGTTCACCTTCTCCTCGCTGTCGACGATCTCGATGATGATGGGCAGATCGTTGGAGAGCCGGAGAATCTTCGCGGTATGGACGCGGCTCGATTTCCCGAACCCCATCGGCCCTCTCAGCACCGTCGCGCCGGCCATGTGCATTTCGCGCGCCTTCAGAACGATGGCTTCGTAGAGCGGCTGGTGATGCCAGCGGTCGCTTTCCCCGATCAGGATTCGCAGGAGGATGGAGTCGGTCGGTATTTCCATAGCTATTTGTGATTGATCGCCACGGCGGCGACGTGCCCCAGCCATACGCCCAACAAACAAAACGCCACCGAACCCAGGATGTTCAGCGCGGCCCACAGCCATTCGCCGTCGCGCGCCAGGTTCAAAGTCTGGAGACTGAAAGAGGAAAACGTCGTGTAGCCGCCGCAGATGCCGGCCATGAAGAAAATCCGAAGCCCGGGCGCGGCCAGCAAACGGCCCTCGGTATCGGAGAGCGTCGCGAACAGGCCGATGACGAAGCAGCCAGTGATGTTAACGATGAGCGTTCCGAACGGAAAGCTCTCCCCGAATTTCCCTGCCACGAGGCCGGAAACCCAAAACCTGGCCACACTGCCCAGCGCGCCACCGAGCCCTACCCAGATGTAGTTGAGCATAAGGGAATCAAACCATGGATAAGGCCGATTGGGAAAACGTTATTACTGGAGGTTTCGCCAGATCGTATCATGCGCTTTTCGCCCGCGCTGTCTCCGCAACGCCGTGTCAAATCCGGTCTTTGCGCAGGACGCCGACGTAGGGGAGGTTGCGATACTTCTCCTGGTAATCCAGGCCGTAGCCGACCACGAATTCATCCGCGATATCGAAGGCGATGTAGTCGGCCTCCACGGGCTCCGGGCGGGTCTTGATCTTGCGCAACAACACGCAGATTTGCACCGAGAGCGGGCGCGCGTCGGCGTTGAGCTTCCGCCGGATGGCGTCCAGCGTCCGCCCTGTGTCGAGGATGTCGTCCACGATGAGCACGTGCCGGTCGTCGATGTCCGGCGTCGAGACTTGGTCGAACGTGACGCGGCCGGAGCTTTCCGTGCTTCCGTGGTAGCTGGCCACGCTGATGCAATCCAGCTTCAAAGGCAGCGGCACGCGCCGGAGCAAATCCGCGGCGAAGACGAGGCCGCCGTTCAGCACCGCGAGGATGGTCAACTCCTTGCCCGCATACTCCGCGGTGATGCGCCGCGCCAGTTCATCCAGCCGCGCGAGGATCTCCGCCTCGCGGAAAAGAATCTTCTCGATAGCGTCCTCCAAGGCTGGCATGGGGGGGAGAATAGCAGCACCGCGCGCGAAGCGGGAAGAAACAAACGCCTTGGTTTAGCCGTGGTTTCGGCTTGCGCGGGCGCGCCGGAACCCCTAATCTCCACGCATCTTTTTGATGGACTCGACCAAACTCGAAAGCCAGTGGACAAATTACGCGACGGGCGCGCGGGCGCTGCGTTCGCACCGCGGTTTATGTGGTTTGGGCGGAATGATGGCAGTCGGGACCGCGGCCTTCTCGCTTCCCAGCCAGGTCGGCGCGGGCGTCGTCCATAATAACGTGGGGGCGATGATCACCTGGAACAACACCGGCGGCCAGCCCAACAGCGCCTCGCTCGGTCTGAAGGTATACGGCTCGCGCTTGAAATTCGGCGGCTATTTCTCGCAGACCGACAGCCGGTTTGGCGGCGCCAGGGTGTTGAGCGGCTCTTTTATTACAAACGGGAACGCCACCCACGGCGTGAAGGCGCTGCCCATCGGCTACTCCATCAACTCGAAGGACAACTTCAAAAGAATCCAGTCCTTCGGCTCCAAAGGCGCTCCGCTTCGCATCCGGTCGGGGTTTTCAGGTTCCCGCGGCGTGGGAACCCTTGCCAGCGGCAAGAGTTATGCCGTCGGCTTCAGGATCCAAACCAAGACTTCCGGCAATTTTGATTACGGCTTCATCACGCTCGAGGTCAACAATAACGACAATTCCAATTTTCCCAACGAACTGACGATCGCCGGCTACACCATCAACAATACGGGTGATCCGCTGATGGCGCCGGAACCGACGGCCGGCCAGTCCATCCTCGCGATGCTCCTTCTCGCCGGCGCCGGCGGCGCGCTGAACACATGGCGCAAACGCGGTCTCCGCGCCGAAGTTCTGACGTCCTGATGGTGAAATCGCGGTTTTCCTTGCCACGGAAAGCGCGGGGCGCTTAGACTCTCCCAAGTGAGGATTGCCGGATGAATATCCACGAGTACCAGGCGCGCGAGTTGTTCCAGAAGTTCGGCGTTCCCACCGCGAAGGGAAACGTCGCCTCCTCGCCCGAGGAAGTCGAAGCCGTCGCGAAATCCATCGGCGCTCCCAAGCTGGTTGTGAAATCGCAGATCCACGCCGGCGGGCGCGGCAAAGGCCGGTTCGCAAACGGGTTCCAGGGCGGCGTGCATGTTTGCGGTTCCCCCGCCGAGGCGGGCGAGATCGCGTGGAAGATGCTCGGCCAGCCGTTGATCACGCACCAGACCGGGCCGGAGGGGAGGGTCGTCAACAAAGTCCTCGTCGTCGAGGCGATAGAGATCGAGAAAGAACTGTATTTCGCCATCGTCCTGGACCGCGCAAGCAGCGCGCCGATGATCATCGCCAGCACCGAGGGCGGCATGGACATCGAGACCGTCGCCGCCTCCACCCCGGAGCGAATACTGCGCGAACCCATTCACCCGACGCTCGGCCTGCAACCGTACCAGACGCGCAAGCTCGCGAAACAACTTGGCCTGACATCCGCGCAGTTGCCCGCCGCCGGCAAGCTCTTCACCGCCATCTACAAGCTTTTCATCGCGTGCGACTGCTCCCTCCTGGAGGTCAACCCGCTCGTCGTCACAAAGGCGGGCGAAGTCATGCCGCTCGACGCCAAATTCAATTTCGACGACAACGCCCTCTTCCGCCATCCCGAGATCGTCGCCATGCGCGACGTGCTGGAGGAAGACCCGCGCGAAGTCGCCGCCTCCCGCTTCAACCTCAATTACATCGGGCTGGACGGAAACATCGCCTGTCTCGTCAACGGAGCGGGCCTCGCCATGGCCACCATGGACATCATCAAATTCTACGGGGGCGACCCGGCGAATTTCCTCGACGTAGGCGGCGGCGCGAGCAAGGAGCAGGTCGCCGCGGCCTTCAAGATCATCCTCGGCGACAAAAAGGTGAAAGGCATCCTGGTGAACATCTTCGGCGGCATCATGCAATGCGACATCATCGCCGCGGGCATCCTCGCCGCCGTGCAGGAAACGGCGCTTGGCATCCCCCTTGTCGTCCGGCTCGAGGGTTCGAACGTCGAGCTTGGAAAAAAGATGATCCGCGAGAGCGGCCTCGCCGTCATCAGCGCCGACACCCTGGCCGATGCCGCGCAGAAAATCGTGGCCGCCGTCGAAGCCGCCTGAAAGGGCTTTCCTTAATGATCGGAATTAAATCCATCGCCTTCACCTCCTACCCGGTGACGGACCTGACCCGCGCGCGCGCGTTTTATGAAGGCGTGCTTGGCCTGAAATACGAGACCGGCCGGGAAAACGACGGCATGGGCTTCGCGGAATACGAAGTCGGCGGCGGTTACTTTTCCATCCTCAATGGCGTGCCCGGCTGGAAGCCGAGCGATCACGGCCCCGCCATCGCGTTCGAAGTGGCGGACCTCGACGGGGCCGTCGCCTCGTTGCACACCGCGGGCGTCAAATTTGCCATGGAGCCATTCCCAACGCATGTCTGCCGCATGGCGGTCATTCTCGACCCCGATGGCAACCAGGTCATCATCCACAAGCTCAATTCCTGACATGGCAATCCTCGTCACCCCCCAAACCCGCGTGCTCGTGCAGGGCATCACCGGCAGCTTCGGCGCCACGCACACCCGGCTCTCCCTCGCATACGGCACCCACGTCGTCGCCGGCGTCACCCCCGGCAAAGGCGGCCAGCGCTTCGAGGACAAGGCGCCGATCTTCGACACCGTCACCGAAGCCGTTCGCCAGACGGGGGCGACCGTCAGCGTCATCTTCGTCCCGCCGCCATTCGCGGCCGACGCCATCCTCGAAGGAGTCGACGCCGGGCTGGACCTCGTAGTCGCGATCACCGAAGGCGTCCCGGTCAATGACATGGTGAAAGTAAAAGCGGCCATGCAAGGCGGCAAGACCCGGCTCATCGGCCCGAATTGCCCCGGCCTCGTGACGCCCGGCGAGGGCGAGAAATCGCACGGCGGCTGCCGCATCGGCATCGCCCCCGGCTACATCCACAAGCGCGGCGGCGTCGGCGTCGTCTCGCGCTCCGGCACCTTGACTTACGAGGCCGTGTGGCAGCTCACGAGCCGCGGCTACGGCCAGAGCACCTGCGTCGGCATCGGCGGCGACCCCGTCAACGGCACATCCCATCTCGACGTGCTCAAGATGTTCAACGACGACCCGGAGACGGAGGCCGTCATCCTCATCGGCGAGATCGGCGGCGACGCCGAGGAAAAAGCAGCCGAATGGGCCGCCGAGCATTGCAAAAAGCCGATAGCCGCGTTCATCGCCGGCGCCACCGCGCCTCCCGGGCGCCGGATGGGCCACGCCGGAGCCATCGTCTCCGGCGGCAAGGGAACCGCCGCCGGGAAAATCGAAGCGTTGAAAAAGGCCGGGATCGCCGTGGCCGAAACGCCCGCCGACATGGCCGACACACTCATCAAACGAATGAAATCCTAACCCTATGGCCGTAATAGCAAAAGGTCTCGAAGGCATTGTAGCCAACAGCACCCGCCTGAGTGACGTCATCGGAGCGGAAGGCAAACTCATCTACGCCGGTTACGACATCAACGAACTCGCCGGCAACGCCTCCTACGAGGAGATCGTCCACCTCCTCTGGCACGGACACCTGCCGAACAAGCGGGAATACGACGAACTCTGCCACGAACTGCGCGAAAGCCGCGAACTGCCAAAGGGCGTCCTCGACTTCCTGCGCTCCGCGCCCAAGTCCGCGGAGCCGATGGACGTGCTGCGCACCGCCATCTCCATGCTCGGCCTGTACGACCACGGCCTGGCCGAAGGAGATACGACGGATGCCAACCAGAACCGCGCCCTGCGCATCACCGCGCAGATCGGCGTCATAGCCGCCTATTTCCACCGCGCCCGGCAGGGCAAGGATTTCCCGCCCATCCGGCATGACTTGGGCGAGGCCGCGCATTTTCTCTACCTCATCAACGGCGAGGCCCCGAGCGCCGACGCCGCGCGCACCCTGGATGTCGCCTTCGTCCTCCACGCCGACCACGGCATGAACGCCTCCACCTTCAGCGCGCGCGTCACCATCGCCACCCTCAGCGACATGTATTCGGCCATCACCTCGGCCATCGGCACGTTGAAAGGCCCTTTGCACGGCGGCGCGAACGAAGGCGTCATCCACATGCTCGTCGAGATCGGCAGCGAGGAAAACGTCGACCACTGGGTCGAGGAGCAGCTCGCGCAGAAAAAGAAGATCATGGGCATCGGACACCGCGTCTATAAAACGCTCGACCCGCGCGCCCCGCACCTGCGCGCCATGGCCATCCGGCTCAGCAACGAGCTGGGCGATCCGAAATGGATCCGGATGTCGGAACGCATCGCAGCCATCATGAAGGAGAAGAAAGGCCTCAACGCCAACGTCGATTTCTACTCCGCCACCGTCTACTATTCCCTCGGCATCCCGACCGACCTGTTCACGCCCATCTTCGCCATCGCGCGCACCTCCGGCTGGACGGCGCACGTCCTCGAGCAACTTTCCGACAACCGTCTCTACCGCCCCTTGAGCGAATACACCGGCCCGGCCGGCGACAAGAAATTCGTCCCGATGGAGAAACGTTGACGCGCCTCGCGTTCCTGGCGCCGTTGATCCTGTTCGGCTGCGCCCTTCCCCCGTCCGATCCCGTGAAGGAGATCGCGCAGGACACCTATTGCATCCAGTATTCTTCGAGCCGGGGCCGCTCGCCGATGACGCCCGAAGACCGGGTCATGCTGCTCGCCGCCGAGACGACCCTGCGCCACGGGCTAAATTATTTTGCGATAGTAGGCATCGGCGGCGAAGCCTCCTCCTCCGCCCCGGAGCCGAGCAAGATCGCCCCGAACGCCGCCCTTCAAAACGTCTACGGCATCTACGGCGTGGGCGGAACAAGCGTGCGCCCCAGTTCGAGCCAGGTTGCCGCCGCAAAGAGAGGGATAACGATCAAGTGCTTCGCCGCCCAGCCCGCCGAACTCATAGCCTCCAACGCCGCCGCGGTCGAGAAGGACATCAAAAAGAAATATTCCCTGCCATAGCCGATAAGCTAACCGCCGAGATCCGAAACCGACAAGTCTTCTTCTCCGGCGACCATTCGTTTCCAAGTTAGCTTATAATGCTTGAAGTTTAGCAACAAGGCTACCTCCAGGCCGGTTATATTCATGTAGCCGAGCATCTGGGCGTAATGCGTTTCATTGAACATGCTGACAACTTTGGCATCGACGATGACGGCATCGTCCACAATGAGGTCCGGGATCAGTTTGCCGATGAAACGATCCCGATAACGAACTGGAAATTCACGATGAAGTTCCACGGAATGGCCTGCCTGGGTTAGTTCGATGAGAAGAGCGCTTTCGTAAAGTCTCTCATCGAGCCCTGGCCTGAGCTCATTCAGCACGGTCATCGCCGAGCCTATGATAACGCGCGTCAAACCCTCATGTTTCATGAAGAATTTTTTTTTAACCACGGATAACACGGATAACACGGATGAAGAGAAGGAAAATTCATGTCTGCCGGCGAAAAGATGGGACAGAACGGGTCCAAGCGGGTTGCCTCTCCCTTCTTTAATCCGTGCTATCCGTGTTATCCGTGGTTAAATGCTTTTCTTTTCGGAACTCAGTTCAGTCCAACAATCCTCGGAGCCTATGATAACACGTGTCAAACCCTCGTGTTTCATAAAGAATTTTTTTTAACCACGGATAACACGGATAACACGGATGGCACGGATGAAGAGAAGGAAAATTCATGTCTGCCGGCGAAAAGATGGGACAGAACGAGTCCAAGCGGGTTGCCTCTCCCTTCTTTAATCCGTGCTATCCGTGTTATCCGTGGTTAAATGCTTTTCTTTTCGGGACTCAACCCGAATTGCCGCGCGGATTATTTCCCGAGGATGAAGTCCGCTATCGCGAGCGCCGCTCCCGGGCGGCTGATTTTCGTTATGTTAGCCTCCCACGTCTTCCACAGCGCGGCGTTGTCTTTAAAGGCTTCCGCCACCGTCGCGGCGATCTTTTCGTGCGTTTGGGCGACCCGCCCGCATCCGTTCTCGACGATGAGTTGCGCGTTGCCTTCCTCCTGCCCGGGAACGACCTGGCTGATGATCATCGGAGTCTTCGCCGCGGTCGTTTCCTGCACGGTCGCTCCGCCCGCTTTGCTGATGAGGAGATGGCTGCGCATCACCAGTTCCGGCATCCTGTCGGTCCAGCCGAAGATTTCCACCTCGCGCTTAGCCTGCCGCGCCGTTTCGGCGATGCGCGCGCCGAGCGCTTCGTCGCGGCCAACCGTCACGGTCACGTCGATGGCCGGGTTTTCCAACAGCCGCCCAAGCAGCGCGGGCGCTTCGCCGTGGGCGAAGTTGATCATGAAGAGAACCCTGGGCCGCGTGCTTGCGGAAGGCGCGGGCCGCTCGATCGCTTCCTTCGCAAACCGCGGCGTGACGGGGAATCCGAGCACCTTCATCTTTTCGGCGGGGACGCCCGCCCGCTTCATCACGGCGGCGGTGTCCTCGTTCGGGAGGAGGAAGTAGTCGCTGGGCGCGCGATGCCATACGGAATTAATCGTTATCGAGTCCGTGACGACGGTAAGGAAAACGAAGTTCCGCCCGCGCGGGTACAGGCGTTCGAGCAGGAAGCTGTAGATGGGATAGGTCGAGACGATGGCGTCGGGCTTCTCCTCCGCGATGATCTTCGCGAGCAGCCTGCTCATCTTCGACAGCGTGAAGAGCGTTCCTTCCACCAGCCGCGTCGTGTCGAGCAGTTCGTAGAATTTCTGCCAGACGCGCGGCGCGTTGTTTATGACCCCGATGTACGCCTTTCGGGAAAGGTCGTTGGATCGCCCGTAGCTCATCGCGAAGAGGTCTAGCACCCGCGCCTCCGCCTCTCCGTTCGCGACGGCCTCGATGCCCGCGCAAACGCTTTTTGCGGCGGTGTTGTGCCCCTCGCCGTAGCCCGCGGTGAGGATGAGAACCTTCCGTTTACGCGACATCCCGCGCAGATTACCCGGTAAACGCGCCTGATGCATTGTATTTTTCGCGACGCGCCTTACCATCCGAAGCGTGCGCCGGACGCTGACATTTTTCGCGGCCTTATTCGCCGCCGGGCTTCTTCTTCCCTATGCGGGAAAGCTCCGCGCTTTGACCGACGACGAGAAGAAAGCCATGTTCCTGAAGGCGCGCGAGGAGATGGAAACGGTCGCCAGCCCCACGCCTTCCGCCGAGGCGAAGCCAAAACCCCGCGCGAAACACCACGGCGCCCGCCCCGCGACTCCCACCCCCAGGCCGAAGCCGCCACGGGAACTCGAGCAGGAACCGGAAGCCACGCCCACTCCCGCTCCCACGCCCACGCCCGTGCACCGGGCCGAAACGCCGGAGCCCACTCCCCGCCCCCGTCCGACCCCCGCCGCCACTCCGGCGCCCAAGCCCCCCCCGCTCAATCCTTACATGCCGCCGCCGCCGCAGCCCGCCGCGGTCACCATCCAGAAATCCGAGCCGCGCACGGGGCTCGCCCCGCAACCGCCGCGCTTCTTTTGGGAGAAATGGAACAACTGGCGCTACATCAACAAATATGTCCGGGCGGAGATCGACCGCGCCCCCGTGCAGCGCAACCGCTGGCGGTACATCGTCGTCCACAACAGCGGCACCCGGCAGGGCAACGCGCGCATATTCGACCTGTACCACAGGCGCGTCCGAGGCATGCCGAACGGGCTCGCGTACCAGTTCGTCATCGGCAACGGGACTTCCTCCGGCAACGGCCAGATCGAGGTCGGCGACCGCTGGCGCAGGCAGATCAACGGCGGCCACGTCCATAGCGATTACCTGAACAACATCGCGCTTGGCATCTGCCTGGTGGGCGACTTCAACCGCGACACGCCGACGCGCGAGCAGTTGCTGGCGCTGGACGAGTTGATCCGCTACCTGCGCATCCGGGTCGGGAAAATCGACGGGCGCTTCGCCATCGTCAAGGCGCATCGCGACATCAATCCGCCCCAATGGCCCACCGATTGCCCCGGAGACCGGTTCCCTTTCCGCTGGCTTTACAGTAATTACCGGTGATGAACATAGGACTGACAGGAGCGTCGGGATTCATCGGCGCCCGCGTGGCGGAACGGGCGAACCGGGCTGGGCATCAGGTCATCGCCTTCTCCAGGACGCCGGAAAAGCCGCTGCCGGGTTGCGCGGAGACCCGCCTTTTCGACATCGAAAAACTGTGCGACTTCGAAGGATGCGACGCGGTCATCCATCTCGCGGGCGAATCGGTCGCGGGCATTTGGACGGAAGAGAAGCGGCGCAGGATCATGGAGAGCCGCAAGCTTGGGACGCGGCACGTCGTCAATTCGCTCTTCGCCGCGGCGCGGACGCCCCCCGTGCTCGTGAGCGGATCGGCCATCGGGTTCTACGGCGACACCGGCGAGGCCGAGGCGGACGAAGACGCCCAGCCCGGAAAAGGGTTTCTCGCCGAGGTCTGCCAGGCCTGGGAACACGAGGCGCTCCGCGCGCGCGAAAAGGGCGTCCGCGTCGCGCTATTGCGGACGGCGCTTGTGCTGGGGCGCGGCGGCGCGCTCAAGATGATGCTGCCCGCGTTCCGGTCCGGCCTTGGCGGCAAGCTCGGTTCCGGGAAGCAATGGATGGCGTGGATACACGTCGAGGACGAAGCCGCGCTGGCTCTCTTCGCCGCGGAGAATCCGGCGGTCGAAGGCCCGTTGAACGCCGCGGCCCCCGAGCCGTGCCGCAACGCGGACTTCACCAAGGCGCTCGGGCGGGAGTTGCACCGGCCGGCGCTGCTGACGGTTCCGGCAGTGATCCTCAGCTCCATGCTGGGGGATTTCTCGCACGAGCTTCTTGACAACCGCCGCATTGTCCCGAAGCGTCCGGTCCTTTACAAATTTCCCTACCGCTTTCCTTCCCTCGACGAGGCTTTGAGAGATATCCTGAAATCCTGACAATGGCGCCGCAGAACATCATCGCGATCGTCTACGACTACGACCAGACGCTGAGCCCCACCTACATGCAGGAACAGGTGCTCTTCCCGCGATTCGGCATCAACCCCGGGCAATTCTGGAAGCGGTGCGCCGAACTGGTGCGCGAGCAGGGGTTCGACAACGAACTGGCTTACATGAAGGTCATCCTCGACTACCTGGCGATGGATCGGCCCACCAACGCCGAGTTGCGTTCGCTCGGCAAGCAGATGACCTTCTACAAGGGCCTGCCGGAGATGTTCGACGAGCTCGCCGAAGGCCTCCTGACCCCTGAACACGAGGAGCACGGCATCCGCGTCGAGCACTACATTATTTCCTCCGGGCTGAAGGTCATCATCGAAGGAAGCCTGCTTGCCCGGTACGTGAAAGCGATCTTCGGCTGCGAGTTCGCCGAGGACGCGGAGGGGCGGATCACCTTTCCGAAGCGGGTCATAAGCCACACGCAAAAGACCCAGTTTCTTTTTCGGATAAACAAAGGGCTGCTCGACATGTCGCAGGACGTGAACGACCACATGCCCGCCGACATCCGGCCCGTGCCATTCTCCCACATGATCTACGTCGGGGACGGGCCGACGGATGTCCCGTGCTTCACGGTCATGCGCAAGTACGGCGGGCACGCGATAGCCGTTTACAATTCGGAAGACCCGAGCCGCGCCAGCTTCAAGAAATGCTACCAGCTCGCCACCCACGCCGACCGGGTCAAACACATCGCGCCCTCCGACTACCGGCGGGGAAGCCACCTGCGGCTGCTGCTGGAGGAGATGACCGCAGAGATCGCCGCCGGCATGGTCGACGAACGCCGGCGCGGCGCGGCGCTCGGGGTGGTGCGCGCGCCGGGCCACTGAAAACAATGTTTAACACCCCCCGCCATCTTCACTTCCTGGGCGTCTGCGGCACGGCCATGGGCGCCGTCGCCGCGGCGTTGCGGGAGCGCGGCTTCACCGTCACCGGCTCGGATGAGAACATCTACGAACCGATGTCCGGGTTCCTGAGAGAGCGGGGCGTCGCGCTCAACGAAGGGTACCGCGCGGAAAACCTCCCCGCGGGCGCGGAACTCATCGTCATCGGCAACGCCATCCGGCGCGGGAACCCCGAGGCCGAAGCCGTGTTGAACCGGAAGCTGTACTATCTCTCGCTGCCGGAGACGCTGAAGGAATTCTTCCTGCGCGGGCGGCACAACCTGGTCGTGACCGGCACCCACGGCAAGACGACGACGACCTCCCTGCTCGCGTGGATCATGGAGAGCGCGGGCATGGCGCCCGGCTACATGATCGGCGGGCTGCCGAGGAATTTCAAGCAAGGCGCGTGTCTGCGCGATTCCAAATACTTCGTCATAGAGGGCGACGAATACGACACGGCGTTCTTCGACAAACGTTCGAAGTTCGTCCATTACCTGCCGGAACTCGTCATCGTCAACAACATCGAGTTCGACCACGCGGACATCTTCAACAACCTGGAAGAGATCAAGACCAGCTTCCGCCGGCTGCTCAACATCGTGCCCGGCAACGGCATGGTGCTGTTGAACGCGGACGACCCCGTTTGCATCGACACGGCGCGGAATTGCCCCGCGCCCATCGTGGAAGTCGGGTTCTCCCCCAACGCGGCAAACGTCATCCGCGACGTCGCGTATGGCCCGGACGGCTCGTCCTTCCGGCTGTTCGACACGGAATTCAGCATCCCGCTCATCGGCGAATACAATGTCCGCAACGCCGCCATGGCCATCTCCGCCGCGCGGTTTTACGGCGCCGGCCTGTCGAAGATTCGCGAAGCCGTCGCCTCCTTCCAGGGAGTGCGGCGCAGGCAGGAAGTGCGGGGGGAAGTCCGCGGCATCAAGGTCATCGACGATTTCGGGCACCACCCGACCGCCATCCGCGAGACCTTGCGCGCCCTGCGGCGGCAGTATGCGAAGTCGAGGCTGTGGGCCGTATTCGAACCCCGTTCCAACACCACCCGGCGCTCCGTTTTTCAGAAGGAACTCGCCGAAGCGCTCGCGTGCGCGGACGGCGTGGTTCTCGCGAAGGTCGCACGGCTGGAACAAATCCCCGAACACGAGCGGTTGAACCCCGAGAAAGTCGTCGAGTCGATTTGTGAAGAGGGCCGCGAGGCCTATTACGAGCCGGACGTCCCATGCATCATCGCGCGGCTGAAACCGCTCGTGCGGCAGGGCGACGTCATCGTCATCTTCAGCAACGGCGGCTTTGACGGCATCCACGCGCGGCTGCTCGCGGAGTTATGAAGCGCGTCCATGACTATCGCTTCCTGCTGGCGCGCTGGCGAAAGGTCGCGCGCGAGACCGGCATGAAGATGGGCAAACTCCCGCCCAACGTCGAGCCCGAGATATTCTACCTGAAGTCGAAAAATCTTCCCGAGAGCGGAGCCGTTTACATCTCGGCCGGAATCCACGGCGACGAGCCGGCCGGAACCGAAGCGCTCATCACCTGGGCGGAGGCGAACCTGAAACGGCTGGCAAAACTCCCGTGCATCTTTTTCCCGTGCCTGAACCCGTGGGGCCTCATCAACAACTGCCGCATGGACCAAACCGGCCGCGACCTGAACCGCGTCTTTCAACACGACGAAGCGCCGTGCATCCAGATGCTGAAGGCGTTGATCAAGCCGCACCGGTTCGCCCTCGCGCTGACTTTGCATGAGGATTACGACGCGCAGGGCTTCTATATATATGAGGTCGAGCGGGTGAAACCGTTCTGGGGCGAACGCCTGCTGGCCGCCGCGCGGCAGTACATCCCCGCCGACGCCCGGCCGACCATCGAGGGGCGCAAGGCGCGGAACGGCCTCGTCCGCCGGAAGGTCGATCTGAAGAAATTCCCCAATCTCCCCGAGGCGGTCTATCTCCACCTGAATCAATCCGACAGGACGTTCACCACGGAGACCCCTTCGGAATTCGACATCGGGCTGCGAGTGCGCGCGCAGATCGCCGTCATCGACGAATGCCTCCGGCTTCTCGCATGAAAAAGGCGCTCGGAATCGACCTGGGCGACGTGCGGATCGGCCTCGCGATGTCGGATGATCTCGGCATGCTGGCGCATCCGCTGGAAACATTGCGGGCGGATGAAAAGCCCCTCGAGCGCATCGCGCAAATCATCGAGCGCGACAAGGTCGAGATCATCATCCTCGGCATGCCGCGCAACATGAACGGCACGTACGGCCCGGCGGCGGAAAAGGCCAGGGCGTTCGCCGGGCGCCTGAAAACCGCAGTGAAGTGCGAGGTGAGATTTTGGGACGAGCGCCTCAGCACGGTCGCGGCGGGCAAGGCGCTGCAAGCGAGCGGCAGGAACAGCAAGAAGAGCAGGCCGGTGATCGACCAGGTCGCCGCGCAGTTCATCCTGCAAGGCTACCTCGACTCGCTGGCGCTCTCCTAAGAGCGTATCCCTGCACTATTCGCCCGCTCTTTGGGGTTGTAGAGGCGGCTGTGCCAGCCGCCTGGAGCGGGAAGGCAACGCCCAAAGCGCCATGCGGTTCCACGCTCTAGGCTAGGCTTAGACTAGGCCGCCAGTTCCCGCACCCGTTCCAGCGCGTGATCGGTGTCGGCGCAGAACTTGTGGATGCCGAGCCGGTCCACCAGCCCCGACTCGTACATCACCTTCATCGGCTGCGGCTGGACCGCCGTGAGGAAGACCTTCGCGCGGCCCCGGTGCAGCTTGTCGATCGCCACCTCGAAGGCGTGCAATCCGCTGGCGTCCATCGCGGGGACGTTGCGCATCCGGAAAATAACCGCGCGCGGAACGCCCCCCGAAGACGCGAGCGCCTGTTCCAATTTTTCGGCGGCCGCGAAGAACAGCGGCCCCTCGATGCGGAACAGCATCACGCCCGGAGGCACGTCTTTTCCTAGAATGCTGTGCGAACCCGGGCCTTCCACTTCGCTGTCCGGGGTGACGATCCGCACATGCGTCACTTCCTCCATTTGCCGCATGAACAACACGACGGCCATGAACATCCCGGCGCCAACGCCGATTGTGAGATCGAAGACCACCGTCAGGCCGAACGCCGTGACGAGCACGCCGAAGTCAGCCCTGGGTCCGCGCCAAAGCTCGACGAAGGTATGCCACTCAGCCATTCGAAACGCCACCAGCAGCAAAACCGCGCTGAGAGCGGCGAGCGGGATGAAGCTCACCAGCGGAGCCGCCGCCAGGGCCACGACCAGAAGAACCAAGGCGTGGACGATCCCCGCCACCGGCGAGCGTGCGCCGCTGCGGATATTCGCCGCCGTCCGCGCGATGGCGCCTGTCGCCGCGATGCCTCCCGCGAGCGGACTGAGCAAATTTGCGAGGCCCTGGGCCAGGAGTTCCTGGTTCGGATTGTGCCTGGTGTCGGTCATTCCGTCGGCGACCATGGCGGAAAGAAGAGACTCGATGGCGCCCAGCGACGCGATGGTGAAGGCCGCGCCCATCAGCGTCCGCATGGCATCCAGGGATACGGTCGGGAAATGCCATTGCGGCCAGCCTGAAGGGATGCCGCCGAACTTTGAGCCGATGGTTGCCACGTGCCAGCCGGCAAGGTGCGCCGCAAGCGTCGCCGCGATGACGGCTACGATGCTCGGCGGCACGCGCCCGGTGATCCGGGGCCAAAGCGCATTCACAGCCAGGGTCAATCCGCCGAGCGCAACCGCCTGCCAGCGAATGAGGCCGAGATGGTTCACGAGCGCGGCGACCTGCTGGGGAACGTGCTCGGGCATTTTCAGCCCGAGACCGAGGAATTCATTGAGCTGGCCGCAAAAGATGATCACCGCGATGCCGCTCGTGAAACCGGCGACAACCGGGTACGGGAAAAATTTAAGGATCCGTCCCATCTTCAGCGCTCCGAGCATGATCAGCATGGCGCCCGCCATCATGGTCGCCAGGGCCAGCCCGTCATAACCGTGCTGGGCGACGATGGAAAAAAGCACCGGAACAAACGCCCCGGTCGGCCCCGCGATCTGAAAGCGCGATCCGCCTAGCAATCCGACCACGACGCCCGCTATGATCCCCGTCCAAAGCCCCTGCTGCGGCGATACGCCGGACGCTATGGCGAACCCGATGGCCAGCGGAAGAGCGATGACGCCGACGGTAAGGCCCGCGCCGAGATCGGCGAGAAAGTCCGCGCGCCGATAATTGCGAAGCGCCGGGAGCAGGGCCGGAAAGAACGTGCGCATGACAATTGGAAAGCCAAAGGGAACCTCCCGTTCTTTGCAACGATTTTATGCCGGATAGACTCGTGCGGCTGAAACTCATCGTCGCCTACGACGGCGGCCCGTACCTCGGCTGGCAGAGCCAGAAGGGCGGCAACACCGTGCAGGACATCCTGGAGGGAGCCTTCGCCGCGATCCTGGGCGGGCGCACCGCCGTCCACGGCGCGGGCCGCACGGATGCGGGCGTCCACGCGCTGGGCCAGTGCGCCCATGCGGATGTGGAGGGAAGCCGCCTTGCCCCCTGGGAATGGCGCAACGCGCTCAACGCGCGGCTCCCGAAAGAAATCCGCATCCTCCGCTGCACCCGCGCGAACGCCGCCTTCCACGCGCGCTTCTCCGCGCGCGGGAAAATCTACACGTACCGCATCTGGAACGACGTGGTCCTTCCGCCGTTTGAAGCGGGGCGCGCGTGGCATCTTGTCGGGAAGATCGACATGGACATTCTCCAAAACCGCGCTGCGCTGCTTGCCGGGAAACATGATTTCGCGGGCTTCTCCGCCAATCGCGGCCATCCGCCCGCCGACACCGTCCGCGAGCTCTCCAAGGTGCGGGCGCGCAAGCGCGGCCCGCTGCTGACGCTGACATTCCAGGGGACGGGTTTTCTATACAAAATGGCGCGTCTCATGACGGGAACGCTGGTTCGCTGCGCCCAGGGCAAGGCCGATCCCGCCTTGGTACTCGAGACGCTGGGCGGGAAAAAAACAAGCTTTGCCGCGCCCGCCGAAGGCCTCTGCCTTACGCGCGTTTTGTATTAGGTATGCACGTTGCCAACTCTTGGTCGCCTTACTAAAGAACTGGAAGCGCCTGGCGCTTTGGCGTTGCCTCCCGCTCCAGGCGGCTGGCACAGCCGCCTCTACAACCAAGAGTGGGCGAAAAAATGCATGACAGGCTAAACGCCGCGGTCTTTGACCGTCACAGCGTATTTTTCGTAGTTGAATGTCACCCCGCCCATGTCGCCGACGTAGCGCAGCACTTCGGTGAACGGGACGTTCTCCAGCTTCAAGGTCACCTTCCGCGATTGAAGGTCATCCGGAGGGATCTGGACGACGAAGTTGACGCGGGTCTTGCCTTCGGTTTGCTTTTCGACGGTCTGTTTCAGGTAAATGAGCGTCGCGCCGAGAGTGGCGTCGCGCAGGTCGATCTTTGGGATGATGACGGCGGCATAGGCGCTCGCGGCGTCCTTTGAAGCGTTCGCCGGTTGCTGGACGGCGATCATTCGCAAATAAGTGGCGGCTGTCTGGTTGGCGGGGTCGATGGCCAGGATCATCTGGAAATCCTCCTTCGCCTTTTTAAGATCGCCGCTGGTGTAGGCGCGCCGGCCTTCGGCGAGCAGCCCGGGGATTTCCTGTCCGAAGGCGATGCTTGCCAGGAACGCGGCGGCCAGAGGGAGAACTTTCATTGGCGCAATTTCATCCCGCGGCGGACCAAACACAAGAAGGGTCATTTGAATTTGCCGCCCGTTCCCGTAGGGTGCCGCCATGGCGAACACCCGCTCCCTGGCGCTTCTTCTGCTGAACGCGGGCGTGCTCGTGTACTTTTTCTGTTTCGCGCCGCTCTTCCATTACGGCACGGAGACGACGTTGCGCTGGGCCTGGAACGCGTGGAGCGACCCGGAACAGGCGCACGGGAAACTCGTGCCGTTCATCGCGCTGTTTCTCGTCTGGCGCGAACGGGAGAAACTTCGCGCCGCGCGCAAGGCGGGCTCGAACAAAGGGCTGATTTTCGTCGCGACGGGCGCGTTGTTCTTTGTCCTGAGCGCGCGCTGCCTGGAGCCGCGCATCGCGCTGGCCGCGCTTCCGTTGCTGATTTACGGCTCGATTCTCTTCCTGTGGGGCAAAGAAACGGCGCGGGTATGCGCGTTCCCGTGCGCGCTGCTGGCGTTCATGCTTCCCTGGGCCGCCGCCGAGCAGGCTACGAATCGGTTGCAGTTCCTCATCACGAACGTGGTCGGGACTCTGTCGAACGGGTGCGGCATCCACACACAGGCGGTTGGGACGACCCTGACCGCCGCGGACGGCAGCTTCCGTCTGGAGATAGCCGACGGGTGCAGCGGCGTGCATTCCCTCACCGCCATAACCCTGCTGACCGCCGTGTTCGTGCACATAACCCAGAACCGGCTTTGGAAAAAAATCGCGATCTTCGCCTCGTCCGCGGTTTTCGCCATCCTTGGAAACGTGGCGCGGATATTTTCGGTCATCCTCGTCGCGAAATTCGCGGGCGAAAAGGCCGCTGCGCATTGGCATGAATATGCCGGGTTTATTTCCTTTCCCATCGCCATGGCGGCGATGGTCGGGTTCAGCAAGCTGCTGAATATCGACTACGGGAAATATCTCGCCGCCCCGGAGGTTTCCTATGACTACTAGGCGGCTGGCCGCGCTCTTTCTGATATTGTGCGCGGGGTTGGGAGCGGTCGGTTTCGTCCCGCGCGTGCAATATTCGCAGCCCGCCGGGATAGAATTGGCGCTGCCCGCCGCGCTCGGCGAATGGCGGGGCAGGAACGCCGCCGTCTCGGACAGCGAGCGGACGGAACTCGGCCCCGAAACGGAATTCGTGCGGAAGCTTTACCGGAACGCGGGCGGCCAGGAGATATTCGTTTCCGTGGTGCTTGCGGGCCGCGACATGAATACGAGCATCCACAGGCCGGAGCGCTGCCTTCCTTCGCAAGGGTGGAAAATAGCCGGCGCCGGGACGCGGCGCGTGCGGCTGGACGGCTCGCGCGCGCTCGCTGTCACGCGATTGCGCAACCTGCGGCCGGCGAAGGACGGCAAAATGTTCTGCTGCCTCGATTATTACTGGTTCGTCGGTTGCAAGGAAACCACCCCGTCCCACACGACGCGGATGTTCATCGACCTGCGCGACCGATTGTTGAAAGGATGCAACCAGCGCTGGGCTTACATCAGCATTCTCGCGGCTGTCCCCGGGGGATTCGACAGCCCGTCGGAAAAGCAGGCCGATGAAATGATGGCCGCTTTCATAAGGCAGCTTCTGCCAAAGGTGCAGAAGCCGGATGTGACCTAGAGCGTGTCATGCACTTTGTCCGCTCTTGGTTGTAGAGGCGGCCGTGCCAGCCGCCTAAAGTCTGAAGCGCCTCCCGCTCCAGGCGGCAACGACCCGGCAAATCGGGTTGGTCTAGTTAAATCCCGCGGATGCGCGCGGCGGCCCAGCGCGAGAGGGCGCTCGCGTTATGGATCATCTCCCTTTCAAAGAACCGGAAGGAGGTGTGCGGCGAGGCGAGGAGGAGCATCACCGTCAGCGCGAGCAGGTTCATCATATAGATAACCACCAGCGAGAAGAAGGTGCCGTGAGTCTTCAGGTCGCTCTGGCCCTTGGGGATCATCCAAAGGGTGAAGCTCATGTGGAACGCCCATGTCGCGCCGATCAGCGCAAAGAGCAGCTCCCGGTAACGGCTCATGTCATAAAAAAGGCCGGCGCCCGCGTACACCAGGATGACGAATATGCTGTAGAGCGGGAAAAAATACGGGGCCAGCGCGACCAAGAAGTTATTCGTATCCGTGATGATGTGGCCCCCGTCGCGGCGCACCTGGAATTTTGAGACTCGCCCGCCCATCGCCCAGACCCAGAGGGCGTGCGTCAGTTCGTGGCCGAAGACGTAGATGAGGAGCGGGCGCGGCAGGCCGAAGAAGGCGATTGTCCATAGCAAAGCGCCGAGCGCGAAGAACCAGAATTGCGGGCTGGCCCAGAAGCCGTAGTGGAGCGTCGCGCGGGAGAAGCAGGTGAAAAACGTCTGCGTCCAGATGATCGCGACCGGCACGAGAAAAACGCCGATGACGGTGTTGACCCACCAGACGGGGATGGTCGCCGCGGGCCGCGCGGCGCGCAATGCGGGGAAATGGGAGCGCGTCTCGGATTTAAGGTTCGTCCGGACTTTGGCGCTTCGTCCCATCGGAGGGCTGTTTTAGGCCCGTCCCATGTAGGCGCCGGTGCGCGTGTCGATCTTGACGATCTCGCCTTCCTTGATGAAGAGGGGCACCTGGACGCTCTTGCCGGTTTCCAAAACGGCGGACTTCTGCACGTTGTTCGCCGAGTCGCCGCGGACGCCTTCCGCGGATTCCACCACCTTCAACTGCACGGAGGAGGGGAGTTCGACCTGCACCGGCTTGCTCTCGATGCTCAAGACTTCCACCGGCAGGTTTTCGGTGAGGTAATCCTTCGCCTCGGCCAGGAGTTCCGGGTTCAGGGTCACGGTCTCGTACGATTCGGGGTCCATGAAGTGGAAGCCCTGCGGATCCTTGTAGCTGAATTCCAGCGTGCGCCGGCTTACGTCGACGACTTCCACCTTTTCCGTGGAGGTGAACCGGACGTCCGCCGATTTGCCCGTGCCGATGTAGCGGATGATCGCCTGGACGAACGCCCGCAGGTTTCCCGGGGTGCGGTGCTGCACTTCGAGCACGATTGCGGGGTTGCCGTTGTAACGGATCGCCATGCCTTTGCGGAGGTCGTTCGCTGCTGCCATAAATATCGGGGTATATCGGGGTCGGAGACGTTTTAGAGAAGTTTGAAGCGCGCCAGGTCCTGCGAATCGACGATGCCCACGGGCATGTTCCGTTCGTTCACCACGACGAGGTCGTCTATCCGGTGGTGTTCTAGCACATGCAGAACCTCCACCGCAAGCTTGTCCGGCGCGATGGTGACCGGGTTTGCGGTCATGAACCCGGCGACCGGTTTTTCCAGCAGCGCGGCGTCCCGCTGGAAGTGGCGGCCAAAGTCGCCGTGCGTGAAGATGCCCGCCATGCCGCCTTCCGGCGTGGTGATGACCGCGCACCCTGCATGGCGGCGGGCCATTTCGTGCAGGACTTCGCGCACCGTCGTCTCCGGCGCCAGCAGCGCCATCCGTTCCGGGCCGCGCATGATGTCGCGCACGCACAAGAGCAACGCACGCCCCAGCCGTCCGCCGGGATGGAACCGGGCGAAGTCCTCTTTTTGGAAGCCGCGCGCCTCCAGCAGCACCATCGCCAGGGCGTCGCCGAGCACGAGCATCGTCGTGCTGCTTGAAGTGGGCGCCAGGTTCAAGGGACACGCTTCCTGGGAGACGCTCACGTCCAGGTGGACGTGGCTGTTCTTCGCCAGCATCGAGTTCGGGTTGCCCGTCATGGAGATGATCCGCACCCCGAGCCGGATGAGCGCGGGCACGATGTTCAGGAGTTCCTCCGTCTCGCCGCTGTAGCTCAACGCGAGAGCAACGTCGCCTTCCGCCACCACGCCCAGGTCGCCGTGCAAGGCGTTGAGGGAATTCAGCACCACCGCGGGCGAGCCGGTGCTGGTGAGGGTGGCGGCGATCTTTTCGCCGATGTGGCCCGACTTGCCTACGCCAACGACGACCACTTTCCCCTTGTTCCGCACCGTGGAGAGGATCGTCTCGACAGCCGCCTGGAAAGAGGCCTGATCCAGCCTTTCACCCAGGCGGCGGACCTCGTCCCGTTCGATCTCGATGACCCTCCTGGCTTTTTCGAGGTAGTCCATCTTTAAGACTTTTCAATAATGGGAAACATAGTTGGCACGGTGGTTGCTAATAATTATCTCAATTATGGAAAATACACTTGAACAAATCCAATTAAACGACGCGGGCCTCGGCCCGTCCCCCAAAATCCTCCTCCTCGAAGACGATGAGAGTTTTCAGGCGATCATCAAGGATTTCCTCGAATCCCACTCCTACGAAGTGGTCGCCGTCCGCAACGGCGTCGAGGGCGTCCGCGAGATCATGGCCAGCGACTTCGAGGTCATCATCTGCGACATGCTCATGCCGAATCTCCCCGGCGACATGTTCTACCTGGCTGTGGAGCGGATGCGCCCGCACTTGTGCGACCGGTTCATCTTCATCACCGGCTTGCGGGACAACCAGAAGGTCAACGCCTTCGTCCAAAAGGTGCACGGCACCATGCTGGCCAAACCCTTCCAGGTCGATGACCTGCTCGAAATGATCGGCTTCGTCCAGATCAAGAGCGCGGTATAACGCATCCCACCCAACCCCAAGACCATGAGAATCCTCATAGCCGATGATGAACAGGACCTGGTGGACGCCCTCGCGGCGTTCGTCAGGGAGCGCGGGCACCAGGTCGTCGCCACGGTGACGACCGGCGGGCTCGATGTCATACACGCCTACGCCCGGTTCCAGCCCGACCTGGTCCTCATGGACATCATGATGCCGAAGTATAACGGGTTGACAGCCTGCCTGGCGCTGCGGAGCACGCACCCGGGCGCGAAGGTGGTCTTCGTTTCTGGCAAGTTTAACGCGGAGCATCCTTTTGTCTCGAATACGGGCGCGGTCGGCTTCCTCGCCAAGCCCTTCGACTTCTCGAAGCTCGACGCCATCCTGGAAAGCCAGGCGGCGCACACCCACACCCACGCAGCCGAGGCCGCATAGGCTCTACTTCCGGCGGACTTTGTCTTTTTTCGCCTCGCCTTCCTCGTTCAGGCGGCGCACCTCGCTCACGAGCTGTCTCTCCAGTTTGGAGACCTCGTCGGGCTGCGCCGCCATGCGCGCCTTCTTTATTTCGCCGGAGAGGAAGAGTTCCTTCTCCGCGATGCGCGCCTTGTAGGTCGACTCGATCTCGGCGATCTCCCGGCGCTGCTCGTCGGTCACTTTCTCGGTGGGCGATTCCTTTTCGAGCCGTTCCATGGCCAGTTCGTAGGCGGATTTCATACCGGACTCTTGACCGTTGCATTTCAACATTCAACTTTTAATCTCGGAAGCATGATCCGCCTTCTCAGCACGGACTTCGACGGCACCCTCGTCAGCCATTTCGACAAGCCGCCCGTCGTTCCCGCGATTTTTGAGATTCTGCGCGAACTGCGGAAGCAGGGCGGCCTTTGGGCGATCAACACGGGGCGCACCCTCTCGCACATCGTGGAAGGGCTGGAGGAATTCGGGTTCCCGATCCAGCCGGACTTCGTCCTCACCACCGAGCGCGAGGTCTTCCGCCGCGACCCCGGCGGCGACGGCTGGGAGGATTTCGGGGATTGGAACCGGCGCTGTTTCGACGCGCACGAGGAACTGTTCGCCATCGCCCGCCCCCTGCTGGCGGAGATCGTCTCTTACGTCGAGGCCGGGACGGAAGCCGAAATCATTTATGAGAAGGAACGGCCCATCGGCCTCGTCGGCACATCGGATGAAGAGATGAACCGGATACTGGCCTTCGTGGACGCCGCGCGCGCACGGCTGCCCGCGTTCGCCTACCAGCAGAACACCGTTTACCTGCGGTTCTGCCATTCGGATTATTCCAAAGGCGCGGCGCTGGGCGAACTTGGCCGGCTGACGAACATCCCGCGGGAGGAAATCTGCGCGATAGGCGACCATTACAACGACATCCCGATGCTCGACGGCCGTTACGCGCGCTGGACGGGTTGCCCGGATAATTCCGCGCAAGCGGTGAAGGAGACCGTGCGCAAATCGGGCGGACACGTGGCGCGGGGCGGTTTCAGCCAGGGGGTCATAGAGGTCATCGAGCGGTTACGTGAATAAGGAACAACGCAGCGCCCACGATGCTTTTGCCGCGCTTCTGAGGAGCACGGCCGAAGCGCGCTTTCTGAAAACTTGTGATCGCGACACAGCGAAGGGGCGGCCGCGCGATCTCGCGCCGGGCTGGGATTTGGCCTGGCGTTACTTATCGTATCGACAATTCCGTCGAGGCTTCCGGGTAGTGAAATAATAGGGACGTTATCTAGCGGCTGCTGACCGGCGCTTCCCGCCAGCCGGCGATATCGAAGAAAACGGGCGTCCAGTCGAGCTTCACGAACGCCAGCCGGGCTGGCGAAGAGACCGGGATGGCGATCTCTATTTTGTCGCTTTGATACCGCACCCAGGCCGTGGATGCGGGCTGCCTGGTCATCGAATCAACGGTCTGGACATTCTGGGAGTTCGGCGGCAAGGGCATCTCCAGGCGGATGGGTTCGCCTTGCGTGGTCTGCATCGCGACGTCGAGGACCGCGCCGTGAAGGCTGTGATTCTTTTGCCGGCAGATCGCGACGCGAAGAATGCCGCGCTCGAGTTTCGCTTCGAAAAGGGGATCGGGGTCGCCGGAAAGGCCCGGAGGCCGGAAGGTCTCGACGTCGGAGGCGAATGCGGTGAAGCGTTTGCGGCCCAGCGTCATCTGGGTTGCGTGCCGGAGGATCGCTTCCAGCTTGGTTTGTTTTTCTTCCGCGGTGAGCGGCAGTTCGATGCCCCCGGGTTTGGGCGCTCCGTTGGTGTGGACGAGGTATTCCAGTTCGTACGGGAGCGGCGTGTTGAGCCGGCGATATTCGAGGCGGGTGACGACGTAAGCGGTGTTGTGGTCGGGGTGAAGGTCGTCCGGGGATGGGAGAACGAGGATTGTCGGCTGCCAGGCGATGATGGAGGAATCGATGGCCGCCTGGAAAGGCTGGTTGCCCGTCATGAGGAGCCGGGTGGTGTCGCTGTCATGGAAATCGAGGAAGACGGCGGATTTCGCGGGGACGCCGAGGCGGCCCAGCGCGTTGAGCGCCTCCTTGTCCCGGCGCGCGCCCCAGCGGGCTTTGTCCGCGGCGCCGATGTAGAAGCGGTGTTCGATGTAACGTTGCGCCCAGACGTTATTGTCGCCGTTTGTCAGGAAGACGACGCGGATGCGGGCGTGCGCCGCGACGGCGCGCTGAAGCAGCCCGCCCGCTCCAAGGGATTCGTCGTCCGGGTGGGGCGCGACGACCAGGACGCGATCCCGGGCGGTGATCGGGCGGAGAGGCGCCGCCGCTGCGGACGCGGCGAGGAGGAGGAATGCGAGTATCTTCATGCCGCGATCGCGTGGCGCTCCTCTATCCGGGCGACGGCCCACGCGGCGTGTTCGGCGATGAGCGGTTCGGGGTCGGCGGCCGCTTTTCGCAGCGCGGGCAGGTCGCGCGGCGCGCCGGTGTTGCCGAGCGCGACGCAGACATTCCGGAGAAAGCCGCGGCGTTTGATGCGTTTGATGGGCGAACGGCGGAAAAGCTGCCGGAACTGGTCGTCGGTGAGCGCGAGGTATTCGGCGAGGCTCATGCCGGCGGTCGCGGGGCGGGCTGAAAACGCCGCTTCCTGGGAAACGCGGGCGAAGCGATTCCACGGACAGGCGGCGAGGCAGTCGTCGCAGCCGTAAATGCGGTCGCCGATGAGCGGGCGGAATTCGAGGGGGATGCTCCCTTTCAATTCGATGGTGAGGTACGAGATGCAGCGGCGTGCGTCCAGGATGTGGGGCGCGAGGATTGCGGCCGTGGGGCACGCGGTCATGCAGCGCGTGCAGCTTCCGCAACGGGCGGGCTGCGGCGCGTCTTCTTCCAGGGCGAGCGTGGTGAGAATCTCGGCGAGGAAGAACCACGCGCCGAGTTCGGGGTGGATGAGCATCGTGCTCTTGCCGTGCCAGCCGGCGCCCGCCCGCGCGGCGAAATCGCGCTCCAGCACGGGGCCGGTATCGACGCAGCACTTTTGCGTGCCGCCGCATTCCTTGAGGAGAGCGTCCAGTTTTGCAAGCCGGGCAGCGATCAGGTCGTGGTAATCGTTCCCCCAGGCGTAGCGCGCTATGCGCGGGCCGGTTGGTTCGCCGCCCTGCCAGTAATTCATGGCGAGGACGATGACGGAGCGCGCGCCGGGCAGGACTTGTCGCGGGTCGACGCGGCGGTCCTTGTTGGCGCCAAGCCAGGCCATCTCGCCGCCGCGTCCGCGGTCGAGCCATTGGAGGAACTCCGCGGCATGGGGCGGCGCCTCGCACTTCGCCACTTTGCAAAGGGCGAAACCGAGCGCCTTCGCTTCAACCGCCAGGGCTTCTTTCGGAGTCATTGGAAATGGAGGCGCGCCGCTTCCGCCACGGCCGCGGCCGCTTCATCATGCGAGCGCAGGGAGGTGTCGATCTTGAAATGGGCGGTTGATTCGTAGATCGGCGCGCGGCGTTTCAGCAGGCGGGCGATGGTTCCTTTCGGGTCGTCGTTTTTCAGCAAGGGGCGCTTGGCAGTCCGCGAGACGCGCTCGAAGATGACTTCCTCGCTCGCGATAAACCATACGACGAAGCCGAGCGCGCGCAACAGGCCGCTATTCGCGGGCCGGTCGATGATTCCCCCCCCCGTGGCGATGACGCACCGGTCGGCTCCTTGCAGGGAGGCGAGCGCGGCGGTTTCCCTATCCCGGAAGAACGGCTCGCCTTTCGTCTCGAAAAGCTCGGCGATGCTCGAGCCGGTTTCTTCGACGACGAGCCGGTCGGTATCCACGAACCGGTACCCGAGCCGCGCGGCGATGCGTCTGCCGACGGAGGATTTCCCCGTGCCCATGAACCCGATGAGCACGATGTTCCCCCGGTCTGGACTCATTCGCGGAATCAGCGCCTAGCGCTTTGTAACCCGCACGACGTTTCTCGCTTTCGCGCCCTTCTCGTCGTGGTAGAGTTCGTATTCCACTTCTTCGCCCTCATCGAGTGTCTTGAAATTGTTTTCTTGGATCACGGAAAAATGCACGAAGATGTCGCCTTTTACCTCGGGATCGAGGATAAAGCCGAATCCTTTTCGCGCATCAAACCATTTTACCCGTCCTCTCGCCATAAATAGACCATTTAGATCAATTGTTTCACTTCGCAGGCGGGAGGGGCGTCTGCTCGGGGCGCAATGTAGCGGGTTCGCACCGTTCCGGTCAAGGGGGCCGCGATGATTTCTCCGCTCGTGGCCGTGGTCATGGGCAGCAAGTCCGATTGGGAGACGATGCGCCACAGCGTCGAGATGCTCGATGAACTTGGCGTGCCGGGCGAATACCACGTCGTCTCCGCGCACAGGACGCCGGAGCGGATGGCCGCTTTCGCGAAGGAGGCGGCGGGGAAGGGGATCAAAGTCATCATCGCGGGCGCGGGCGGCGCGGCGCATTTGCCGGGCATGCTGGCGGCCCACACGTGGCTGCCCGTCCTGGGCGTGCCGGTGGAGAGCAAGGCGCTCAAGGGCCTCGATTCCCTCCTTTCCATAGCCCAGATGCCGGGCGGCATCCCGGTCGGCACGCTGGCGATCGGCCACTCCGGGGCGAAGAACGCCGCGTTGCTCGCGGCGGGCATCCTCGCCTTGAACGACGAACGTATAAGAAAAGCCTTGCTTGCATTCCGGGAACGGCAGACCGCCGAAAGCCTGGAAACCGTTCTTCCATGAAAAAAAGCATTTATCCCCCCGGCAGCACCGTCGGCGTCATGGGCGGCGGCCAGTTGGGACGCATGTTCACCCTCGTAGCGCGGCGGATGGGGTATCGCATCCATTCCTTCAGCCCGGACGCCGACAGCCCCGCCGGACAAGTGGCCGACGTGGAGATCGCCGCTCCTTACGAGGACGAAGCCGCCGTCTCGGCGTTTGCAAAGGGCGTGGATGTGCTCACCTTCGAGTTCGAGAACATCCCCGCGCGAACCATCGAGTGGTGCGCCGCCATCTGCGAAACCCGGCCGTCGGGAAGCGTCCTGCACATTACGCAGAACCGGTTGCGGGAGAAGGAATTCCTCGCCGGTGCGGGGCTGCCGATAGCTCCGTTCAAGGCCGTCGGCACCGCGGAAGACCTTGCCGAGGCCATCCGCAAGATCGGCGCGCCCGCCGTGCTCAAGTCCACCGCCTTCGGTTATGACGGAAAGGGGCAGCACGCCCTTTTCCACGGCGATGATCCCACGCGGGTCTGGGGGGCCACGCTTGGCAGCCAGGCGGTTCTGGAGAAATTCGTCCCGTTCGTCAAGGAGCTGTCGGTCATCGTCGCGCGCGGGGCGGATGGCTCGGTGGCGGCCTATCCCGTCTGCCAGAATATCCATCGCAACCACATCCTGGATGTGACCATCGTTCCCGCAGGTATTGATGAGTCCGTGCGGCGGACGGCTCGGGAGATCGCCCTGACCGTCGCTGAAAAACTCGAACTCGTCGGCCTGATGGCGGTCGAAATGTTCCTGCTCGAAAAAGGGGATATCCTCATCAACGAACTCGCGCCGCGCCCGCATAACTCCGGGCACTTCAGCTTTGACGCGTGCATCACGAGCCAGTTTGAACAACAGCTTCGCGCCGTATGCGGCCTCACGCTGGGATCGACCGACCTCCTGCGCCCCGCCGCGATGGCCAATCTGCTGGGCGACCTCTGGGAAGGGCGCGAACCGAACTGGACCGCCGCCCTCGAATCCCCCATGGTGAAGCTGCATCTCTACGGCAAGACCGCGCCGCGCAAAGGCCGGAAGATGGGCCACCTCCTCGCGTTCGGCGACACCGCCGCGGAGGCGGAGGAAACCGTCCGGCGCGCGCGCGGAAGGCTTTCGCCGGCGGGGACTGCTTCGCGAAGCTCCCTCTTCAGTCCGCGTTAAAGGCCGGCGCCCTCGTTATTTCCGAAGGCTCTTGTTAGGAAGCGGTGAAAACACGGGCTTCCGGACGGGTTCCAGGAGGGACGACACATCCCGGAGGGTTTCGAGCAGCGCTTCCGGAACGTCGAGGAAAAGGACGGTAACCCGGTAGGAGCGGTGCTCCGCGGGCTGGCAATCGACGACTATCCCGCTCAGCCGTGCGCACCGCGGTTCGCCGTTGTGGTAGCGAAAGCTGACGCCCATTTCCGTGCCGGAGGAAAATTGCCAGTGCGATTGGAAACACATCCCGCGCTCGCAGATTTCCAATTCCTGCTCGCAACATCCTTCGTCCGCTCCGTACTCCAGGTAAAGCGAAGGCATCCGAGCGTCCGAATCCGATGTCCTGTCCAGCATATCGATCCGGTCCCGAACTTAACACGGAACGAAGCCGTGTCAAAAAACCGAGCGTTCCAATTCTCTGGCCTTGGGAGCGGGCGCGGGCCGGGCCTCCTCGGCGGCCACCTGGGCCATCAGCTTCAAGGCGAGCCGGCCCAGCGCCGTGGTGACGAAGAGCGTGACAAGCAATCCGCCGATCCAGATGACATATTCGATCCCGTGCGGATGATTCTGGCCGCGGACGATCTTGATGCCGAGTTGGGCCAGCGTGCCGAGGTACGCATAAAGGAAGACGCCCGGCGCCTGCCCCAGGGCGATCCAGAGCATGCAAGGCCAGAAGCGGATGCTGGTGATGCCGTAGAGGTAGTTGAGGAAACTGGTCGGGAAGAGCGGATGCACCTGGCTCAGGAAGATGATCTTCCACCCCTCCTTCGCGATGGCTTTGTCCAAGGCCACCCATTTCCGGTGGCGCAAGGCTTTCTTTTCGACCCACTGGCGGCCCAGCTTGCGGCTTATCATGAATGCTGCGGCGGCTCCGCCCACGTTGCCCGCCAGCACGAGGAACGACCCCCACCAAAGGCCGAAGAAAAGCCCGCTTCCCATCGCGAGGACGCCCGCCGGGAGCAGGAGCAGATTGCAAAAGGCGTAGAGAAGCGGGTAGAGCGCAGCGCCCCACCACTCCATCTGGCCGATCTTGCGTTGCGCGCGGACGATCATGTCCACTATGGGGAAATGGCGGATGAGGAACACCGCCACGAGACCGGCCAATGCCAGCCCGGCAAGCTGGATGAAGAGTGCGCGCGAAACCTTGTACATCTGATTATTAATTCGATCCCGCGAGGACGCCGAGTGCATCGACCATCGCCGCGATGTGCCGGGGGCCGATGCCGCAGCAGCCGCCAACCAGCCGCGCGCCGTGTGAGACCAGTTCACGGGCGCCCCGTGCGAATTCCTCCGGCGTCGTTGTGGCGGGGTATCCCGCATTCGGGAACGCCGAGACAAAGCCGGCGTTTTTTTCAAAGAGTTGCAGCATGGCGTCCACTCCGACGCAGTTGAAACCCAAAATGTCCGCGCCGGGAAGCCGCGCTTTGTCCGCGGCGCCGCCGGCCAGCGAGCACACCACGGGGCAATGATGCAGCGATTGCTTCACGTAGAGGGCGAGCGCCAGTTCGTCGATATCGGTGAACGTTTCGAGAAAGATGAGATCGACCCCGCCGTCGAGCAACGCGCCGATCTGCTCCTTGAAAAGACTTCCGGAAGGCGGGACGCCGAGCGGGCCGACGCTCCCGGCCACGTATACCGGCTTGCCACGCGCGCAATCTTTGGCGAGTTGCGCCGCCGACCAGTTGATCTCATTCACCCGGTTCTCGCATCCGAACCGCGCCAGACGCGCCGCGTTCGCGCCAAAGGTGTTCGTGCGGATGAGACGCGCCCCGGCTTCGATATATTGCCCGTGGATCGCCCGGACGATCTCCGGACGGCTCACGCAGGCTTCCTCCAGGCATTGGGAGACGCCGGCTTCCAGGAGAGCCGTGCCCATGGCCCCGTCGCCGGGCACGACGCCGGTTTCCAATTCCTCGAGCAAGTCTCTCATAATGGCAGACGGGAAATATCGTCACCGCCGTTCCCGCGGGTCAAGCGCATCCCGCAGACCGTCTCCGAGGAAGTTGAAGGCCAGGAGGGTCGCCGACATCGCGATTGCAGGGAAGACCAGGAGCCACCAGTAGCTGCGCACGGGGTTGACGACTTGCGCGCCGTCGCTGAGCAGGACGCCCCAACTCGCTTGCGGCGGCTGGATTCCGAGGCCAAGGAAGCTGAGAAAGGATTCATCGAGGATGACGGCGGGGATGGTCAACGTGAGATAGACCACGATGATGCCCGCCATGTTCGGTAAAATATGGCGCAGGATGATCCGCGCATGGGTCTGGCCGAGGCTGCGCGCCGCATCGACGAACTGGAGGGACTTGAGCGCCAGCACCTGCCCGCGGACGATCCGGGCCATCGTCAGCCACTCGATCAAACCCAGCGACAGGACGAGGATGACGATGCGCGAGTAACCGACCATGGCGGTAAGCCCCGCCTGCTGGAACCAGCGCGCGACGGTGGCGTCGAATGCGTTGATGAAGATGAGGATGATAATGAGCCGGGGGATGGAATAGAGAACCTCGACCCCGCGCATCATGAGCGCGTCGCGCCTGCCGCCCGAATAGCCCGCCGCCAGGCCGTAAGCCACCCCGATGAACAGGCTGATGCATGCCCCCGAAAACCCGACAAGCAGGGAGATGCGCGCCCCTTCCAATACGCGATAAAGCACGTCCCGCCCGAAAAGGTCCGTGCCGAACGGGTGCCCGCCGGAAGGCCCGGCGAACTGGTTCGCGGTGAGGTCCGCCGAATGGGCGGGCAAGAGCGGCGGACCGGCCGCCGCCGCAAGGATGACAAACGAAAGAACCGCCAGCCCGACCACGGCGGCCTTGTCCCGGCGAAGGCGCTTCCACCATGTCTCAGGCATCGAGCTTTATCCTCCGGTCGAGGAATCCGTATGCCAGGTCGGCGGCCAGGTTCATCAGCACCAGCAAGGTGCAATAGACGATCACGACGCCCCCGAGGAGAAAGCCGTCCCGGTTCTGGATCGAGTTGACGAAGAACGGCCCCGCCCCCGGTATATTAAATATGGTCTCGACGACGATGGAGCCGGTGAGGAGGTTCGCCGCGAGCGGGCCGAGGTAGGATACCACGGGAAGGATGGCCGCCTTCAACGCGTGCTTATAGATGACGACCCGCTCCGGGAGGCCCTTGGCGCGCGCCGTGCGGATGTAATCCTGCCCCAGCACCTCCAGCATGCTCGTGCGCATGAGCCGCGCGACATACGCCACGTACGGCCCCGCCAGCGTGATCGCGGGCAGGATGACGCACGACCAGCTTCCCCAGCCGCCAACCGGCAGCCACCCGAGCTTCAGCCCGAAATAATAGACCAGCAACGGGCCGCTGATGAACGCCGGCGCCGAGATGGCAAAGAGCGCCGCCAGCATCGATGCGGCATCCACGGCGGTATGATGCCGCGCCGCGGCCAGCGACCCGAGCCAGACGCCCGCGAACGCCGCGATAAAGAACGCCGCGCCGCCCAGCAGCGCCGAGACGGGCAGGGTCTGCGCCAGAAGCTCGTTCACCGTGCGATTCTTGTATTTCGTGGAGAGCCGTAAATCGCCGTGAAGCAGGTCCCACAAGTACAGGAAATACTGTTCACCCACGGAAAAGACCGCCCCGGTCGTTTCCACCGCGCCCGCTCCCATGCCGAGCTTGCGGGCGAGCCGCTCGCCCATCGCGCGGCCTTCCGGGCCGTCCAGCTTGTATTTCAGCAGGAGCTGCTTTTCGATCGACGCCGGGATTTTGCGTTCCGAGGAAAACGGCCCGCCCGGGGCCAGCCGGATCAGGAAAAAGGTGATGGAAACCACGCAGAACAGCACGGCCAGCAGGGAAAGGAACCGGCGAAAAATGTATGCTGCCATGCGGGAGGCATCTTATATTCCCCCGCTTAATGGATAGCAATATCGTCCTCGGCACCTTCCGGAACGGCGGCCCCGTCATGTGGCCGCTGCTGCTTACCGCGGTCATCGCGGTCGCGGTCGTGCTGGAAAGGGTGTTCTGGTGGCTGCGCGAACGGGGACGGTGCGATTTTCGGAAACGGGACGCTTTTCTCGAGCACGTCGAGAAGGGGGAGACCGACGCCGCCTCGGCCCTGGCGCGCGAATCCCGCGACCCCGTCCTGCGCGTGCTCTGGCACGGGCTGAACCACCGGCATTCCTCGCTGCAAGGGGCGCTTCAGGTCGCGGCCGGCATCGAGCTCGAGCGCGCGGGCCGCTTCCTCGCGGTGCTCGACACCATCGTCACGCTCGCGCCGCTGCTCGGGCTGCTCGGCACGGTCACGGGCATCATGCATTCCTTCCATTTCGTCGGGAATGACGATCTCTCCGCCAGCAAGGTCAGCGGCGGCATCGCGGAAGCGCTCATCGCCACCGCCTGCGGGTTGAGCATCGCCATCTTCAGCCTCATCCCCTTCAACTACTTCGGCAGGCTCGTGGAACGGATGCGCTTCGAACTGGAAACGGGGGCCACGAACCTCGAAGTCCTTCTCGGCAAATCGTGAGGATCAACTCCCCCATCCCGAAGCGGCGCGCGCGGCTGGAGATCATCCCGCTCATCGACATCATGTTCTTCCTGCTCGCCTGCTTCATGCTCGTGAGCCTCAGCATGATCCACATGCACGGCGTCAAGATCAACCTGCCCGCCGCCGTCTCCGGCGCGCCGGAGCACAGGACGGATTTCGTCACCGTCTCCATCGACGCCCTGGGCGGCATCCATGTTGAAAAAGAGAGGGTCGATCCCGGCCAGCTTTACGCCAGGGTAAAGAGTCTTCATGACGCGAACAAGGACGTGCGCATCTACATCCGCGGCGACAAGGACGCCCTGCACGGCGAAGTCGTCGCCGTCCTCGACAAGATACGCGCCGCCGGGGTTGAGAAAGTCGGCATCGTGATCAGGCAGGAGACCGTGCCGTGAACAGGGACGCTCCCTTGTGGCCGTTCGTTCTTGCATCGCTGGGGCTGTTCGCCGCGACGGGCCTTGTGCTGGCGGCGCTCATCCACCCGGAACCCGCGCCAAAGATCGTCGACGTCGACCTCTCCGATATCCAGGGCGTCAAGGATGAACCGCCTCCTCCTGGGGAACCGGATGCCGCTCCCGTCTCCACGTCCGCGCCCACGCCCGAGCCCACGCCTGAGCCAACTCCCGAACCGGAGATGACTCCGCAACCGGAAGCCGGCCCCGAATTTGTGCAGCCCGCCCCGAAGCCAAAAGCGCCCGCCAGGGCAAGGCGCATCGCCCTTTCAAACACGGCGTCCAAACCCGCGCGCGGCAGCATCCTCGGCAAGCCGGGCGCCCGGGGCGGCGGCAAGGGCGACTTCCTCTCCACGCCTCACCCTGAATACGATTCCACTTCCATCGAACGCCGGTACCAAGGCTCCGGCCTCGTCCTTATCGCTTACTCCTCGGGGAACATCGTTTCCGTCGCCATGAGCAAGAGCACCGGCGTCTCGTATCTCGACAGCCGCACCGTCGCCTGGGTGAAGAACTACTGGAAGGTCAGGCCCGGCGTTTCCGGCACGGCGCTGCTTCCCATCACCTGGCGCATCCAGTAGTCTTAAAAAAAATTGCCTGTCTCCCCGCCCGGCGCCACAATTCCTTCATGACCCTGGATCTCGAACTCTTTCGCAATACCCCCCTTCAGCGTGATCCCTTCGACTATCTCGTCGTGCCGGGCTTCGTCCCGCCCGCGGCGTGCGAAGCCATCAACGCCGACTACCCGGACATCTCGAAACCCGGGAGCTTCCCCGTTGACGAAGTGAAATTCGGCCCGCATTTCCAGGAACTGCTCGACGACCTCAACGGCGAGCCGATGCGCAAGGCCTTCGAGGAAAAGTTCAGCCTCGACCTCACCGGCAAGCCGACCATGACCACCGTCCGGGGCCGTTGCAGCGAGCGCGACGGGCGCATCCACACCGATTCGGATACGAAGATCATCACCGTCCTCATTTATATGAACTCGAAGTGGGAACAGCCCGGCGGCCAGCTTCGGCTGCTCCGTTCGGGAACCGACCTCGAGGCCGTCATCATGGAAGTGCCGCCCGTCGAGGGGACGCTGCTCGCCTTCCGCCGCAGCAACAACTCCTTCCACGGCCACAAGCAATTCGTCGGGCCGCGCCGGGTGGTGCAGTTCAACTGGGTCACCAGCCAGAGCGTGGTGGATCGCGCGATGGCCCGCCACCGGTTCGCGATCTGGACGAAGAAGCTCCGGTCGATGTTCTCCACCGCCAAATAGGCAAGCCGAATCGACTCCCCCTCTCTCCGCGCGGAGAATTTCTCCCGCATCCTTCTCATAAAGCCGTCGGCGCTGGGCGACGTCATCCACACGATCCCGGTGCTGGTGAAGCTCCGCGCGCGTTACCCGGAAGCGCGCATCGACTGGTTCATCACCCCCGAGAACGCCGAGATCGTCCGCTGCCACCCCGCGCTCTCGAACACCGTCCTCTTCGCGCGGAGGGAATACGCGCGCTTTGGCCGCAGCCCGCGCGCCACGGCGGGCTTCTTCCGGCTGCTCTCCCGCATCCGCCACGCGCGGTATGACCTCGTCATCGACCTGCACGGCCAGCTTCGCTCCGTCTTTTTCGCCATGGTCTCCGGCGCGCCGGTGCGGATCGGCTTCGACCGGCCCGTGCGGATGGAGCGCACCGTCTCCCGGGAACACAACATAACGAACATCCCGCGCCGGGGCTGGAAAGGAGCGCGCGAAGGCTCCTGGCTGGCATACACCCACCGCATCCCCATCCCGACCCTGGACGTCCACGCCATCGACCGCTACCTCTGGCTGGGCGATCTCCTCGGCTTCGACGACTCCCCCGCCGGCTGCACCGTTTATCTCCCCCCGGAAACCGCCTCCCGCGTCGGCGCCCTCTTCGCCCGGCGCGGCATCCCGGACAAGCCGCTCGCCGCCATCGTCCCCGGCACCATCTGGGAGACGAAACACTGGCTCCCGGAACGCTTCGCCGAAGTCGGGCGACATCTTCTCGAAACGGGTCACGCCGTCGTCCTGCTCGGCACTCCGCGCGACCGCGAGCGCTGCCAGTTTATCGCCGCCTCCGCGCCCGGCGCGTTCGACCTCTCCGGCGAGACCACCCCCGCCGACCTCGGCGGCATCCTCGAGCGCGCCGCCGTTTGCATAACGAATGACTCCGGCTCGATGCACCTCGCCACCGCGTTGAACCGGCCCGTCGTCAGCATCTTCGGCCCCACGAACCCGGTTCACATCGGCCCGTACGGACACCCGGAATCCGTCGTCCGCGTCGATCTTCCCTGTTCGCCGTGCAATTTCCGCCGGCTCTCGCAGTGCCCTTACGGCCACGCCTGCATGCACGGCGTCACCGCGGAAATGGTCGTCGAAAAACTTCCCGGTTGACACCTGGCGGCGGCGGGGCTATCGACAAACCCTCCTATGGCGAACTCCGAAGTCATCCTCATCGAAAACATCCCCGGTCTCGGCGCCGAAGCCGACGTCGTCAAAGTGAAGAATGGCTACGCGCGCAACTACCTCATCCCGCAGCGCAAGGCGATGGAGAAGACCCCCGCCGCCCTTCGGAACCTGAATCACCTGAAGGCAAAACGCGCCGAGCGCGAAGCCGCCGAGTTGAACAAGGCCGAGGAACTCGCGCGCAAGATCAACAAGCTCAAGCTGACGATGATCCTGGAAACCGGCGAGACGGGCAAGGCGTTCGGCTCGATCACGGCCAAGGACATCGCGGAGCGCGTCCAGGCTGAACTGGGCGGCATCGCTTTCGAGCGCACCCAGATCGTGCTGGAGCGTCCGATCAAGGAAACCGGCTCGCAGGAGATCCCCATCAAACTGCACGCGGACGTGACGGCGAAACTGACTCTCCAGGTAAAATCCAAGGCCGAGGAGGAAGCGCAGGCGGCCCCGGCCGCGGCGGCCGCCGAACCCGGCGCCTTCAAGTCCAAGCCGAAAGCGCGGCACGCGAAATGACGGGCCCCTGAAATGCCGGAGGGTTTCACCAGAAGCGAAGAGAAACCCGCCAAAAAAAACGGCGACAAGCCAGCGACAAACCTCCGGGGCGGCGTCACTTATTTACCCGAGGTCCACAGGTTACTCCCACAGAGTCCGGACGCCGAACAGGGCGTCCTCGGTTCCATCCTTCTCTCGCCCAAGGAAATCATGGGCGAATGCGTCGAGAAGAACGTCGATCCCGCGCATTTCCACATCCCCGCGCACGCGACCATCTTCGCCTTGCTGCGCGAGCTTTGGGACGCGCAGAAGCCGGTTGACTTCGTCGTTCTCACCCAGGTTCTCAAGGACCGCAATCTCCTCGATCAGGTGGGCGGCGCGGCGTTTGTCACCGGCTTATTCACATTCGTCCCCACCGCGGCAAACGCGGCGTATTACATCGACATCGTCCAGGAGAAATACACCCTGCGGCGCATCATCACCACCTGCACAGAATACGCCGCCCGCTCCTACGACGAACAGGAGGACGTGCCCTGTCTCCTCGACGAGGTCGAACAGCACATCTTCGAGATCGCCAAGGACCGTTACCGCGCCGGCGTGCCGGAGATGAAAGAGCAGGTGATGGACGCGCTCGAGTCCATCGAAAAACTGTATGAGCGGCGCGGGGGCATCACCGGGTTGCCCACCGGTTTTTCCAAGCTCGACCAGATGACCGACGGACTTCACGAGTCCGAGATGATCGTCATCGCCGCGCGGCCCAGCATGGGCAAGACCGCGCTCGCGCTCAACATCGTCGAGCACGTGGCGCTCGCCGCGCGGGAGCCGGTCGCCGTCTTCAGCCTCGAGATGAGCACCCAGCAACTCGTGCAGCGCCTCCTCTGTTCGCGGGCGAAGGTGAATCTCCAGCGCGTCCGCGACGGCTTCCTGGCCGAACGCGATTTCCCGAACCTGACGAACGCCGCGTCCAAGCTGGCCGAGAGCCGCATCTTCATCGACGACACGGCGGGCTTGAGCATCCTGGAATTGCGAGCCAAGGCCCGCCGTTTCAAGGCCCAGCACGACATCAAGCTGATCGTCATCGACTACATCCAGCTCCTCCGCTCGACCTCCCGCCGCGCGCAGGATAACCGGCAGTTGGAAATAGCGGAAATCTCCGCCGGCATCAAAGGCCTGGCAAAGGAACTCCGCATCCCCATCCTCGCGCTCGCCCAGTTGAACCGCCAGCCCGAAGCGCGCGCGGGCGGCAAACCGCGCTTGAGCGATTTGCGCGAGTCCGGTTCCATCGAGCAGGACGCCGACCTCGTCGCCCTGCTCGTCCGGCCCGAGGTTTACGAGGAGGATGAGGAAGCCAAACAGGAAAAAGCGGGCGAGGCGGAACTCATCATCGCCAAGCAGCGCAACGGCCCCATCGGCGAAGTGCCGCTCACCTTCCTGAAAGAATTCACCCGGTTTGAAGATCGCGCCCGTGAAGCACCCGAGAAACGGGCGTAGGCTCGCCGTCTGCCTGCTGGCATTCCTCGTGACCACCTGCCAATCCGAAAGCTCCACGGTCATCCTCGTGCACGGCTTCCTGGACACGTCCAGGAAAATGCAGAGCATGGCCGCCTATCTCAGGACGCAAGGCTGGACGGCATACACCCCGGCGTTGACGCCCAGCAACGGTTCGGAAGGCCTCGAACGCATGGCGGGCAAACTCGAAGCGTATATCAACGAGAAATGCGGGCCGGACCGGCGGATCGACCTGGTCGGCTTCAGCATGGGCGGCATCGTCTCGCGTTACTACGTCCAGCGGCTGGGCGGGAACAGGCGTGTCGCGCACCTCGTCACCATCGCCTCGCCGAACCACGGAACCTTGATGGGCTACTTCAGCGGAAGCAAAGCCGCGCGCGAAATGCGCCCCGGCAGCCCGTTTTTAAAAGCGCTCAACGCCGACTTGCACACCCTCGACCGGCTCAAGTTCACCTCCCTCTGGACGCCGCTCGACCTCATGATCATCCCCGCAAGCAGTTCCCGCATGCCCGTCGGCAAAGAAGTCCGCATCTGGATGCCCGCGCACCCGCTCATGGTCTGGAACTCCGGCTGCCACCGGGCCGTGGCCGCCGCCCTGCGCGAGTAGGGTCGCGCTTTCAGTCTGGCGCGATGGGCTTGACTCTCCGAAGCCGATGACCTACGCACGATGCCGTGCCTGGCCGCATCCTCGATTGCCCGCAGTGCGGGGCTCCGGTTCCTTTTCAATCCTCCGTATCCGTCTTCGCCGTATGCGAACATTGCCGCGCGATGGTCGTGGCGCGCGACGCGAAGGCGGAGACGATGGGAACGATGGCGGAGCTGCCTCCCGACCTGAGCCCGTTCCAGATCGGAACCAAGGGGGAATGGGAAGGCAAAGGATTCGAGATCGTGGGCCGCGTCCGGGTCGAATGGCAGGAAGGGAGCTGGAATGAATGGTGCATCCTCTACGATGCGGCAACCACCGGCTGGCTGGCGGAAGCCCAGGGCCTGCTCATGGTCAGTTTTGAAACGGAGCCGGATGTTCCCCTTTCCGCCCACGAGTCGGAATACCAGGCGGGCGCCGACCTGAAACTGCTCGGCAAACGCTGGACGGTGAGCGATTCCAAGATGACGACCTGTCGCGCGGGCGAAGGCGAACTTCCGTTCGTCGCGCCTCCCAACAGCATGCGGGCGAGCGTCGATCTCCTGAACAACCACGGCGGTTTCGCGAATATAGAGTTCGCCGAGCAAGGGCCGGTTCTCTATGTGGGCAAATATGGCCGGTTTGAGGATTTCCATTTCCAGAATCTGCGTCCGGTTCGCGGCTGGAGCGCCGAGACGCCGGAGGAAAAGAACGCCGCCACCGCTCTCTCGTGCCCCAACTGCGGGGCGCCGGTAAGCCTGCGGGCCGCCGGCCAGACGATGGCCGCCGTCTGCCCCTCCTGCGGCTCCGTCATCGACACCGCGACGCCGGAACTGTCGATCATCGAAAAAGCGGAAGCGGCCCGGCGCGAGATTCCAACCCTTATACCGATAGGCAGCCGCGGAAAGCTGTTCGGCATGGAATTGGAGATGATCGGCGTGATGACGCGGCGCGACGAAGGCGCAAGCTGGATGGAATACCTCCTTTTCAATCCCTGGACGGGCTTTCGCTGGCTCGTATTTTATGCCGGGCACTGGACCTTCGTGGAGCAGATGCCCGCGCTCCCGGACGCCGCGGGCGACACCGTGTCGGCGCAAGGACGCACATACCGGCTCTACGCAAAGGAAACCGCCAGGGTCACGGGCGTGCTCGGCGAATTTTACTGGAAAGTGCGGCGCGGCGAAGAGACGGCTTGCGCTGATTACATCGCCCCGCCGTTCATCCTCTCGAAGGAGAGCTACCCCGAACTGCACGAGTTTACCTGGTCGACGGGCGAATATGTGGAGCCGGCGGTGATAGCGGAGGCCTTCGCCCTCAAAGACCTGCCCAAGCCGGACGGCATCTACCTGAACCAGCCAAATAAATTCAAACAGCGATGGAAAGGGGTGCGCGGAATATCCCTCGCCGCTTTCGGCCTTCTCGTTCTCCTGGAGATAATCTTCACGCTTTCGCAAAAAACTTCGGCGGTCTGGTCCGGCAGTTTCACATTCGACAGAAAGACGCCTGTCGCCCCGATCGTCACGCCGCCTTTCGACATCGACCGCGCGGGAGCCGTCACCGTGGATGCCAGCGGAGCTGTCGACAATAGCTGGCTCGATCTCGATCTCGAACTGGTCGATGCCGCCACGAACCAATCAACCCCCGAGACCCTGGAACTCAGCTACTACTACGGATACGACGACGGCAGTTGGCACGAGGGCGGCCATTCGGGAAGCGTGGGCTTCCCCAACGTCGCGCCGGGCCAGTATCGCCTGACCATCGAGCCGAGCGCCGCGCCGGAGGTGACGTCCGTGCCTTATACGATCCGCATAAGCCGGGGCGGAGTCTATCAGTCCAACTTTATTTTATGCCTGGTTTTGATTCTCCTGTACCCGCTTTATCTAGGGCTGCGAAGCTCCCGCTTCGAACAAACGCGCTGGGCCGACAGCGATCTGTCAGATGCGTAGAGCGTGTTTGCCTGCTCTCGGTTGTAGAGGCGGCTGTGCCAGCCGCCTGGAGCGCCAGGCGGTTCCAGGTCTTCAGGCGGCTGGCACAGCCGCCTCTACAACGACAACGACAACGACGCCGCTCAGGGCGAAAAATGCATGACATGCTTTAGACATCCCCTCTATCTTTCACTCTGCACCCTCACGGTGTTTTACTTCGGTTTTGCAGACGCCAGGGGCTACAGCCTCTGGCGGCCCATCGCCATGCGAATGCCGGCCGCCTGGGGCGGCAGGTCCTCGGGCGGCGTCTATCACAAGTAAAATCCCATGAGCAACCGCGGAGTCCGCCTGCTTCTGCTCGCATCGGTGTTCACCATCGCGACGTGCGGCCTCATCTACGAACTGCTCGCGGGAACCATCGCAAGCTATCTGCTCGGCGATTCCGTCACCCAATTCTCCACCGTCATCGGCGTTTATCTTTTCGCGATGGGCGTCGGTTCCTGGCTCTCGCGCTATGTGGAGCGGAACTTGGCGGGCGTTTTCATCCAGGTCGAGTTCCTCATCGCGCTCTTTGGCGGCTCGGCGGCGGCCTGCCTGTTCGCGGTCTTCCCGCACGTCAATTCCTTCCGCGTCCCTCTCTACGCCATCGTCTTCGTCGTCGGCTCGCTCGTCGGTTTGGAAGTGCCGCTCCTCCTCCGACTGCTGAGCGCGCAGTTGCATCTCAAGGACCTCATCTCGAAAGTCTTCACCTTCGACTACATCGGCGCGCTCCTCGCCTCGCTGCTATTCCCCTTGTTTCTCGTGCCGTACTGCGGCGTCGCGCAGACCGGCTTCCTCTTCGGAATCCTAAACGCCGTTGTCGGGCTCATCGCGCTTTGGGCGCTCGAAATTCCCAATGCCCGCGCGCTGCGCATTTACGGCATTGGCGTGCTCGCCTTTCTCGTCGCGGGCCTTTTCTTTTCGGAGCGCATCGTCGCCTGGTCCGAAGCCGCGGCTTATGGCGAGGACATCATCTATACGCGCTCCACCCCGTACCAGCGGATAACCCTCACACGCCACAGCGACGACATCCGGCTCTATCTCAACGGCAACCTGCAATTCAGTTCCCGCGACGAATATCGCTACCACGAAGCGCTCATCCACCCCGGCCTCGCCCGCTTGCGGAACGCCCGCCATGTCCTGGTGCTGGGCGGCGGCGACGGCCTTGCGGTGCGCGAGATTCTCCGTTACCCGCAAATCGAGAGCGTGACGCTCGTCGACCTCGACCCCGCGATGCCCCGCCTTTTCTCAACCCAGGAAATCCTGACCCGGCTCAACGCGGGCGCCTTCTCCTCGCCCAAGGTGCGCGTGGTCAATTCGGACGCGTTTGCGTGGCTGAAACAAAACCGGCGAGTCTTCGACTTCATCGTCGCCGACTTTCCCGATCCGTCCAATTTTTCCGTGGGCAAGCTCTACACCACCGCTTTTTATGCGCGCGCCCAGGCCGCCCTGGCCCCGGATGGCGCCATGGTCATCCAGTGCACATCCCCCTTCATCGCGAGGAAATCCTTCTGGTGCGTCGACGAGACCCTGCACGCGTCCGGCTTCGTCACGGAGCCGTACCACGTTTACGTCCCTTCCTTCGGCGAGTGGGGCTTCATCCTCGCTTCGCACCGCGCGCTAGCGGGCGAGCCGGAATTTCCCGCCGGCCTGCGCTATCTCGACGCCTCCAGCTTCGCGGAACTCTTCATCTTCCCGCCCGATATGGTCAAAGTCCCCGCGGACGCGAACCGCTTGAACAACCAGGCGCTCGTCCGTTACTTCGAAACCGAATGGGGCCGCTATCTCCGCCAATGAAAACGACCCGCCGCCAGTTCCTCGCGACCGCCGGCGGCGGAGCCATGGCGCTCCTGGCAGGCTGCGGAAACTCGCCGCGCGTTTTCCCGGGGCGAATCGTCGGAGCTTCCGCCGCGGCGGGGCATCGCCTGCGGGATGGCGCCTTCCCCGCGCCGGATGAAACGCTGGATGCGGAAGTCGTCGTCATCGGCGGCGGCATTGCCGGCCTTGCGGCCGCCCGCCGCCTCGATGGCCGCCGCGACCTGCTCCTTGTCGAACTGGAACAGGAAACCGGCGGAAACGCCGCCTGCGGGCGCAACGCGGTCTCCGCGTACCCGTGGGGCGCGCACTACGTCCCCCTGCCGAACGAGGAATCGACGGAAGTGATCGCGCTGTTCGAGGAACTCGGGATCATCCGCGGAAAAGACCCGCGCGGGCTTCCAATTTACGACGAGGAAGCGCTTTGCTCCGACCCGATGGAGCGTCTGCTGGATTGCGGCCGCTGGCAGGAAGGTTTTCTGCCCCAGCTTGGCGTGACCCCCGGGGAACGCCGCCAATACGACGCGTTCTTCGCGCGCATGGAGGCTTTCCGGCGGACGCCCGGCGCCTTCGCCATCCCGCTGGACCTCGGTTCTCCCTACCCGGAACTGGACCGCATAACGATGGCCGCGTGGATGAACGCCAACGGCTGGGACGCCGCCCCCTTGCGCTGGTATGTCGACTACTGTTGCCGCGACGACTACGGCGCCGGCATCGAGCATGTTTCCGCGTGGGCGGGCGTGCACTACTTCGCCTCGCGCCGGGGCCGCGCCGCCAACGCCGAGCGCGATTCCGTCGTCACCTGGCCCGAAGGGAACGGCTGGCTCGCGCAAAAGCTCTCCGCCCCGCTGGCGGCTCGCATCCGCCGCGGCTGCATCGTCTGGAACATCGAAGCGGCGGGAAAATACACGTTTGTCGATTGCTTCGACCTCGCCCGCGAGCGGAGCGTCCGCCTCCGCGCGCGCGGCGCCGTCTGCGCGGCGCCGCGTTTCATCGCGCAACGCATCGTCCGCGGCCTCGCTCCGGCACAAGGTTTGGAGTATTCCCCGTGGATGGTCGCGAACGTCACCCTCGATTCCCCGCCCGTCGGACCCGGCGCGCCGCTCGCGTGGGACAACGTCTCGCGCCGGAGCCGCTCCCTCGGTTACGTGGTCGCCACGCACCAGAACCTAAACCCGGTCCAGCGCGAAACCGTCCTGACCCACTACTGGCCGCTCGACGCGCAATCCCCGGCGGACGAACGCCGTCGCGCCGTCGCGCGGACCCACGATGAATGGTGCGGCCTCATCGCCGAAGACCTGGAAGAAACGCATCCCGGCGTCACGGGACAAATCCGCAACATCGACGTCTGGCTCTGGGGCCACGGCATGATCCGCCCCGTGCCCGGATTTATTTGGGGCGAAGCGCGCCGCCGCATGCGCGAGCCGCACGGCATGGTCTTCTTCGCCCATTCCGACATGAGCGGTCTCTCGTTGTTCGAGGAAGCCTATACCCGCGGCTGCCAGGCCGCCGACGCCCTCCTGGCGCGTCTATGATCCCCCTCGCCCGCCATACGCTGCTGGAGCTGGGCGGGTGCGACGCCGCGCTGCTGAACGACCCCGCGACGCTCGAAGCCCTCCTCCTCGAAGCGGTGCGCAAGGCGGGCGGCACGGTCGTCACCCGGGTCTTCCACACCTTCAGCCCGCATGGCGTCAGCGGGGTCGTCGTCATCGCCGAATCGCACGTCGCCATCCACACCTGGCCGGAGCATGGATGCGCGGCGGTTGACATCTTCTCCTGCGGCGCGAAGCTGGACCATCGGGCGGCGGGCGGCCGGATAGCGGACGGCTTGAAAGCCGCGAATGTTGAATGCCGCGAACTCGCCCGCGGACGCCCTTCTTGAACCATGCGCTTGTGGACCATCCATCCCGAATATCTGGACGCCCGGGGGCTGGTCGCCGCGTGGCGGGAAGCGCTGCTCGCCCAGAAAGTGCTGGCGGGCGGCACAAAGGGTTACCGCCGCCATCCGCAGCTCGTGCGCTTTCGCGAGCACGCCGAGCCGCTCCTCGTCATCGCCGCGTTTCTGGCGGGCATCGCAAACGAAGCCGCCCGGCGCGGCTACCGGTTCGATACGACCAAAATCCTTCCGTTCCAATTCGACGGGCGGATACCGGAAACAACCGGTCAACTGCTCTACGAGTGGCGTCATTTAAAAGCCAAACTGCGCTTGCGCGCTCCGCTTGATTACAAGCGATTCCGCAGCCTCGCCGCTCCGAATCCGCATCCGTTATTCATCATCGTGCCGGGAGGCGTGCGAAAATGGGAAAAGAGATAACCGTTGCCGACTTGAAGCGCCTGCTCGACGAGCGGGCCGAACTAACCTTGATCGACGTGCTGCCCGAGGAATATTTCGCGGCGGAACATTTGCCCGGCGCGAAAAACGCCTGCGTATATAAAATGGATTTCGTGGAGGCAATGGCGAAGCTCGCGCCGCGGAAAGAGGCGCGCGTCATCCTCTACGGCGCCAGTTCCAAGGGCCTCGCATCGGCCGTGGCCGTCTCAAAACTGGAAATGGCGGGCTGGAGCAATGTCACGGACTTCAAGGGCGGCCTGGAGGAATGGCGAAACGCCGGCCATCCCGTCGAAGGAACCGGAGCGAAAGACGCGCCCGCCCCCGCCAATAAAACCTACCGGCTGAACGCGGAGGAAAGCCTCATCGAATGGACCGGACGCAATATCGGAGGCAAGCACACGGGCGCGCTGAAACTCACTTCCGGCGAGATAACGATTGAAGCCGGGAAAGCCGTCAATGGGCGCTTCGTCATCGACATGAAGTCGATTACCAACAATGACCTCGCCGATCAAACGCTCGCGGCGCTGCTGGTGCGCCACCTGATGTCCGACGATTTTTTCGACGTAACGAACTATCCCGAAGGCGAACTGACCATCGCGAGCATGGACCCCATCCCGGACGCCTCGCCCGGCAGGCCGAACCATCATCTTCGGGGCAAGCTGAAATTGACGGGCATCGAGCGGGATATCGAATTTCCCGTCCTGGTTGGGATGCGTGCGGACGGCGCCCTCGTGGCGCAAGCCGCATTTGAAATAGACAGGACCCAATGGAAAATTCTTTACGGTTCCGGCAGATTCTTCGAGAACCTCGGGATGCACCTGGTCAACGACCTCGTCGGCGTCCAATTGAAGATCGTCGTCAACTAGGCCGTTATATAGAGCAATGCCATAGCTGAAATCGACCGTTGGCGGCAGCAGCAGTCATGCTAAGCCTGCCGAAGCATCTCTCACTATGCCTGCACCAAAGTGAAATGCTTCGGCAGGCTCAGCATGACCTTAAAGGCGCCCAATCACAGCTACACTATTAACGACACCGCCCTAGTGATCGCGCGGGCCGTTGGGTCACTCTTCCAACGGTCGATTGCAACTAGCGCAACTGAGCCAACTGGCCCAAATGAAACTAAACTACTCCCATTCGTGAATCGCCACGAATAATTTCTCTTGCAATTGCCAGGCTTTTATGTATAGTAGGGCAACAACGAAGGGAGCGGCGGCAATGGACAAAAAAAAATCGGATTCGGCGGAAGAGATACTCCTTATTGGGCCAACGGTCCCGCTATGGCCGGAGCATCAAACCTGTATTCCGAATCAAAAACCGCAAGGCGCAAACACGGTCGAGCTGATCTTCGCGCCGTGGGCGGCGGCCATCACAATCGTAAACGAACTGGGAGAAGAGATCGATTATCCCTTCGCCAATGCAGGCTATAATCCCAATGAACCCCGCGTCCCCGCTGGCAAACCGGTCGGCGGGCAATGGACCGCCGCGGGCACCGGAGAAGCGCCGTTTAGCAAGATGCAGGGGAAAATACCGCCGCCAGAGTTGGTGCTGTCAGGAGGAAACGATTGGAGACTGGGCGAATCATTGCCAGATCTGGCTGACAGCGGCATTGATCCCATCACCTGGGGCGAAGTAGCCCGAGTTTGGAAGGGGTATGGAGAAGCAATCACCGAAACTGTCCGCGGCATATGGAACTCTGCTTTGCATCCCATTACAACCGTAGAGGGAATAGGCAAGGGAGTAAGTGCTTTGATCAAAGACCCTGGTGGCGTGCTCAAAGCCATCGGCCAGCAGATCGCCGAAGACTTTACCGGGGGCGATTTGAGAAAGGCGGGAAAACTTGTTGGACTGGCGCTGGTCAACCTGGCGACGGGAGCGGCCTTGGGAAAATTGGCCCCTCTGCTTCAAAAAGTCCCACTGGCCCCTCTGGTTCAAAAAGTCGTGGCAGCCGCCTCCGGCAAGCCGGTACGACTTACCGCTGAAGAAGCCGAGATTGTTGATAAGGCGTTTCTACAACCTTATCGTGTTGGCCGCGGGCACCATGTTCCGGCGCAGAATGCCTTTCTCGGAGAACCGGCTTACAACCCCCAAACTGCTCTGGCCATCCCGAAAGCAGAACTGGAAATTCAAGGCGTTAAGCATACTGTAATAACGGTCGCTCAGCAGGCGTTGTATCGCGCTTTCGCAAAAACTGGACAACCATTGACTTGGGATGCTATGCAGTCCATTGAAACCCAAGCTCTAGTTAAAGGCGGAATGAAGCCGCTAACGGCTCAGGCTATTGTTACCAAGGCGATCAATGCGTTAAAAGCTGCCGGAGTAAAGGGGCCAACAAAAATACCATGGGGAGGAAAATAAAAATTATGCCAAATTCAGAAATCGAAGAATTTGCGAAAATACTTGTCCAGGAGGTGAGGGATTCCGCCATTAGGAGTTGCGAAATCTCGTTGCGCTCGGATGCCGCCGATCCAATTTCCAAGCGCTGGAAAGATGCATCTGCGGGCGACCCGGCATCCTTCGCGAAGGTGATAATACCGGATGTCGTGGACGATACTATTTTTCAATTGCTTCAAGCGATTGACGGAGGAATTTTAACACTCTCTTTTACTGCTTCCGATGGGAGAACAGTCGATTTAACTGCGGAGGGAATGAGTGAATTAGCAGGGTGGTATCTGGGTATTCCGGGTTGGCGGTCGACCTATTCGACCGAACGATTCACTGATCATTACTCAGGTCTTGGATGAGGCAAACGGCGCAGCGCGCTCCAGGACTGTGAGCACTAAACTTGCCTATTTTGCGGCGGCTGCCCTGGTGACAATCATCTCGACGGCGCGTGGCGTCGATGTAGAATCACCAAGCGGTGATAAGATTTTCCGTGTTGAAGAAGGCAATACGGGCGACGAAGAGACGATCACGATATCGTTCGGACGATTGGATAAAAACCCGGAAAACACATTTATCATCGTAGAGGACCCGCCCTTTTTGGAGATTACCAAAAATGGGGCTTATCCTCTGGTGACCCTTTGCTGGTCTCCAAAGGGAGGGTATTGCATGCTCGTCTTACCGAAAGAAAACATTGTTTTGTTCAGATCGTCGAGGCAAGGAGAAAAAAAATTGCTGCGGCGGGTATAGAGGGGTGGATGACCCGCTGGATGCCAAGCTGGCTGCCCTGAAGGTTGGGCGAAATTTGCTGAACGGACGCTGGTTTCGCGCGGCCCATTGGATCAGTGAAGACAAACTAGTGCTGCTGATTGACGATAATCTGAGTGTGGATGTAGTTGACGACGACAAATATCCGTGCGTCCGTTACGAACTCGGGATCGAAAGAAAAAACGGGGACTGGGTGTCGTCGGTCGCAAAGGCCAGCGTGAAAAATTACAAGCCTCCGCGTTGACCAGAGCGCCGGGCGCCGCAAGGAATGTTCAGCGCGGATGACCGGGCAGGAACCGGGTCCCTGCCGGTTTCCCGGCGGCGATGGCGCGGATCTGTCCGGCGCGCCGCCCATTGCCGATGACGGCCGGTATGCCCGCATCCAGGGCGAGCTTCACGGCTTGCAGCTTGGAGACCATGCCGCCGACGGAGAATTTCCCTTTCCCCTCGTGGGCGAACCCCGCAGCGCTCTCGATGTCGGTGACGAGCGGGATGAGCCTGCCGGCGCCGTCCAGCAGGCCATCCACGCCGGTGAGGATGATGAGCAGGTCGGCGCGCGCGAGGATCGCGACTTCCGCGGAGAGCCTGTCGTTGTCGCCGACGCGCAATTCCTCGACGGCGACGGAGTCGTTTTCATTGATGATGGGGATGACCCCGCGGCGTTGCAAAAGGCGGTCGAGGGTGTTCCTGGCGTTGCGATGGCGCATGCGGCTGTCGAGGTCGCCGTGGGTCAGCAAAAGCTGGGCGACGTTCAGCCCGTGGCCGGCGAACATCGTCTCATAGAGGCGCATCAGCTTGGATTGCCCGACGGCGGCGCACGCCTGGATGGTCGGCAGATCGGACGGGCGCGTTTTCAAACCCATCGCGCCGAGGCCCGCGCCGACCGCGCCGCTGGAGACGAGGATGCATTCGTCGCCCCCGAGCACGAGTTTCGCGACGTCGGCGGTGAGGCGCCGGAACTGTTTTTCATCCAGCGCATCGCCCCGGGAGCGTTTTAAAATGCCGGTGCCGAATTTCAGGACGATGCGGCGGGTCTTCATTTTTTTGTCAGCCACCATGTTTTTAAATATTGCTCTCCGGTGAAGTCGGGCGGCATCGGCGAAGGCTCGGCTTGCCAGGGCCGGCGCATTCCCGCGCGGATCATCTCCAGGAAACGCGCGGCGCCGAGGCTCCGCTGATTCGTCGAACACAACAAGACGCCATTCCGGCCCAGGAGGTTCTCGCACAACCCTGCCAGATCGCCCATGCCCGATTCAATGGTGAAGACTTCGCCCTCGCTGTTTCTCGAAAAGGTGGGCGGGTCGAGGATGACGAGGTCGAACAGCTCCCCTTTTTTATGAAGACGTTTCAGCCACTCCCGCACGTCCCCGCGCAGGAACCGGTGGCGGGCGGGGTCGATGCCGTTCAACAGGTAATTCCGCTTTCCCCAGTCGAGATATTTCCCCGAGAGGTCGATGTTCGCCGTCCCGGCGCCGCCCGCGGCGGCGGCCACGCCGAAGGAGCAGGTGTAGGCGAAGCAGTTCAGGACGCGCCCGCCTGTTCGCCTGACCCTGGCGCGGTTCAACCGCTGGTCCAGGAAGAAGCCTTGGGAATAACCGGCGTTAAAATCGACCCAGTATTGCAAGCCGCCTTCGCGGATGACGAACGGTTTGGCGAGCCGGTCTCCCGCGATCCAGCGCGGCGGCTCCTTGTCCCCGAGCTTTTTCCAATGGATCGATCCGCCGGAAAGCCAATCCGGAAACCCGCCGCGCGTCTGGACGAGCCACCTCCCCGCGAAGTCGTCTATCACCAGATCGGGGAAGCCGTCGCCCGGGCCGTCGCAGAGACGGAGGGCGTCGGTTCCGTCCAGTCCGTCCCGCTTTATGGGATTTCGGGCGGCAATGGCGTGTTCGAGTCCGGCAAACATGGATTGCAATCAAGGATGAAGAATCCTAAGGTTGCTCCAACCCCATGAGCGAACTAAAATCCTCCCTTCAGGACGCGGTCGCTTCCGGCAAGCTGCTGGAGCAGAGCGCGCAAAACATTCTTCAACTCGTCTCGGGCGGCGGCCCGGCGCTGTATCGACAAAGCGTGGACGAACTGATCGCGGGGGGGCAATGGGAGGAGTTGAACGACCGCTTTTTCCGCACGCTGGCTTTCGGCACGGGCGGCCTGCGCGGACGCACCATCGGCAAGGTCGTGACGAAGGCCGAGCAGGGCGAGCCGCAGCCGCTGGGGCGGCCCCAATACCCGTGCGTCGGCACGAACGCCATGAATTACTACAACATAAGCCGCGCCACCCAGGGGCTGGCCGCTTATTTGAAGGAGTGGTTCGCGAGCGAAAAGCTTCCGGGCAAACCGAAGATTTCCATCGCGCACGACACCCGGCATTTCTCCCGCGATTTCGCCGAGCTTGCGGCGCGCGTCGGCACGGAGAACGGCTGCGACGTCTGCCTGTTTGCCGCGCCCCGCTCGACGCCGGAACTCTCCTTCGCGGTGCGCCACACGGGGTCGCACGCGGGCATCGTCATCACCGCGAGCCATAATCCGCCGCACGACAACGGCTACAAAGTCTATTTCGCGGAAGGCGCGCAAGTGGTGGAGCCGCACGCGAGCGGCATCATCAAGAAGGTGAACGCCGTCGCATCGGACGTTTACAAGCCTTTGCCCGCCGAAGAGCAGGGGCGGGTCGAAACGCTCGGCGCGGGCATCGACGAGGCGTACATGGAGCGGCTGGAAACGCTCGTGCTCGATCCCCAAATGGTGAGCGGGCAGCGCGGCCTGCGCATCGTCTATACATCCATCCACGGGACGGGCGGCGAGATCATCCGCCCGATGTTCAAGCGGCTCGGCTTCAACTTCTCGACCGTGGCCGAACAGGAAACCTTCGACGGGCGTTTCCCGACCGTGAAGTCGCCCAACCCGGAAAACGCCGAGGCGCTTTCGCTCGCCATCCAGCAGGCGAAGAAGGAGAACGCCGATCTCGTCATCGCGACCGACCCGGATTGCGACCGGATGGGCGTCGCCGCGCGGAACGCCGCGGGCGGCATCGACCTTTTCAGCGGGAACCAGATCGGCTCGCTCATGGCGTGGTACCGGGCGAAGACGCTCCTGGACCAGGGAATCCTCACGAAAGAAAATCTTGGCCGGGCCGTCATCATCAAGACCTTCGTCACGACCGATCTGCAAAAAGCGATCGCCGCGAAGCTCGGCTGCCGCTGCGTCGAGACGCTGACCGGGTTCAAATACATCGGGGAAAAACTCGGGAAATACGAAGCCGCGCTGCCGGAAATGTTCCGCGCGCACTACCGGAAAACCCCCGAGAAGGAAACCCGGCGCGCGCGGCTCGAGGAATCGAGCTTCTACGTCTTCGGCGGCGAGGAAAGCTACGGCTACAGCGGCGCCGATTTCGTCCGCGACAAGGACGGCAACGGCGCGGCGGTCATGTTCGCCGAGGTGGCCGCGTACGCGAAATCGAAGGGGCTGACGCTCGACGGCTTGCTGGACGAAATCTATTCCGAGTTCGGGTTCTACCTCGAAAAGAACGGCTCGCTGACCTTCGAAGGCGCGGAAGGCGCCGCGAAGATAAAGAAGCTGGTGGAAACCTACGCGTCGAATCCGCCGAAGGAAGCGAACGGCATAGCGGTGCGGAAGACGACGAACTTCGCGGTCGAGACGATCCGCGACGTCGAGGGCGACAAGATTCCCGCCGAGAAGATGCTGATGATAGACCTGGCGGACGGGCGGCGCGTCGCCGTGCGGCCTTCGGGCACGGAACCGAAGATCAAGTTTTACATGTTCGCCCACCGCGACCCGGAAACCGGAAAGTCTTTTTCAAAAGAGGAACTCAAGGAAATCAAGACCGAGGTGGGCGCCTCGCTCGATGACTTGTGGGGATGGGTGCAAAAGGATGCCGAGGCGCGGCTGGCCTCATAATCAATGCGTGAAATAAGTCTCGAAGGCGGTGAAGTCAGCGTTTTGAAGGCAATAGGACTGGGCGGGACGCATTTGAGCGGCGGGGATCTCTTGGAGAAGCTGCCCGAACTGGAGGTGGCGGAGTTGATTGACACGCTCCAGGGCTTGATGATGTTCGGTTACGTCGTGGCCGACCGGCAATCCTTCCGTGAAGAAGACGACCTGAAGCGCACAAGTTTCCACGTCAATTCCGGGTACACCCGCGAGTTGCGCGAGGCGATAGACCCCACCCGGAAGAAACCGGAACGCCGCCGGCGGCGTCAGTGAGATTGCGGGTCTGGCCCTGGCTGGCGGCTCTCCTCAGCGGCGGGCTGCTTACACTCTGCTTCCCGCGTTGGGACCAGGGGTGGCTTTGCTGGATCGCCCTCACGCCGCTCATCGCCGCCGTCTGGTTCTCCGAGGGTTCGGCCCTTCGGAACGCCGCGCTGGGTTATTGCGCGGGCCTGGTGTTTTTCTGGGGCGTCTTCGGCTGGCTGACGACCGTCACCGGCATCGGCTGGTTCATCCTCGGGTTTTATCTCGCCCTCTATTTCGCCTTCTGGGCGTGGTTCGTCGGCGCCGTCGCCGGGCCGCCTTCCGCCATGCTCCGCTCGCGGCACAACCTCCGGCTGGCGTTTCTCTGCGCCGCCGCGTGGACCGCGCAGGAGTGGCTGCGCGGCGTCGTCTTCAGCGGCTTCGGCTGGAACGGCCTGGGCGTCGCGCTCTACCGCAATCTCGCATTGATCCAGATCGCCGACATCACCGGGGTTTGGGGCCTCACCTTTCTCGCGGCCTTTTGCAATGTCATCGCCGTGGCGACCGTCCGCCGGTTCATACTGGAAGCGCGCATCGCGAAACTGCGCCCCCATTGGGACTACACCGTCGCCGTGCTGCTGGTGGCGCTCGTCTTTCTTTACGGCATCCATTGCCTGCAAAGAAAAGCAATCGGCGCGCCGCTCCGGGTCGCGGCGATCCAGGCGAATATCCCGGAAAAGGAGAAGTTTGACGAAGCGTTCGAGCAGAAGATTTTCGACCGTTATTCGGCGCTGACGAAACTGGCCCTGGCGGGAAAACCCGACCTGGTTGTCTGGCCCGAATCGTCCACGCCGCGCGGGATGTTTTCCGACCAGGTGAATTTCGACTTCGTCTCCGGCGTCGCCGGGTTGGGAGACTTCAACTTCCTGCTGGGCAACATCGATTTCGAGCAGGACGGCGATTACAATGTCGCCATCCTTCTCACGCACCGCGGACGCGATTTCCAGATATACCGCAAGATCCACCTCGTCCCCTTCGGCGAATACATTCCGCTGCGGCGCGCCTTCCCGCTCTTCGCGATGATCGCGGGCGCGCAGGTGCCGAGCGATTTCACCGCGGGCCGCGACTATCTCGTCCTGCGGACCGAGAACCCCGCCGTGAAGCTGGCCGCGCTCATCTGCTTCGAGGACACCATCGGGGACCTGACGCGCCGGTTCGTATTGAAAGGCGCGCAACTCCTGGTGAACGTCACGAACGACGGCTGGTTTTTGGAGTCGCCGGGATCGGACCAACACCTCGCGAACGCGATCTTCCGCGCGGTGGAGACGCGGCGGCCCCTGGTGCGGTGCGCGAACACGGGCGTCACCTGTTTCATCGACACGCTTGGCCGGACAACGCAGTCGCTAAAGGCGCCGAAAGGCGGCCACTTCATCGAGGGCATACTTTCCGGCGTGGTTTCCGTGCCGGCGGGGGATGAACTGACCTTTTACGTCAAGCACGGCGATTGGCCGGCCCTCGCGTCGCTCGCGGCGACCTTCGTGTTTCTGGCCGCGCGCCTTCGTTGGAGGCGAGCTGGAAGTCGATCTGCTGCTTGTAAGCATCCACCCGCTCCACGGTGACATTCAATTCGTCGCCTATCTTGAAAATCCTTTTCCTCCGTTGCCCGGCGAAGCGCAACCGCACGGGGTCGAATACGTAGAAGTCGTCGGCGAGCGCGGAGACGTGGATCAGGCCGGTCAGCAGAAAGTCCGGCAATTCGATGAGCAGGCCGTAGCTGCGCACGTCGAGGACGCAAGCGCGGAAGACATCGGGCTTCTTCCGCTGAAGCTGGTTCTGGAAATACTCGATCTTCTTCAGCTTGACCGATTCCTTCTCGGCGTCCGCGGCGGTCCGTTCGGTGAGGGAGATGTGTTCGGCGGCGGCGGTGAGCGCGGCGACCGTTCCGCCGGCGCCCGAGAGAGCGCGGTGGACGGCGAGGTCGGCATAGCGGCGGATGGGACTGGTGAAGTGGGTGTAATTCGTCTTCGCCAGGCCGTAATGGCCGAGCGGCCGGATGCCGTAGGTGGCGCGCTTGAGGCTTTTCAAAAAGGCGATCTTCAACGGGTACTCCTCGGGCTTGCCGCGGATGGCGTCGAGGAAGCGCTTCACTTCCGGACGCTTGGCGAGGTCGCCGACCTTGTAGTCGTAACCGCCCACGAACTGGCGGAACTCCGCGAGTTTCGCGGGGTCGGGATCGTCATGCACCCGGTAGATCGCCGGGATGAGGCGGTCTTTCAATTCGCGCGCGGTCACCTCGTTGGCGGCGAGCATCAGTTCCTCGATGAGCTGGTGCGAAATGTCGTTCTCGATTTTCTCGATGCGGACGGCTTTGCCGTTCTCGTCGAGCCGGACCTTGATCTCGGGGAAATCGAGGTCGAGCGAACCGGCTTCAAAACGCTTGCGGCGCAGGAGCGAGGCCAGTTCCCACGCGGCGTGCAGGCGCTCGGCGACGGGCGTGCCCGGCGGCTTTTGCAAGAGCGCGAAGGCTTCCTTGTACGTCAGCCGCGCGGCGCTGCGGATGATGGTGGAAGCGAACCGCGCGGACTTGATGCGCCCGGCAGGGGTGAATTCGATGAAGACGGAGCGCGTGAGGCGATCCACTCCCGGCTTGAGGCTGCAAATGCCGTTGCTCAGGATTTCCGGCAGCATGGGGATGACCCTGTCCACGAGGTAAACGCTGTTGCCGCGCGAGAGCGCCTCGCGGTCGAGGTGCGTGCCGGGCCGGACGTAATGCGAGACATCCGCGATGTGGACGCCCGCGAGCCAGCCCCCCGCGGTCCGTTCGACGAAGATGGCGTCATCGAAGTCCTTCGCGTCGTCGGGATCGACCGTCAGGATCATCTGGCCGCGCAGGTCCTCGCGCCCGTCCCGTTCGACGGCGGAGGCGCTCATCCGCTCCGCTTCCCTCATGACCTCCGCGGGGAATTCGCGGGGCAGGTTGTATTTGCGGATGATCGAGAGCATGTCCACGCCCGGGCTCGAGGCGGGGCCGAGCACTTCGATGATCTGGCCCTCGGGATTGACGTGGCGGGATTCCCAGGGGTCGAGCTTTACGACGACTTTGTCTCCGAGCGCGGCGTCCTGGGGTTGGACGTAGATGTTGTGCACCAGCCGCGGGCTGTCCGGGATGACGTAGAAAAATTTGCTCGATCGCTGGAGCGTGCCGACAACGGTCTCGTTCGCCCGTTGCAGGATGCGGATGACCCGGCCCTCCACCTCGGAGCGCGATTGCCGGACGCCTTCGTGCATGATGCGCGCGACGACACGGTCGCCGTGCATCGCCGTCCAGGTGTTTTCGGCGGAGAGGAAGATGTCTCCGCGCCCTTCGCTGACCAGGTGGGCGTTCCCGCGTTGATGCACCTGGAGGATGCCCGTCACGAGATCGGCCTTCTCGGGAAGGACGTAGCGGTCCTTGCGGATGCGGGCGATGAGGCCCTTCCGTTCCATTTCGCCGAGAACGGCCCGCATCTCGGCGCGGCGTTCGTTGGAGAACTGGAGCTTCCGGGAAATCTCGACCTTGTCGAGCGGGCGATATTTTGGCGAACCCAGCAGTTGCAGGATCCGCGATTCCAGATTTTCCAAACCCTACGCTGAGTAGCCGCCCCCTATGTACTGCTCCAATTGCTCGATGGTGGCGTTCTGCGCGGAGATGACGAATTTGACGATATCACCGATGGAAATCATGCCGGTCAATTCTCCGTTTTCCACGATGGGAAGGTGCCGGATGTGTTTCTCCGTCATCGTCCGCATGCACTCCTCCGCGGTCTCGGAAGGCCGCGCGGTGATGACCTGCTGCGACATGATCTCGCGCACGGGCGTTTGCCTGGAGGACTTGCCTTTCAGGATGATCTTGCGCGTGTAATCGCGCTCCGAGACGATGCCGATGAGGCGCTTCCCCTCCACGACGGGCAGCGCGCCGACGTTTTTCTCCGCCATGAATTGGATCGCTTCGAAGACCGTCGCGTCGGCCGAGATCGACCAGACGTTGGGAGCCTTGTCGGAAAGGATGACGGTGAGGGGACTGCCGAGCTTCATTAAACCGCCCCGGGGGGGACAACTTCAATTTAGAGGAACGGCGCGGAGGCGTCAAGGGGGTTTTGCATTTTTTAAACATCGACGCGCGCGGGCGGCGGCGCCACGCTTCCAAGCGACGTGACAGCAGAACCCGCCGAAGAAGGCTCTTCCCTTTGGAAGGACGCCTGGCGCCGCCTTGGCCGCAACAAGCTGGCGATGGCGGGCCTGGCGATCCTCTTCCTGCTCTCGCTCGCGTGCGTCGCGGGGCCGTTTCTCAGCCCCTACACCTACCAGCAACAGGACCTCCGTCTCGTCGCGACGGGGCCCAGCCCCCGCCATTGGCTCGGCACGGATAACCTGGGGCGCGATATTCTCACGCGCCTTTTCGACGGCGGCCGCGTTTCCATGCTCGTCGGGCTGGTGGCGACCGCGGTGTCTCTCGTCATCGGCGTCCTTTACGGCGCGGTCTCGGGCTTCTTCGGCGGCAAGGTCGATTCCCTGATGATGCGGATCGTCGACATCCTCTACGCGCTGCCCTTCACCATCTTCGTGATCCTGCTCATGGTGTTTTTCGGGAGGAAATTCATCCTGCTCTTCGTCGCCATCGGCGCGGTGGAATGGCTGACGATGGCGCGGATCATCCGCGGGCAGGTGCAGTCGCTCAAGCACCGGGAATTCATCGAAGCCGCCGAAGCGCTCGGGTTGCGCCGGTCGCGGATCATCCTGCGCCACATGCTTCCCAATGTCCTGGGCGTCATTCTCGTCTATGCGACCCTCACCGTGCCGGAGGTGATGTTGCTGGAGGCGTTCCTCAGCTTCCTCGGCCTCGGCGTGCAGCCTCCCATGAGTTCATGGGGCGTGCTGATAAGCGACGGCGCGGCGCGGATGGAGGAAAGCCCGTGGATGCTGGTGGCGCCCGCCCTCGCGCTGGCGCTGACGCTCTTCTCCTTGAACTTCCTCGGGGACGGCTTGCGCGAGGCGCTCGACCCGCGCGCGGCGAGGAACGAATGAATCCCCTGCTCTCGGTCAACGATCTGCGCGTTTCGTTCCATTCCCGGGGCGGAGTGGCGCGCGCGGTGGAAGGCGTTTCCTTCGACCTGCGACGCGGGGAGACGCTCGGGATCGTCGGCGAATCCGGCTCGGGGAAATCGGTGACGTGTTATTCGCTGATGCGGCTCGTGCCCGAGCCTCCGGGGAGGCTGGAAGGAAAGGCCCTTTTCGACGGGGTCGATCTCCTTCGCTGCCCGCTTCACGAAATTTCGCGCATCCGCGGCAAGCGCGTTTCGATGATCTTCCAGGACCCGATGACCTCCCTGAATCCTTACATGCGGGTCGAGGATCAGTTGATGGAGCCGCTCCTGATCCACGAGCGGCTGGGACGCAAGGAAGCGCGTTCCCGCGCGATCCGGGCGCTGGAGGAGGCGGGCATCCAGGATGCGCCCCGGCGCGCGCGCGGCTACCCGCACGAATTCTCCGGCGGGATGCGGCAGCGGGTGATGATAGCGATGGCGTTGATAACCAAGCCGGAACTGCTCATCGCCGACGAGCCGACCACCGCGCTGGACGTGACTGTGCAAGCGCAAATCCTCGAGTTGATAAGGAAGATGCAGGCGGAACTCGGGATGGCGGTGATCTTCGTCACGCACGACCTCGGCATCGTCTCCGGCTTCTGCGACCGGGTGCTCGTGATGTACGCGGGGCGAATCGTCGAGACGGCTTCGACGGCGGATATTTTTTACGACACGAAACATCCCTACGCGAGGGCGCTTCAAAAAGCCGCGCCCGCGGCGCAGCCGAAGGGAGCGCCCCTTTATACGATCCGCGGCGCGCCGCCGGACCCGTCGAAGCCGATGCCGGGCTGCCCCTTTTCCCCCCGGTGCGATTACGCGGCGGACTATTGCTCCCGCGACCCGGTCCGGCTGGAGGAAGTCGCGCCGGCGCACGGCTCCGCGTGCCTGCGCGTGCAGCGCGAAGGGTTGAGGCTGGATCAGGGCTGAACTGACCGCAGGTCCGCCAGCAGGAGCCGCAGGAAGCAGGCGTCGGAGAAATGGTCGCTCCAGCCCTGCCGCGCGACGACGAGGTCGAGCGAAGGGATGATATAGAGCCGCTGAAACCCGGAGCCGAGCGAGACGATCATGTCGGGCGGGGCGTCCCGGGAGATGCACGCATCCCGCCAATCCTGGATCCGCCAGGGGAAATCGAGCATCTTCTCGACGTCCACCGCGCGCGATTTGCGGTTCAGCCAGAACCCGATCCCGAACGCGGGATTCGCCTCCGAGCCGTGGAAACAATTTTCCAGGATATCGGGATCGACAAGCTGCCTGTTGTAAAACCCCCTGTGCAGGATCAACTCTCCAAAACGCACCCATTGCCGCGCGGTCAACTCGAAGCCGGTGGCGAGCAGCGGATTCCCAGCGCGGTCCGTGATGTGCCTCACGTCCCAAAGCCCCAGCGGGCGCAATACCTTGCGCTCCAGGTAATGATAAGGGGATTCCTTGTAGGGACGAAGCCGGCGGCGCAACACTTCGCAGAAGACTTGCAGATGGCTCGGCCCGTAAATGAAAACCTGCCCGGGAAAAGCGACCACCGGCAGCGCGACGGCGAACGCATCGCGATCCTGGACGCCCTCGCCGTGGAGTTGCACCGCGGGCGGCAGGCCGTCGGTGAAATTCAACAGCTCGCGGATCGTGACGTCGCGCTTGCGCGGGTCCCCGCGCCACTCGGCGATGGCGTTTGAGGCCGGTTCATCCAGGTTAATGAGGCCGTCCTGGACGGCGGCCATCGCCGCGACCGCCCAGAAACTTTTCGTGCCGCTGTAGATGCGATGGCTTTCCCCGGAGGAATGCCCGGCGGCGTATTTCTCAAAGAGCGTTGCATCGCGCCGGACGACGAGGAGGGCTTGCCCGCCCCGGCTTTCCGAATAGGCGGCGGCGTCCCGGAAATACCCCGCCCCGCGAGCGCGGGCGGAAAAGGCGAAGAGGAACAGCAGCAAAATGTTTTTCATGATTCCCGCTTCCGATGATAGATGTTTCAGGAGCGATGAGAAACAAGAGCGTTTGAAAATCCTGCACATCATCCATTCGGCGAATCCGGTGAACGGCGGGCCGATCGAAGGGGTCAGGCAGTTGTCCGCGGTGAACTTGGAAAGAGGGCACACCGTGGAAGTCGTCACGATGGATCCGCCGGACGCGCCGTGGATAGAGAACTTCCCGGTGCGAATCCACGCCACGGGGCCGTCCTACCTCGGCTACGGCTACACGCCCCGGCTTGCTCCGTGGCTGGAGGCCCACAGGCGGGACTTCGACATCGTCGTCGTAAACGGCCTGTGGCAATACGGCGGCTATTGCGCGTGGAACATCCTCCGCAACACCAACACGCCGTACTGCGTCTTCCCGCACGGCATGCTCGACCCGTGGTTCAAGCGCGAATACCCGCTCAAGCATCTCAAGAAATGGCTGTACTGGCCCTGGGGGGAGTACCGCATCTTGCGCGACGCCCTCGCGGTCTTCTTCACCTGCGAGGAGGAGCGCAGGCTGGCCCGGCGTTCCTTCTGGCTCTACAAGTGCGATGAGATCGTCGTCAACTACGGCACGCGCGGCGCGGAAGGGGATGCGGCGAAGCAGCGCGAGATTTTTCTCTCCGCCCACCCCAGGCTTCGCGGGAAGCGCATCCTCCTCTTCCTGGGGCGGTTCCATAAGAAAAAGGGAGCGGATCTCCTCCTGGACGCCTTCCGCCACTTTCTCAACGACAAGCCGGAAGCCGCCCGGGAAAACCTGGCGCTGGTCATGGCGGGTCCCCAAGACCCCGTCGACGTTGGATTTCTGGAGAAAGCCAAAGACCTCTGCAGGGAGTTCAACCTGGATGACAAGGTGGTCTGGACGGGGATGTTGAAAGACGACATGAAATGGGGCGCCTTTCACAGCGCGGAAGCGTTCATCCTCCCCTCCCACCAGGAGAATTTCGGCATAGCGGTGGCGGAGGCGTTGAGTTGCTCGCTCCCGGTGTTGATCAGCAACAAGATCAACATCTGGCGCGAGGTGACGCTGCACGGCGCCGGCTTGGTGGAGAGCGATGACTCGACCGGCACGCGCCTCCTCCTGGAGCGGTGGTGGAAACTCCCGCAGGACGAGCGCGCCGCGATGCGCCTCCGCGCGCTCGAATGTTTTCAGACGCGGTTCGAAGTCACGTCCACGGGGAACACGTTCATCTCCGCGTTGCACATGCTCGGGATGCCCAAGTAGTCATTCGGAGACTCGGCCGACCATCGCCAGGCAGCGCGTCACGAGCGTCGTCCAACCGTTCTGGTGCGCCGCGCCAAGGCCGCGCCCGGTGTCGCCGTGGAAATATTCGTTGAAGAGCAGGAGATCGCGCCAGTTGGGGTCGTTTGCATAGCGGGGATCGCCGCCGTTGCACGGCCGGTTTCCCCGCTCGTCCGGCAGAAAGATCGAACCCAGGCGGCGGCTTATCTCCAGCGCCACCTCGCCCAGGTTCATCATCTTTCCCGAGCCGGCGGGGCATTCCACGCGGAGCGTGTCGCCGTAAAAATGGTGGTAGCGTTCCATCGCCTCGACGAACAGGTAGTTGATCGGAAACCAGACAGGCCCGCGCCAGTTCGAATTGCCGCCGAAGAGTCCGCTGCGGGATTCCGCCGGTTCGTAGCATATGTGGTATTCCTCGCCCGAAAGTTGCACGCAGTACGGCGTGTCCCGGTAAGCTGCGGAGAGCGATCGCAAACCGTGGGGCGAGAGAAATTCCTTCTCATCCAAAACATAACGGAGCACCCGCAGGAGCCTTTCGCGCGAGGGAATCGCCAGCAGCCTGTGGTCGTGTGCGCCTCCCGTTTCCATATAGGAGATATGGGCCGCGAGGTCTTTCCTGTTGTCCAAAAACCACTTCATCCGCTTGCTGAATCCCGGCAGTCGCGCGATGACGTCCTGCTCCAGGACTTCGACCGCCAGCAGCGGTATGACCCCGACCAGCGAACGGACGCGGAGCGGCGTCTGCCTGCCGTCGAGGAGCATCTGGTCGTAGTAAAACCCGTCCTCCTCGTTCCACAGGCCGCCGTCGCCCAACGAATTCATGGCGTCGACGATCTGGACGAAATGCTCGAAAAATTTGGAGGCGATGTCTTCATAAGCCGGATTGGTCATCGCCAGTTCCAGCGCCATCGAAAGCATCGTCCCGCAATAGCACGCCATCCACGCGGTGCCGTCCGCCTGTTCGAGCGCTTCACCGTTCGGCAGCGGTTTCGAGCGGTCGAAGATGCCGATGTTATCCAGCCCCAGGAAGCCGCCGCCGAAAATCTGTTTGCCGTTGATGTCCTTCCGGTTGATCCACCAGGTGAAGTTGATGAGCAACTTCGGGAATATCCGCTCCAGGAACAGGACGTCGCGCTCGCCTTGGGGCGCGGTTATCTTATAGGTTCGCCAGCACGCCCACGCGTGCACCGGCGGATTCACGTCGGAGAAATTCCATTCGTAAGCCGGTATCTGGCCGTTCGCGTTGGTGTACCATTCGCGCAGGAAGAGCACGAGCTGCGACTTGGCGAAATCGGGGTCAATCCGCGAAAAGGGGATCATGTGAAACGCCAGGTCCCAGGCGGCGTACCACGGGTATTCCCATTTGTCGGGCATGGAGATGACATCGTTGTTGAAGAGGTGCTTCCAGTCCGCGTTGCGGCTTCGCGCGTGGCCGGGCGGAGGCGCGGGCAAGGCGGGATCGCCCTTCAGCCAATCCTCGACGATGTAGTGGTAGAACTGCTTCGACCAGAGCAGCCCCGCGTACGCCTGGCGGACGACCTGCCGTTGCGCCTGCGTGCAGCCCCCGGGGATTTTCGCGTCGTAAAATTCATCCGCCTCCCGGATGCGCGCGGCGAAGACATCCTCGAAAGCCTGGCCGAACGGCTCCGCCGGAAGCGAAGGCGCCAGCCGCAGCCGAAACGTGATCGAGCCGCGCGCGGGGACCTCCAGCCGGTAATGGGCCGCGGCCTTCGTGCCAAATGCTTCGGGATTCACCGCGCCCTCGTCGCCCTTGATCAGGTATTCATGAAAAGCGTCCTTCGCGTAACGGGACAGCCCTTTGGTCTCATTGTCGGTAAAAAGAAAACGCTCGCAGTGCGTTTCCACCGCGAGATGAAATTCCCCCAACGTCGGATGGGACGCGCGCAAACCGCCTTCGATGCGCGGTTTCGCCCCGCCCGCCCAACTCCACGTATTCCGGGCCCAAAGCGTCGGGAGCACGTGAAGCGTCGCCGCGTCCGGGCCGCGATTGGCGACCGTCAGCCGGATGAGGATGTCATCGCAATCCGCCTTCGCGTACTCGGCGAAGACGTCGAAGTAGCGGTCTTCGTCGAACACGCCCGAGTCGATCAGCTCAAACTCCGGGTCGTCCTTGCCGCGGCGGCGGTTTTCCTCGACCAGGCGTTCGTAAGGGAATGCGGCCTGCGGGTATTTGTAGAGACCTTTGAGATAGGAATGCGTGGGAGTCGAGTCGAGGTAGTAGTAGCACTCCTTCACATCCTCGCCGTGGTTGCCCTCCGGATTGGACAGTCCGAAGAGCCGCTCCTTCAGAATGGGATCGCGTCCATTCCAGAGCGCCACCGCGAAACAAAGCCTGCACTCGCGGTCGCAGACGCCGAGCAGGCCGTCCTCTCCCCAGCGGTACGCGCGCGACCGCGCGTGGTCGTGGTTGAAATAGGCCCATGCGTCGCCCGTGGCCGAGTAATCCTCCCGCACCGTCCCCCATTGCCGCTCGGAAAGATACGGCCCCCAGCGCTTCCAATTTTTGGAACGCCCCGCGTCCTCCCGCAAACGGACCAGCTCCGCCAGGTCACCCATCCCTCTACTTCGCGATGGCGATGACGTTCTTTATTCCCCCGGCCCCGCCCATCAGGAGGTCTTTGAAATTCTCCATGGCGTAACGCCCCGTGATGAGGCCGGAAGCCGCGCCGGGCCAGCGTTCCTTGAATTTGCCCAAATCCTCGATGGCCGCGCCGTAGGCCGATTTGCCGGCGTTGACGGAGCCGTAGACCACCTGGTTTTTCAAGACGAGATTCCGCATGATCGTGTCGGTATCCAGATCGATCGGCCCCTTGCGTCCGGGCACCCCGGTGAAAATGAAGACGCCGTTCGAACCAAGCGAGGCAAGCGTGTCAAACGCGAACTTCGACGCTCCGGTCGCTTCATACACGAGGTCGATATTCCCGACCTTCTCCGCCAGTTGCGGGATCGTGCAGCCCTCCGACTCGACATAGACGCCGCCGATGGATGCGACAAAGTCCGCCTGCACTTTCGAGCCGCGCGAATAGACATACGTCTTGAATCCGGCCACGAGCAGGGTCATCGCGCCCAAAAGGCCCACCGGCCCCGCGCCCAGGACGACCGCCCGGTGTTCGTATCCCGAACCCTCCGCGGGAATCCCCCACGGCAGGCGCTTCTGAACCTGCCACACTTCGCTCACCGCTTTTTCCGCGATGGTCAGCGGCTCGGTGAGAACCGCGACGTCGCGCAACGCCGCGGGGACGGGGTTCATATAGGTCACGTCATCCACCACGAACTCCGTCATGAACCCGTGCATCTGCTTTATGCCCCGCTCCTTGAAGCCGCCGGTCAGGCAGAAATCCTGGCGTCCCGCCCGGCACGGGAAGCAGTCGGGGTGGTCGCAAGGCCGCCGCACCATCGTCACCACGAGATCGCCCGGCTTCAGGCTGCCCACTTCCTTGCCGACCTCCGCCACTTCCCCCAGCGATTCGTGCCCAAGCACGAGGTAATCCGAACCGTCCGGCGGCGTCCCGTAGTCGAACTGGCAAATCTCCTTGTCCGTGCCGCAGACGCCGACTTCCAATATGCGCAGCTTCACCTGCGTCGGCGTCTCGATGGCTGGCTCCGGGTGGTTGTCGATCAACTTGACTTCGCGGGTGTTTGGAAAAACGGCTATCGCTTTCATGCTCCTGTTGTAATCCCCCGCGACGGGAAAAAGTAGTTGAATCTTTTACGGGCCCCGCGTAGCATCCTCCCCTGATGACAGCGCGTTTTTACAGCCAGTCGGTTCCCGCCTCGGGACGTTCCGCGCTCCTTCTTCTTTAAACGGCGGCTGGCTGCTCCTGTGGAGGCGGCTTCAGCCGTCGAACCCCGAACCTTTCCACAGGGGAGCAGCCTTATGTCCGACAAAGTAATCATCTTCGACACGACGTTGCGCGACGGCGAGCAATGCCCCGGCGCGTCCATGAATCTGCGGGAAAAAATGGAAGTGGCCCGGCAACTGGCGCGGCTCGGCGTGGATGTCATCGAGGCCGGCTTCCCGATCATCAGCGAGGGGGACTTCGAAGCCGTTTCCAGGATTGCCGCGGAAGTCGACGGCCCGATCATCGCCGGCCTGGCGCGCTGCGTCGCCGCCGACATCGACGCCGCCGGCGCCGCCGTCAAGCCCGCCCGGGAACGCGGGCGCATCCACGTCTTCCTGGCGACATCGAAAATCCACCGCGAATTCAAACTGAAGCGCGCGCATGAGGAAATCGTGCGCATGGCCGTCGACGGGGTGAAGCGGGCGCGCGCCCTGGTCAGGGACGTGGAATTCTCCCCCGAAGACGCCTCGCGCACCGAGCCGGAATTCCTGGCCCAGGTGGTCGAAGCCGCCATCGGCGCCGGCGCAACGACCGTCAACATCCCGGACACCGTCGGCTTCGCCGTGCCCGAGCAGTACGCGGAACTGATCCGCTACCTGTTCGACAATGTTAAAAACATAGGCGACGCCATCGTCAGCGTCCACTGCCACAACGACCTCGGCCTGGCGGTGGCCAACTCTCTTGCCGCCATCAAGGCCGGCGCGCGCCAGGTGGAAGGAACGATCAACGGCATCGGCGAACGCGCGGGCAACACCGCGCTGGAGGAAGTCGTCATGGCCCTCCGCGCCAGGGCCGATTTCTACGGCGGCGTCCACACCGGCGTCAACACGCGGGAGATCGTGAAATCCTCCCGCCTCATCAGCCGCATGAGCGGCATGCTGGTCGCGCGCAGCAAAGCCATCGTCGGCGAGAACGCCTTCGCCCACAGCGCGGGCATCCACCAGGACGGCATCCTGAAAAAGCGGGAGACCTACGAGATAATGGACCCGCGCGAAGTAGGCTGGGGCGGCACGGAACTCCCCTTGACCAAGCACAGCGGCCGCCACGCCATGGTCAAGCGACTGGAACACCTCGGCTACACCCTGGAGGAAGGCGAGATCGAGAACGTCTTCAAGCGGTTCAAGGACATCGGCGACAAAAAGAAATTCGTCTATGACGACGATCTCTCCGTGCTGGTTGACGACTCCATCCTGGAAACGCAGGAGACGCACACGCTGGACTACATCCATGTGACCAGCGGCAGCACCACCATCCCGACCGCCACGGTGCGCCTGCGCCACGGCGGCGAGGAGTTGCAAGATTCCTCGCCCGGCAACGGCGCCGTCGACGCCGCGATGAAAGCCATCGACCGCATCCTGAACCAAAAGGGAAACCTGGTCGAGTACAACGTCCAGGCCGTGACGCAAGGCAAAGACGCGTTGGGCGAAGCCACCATCAAATGCGACTTCGGCGACGGCCGGCTAGTCACCGGCAAAGGCGCCAGCACGGACGTCATAGAAGCAAGCGCCCGCGCCTATCTCAACGCCGTAAACCGCATCCTGGCCCGCGAGCCCAAAAGGCGGCAACTGGACGCCCCGTAAACAGCCGCCTGGGCCGCCCGCCATTTTTTTATTGACCCTCTCCGGCCTCCCGCTCCACCATTTGGGCGGAGTGAAACGGAAGGAGGCTGGACGGAGTGCCGCGCGGTTTCAGAGTACGGAAGTGGTTGTTGGAAGATAAGGCGCGCCTTTTTATTTTGCTGGGCCCGCTCGTCTTCCTCATTTTGCTCCTTGTCTTCCTGCTCTCTCCCCGAGGTTCGTGGGTGGAGAACTATGTCAACTTTTTCCCCGCCGTCTCCTTCATGTCCCACATTTGTTCCAGACGCATTTTCATCGAAGTTCCCGAGTCGCTCCTGGGCATATGGCTGATGACGGCAATCCTCACGCTGACCGCTCTCGCCATCGTGGGATTGGGCGTATTATGGACCGCTTCCTGAACGCTTCGAGCGTGTTGTAGAGGCGGCTGTGCCAGCCGCCTGGAACGGGAGGCAACACCCAAAGCGCCGGTCGCTTCCTAATAAGAGACTTCGGAAATAACGAGGGTGTCCCCCTCGTGGAGGATTACGTCGCCGGTTTCCCCGGCCATGATTTTTCCGATGTCGATCTTTTCCGCCTTCGCCGATTTGTGCAGCAGTGTCGCCTTCTTCAGGTCTCCTGTTTTCGTCGCGCCGCCCGCGGCCGCCAGCGCGTCCAGGATCGCGCCGCCTTCCGGCAGCGAGACGCGGCAAGGCTTGCTCACGCTTCCGAGGACGTTGACGATAATGGAGCCGGCGCTCGGAACCGGGGGTGAATTCTTCGCGGTCCGTTCCGCCTCCGCCAGTTCCTGCCGCAGGAAGGCGATCTTCTCCGCCTCCGCGACGCGTTTCGGGTGCCTTTCCGCGTAGCGCAAGCCCAGTTCCGCGTCGGCGTCTTCCTCGCGAGCGAGCCGTTCCCGGACATGGGCGAGATGCTGCTCGGGCGTTATCGAGGTAGGCCGTTTGGACAGCATGTCGATGAGCGCCCGGGCTTCGAGGAACTTCGGATGCTTCTCCGAATACCGCAGCCGCAACGTCACCATGTTCAGCCGCGCGTCCAGCAGCGGGTCGTCGGAACCGGCCCCCAGGGTGGCGGCTGTCAGAAGAAGGAAGAAAAAGGCCGCCCTCAAGGTCACCTGCTTTCCATAACAGGAGGCGCCATTCCCCGCCAGCGTCGATTGACTTGGAAGGCGGGTTTCCTGTATGGTGCGGGTTGTGAAATCTTTCACAAAGGCCGGCCAGCAAGCGCAGGACAACAGGATCAAGCAGTCGTTCGAGCTGATCAACACCCAGCTCTACAGCGTCGAGGAACGCATCCGCAGCCAGGCGCGGGAGTTCGACCCGGCTGTGGACGGCTACATCTCCTATGCCTGCGAGAGCAGCGGCAAACGTTTGCGGCCCGCGCTGGCCCTGCTCGTGGGCGGAGCGACCGGAAACATCTGCCCCGGGCACCTGGACCTGGCCGTCGTCCTCGAGTTGATCCATGCCGCCACGCTCGTCCACGACGACATCATAGACGGCGCCGACAAACGCCGCGGCCAGCCCACCGCCAACGCCAAATGGGGCAACACCATCAGCGTCCTGCTGGGCGACTGCCTCTTCGCCCACGCCCTGAAGCTCTCGACGAATTTTTCCAACGGCGAGATCAGCCGCCGCATCGCCAGCGCCGCTTCGGACGTCTGCTCGGGGGAGATCATCCAGACGCAGCGGCGCTTCGACCTGAAACTGGCGATCGGCGATTATTACAAGATCATCGAGATGAAAACCGCGGCGCTCTTCGCGGCGGCCGCGGAGTTGGGGGCCTTCATCAACGAAGCGCCGCCGGAAGTCATCGCCGCGATGAAGTCCTTCGGCATGAAATTCGGGACCGCTTACCAGATATACGACGACTGCCTGGACATCGCCGGCGACGAGAAAAACGCGGGCAAGACCCTCGGCTCCGACCTTCGCAAGGGAAAGCTGACTCTTCCCATCCTGCACATCCTGAACGCCTCCACCGAGGCGCAACGGCAGGGGCTCTCCGCAGCGATCCTGCGCGGCAGCGGCGGCGACGTGGAGACGCTGGCCGTCGCCGCATTGAGGCAAGGCGGCATGGCCGCGGCCGTCGCGGCGGGGCGCAAGCTGCTGGGCGAAGCCATGAACCTGGCATGCGAACTTCCCGCGACCAAGTATCGCGAAGGATTGCGCGATCTATGCGCGTCCCTGGGAGACTTGATCGGGCGGTTTGCGATGGAATGACTCTGCGAATCCAGGAGATGCCCGAGACCGAGCGGCCCCGGGAGCGGCTGGCGCGGCAGGGCGCCGCCGCCTTGAGCGACAGCGAACTGCTTGGCATTCTCCTGCGCACCGGCATCCCGGGCAAAAACGCGGTGGAACTCGGGCGGCAACTGCTCCTCCGGCACGGCTCGCTCGCGGGCCTTTCCCGGTGTTCCGTCAAGGAGATGGCCGCGGTGAAGGGGATCGGCCCGGCAAAGGCGGTGCAACTCGCCGCCGCCTTCGGCCTCGGCAGCCGGCTCTCGCGCGAGACGGTCTCAAAAAGCAGGATGGATTCGCCCGAGCTTATATTCGAATTCATGGGCCAGGAGATGCGCTCCCTGCACAAAGAGTCGCTGCGGGTGGTGCTGCTTGACGCGCGTTTCCGGCTTATGCGCGTCGAGGAGATATCCCTCGGCACCATCAACGAAACGCTCGCCCATCCGCGGGAAGTCTTCCGCCCGGCTCTTGTCCACTCGGCCTATGCCGTTATCGTCGTTCATAATCATCCCTCCGGCGACCCTTCCCCCAGCGCCGCGGACGTCGCCTTTACGCGCCGGTTGAAGGACGCCGCGATCCTGCTGCAGATCAACCTGGAGGATCACGTCATCATCGGCGGGAACGAAGCCGACAGACGGCCCTGGTACAGTTGCAAGGAAGGCGGCCTCCTGTGAAAATCCATCCCTCAGCCATCGTTCATCCCGAAGCCCGGATCGCCGCCGACGTCGAGATCGGCCCCGGCGTCGTCATCGAAAGCCCCGCCGTCATTGGCGCGGGTTGCGTTCTCCTCGCGCACGCCGTCCTCACCGGCGAAGTCACCCTCGGCAAAAATAACAGGATCGGCTACGGCGCCATCCTCGGGGCGCCGGCGCAGGACTTGAGTTCCGGCCCGGACACCCGCAGTCAACTCATTCTCGGCGACGGCAACACCGTCCGCGAATACTGCACCCTTCATCGCGGCGCCAAAGAAGGGAGCGTCACGCGCGTGGGCGACGGAAACCTCCTGATGGCGGGCGCCCACGTCGGGCACAACGCAACCGTGGGCAACGGCGTCATCATCGCGAACAACGTCCTGCTGGGCGGGCACGTGGTCGTGGGGGATGGGGTGTTCCTCGGCGGCGCCTCGGTTTTCCACCAACATATCCACGTCGGCAGGCGGGCGATCTCGCAAGGCAACAGCGCTTTCAGCAAGGATCTGCCGCCCTACATGGTCGGCACGGGAGTGAACCAAGTCGCGGGCTTGAACATCCTCGGAATGCGCCGGGCCGGGCTGACCCCCGCCCAGCGAAGCGAGGTGAAAGAAGCCTTCAAGCTCGTTTACAAGAGCGGGCTGAACCTTCGCCAGGCGCTGGAACGCGCCGCCGGGCGGGAATGGGGAGAAAACGCGCGCGCGTTCCTTGACTTCGTCGCCGCCTCCGGCAAGCGGGGGATTAGCGCCCTCGGCGCGCGCAAACGGACGCAAACCGGCCCGGAAGAGGCGGAGGCGTAAAGGCTCGGTGAACCTCAGCGGCAAAGAGTGTATTCTCGCACGTTACCGCCGCTTGACCTCGAGCGTGCACTTTTGCCCGCTCTTGGCTGTAGAGGCGGCTGTGCCAGCCGCCTCTACAACAACGCCTCCCAGGGAGCGTGGGCGCAAAGCGCCTGACGCGCTTTAAGCGGTGACTACCCCGGTTTCAGTCCGCGGCTTTTCCAGAGGACGAAAATCACGGGATAAATCAGCAGTTCTAGAATCGCGCTGGTCACCACGCCGCCGATCATCGGCGCGGCGATCCGCTTCATGACATCGGCCCCGGCTTGCGTTACAGGCGACCACAGGATTGGCAGCAACCCGAAAAGAATCGCGCACACGGTCATGATCTTGGGCCGGATGCGTTGCACGGCGCCTTCCTTCACCGCGGCGTCGAGGTCCGCGACCGAGTTCATCCGGCCCTCCGCCCGGAATTTCTCCCACGCGTTATCAAGGTAGAGAAGCATGACGACGCCCGTCTCGGCGTCGAGTCCGGCGAGGGCTATCAATCCCACCCATACGGCCACGCTCATGTTGTAATGGAGGATAAAGAGCAGCCAGAACGCGCCGACCAGCGAGAAGGGGACCGCCAGCAGCACGATGAACGTCTTCAACGCCGACCGGGTGTTGATATAGATGAGCACGAAAATGATGAGCAACGTGAGCGGCACGACGACCTTCAACCGCTGCTCGGCTTCCTTGAGATATTGGAATTGCCCGGCCCATTGACTGTAATACCCCGCCGGATACCGGACGCGCTCGGCGAGGCGCCGCGACGCCTTGCGCACATACCCGTCAATGTCGGTTGTTGTGACGTCAATAAAAACAAAGCCGGCAAGCTGCCCGTTTTCGGTCCGGATATCAGGCGGACCGGTTCTGTATTTAATATCGGCCAGGAGTTCGATGGGGACTTGGGCGCCGGCCGGCGTCGGAACAAGCACCCTCTTGAGCGCGGGGAGGCTCTGCCGGAAATCCCGCGCATAGCGGGCGTTCACCGGGTAACGCTCGCGGCCTTCCACCGTCGTCGTGATCGTCTTGCCGCCGATCGCGGTTTCGACGACGTCGTTCACGTCGCCCACCGTCAACCCGTAACGCGCGGCGGCCTCCCGGTTCACCGTGAAGTCGAGGAAATAGCCGCCCGTCGTTCGTTCCGCGAACACGCTGCGCGTATCGGGAAGGTCGCGCAGGGCGCTCTCGATCTGGACGGCGACATCCTGGATCGGGCCAAGCTCCGGCCCGAACACCTTCAACCCCAATACGCTCCGAAAGCCCGTGGTCAGCATTTCCGTGCGCGTCTGTATGGGCATCCAGAAGATGTTCGCCATTCCCGGCGTCTTGACGTTCGCGTTCATTTCGGCGATCAGCTTTTCCCAGGTCATGCCGGGCCGCCATTGCTCGAACGGCTTTAGCGACACAACCGTCTCGAACATCGAGAGCGGCGCGGGATCGGTCGCCGTTTCCGATTGCCCCGCCTTGCCGAACACCGTTTCGACCTCCGGGAATTTCTTCAATTGCCGATCCTGAATTTGCAGCGTCTTTGTCGCCTCCGTGATGGATATGCCGGGAACCGCGGTCGGCATGTAAAGCAGCGTCCCCTCGTTCAGCGGCGGCATGAACTCCTTGCCAAGTTGTGTCAACGGGACGACGGTGGCCGCGACGACAAGGAGCGCGCAAACAAGCGTTGCCCGGCGGAAACGCAACACGAAATTAACAAAGGGTTGATACGCCCGAATTAGGAAGCGGTTCACGGGATTATCGGCTTCCGGCGTGATTTTTCCGCGGATCAGCAAGGTCATCAACACCGGCACGAGGGTTATGCCAAGCAGGGCGGCGAAGAACATGGAAAACGTCTTTGCAAACGCGAGCGGCTTGAAAAGGCGGCCTTCCTGCGCGGTCAGGGAAAAAACGGGAACGAAGCTGACCGTGATGACGAGCAGCGATAAAAAGAGGGGGCGTCCCACGGCCTTCGCCGCACCGATGATCGCCTCGACGCGCTCTCGCTTATCAGGCTCGCGTCCGTTTTCGTCCCGGAAATGTTCGAGCGCCTTGTGCGCGTTCTCGACCATGATGATCGCCGCGTCGACCATCGCGCCGATGGCGATCGCAATGCCGCCGAGTGACATGATGTTGCTGGTCAGTCGCATGTAAAACATCGGCATGAACGACAGGATGATCGCGATGGGCAGCGTGATAATCGCCACCAGCGCGGAGCGGACATGCCACAGAAACACAAGGCAAACGAGCGCGACGACGATGCTCTCCTCGATCAGTTTTTCCCGCAGCGTGTCAATGGCGCGCAGGATCAGCTTGCTGCGATCGTACACAGGCTCGATGCGCACACCCGGCGGCAGGGAGGGCTTTATCTCCTCGAACTTCCTTTTAATCCCGTCAATAACGGCGAGCGCGTTCTCGCCATAACGCATCACGACGATGCCGCCAACCGTTTCGCCCGCGCCGTTCAGCTCCGCAACTCCCCGCCGGATGTCTCCGCCAAGATGCGCCTTTCCGACATTCCTGACATAGATGGGCGTTCCATTTTCCACTTTGAGAACGATGTCTTCGATGTCCTTGACGCTCTTTATATAGCCGCGTCCGCGCACGTAATACTCGGTTGTTGCAACTTCGAATATTTTGCCTCCCACGTCGCCGTTGCTCATCTTTATGCGGCTTACGATCTCACTAAGCGGGATGTTATAGGCGGCCAGCGCATTCGGGTCCAGATCCACCTGATACTGCTTTACAAAGCCGCCGACAGGAGCGACCTCGGCAACGCCTTTTACCGATTCCAACGCGTAGCGCAGAGTCCAATCCTGCAGCGACCTCAGTTCCGCCAGGTTATGCTTGCCGGTGTCGTCCACGAGCGCGTATTCATAAACCCATCCCACGCCGGTGGCGTCCGGGCCGATGACCGGGTTGACGCCCTCGGGCAGGGAACCGCGGACGGAATTGAGATACTCGATCACTCGCGAGCGCGCCCAGTAGATATCCGTGCCGTCCTCGAAGATCACATAGACGAACGACTTGCCGAACATCGACTCCCCGCGCACGAACTTGACCTTCGGCGCCGAGATGAAGAGGGTCGAAATGGGATAAGTCACCTGGTCCTCGACCAGGTCGGGGGAACGTCCCTCCCAATCCGTATAGACAATCACCTGCACGTCGCTCAGGTCGGGGATCGCGTCGAGCGGCGTGTGCGTCAGTCCGTAAATGCCCCCCGCAACCGCGAAGAGGGTTAAGAGAAACAGGAGAAATACGTTTCGCGAACTCCACTCGATGACGCGGTCTATCACGGGCGATCCCCCGGCTCCTCGAAATCCTTGAGCGCGCCTTGCACCTTTGACTCCGCGTCGATCAGGAAGTTTGCGCCGGCGACAACCCGTTCGCCTTCCGACACCCCGGATTTCACTTCGTAATAGTCGTCACACTCTTCGCCCAACAGCACCCTGCGCGGTTCCAGCTTTCCGCCCCCTCTGTCCACAAACACGATGTTGCGCGTTCCGGTCGGCATGACCGCGCTGACGGGAATTACCAGTCCTTCGTTTAATTCAATGCCAAGCTCGACGCTTGCATACATGCCGGGGCGCAGCTTGAAGTCCGGATTCGGAATCTCTATGCGCGCCTTGGTTGTTCTCGTCGTTTCATCCAAAAATGGATTAATAAGCGTAATCCTGCCGGTGAATTTCTCGTTCGGATAGGAGTAGCTGGTGACCGCGGCTTTCTGGCCCAGCTTGATCGCCGAAACCTCGCTTTCGTAAAACTCCGCCCAAACCCATACGACCGAGAGGTCCGCGACTTCAACAAGGAGATCGCCCGTTTTCACATTTCCCCCCTGGCGTACGGGCTCCGTCCGCACCACGCCGCGAAACGGGGAGAGCAACGCCAGCTCGTCGTTGGCGCGTCCCGATCTCTCCAGGGCCGCGATTTGCTCCGAGGTCACGTTCCACTGCCGCAGGCGGCGTTCCGCCGCTTCGACCAGCGGCGCCGGGGCCTCGTGCATGGTTGTTAACTGCACTAGTTCGCGCTCGGTGGTAAGCAGGTCGGGGCTGTAAATGGACATAAGCGGCGCGTCCTTTTCCACGAGTTCGCCCGGCGAAGTGACATTGAGCCGCCGCACGTAGCCGTCGACGTGCGCGACAAGCCGCCAGTCCCGCGACACATCCGGCTGGACGGTTCCCGCCGCGCGAATGGTGCGACGCAGCGGCCCGCGTTTGACCCGCGCATAGCTCACGCCAATTTGCTGCTGGCGTTCGACCGGAACGACAAATTCGCGGGTCTGGGGATCGTGTGCGCCGTCGCTTCCGTTTTTAATAACCGGCACGAGGTCCATGGAACAGATCGGGCATTTGCCGGGAATTTTTGAATGCACCGACGGATGCATCGTGCAGGTGTAGTAATCGACATCGCCGGGTTTCTCGCCGCTGTCTTTCTTCATGCAACCCGCAAGAGCGAGCAGCAGAACCGCGATAAGGATGCCGGTTGTTTTCATTTGGCGTGTTTCTCCCCGAGGTCAGCGCCGATAACGGCTTCAAGTTCGGCGATGGCGACCTGGCAGTCCGCCTGGCTCTGACGGGCCATCGCGTCGAGATCGCGCACGTTGCGTTGCGCCGTAATCCAGTCTGAAAATCCCGTCTTGCCGGATTCATAAGCCAGCTGGCTTGCTTTGAACGCCTGCCGCGCCCGCGGGACGATCTTGTCGTTATAGAGTTCCGCGTGATGCCGCGCGGTTTCGATTTTTTCGAGCGCGTCGCGGAGCAGGCCGATCGCGTCCCTTTGCGCGGCGTCCAGGGCCTGTCGCGCCGCGGCGAGATTGCCCGCGGCCTCGCGAACCGCCGCGGAATACTTCTTGTGGTTCCCCCACGGGATGTTGAATGAAATCCCTGCGTCCAATTCACTCGCCGCCTGCGACGCGCCGTTGTACCGCTGCCCCTGGATGGAGAGGGCCGGTTCGGGAATCCATTCTCGATGCGCCAGTTCAAGCCGCGCCTTGGCCGCTTCAATCGCGGCCTCGGCCATCCTCACTTCCGGGCGATTGGAGAGCGCCAGGGCGCGCAGTTTGTCCACGGGAAGCTCCATCGGTTCGATCGGGACATCGGCGGGTTTGCCCAGCGGCGCGAACGCGTCGCGGTTCATCAACACGTTTAGCCGCGACTGCTCGGCGGCGAGACTTGTCTCGAGATCGCGCCGGGCCTCCAGCAACTTGCTCGCTTCGGTGTCCGCGACCAGAACGTCCGCGCCCGTCCGGCTGCCCGCCTGGTATCCGGCCCGGCTGCTCTCCGCGATCTGTTGCAGGGAGATGAGATTCCCGCGATTCAACTCGATCTGCGCGTACGCGTTCGCCAGCCGGAAATAGGCCGCGCGGGCTTTGGCCAGCACGTCCAGTTGCCGCCGCCGGACTTCCTCGAAGGCGGAAATCGCTTCCGCCGTCGCGGCCCGGGCGCGCGAGCGGTTCCTGCCGGAAAGCGGGATCATCTGTTCCACGGAGAGCGTTTGATCCGCGAACGCGTTCGGCGGGATGGAGACGAATCGCGCAAGTCGTGACTGGACGCTCACCCTTGGGTCATCCCACGCGGCCTCCTGAGGAATGCGCGCCCGCATCGCGCTCCATTTTTCCAGCGCCTCCTTGACGCCGGGATTGTTCGCAAGCGCCGCGCGGCTAACGCCTTCGAGCGAAAGATCATCCGGGCGTTCGGCGTGAATCAGGAGTGGAAAGAGGCAGAAAAGCAGTAATCGTTTCATTGATCGTGAGCATGGAGGTCGCGGGTAGCGCGAAAGGCCCGTTGGAAAAGGGCGCAATCCGCCTGTGGACGCCTCTAGCTCAGATCAAGCGTATGCAGAGGACCGCCAGCGTCGCCGGCGCGCGCCCGCGCTGCGAGTGCGGTGAAACGCCGCACGTCCCGTCAACGCGCGGCGGCGTGAGTGTGATGCAAGACAGGCGCGGCGCGAGCGTCGCGGTTAACTCCAGCGCGACTCTTTGCGGCGGCGCTTGTTGCGCGGCCCGCGATTGCGTTCCCTTGGCGGAACAGCACGCCCTGTCCGCGCAGCACCGGTTTTGGCAGGCCGCGCCGCCGCGCGACGCGAAGGCGCCGCATACATTCCGCGCCGCGGCAAACGGCCCAAAGGCGACGCTGAAAATCAGCGCGAGGACGAGCGGAATTCTCGTGGCCGGCGAAGAGACCATTCGCCCGCATTGTAAAGCCAGGCGGATTTCAAGGCAACCTGATTTTTGAAGCCCTTTCTATATACCTATATTGACATATTCCAAGAGGAGAGTATGTGTGTGCACTATGGAGCTGATACGCATCTACCGATGTTTCTGCGACGAGACGCGGCTTCGCATCCTCAATCTGCTGGCCGCGACGCCGCTTTGCGTCTGTCATTTCCAGGGCGTCCTGCGGGAGCCGCAGGTGAAGATTTCCAAGCATCTCGCCTACCTGAAGTCGAAGGGCCTGGTGGAAGCGCGGCGGCATCGGAACTGGATGATCTACGGCCTCCCGGCAAAGCGCGGAGCCGAACTGGAGAGCAACCTGAAGTGTCTCCAGGACTGCGTCCAGACCCACCCGGTGTTCAAAAGGGACCTCCGGGAACTGGCGGCGATGCGATCAAAACTCGGCTGGCTGGAGGAGGTTTGCCCCCCGCGAAGCCGCCGGAAGCCATGCCGCGCATGAAAAAATACGCGGCGGAGTTTCTCGGCGCGTTTGCGCTGGTCTTCGCGGGAACCGGCGCGATCATCGTCAACGACGTGACGGGCGGGGCGATCTCGCACGCGGGCGTGGCCCTGACGTTCGGGTTGATCGTGCTCGCGATGATCTACGCCTTCGGCGACATCTCCGGCGCGCACCTGAATCCCGCCGTGACGCTCGGCTTCTTCCTCGCCTGGCGGTTTGAAGCCCGTTTGCTGGCGCCCTACATCCTCAGCCAGATCCTCGGCGCGATTGCCGCCAGCGGGCTGCTCAGGCTCCTTTTCCCGGGTCATCCGACGCTCGGCGCGACATTGCCGGCCGGCTCGGAATTCCAATCGTTCACGCTTGAACTCGTGCTGACCTTTTTTCTCATGCTCGTTATCTTGAGCGTCTCGTCCGGCGCGAAGGAAAAGGGCGTTACCGCGGGCATCGCCATCGGCGCGATGATCGCGCTGGAAGCGATGTTCGCGGGGCCGATCTGCGGCGCCTCGATGAATCCGGCCCGCTCGCTCGCCCCGGCGCTCGTGACGATGCGTTTCGGCCATTTATGGCTCTATCTCGCCGCGCCCGTCCTGGGCGCCGCTCTCGCCTCCGCCGCCTGCCGTTGCGTTCGGGAGGAGGGGTGCTGCACCCGCGCCGCAAGGATTTCATCATGAACAAGCCCCGCGTTCTCTTCATTTGCATCCACAACAGCGCCCGCAGCCAGATGGCCGAGGCTTTCCTGAATCATTTCGCGGGCGACCGCTTCGAAGCCCACAGCGCCGGCATCGAGCCGGGCGCGTTGAACCCGCTCGTCGTCGAGGCGATGCGGGAAATCGGCATCGACATTTCACGCAACGAGACCAGGAGCGTTCTCGACAAGCTCAGAGAGGGGGCGCATTTCAATTTCGTCGTGACGGTCTGCGATCCCGAAGCGGCTGAACGCTGTCCGGTTTTCCCCGGCGTCGCGCAACGGCTCCATTGGCCGTTCCGCGATCCGTCGAAGATCGAGGGAACCCGCGAAGAGAAGCTGGCGAAAATCCGTGCGATTCGGGATGAAATCGCGATCAAAGTGCGGGAGTGGGCGGAAGCCCCGGGCGGGCGTTGAAAAGGGGTTGAAAAACCGGCGCGGCGGTCTTGACAGCCTTTGGCCATCTCCGCTATATAACGTGGTTGTTGCGTGGAGTGAATACAACATATTGTGGTATATGTTTTTTCGCGAAACGCCTTTCTTTGTCCCAGAAAGGGGCGAGAATACCTGTCGGTCAACGCCTTTTCTCCCAGGAAAAACCATGAGCAGCACTTCCGTTCTCGATGTCACCGCGCAGGAGGAGGGCGATTACGTCGTCTACCGCCTCGGCAACAAGACTTTCCGGCTCGACAAGGCCAAATCGCGCGAACGGCTCGCGGGCAAGCGCGTCATCAACGGCCTGCGCGGCGCGGAATTGAACGTCCTGCCGCTGAAGTATCACGAAGCGTACCGGATTTATAAACAAATGAAGGCCAACCACTGGGAGCCGGACGTCATCGACATGACCAAGGACTGCACCCAGTGGAACGGCAACGCCCTCTCGGCCAAAGAACGCTGGATCATCGAGATGGGGGTCGGCTATTTCTCCGCGGCGGAGGGGATCGTCGGCGATTCCGTGCTGCACGTCATCGAGGACAACCTGACCGCCGCCGAGTTGAAGCACGCCTCGCTGCGCCAGATCGCCGAGGAGTCGATCCACATGGACTCGCTCCTGCACATCATCGGCAGCCTCAACATCGACCTCGACGAAGTGACCGCGAAGTTCCAGGACATCCCGAGCATCCGGCGGAAGAACGAATTCATCACGCGTCACATGCCGGAGTTGAAGATGGGCATCGACCTGACGCGGACGGCGAACAAGCAGAAATTCGCGAAGGCCCTTTTCGGCATCACGCAAGTCATGGAAGGGACGCAATTCTACGCGCTCTTCGCCATGATCCTCTCGCTCCACCGGCAGAACAAGATGACGGGCATCGGGCAGATGTTCCAATACACCTTGCGCGACGAGTCCAACCACATCGCACTGGGCCTGTACATCCTCACGGAACTCATCCGCGAGAACCCGGATGTCTGGACGCCGGGTTTCAAGCAGGAACTGGTCGACTTCATGAACGAGGGCGTCGAACTGGAGAAGGAATTCGTGCGGGATTGCCTGCCGGAGGACACCGTCGGCATGACACAAAGCGATTTCCTGGATTACGTGGAGTTCAACGCGGGCAGGCGGCTCGCGAGCCTCGGGCTGCCCGCGCAGTCGCGGGTGAAGTCCAACCCGTTCCTGTGGCTGGACGAGGTGATCTTCCTTAAGAAGGAGAAGAATTTTTTCGAAACGCGCGTCACGGAGTACCAAACCGGCGGCAGCGTAAAAAACACCAGCGAGGACGACTTGATCTAACCGATGGCCAGCACAGAAACCCTAACCCTCACGAGCGCCGTCGCCGCCGAAGCGGCCGGCGAGTTTCCACACGTCATCCGGCGGGACGTTCCCAAGGCGAAGTCCGGGAACGCCGCCGAGCCGGACAAGCCGCGCATCGTCCCGTGGCTGGGTTACAAGATAGCGCACGCCGTGCGGGCCGCGGCGCTCGCAGCCGGCGCCGACGTCTCCATCGGCGAGCAGGTGCAGGCGGAGATCGAGTTCCGGATGAAACGGGAGCGCCCGCTCTTCATCCACATCGAGCAGCTTCAGGACATGGTCGAGGAGACCTTGATGGAGATCGGCCACGGCAGGATCGCGCTGGTCTACGCCAAGTACCGGGGCAGGCGCGCCGCCTTGCGCGAGTTGGAACAGGAGCCGGAGGACGAAGGCCAGCTTGAACTCGCCTCGCGCGAACAGCTCGCCGACATCCGCGCGCGCATTTCATTCGCGCGCATCGGCCTCGAACTGACCCTCGGCGAGGAAGACCTCATCGCGCGGCTTCTTCGCAGCGTCTCGATGAACCTCACCGCCGAGGAACAGCGGGACACCATCATCCTCAACGCCAAGAACCTCCTCGATGTCGACGCCGGTTCGCGCTTCTTCGCGGGCCGCATCCTCCTCACCTATATCTATGAGGAAACCCTGCCGTGGAAAATCGCCGACGGCATCGGCGGCTTGAAGGAAGCGCACCGGCGCGCCTTCCTCGACTACATCCCGCACGGCATACGGATTGGCCGGCTCCATCCCCAGCTGGCCGAGTTCGACCTTCCCCAGCTTGCCAGCGCGCTCGATCCCTACGCCGATCTGCAATTCGACTTCATCGGCATCCAGAATCTTTACGACCGCTACCTCATCAACAAGCGCGACCCCGCCACCGGGCGCAAGCGCCGGCTCGAAGCCCCGCAGATATTCTGGCTGCGCGTGGCGATGGGCCTCTCGTTGCGCGAAAAGGAAAGGGAGGCGCACGCGAAGGAATTCTACGCCATCTACAAGAGCCGGCGCGCCTGTTCCTCCACGCCGACCCTCTTCAATTCCGGCACGGCCATCCCCCAGCTTTCGAGCTGCTACCTCCTCTATTGCGGCGATTCCATCGAGGAGATAACCGAAACGTGGACGCGCTTCTCCCTTCTCTCCAAATGGGCGGGCGGCCTCGGCTGCTCCTGGACGGCGGTTCGCGGCACCGGCGCGCACATCCAGGGGACGAACGGCGAATCCTCCGGCGTCATCCCGTTCTTGAAAGTCTCCAACGACATCGCCATCGCCGTGAACCAGGGAGGCAAACGGCCCGGCGCGTTATGCAGCTACCTGGAACTGTGGCACGCGGACATCGAGGATTTCCTCGACCTGCGCAAGGAGACCGGCGACGAGCGCCGCCGCACGCACAACATGAACACGGCGCAGTGGATACCCGATCTCTTCATGAAGCGCCTGAAAGCCATCTCCGACGGCATCCTGCCGAAGGACGCCACCTGGACGCTCCTCCGCACCAACGACGCCCCCGATCTTCCGGAACTCTACGGCGCCGCATTCGAGCGACGTTACGAGGAATACGAGCAGATGGCCGAGGACGGCAGGATATGGGGCCGCAAAGTGCGCGTGCTGGCGCTCTGGAAAAAGATGCTCGAGATGCTCTTCGAGACCGGCCACCCGTGGATGACGTGGAAAGACCCGGCCAACGTCCGCTCCCCGCAGGATCATTGCGGCGTCATCCACAACTCGAACCTCTGCACGGAGATCGAATTGAACACCAGCATGGACGAAGTCGCCGTATGCAACCTCGCCTCGATCAACATCCCCAACCACCTGCGCGAGGACGGAAGCATAGACCATGACAAACTGCGCGGCACCGTCTCCCTCGTCCTGCGGATGCTCGACAACGTCATCGACATCAACTTCTACCCCGTGCCCGCCGCCGCCAACGCCAACCAGCGCCATCGCCCCGTCGGCCTCGGCGTCATGGGGATGCAGGACGCGCTCTACGCGCGCCGGACGCCGTTCGACTCGCCGGAAGCCGTCGCCTTCAACGACGAAATCATGGAAGCCATCGCCTTCTACGCCTACGACGCCAGCAGCGACCTCGCGGCGGAGCGGGGCGTTTACCAGAGCTTCCGCGGCTCGAAGTGGGATCGCGGCCTCCTTCCGCTCGACACCCTGGACATGCTGGAAAAAAACCGCGGCATCCCCATCCTGGTGGATCGCGCTAGCCGCATGCCGTGGGCGGAATTGCGGACCAAGATCAAGCGCCAGGGGATGCGCAACTCGAACTGCCTCGCCATCGCGCCGACTGCCACCATCTCGAACATCATGGGATGCACGCCGTGCGTCGAGCCGGTTTACAAGCACATCCACACCAAGTCCAACCTCAGCGGCGAGTTCGTCCGCACCAACGACCACCTCATCCAGGAACTGCAACGGCTCGGCCTGTGGGGGCCGGACATGCTCGCGGACCTGAAGTATTTCGACGGCTCCATCCAATCCATCGAGCGCGTGCCCCAGGAAGTGAAGCGCCTCTATAAGACAGCCTTCGAGATCGAGCCCACATGGATATTGCAATGCGCCGCCGTGCGCCAGAAGTGGATCGACCAGGCGCAAAGCACCAATCTCTGGCTCGCCGACAACGACGCGCGCAAGGCCAGCTTCATGTATCGGGAAGCGTGGGAGCGCGGCCTGAAGACCACCTATTACCTGCGCACCATGAACAAATCCGGCATCGACTCCAGCCACCGGGAACGCCGCGCGCCGGAAGCCGCCGCCCCCCCCGCGCCGGTCGCCGAAGAAGTGAAACTCGCCTGTTCCATCGAAGCGATGCGCACCGGCGGCGCGTGCGAAGCCTGCCAATAAAAAGGTGGGCGTTCATTCGGATAAATGGATCCGGCGGATGGCGACCGAGCGCCGGATGATCGAACCGTTCACCGACGGGCAGGTTCGCCGTTCGGAAGCTGGCGCGCCGATCATCAGCTACGGCCTGTCGAGCTACGGCTACGACCTGCGCGTCTCGAACGAGTTCAAGGTCTTCACCAACGTCTTCAACACCGTCGTCGATCCCAAGGCGTTCGACCCCCAATCCTTTGTCGACATGGTGACCGACATCTGCGTCGTCCCGCCCAACTCCTTCGCCCTCGCGCGCAGCGTCGAGTATTTCCGCATCCCGCGCGACGTGCTGACCGTCTGCGTGGGCAAATCGACCTACGCGCGGTGCGGCATCATCGTCAACGTCACCCCGTTCGAGCCGGAGTGGGAAGGCCACGTCACGCTCGAAATATCCAACACCACGCCGCTGCCCGCGCGCATTTACGCCAACGAAGGCCTGGCGCAAGTCGTCTTCTTTTCCGCGACGGAAGTCTGCGAAACCTCCTACGCCGACCGCGGCGGCAAATACCTAGGCCAGACCGGCATCACCGTCCCCCGGCTGTAACTTTGGAGTTTGAGCGATCAGCGACCCTTCTCGGGGGCGCTCGAGGTCTGAAAAATCCGGTCGCAAATAAGTGACGAGCATCCATATCACGATGGGCACGCCCAGACCGATTTGCCCCATGGTATTCTCTCTGATCCCGTCCGTGGCGTGCTTCCAGAACGGTGTAAAGCTCACCAGCGAAATCTCCGCTGATTCCGTCCAAATCACAAAGTCCAAGGCCAAAAGCAGGCAGCAATGGTAGCAGAACATTCCCCAAAAGATCGCCCAACCGGAGCGCCCAGCGAAAACCATCCGCGCCATCGCTCTGAAACAGACGCCATAAACCCAGTCGACCCCCGGCCATGGCAATGCCAGAAGAAGATATAGAACGAGGAAACGGAAAAGGAAAGCAGCGATGGGATTATGCCGGAACATGAAGCGCTGCCCCCTCATCTAGCCTCACCCATTTAATCCATCCAACGCAAAGGAACACCTCAGCGATGACGAGCGCCAGCCCCCATAGCTCCTCGTGGGCGGTCTAAAAGAAGCGGGGAAAATGGACGCCGACGAGGTAAAGGCTCGTGATTCGAAGGAGATTCAGCGAAAGCAACAGAGCAATTCCTAGGATGATGCCCGGGATTTTGCGATTCAAGGGAGCAGGGAAGGCTAAAAGCATCGCGCAGAAGAACCAGATATACTCGAAAGCGGAACAACCGGGAATAACAGAAAGGGCATATTTTGTCGACCACACGGCGCTGCCAGAAACGCGAAGTGCCTTCCCCCATCTTATTCAAGATGCTGCTGGCAAGGCAGGCATCCGCCGCGACTGAAGCGGTAAGAATTCGCTGGTATACGGACGAGAGAGACAGGAGGAATAGCAAAGCCGTTACGACGACGAATTTCACCCCGAAGTAAAACAAAGGAACTTTGCTATAGTGCCACGATTGAACGCGAGCCTTGAGTGAATGCCTTGCAAACTTATAACGCTTTCCTTTCTTCGGGGCCATTCTTGCTCGAATCCAGGCCCGCTTACGGGGAAGTGGAAGCCCCTCTCTTCGGGATAAACCGCGCCGCAACGACGAAAAACAGCAGGATCATCAGAACCAGCATCCAACGGGAAATCGACCCGTATGTACTGATCGGAAGAAGAGAGCGGGAGAAGATTCAACCTTGGATCATGTGATTTCGTGCAGTGGGCAGGGTTGAGTTTCAATGGTGAAAAAGCTTAGCTAAGTAAGATACAAAATCATATTTAACGGCAATCTGAATCCCAGCAGAAATTACCGAAACTGCTATTATGAGATATACGAGCCCGCCCGCCAACCTGGCATCTCTACTTGAAGAAGCTGTCGGACGGGAAACCATATCACTCATACCGGTAAAAAATTTCAAATAGGCAAACAGGATTATGGCGATAATAAATATGCGCGCTAATCCCAAAGATGCTTGATATAGGATTAAGGCGACCGTCCCAAGCAGTCCGATAGCTAGACAAATCAGCGTTATGGCCACATTCATCAAGGGTTAATCACAAATCGTTCCTTACCTCGTAGACCAATTACCGAGATCGCGTCCAGTTACCGGAGCCGGGGCCGGGGCCGCCGGTGCCGGTGTTTGCAAACCGGCACCCGTGGCAACATTGCCAGCAGCCGTACCCGCAAAACTAGGGACATCATTCACCACGGGAACATCTCCAGTCATTGAACTTTTGGGAATGCCACCCATCATGTTTGCAACATCGTTACCAATCGCGGGCAACTCGCGATTGACCGCCGCGCCTCCAAGGGTAGTATCTGAGTTCGCACCACCGTTTGCGATAGCATCAAGTTCATTGCGACGCCCATCCGAGCCATTCAAGGCCCTATTCATGGCATCGGCTCCGCTGAAAAGCGCGGTAGTTCCATTGTCAGCTAAATCGAAAAAGCCATGTCCCCAGGCTTGGAGCGGATTCAAATCCCACCAACTCCATCTCCAATCGTCGCAGAGACCTAACGGGTCATAAAGATTTATTGGATCATTCCTTGCATACCCATACAAGTTGATCCCACCCCGTTCTCCGATTGGATCGCGGCTAAACCACCTGCCGAAATTCGGCCCGTATGGGCGAAATGCCAGCAGATTTAATCTGCTCTGAGCATGTTCATAATATCCGGCGTACTGGAAATCGCTGGCGAGCGTGGGGCTTCCAACGGCGCTTGGCACTCCGTACGGGTCGTAGTCGTAACGCGCCTGTATAGCCCCGGTTCCGTTTGTCATCTCGCGGATCGATCCGAGGTGGTCGCGGGTGTAATAGTAGCTGACGCCCGCGATTTGTTCGCCTTGCGCGAAAAAGCGCTTTGTAACATTGTTG
>Ga0209579_10000133_pt1 | contig 117947 bp, 114 predicted proteins | sample Coa_R1_2_FD_187152 | JGI IMG/M metagenome (GOLD analysis project Ga0209579, IMG submission 187152) | Surface soil microbial communities from Centralia Pennsylvania, which are recovering from an underground coalmine fire - Coalmine... | ecosystem: Environmental > Terrestrial > Soil >... | reverse complement strand
CCTGTCCCGCGAGCGCGCCGGCGAGCTCGTCCGAGCCTGGGCCGGTGGGCGTCCCGGGGCGCTCGGGACCGTGCTCGGTCGGGTCACGGCGGTCGACCAGGTCGGGGTCGAGCTGCGAGTCGAGACCCTCAAGCGCCGGTCGATCAAGAAGGCCTCGAAGCTCTGGGCCCTCGATCTCGCGATCCGGATGATGGATCTCACGACCCTCGAGGGCCGCGACACCCCCGGCAAGATCCGGGCCCTCGCGGCGAAGGCGATCCACCCCCAGCCAGGCGACCCGTCCATCCCGTCGGTCGCGGCCCTGTGCATCTACCCGGCGCTCATCGCCGACGCGAAGGAGGCGCTACGCGGCTCGACCGTCAAGGTCGCGAGCGTCGCGACGGCGTTCCCCTCGGGCCAGTCCTTCCGCGACGTGAAGATCAACGAGGTCCGCGAGGCCGTGGCCGCCGGGGCCGACGAGATCGACATGGTCATCGATCGGGCGGCGTTCCTCTCGGGCGACTATCCGGCCGTGTTCGACGAGATCGTCGAGGTCCGCGAGGCGTGCGGCTCGGCGCACCTCAAGGTGATCCTCGAGACCGGTGAGCTCGAGACGTACGACAACGTCCGGCGAGCCTCGATCCTGGCGATGGCCGCCGGGGCCGACTTCGTCAAGACGTCGACCGGCAAGGTCCAACCGGCGGCGACCCTGCCGGTCACGCTCGTGATGCTCGAGGCGATCCGGGACTTCGAGAAGGCCACCGGGCGGGCCGTCGGCATGAAGCCGGCGGGTGGCATCCGGACCGCGAAGGAAGCCATCCAGTACCTCGTGGTCCTGTACGAGACGCTGGGACCACGCTGGATGACGCCGGATCGCTTCCGCTTCGGCGCGTCGAGCCTCCTCAATGATGTCCTCATGCAGATCGAGAAGGAGCGCACGGGCGCCTATCAGGGCCCGGACCACTTCACGATCGACTGACCACCCCGTTCCCAGGGAGGGGCCGATGGCCACGCAGGTCGCAATCGCATGGTCGGTGCCGGAGGGTCACGAGGCCGAGATCGAGACGGCCCTCGATGCCGTTCGCGCGCACATCGAATCGGACCATCCCCAGGTGCTGGCGGTGCGACTCCTCCGGCAGTTCGCCGGCTCCGAGCCGCATCGCGCGTACCTCTGGCTCGAGGAGTACGAGTCGCTCGGGGCCTTCAGCCAGCTCAAGGGCACGCCGGCCTGCGACGAGGTCTGGCGCCCCATCCGAGCCCTCATGATCCCGGGAACGCATCGACAGAGCGTGTGGAGCGACGTCGGCAAGCGGCATTGGTCGTCGCGGGCGACGGGCTGATCCACTGATCTCCGGGACCGGGGCAACCACGGACCTGCCGTGAAGCGATCCATCGCCCTCGCCGTCGTGCTGGCCCTCCTGACGGCGGCGTGCGGAACGGGCTCGGGTGGGACCCCCGGAGCCGGGGGGAGCGGCAGCCCTGCCGGCTCGGCCGGCGGATCGCCCGGCACCGCCCTGACGCCGGGTCAGCTCCGGGTCGCGGTGATGACCAGGCTCGGGCCGCGCTGGTGGTGTGACCCCGACTTCTACCCGATCGCCCGATCCGACGAGCAGGCCCTCGCGATCCAGCACTTCGCCGAGATGCAGGCCGAGGGTGACGTCTTCGGCGCGGTCGTCGCCGCGCTCGGGCTGACCGGCACAACGACGTTCACGGATGCCCAGAAGCTCGCGATCTACCAGCTCTGGAAGGCCGCCTCGACCTTCCCGTTCGACCCGACCGGCGACGGCCGCTTCCGGTTCGACTACGTGGCCCAACCGCCGACCGGTGGCACGCAGGGGACCCACACGACGGGCACGATCGCGGCCGACGGCGCGATCTCGATCGACCAGCAGCAGCCGGCCGGCGAGCCGAACTGCCCGATCTGCCTGGCCCGGGGCACGCTGATCGACACCCCGAACGGCCCGGTCGCCGTCGAGCTGCTGCGGCTCGGCGACCCGGTCTGGACGCTCGACGCCGCGGGTCGGCGCATCGCCGGCACGGTGATCGCGCTCGGATCGACGCCGGCCCCGATCGGCCACGTCGTCATCCGGGTCACCCTCGCCGACGGGCGGAGCGTCACGGCGTCGGCGGGCCACCCGCTGGTCGACGGGCGACGGATCGGCGACCTGGTCGTGGGCGAGGTCGTCGACGGCAGCCCGATCGCGGACCTCGAGCCCATCGCCTACACCGCTGGCGAGACCTTCGACCTCGTCGCGTCCGGCCCCACCGGGGCCTACCTCGCGGGCGGGATCCCGCTCGCCAGCACGCTCCTGCCGGGCGGCTGGGCCGCGCCGGTCGCCTCGCAGCCCTAGACCGCGGCCGGGCTCCGGTCGGCGACGCCGGGCAGGCGCCGGATGCCCGGCACCCGGCGAGCGAGGAAGTCGAGCACGACCCCGCACTGCCGGACGCGCTCGTCGATCTGGAAGGCGGCGTGGCCGGTCGGGAAGAGGTATAGCTCGTGGTCATGGCCGCGGGCCGCGAGCCGATCCGTGTAGATGAGGACCTGCCGGAGCGGGCAGCGCGAGTCGTGCTCGCCGGCCAGGACGAGGATCGGCGCCGTCACGTTGTCGACGTACGAGATGGGCGATCGCTCGGCCATGAGCTGCGGGACCTCGGACGGCGCGCCGCCGAGAAGCGCCCGGTCGTACGCCTGGAGCAGCGGCGACAGGTCCTCGTAGCCCGCGGCGTAGTCACCGATCGGGACGCCCGCGACGCCGGCGACGAATCGGTCCGGATGCATGCCGTGCATGAGGAGCGTCAGATAGCCGCCCCATGACCAGCCGCCGATCACGGCTCGATCCGGGTCCGTCCAGCCGTTCGCCACGAGATCGTCGAGGCCGGCGAGGATGTCCTCGACCTCGGGCCAGCCGATGTTGCCGATCAGCGTGTCGCGCCAGGCCTGGCCGAAGCCGATCGAGCCGCGGTAGTTGACCATCGCGACCTGGAAGCCGGCGTCGACATAGGCCTGCGCCTCCGGCCACCAGCGATCGAGATCGACGGACGTCGGTCCGCCGTGGATGACCATGAACGTCGGCCATGGACCGGGCCCGTCGACCTCGGCGTCTGGCTCGATCCGCCAGCCGGTGACCCGCTGCCCGTGGCCGTTCGTGAACTCCCACTGGTGGAACGGACGACCGGGCGGCGGCGGCTCGGGCGCCGCCAGGACCGGCTCGTCACGGCCCACCTGGAGGATCACGCCGGGATGCTCGCCGCGTTGGACGCGGTACCAGACCGTCCCGTCGGGCCGGACGTGGGCGCCGGTGAAGCTGCCCTCGCGCGTCGGCAGAGCCCGCAGCTGCCCGGTCGCGAGCTCGTAGCGATGGAGGTGGTGGCGGCCGTCCCGCAGCTCGACGATGAGCATGGCCGACGCGTCGGGCCACCAGTCGGCGACCTCGGTGAGCCGGTCCCACGGGATCGCGAGGTCGGTGACGCCCCCGGTCGAGAGGTCCCAGATCGCCGGCGCTCGCTCGCCGCGGCGCTCGTGTCCGATCGCCAGGCGCTGGTCGCCAGGAACCGGCGACCAGGCGAACGCGTTCAGGGCCAGGCCCTCGTCGCGGAGGTCGGCGATCGTCGCGCCGGTCCGGGCATCGACGACCCGGAGCGACTGGTGGATCAGGTCGCCGTGCTCCGCGTGCTCGAGGCACAGGAGGGTCTCGTCGGCCGACAGCGCGCCGCGCTCGACGCCGCCGCGGACCATCGAGTTCGCCCCTCCCAGCTCGATCGACTCCAGGCTGCGGGCAAGCTCTCGGGCCTTCCGGCCGTCTTCGGAGACGTAGACGGCGAAGCCATCCCGGTCGCTCATCGCCGCGATCGTCCGATGCGATCCGAGGGCGATGCCCTGGTCCCAGCCCGTCGGCAGGCCCTCGACGAGCGGCTCCGCGGCCCCACCCTCGAACGGGGCGGTCATGAAGGTGCCCGACTCGTCGCCGGTCGTGTCGCGGTGCCAGACGACCCAGTCGCCGTCGGCGCTGACCTCCCCGGCCACGAGCCCGACGGGCTCGTCGGTCACCTGGCGTCGCCGGCCGGTGGACAGGTCGAGGTCGTGGAGCTGGTAGACGCCGCTCTCGGAGGAGACGTAGACGAGCCGATCCGGCGCCCGCCGCGACCAGGTCGGGAAGCCGACGATGGGCGCTCTGAAGCGTCGTTGCCAGAGCGGAGACGCGTCGGTCACGCGCGGAGGATATCCCGCACGAGGACCCTGTCGATGTTCCGTCCGACGGTCAACCAGAGGAGGTCGCGCCGGGTTCGTGGCACAGTCAGCACTCTCGGGGGCGCAGACAGGACGGGATGTGGCCGGGATCGATTTCACCGAGCCGTCGGACGCTCCGCTCGAGCGCGGCTCGGTCGCGGACTTCGACGCTGTCTTCGAGGCGGCCCGACCGCGACTCGTGCGGATCGTGGACGCCCTCGTCGGCTCGCGCGCGGCCGAGGACGTCGTCCATGACGCCTACGTCGCCGGTCGACGCCACGCCGACGAGATGGCCGAGCCCGACGAGCTCGAGACGCGCCTCATCCGGCTGTGCATCCGCCGCGCGTTCCGGGCCGGGTCGAGCGCTGGCCTCGGCGGGGCGCTGGCGCGGTTCGGACCGCCGACGCCCTGGCTCGCCCTGACGGCGGATCGGTCCGAGGCGCAGGCCCTCGTCGAGTCGCTGCCGCCGGCCCAGCGGACCGTCATCGTCCTGGGGGCCGGCTACGGGTACCCGTTCGACAGGATCGCGACGCTCGTCGGCACGACGCCCGACGATGCCGGTCGCATCGCCCGCCAGGCCCGGACCCGGCTGCGCCGGGCGGGCGTCCTCGACAGCGACATCGATGCCGCCGCGCGGTCGCTGGTCGTGGAGCCGCTGCCCGCCGACGTTGCCGAGGCGTCCCCGGGCCGTGCGGCCGCGGAGCGGCGGATGGTCCTGCTCCGTCTTGCCGCGGCCCTCGCGACGGGGATCGTGGTGATGGTGGCGTTCGCCCTGGCCCTCGGGCCGGACCGCCTGCTCGGCTCGACCGGCGGCCTCGCGACGCTCCGGTCCGTCGCGGTCATCGAGGCCAGCCTCGAGAGCAATGGCTGGGTCTGTCGGGTGGCTGCCAGCGGGGGTGTCGACGAGCTGCGCGTCTGCGACTCGCCGAAGGCGGCCGAGCCGGTCGTCGCCTCCATCAAGATCGAGCCCGGGCCCGATGGCGGGGCGAAGGGGATCTGGGTGACCTCGGACATCGCCGGCTTCCCGACCGCGACGACGGAGGACATCCGGGCGGCGATCCTCGACATGGCGATCAGCCTGCCGTTCGAGTCGCGAGCCGATGCCGACGAGGCGCAGGCCTGGCTGGACGAGCACCTGCCGATGCCGGCAACGATGCGCGCAGCCACGACGGTCCGGGGGGTCCGGGTCGCCGTCTCGGGGACCGGCTACGGCTATGCCGACGTCGTCGAGGTCGGCGCCACCATCCCGACGGGCTGAGGGCGTCCGGCCGAGATCGCCGACCGGACGGCCAGGAGGTGTGCCTAGGCGGTCGCCGGCGCGGCCTCGCCCGCCATCTCGATCGAGTCCTCCGGGATCGAGCGATCGAGGTCGGGCGCGTCGGAGACGATCCCGATGCCGCCGAACAGCGCGAAGCCATCGAGGACGAGCGTCGGGCCATCCTGGACCTCGGCCGCGTCGCGGACGTCGCCGACGCCGCCCATGATCGCCACGATCCGGTTCTCGACCCGCCAGGCCGCCGGGACGACGAGCCGGAAGCCACCGAAGATCGTGCGGACGGAGAGGCGAGCCCCAGCCGGGTCGAGCGTCGCGCCACGAAGGTCGATCGTCCCGCCGCCGTACCACGTCAGGACCGTGCCGCCCCGGAACGAGGTCGCCCGGCTCTGGAAGTCGCGACCGTCGTAGATGGTCACGAGGGCGATCTCGTCGTCGGTCTCCACCCCCTGCGACAGCACGCGGCCCTTCACGAGGGCGGCGGTGATCGCCGAGATCAGGGCCGTGAGGAAGGTGAGGCCGAGGAACAGGCCGATCAGCTTGCCGATTGCGCGCATCGCAGAACCTCCGTGGCCACGGACGGAGTGGGCCCGTGGCGGGCCAGTGTGGGTGCCGGACCCCGTCGGGGCCAGTGCCATAATGCCCGAGATGGCGAGCGAGACCACGAAGCTCCGTCCGTGGGGCGGCGACCGGGCCCCGGCGGACTGGGGTCTCGGCGATGGCCAGGCGATCCCGTGGGAGTACGCGCCGGCCCCCGAATCGCGCGAGATCGTCACGATCAAGCCGCGCTACGGCCTGTTCATCGATGGGCACGAGGTCCCGGCGACGGGCGGCGGCGTGTTCCCGACGGTCAACCCCGCGACCGAGGAGACCATCGCCGAGGTCGCCAGGGCGACCCCCGCCGACATCGATCGCGCGATCCGGTCCGCGCGCCGGGCGCAGCAGACGCGCTGGGGCAACCTGCCCGGACGCGAGCGGGCGAAGTACCTCTTCCGGATCGCCCGGATCCTCCAGGAGCGCAGCCGCGAGTTCGCCGTCCTCGAGTCGATGGACTCGGGCAAGCCGATCAAGGAGAGCCGCGACGTCGACGTCCCGCTCGTGGCCGCCCACTTCTGGTACTACGCCGGCTGGGCCGACAAGCTCGAGTACGCGTTTCCCGGCCGCGTGGCGAAGCCGCTCGGCGTGGCCGCCCAGGTCATCCCCTGGAACTTCCCGCTCCTGATGCTGGCCTGGAAGATCGCGCCGGCGCTGGCCGCCGGCAACACCGTCGTCCTGAAGCCCGCGTCGACGACGCCCCTCTCGGCGCTCCTGTTCGCCGAGGTATGCCGCCAGGCGGACCTGCCGGCCGGCGTCGTGAACATCGTCCCCGGGCCATCGGACATCGGCATGTACCTCGTCAGCCACCCGGGCGTCGACAAGGTCGCGTTCACCGGCTCGACGGGCGTCGGCAAGCTCATCCAGAAGGCGGTCGCGGGCACGGACGTGGGGCTGACGCTCGAACTCGGCGGCAAGGCCGCCAACGTCGTCTTCGAGGATGCGGCGCTCGACCAGGCGGTCGAGGGCATCGTCAACGGCATCTACTTCAACCAGGGCGAGGTCTGCTGCGCCGGTTCGCGGCTGCTCGTGCAGGAGTCGATCCAGGACACGATCGTCGAGAAGCTCAAGGACCGCCTCGCCACGATCCGCGTCGGCGACCCGCTCGACAAGAACACCGACGTCGGCGCGATCAACTCGAAGGCCCAGCTCGAGAAGATCACCGAGCTGGTCGCTGCCGGCATCGACGAGGGTGCCGATATGTACCAGCCGGCGTGCGACCTGCCGGAGCGCGGCTACTTCTTCCGGCCGACGCTGTTCACGAACGTGGCCCAGAGCCACCGGATCGCGAAGGAGGAGATCTTCGGGCCGGTGCTGTCGGTGCTCACGTTCCGGACACCGGACGAGGCCGTCGAGAAGGCCAACAACACGCCGTACGGCCTGTCGGCGGGCGTCTGGACGGAGAAGGGGAGCCGGATCCTCTGGATGGCCCAGCAGCTGCGAGCCGGCGTGGTCTGGGCGAACACGTTCAACCGCTTCGATCCGACGTCGCCTTTCGGCGGCTACAAGGAGTCGGGCTTCGGCCGCGAGGGCGGCATGCACGGGCTGTATGCGTACACGCGCCTCGAGGATCGCTAACGTGCTTCTCCCGGGCCGGCCGTCGCCGCCGGGCGGATTGCCAGGCCGAACTGCGCCGCACGGCGCGGTGGATCCGGCCTCCCGGTCCGGATGGCGACGACGAGCGACCACTCTCGACGCCGGACCACGTCGTGATCTGGACGAGGGGTCCGAAACACGCGCCCCCCGCGGCTGGGTCCGGACAGCGGGTCCAGCCGGGTCCCGTTCGCGCGGCCGGGCCTGATGGCAACGCCCAGGCGGCACCCGAGCGCGGGTTCGAACGGGACCGATGCGGCGGCGGCGCGTCGGGGTCGGCCGGTGCCGACGGTCCCGGCGGTCCCGGCTGCGGCACGGATCGACGTCCGCAAGACGTACAAGCTCTACATCGGCGGCGCGTTCCCGCGGACCGAGAGCGGCCGGTCGTACCTCGTGTCCGCCGCGGATGGTGCCCCGCTCGCCAACGCGAATCGGGCCTCGAAGAAGGACCTGCGTGACGCGGTCCGGGCGGCCCGGAAGGCATTCCCCGGCTGGGCCGCGCGGACGGCCATGAACCGCGGCCAGGTCCTCTATCGCGTGGCCGAGCTCATGGAGGGTCGCCGCGACCAGTTCGCCGAGGAGGTCGCCCGCGCCGAAGGGCTGCCGCAGGCGCGTGCCCGTGAGGCCGTCGTCCGGGCCATCGACCGGTGGGTCTGGTATGCCGGCTGGGCCGACAAGATCAGCCAGGTCCTCGGAACGTCCAACCCAGTCGCCGCGTCGTACTTCAACTTCACGATCCCCGAGCCGACCGGGGTGGTCGGGGTCGTGGCGCCCGAGACGTCCTCGCTGCTCGGCCTCGTCTCGCGGTTGGCGCCGCCCCTCGTCGCGGGCAATGCCGTCGTCGTGCTCGCCTCGGAGTCGCGGCCCTTGCCGGCGATCACGCTCACGGAGGTCCTCGCAACCTCGGATGTGCCCGGTGGCGTGGTCAATGTCATCACCGGCTGGCGGAAGGAGCTCGTCCCCGTGCTGGCCGCCCACGTGGACGTCGACGCGATCGACGTCTGGGGCGTGCCCGACGACATGCGCCGCGACGCCGAGCTGGCCGCGGCCGACAGCGTCAAGCGCGTCGCTCGCCGGCCGAGGGGCACGACCGACGCCCACTTCGACTGGCTCGACGATCGCGCCGCCGAGCGGCCCGAGTGGATCGCGGCCTTCCTGGAGATGAAGACGGTCTGGCATCCGATCGGGGTCTGACCGACGACCCGTGTTCACCTCGGCGTTCGTCAACCTCTACACCGGCGACATCGACGCAGGGATCCGCTTCTACCTGGACCTGCTCGGGTTCGTCGAGACTTTCCGCACACCGTCCGACGGGACGCCGGAGCACGTCGAGCTGGAGCTCGCCGGCTTCGGCCTCCATCCGGCTCTGGCACGGGCTGGAGGGCCTCGAACGGGCCTACGACCTCGAATCCGTCTCGTCCCCCAGCGGCGTGACGTACCTGACCTTCACCCGCCGGTCCGCCTGACCCCGCCGCGGACGCCCGACCCGAGCGGTCAGTGGCGGAAGCCGCCGGCCTCCTGCTCCGTCACCGGCACGGCGACCGGATGCCGGTCGAGGTGGGCGAGCGCGCGGCCGTAGTCGTCCATGAGGAGATCGGCGAGGTCGCGGCTGAAGCCGTGCCGGGCGAGGATCCGCTGGACGGCCAAGTCCTGGCAGGCCGGCGGGAGCGTGTAGGCCGGCACGAGCCAGCCGGTCGTCCGCAGCCGATCGGCGAGATCGAAGAGCGTGAAACCGTGATCCGCGCCGCCGCGCAGCCGCCAGGCGACGCCCGGGATCCCGCCGTGCCCGTCGTAGATCACGTCGAACGGGCCCATCGCCCGGATGTCGTCGGCGACGGATCGCGCGACCGCGTAGCTCGCCTCGTGGATCCGGCGATAGCCCTCGCGCCCGAGGCGCAGGAAGTTGTAGTACTGGGCCACGACCTGGCCGCCGGGCCGTGAGAAGTTCAGGGCGAACGTCGGCATGTCGCCGCCGAGGTAGTTGACCCTGAACACGAGGTCGTCCGGCAGGTCCTCGACGTCGCGCCACACGATCCAGCCCACGCCGAGCGGCGCGAGCCCGAACTTGTGGCCGGAGGCGTTGATCGACTTGACCCGGGGGAGGCGGAAGTCCCAGACGAGCTCCGGCTCGACGAACGGGGCGACGAACCCGCCGCTCGCGCCGTCGACGTGGATCGGGACGTCGAGCCCGGTTCGGGCCTGCAGGTCGTCGAGGGCGGCCGCGACCGCCGCCACCGGCTCGTACTGGCAGGTGAACGTGACGCCGAGCGTCGGAACGACGCCGATCGTCCGCTCGTCGACACGCTCGAGCACCGTGTCCGGCGACATCAGGAGGCGGTCCGCCGCCATCGGGATCTCGCGCAGCTCGACGTCCCAGTACCGGGCGAACTTGTGCCAGCAGACCTGGACGGGCCCGGTGACGAGGTTTGGCCGGTCGGTGTCGAGCCCGGCGGCCGTCCGACTCGCGCGCCAGCGCCAGAGCATCGCCAGGCCGCCGAGCATCGCCGCCTCGCTCGAGCCCGTCGTCGACGTCCCGAGCGTGTTCGCTGCGTCCGGGGAGTTCCAGAGGTCAGCCAGGATGTGGACGCAGCGGGCCTCGATCTCGGCCGTCTGCGGGTATTCGTCCTTGTCGATCATGTTCTTGTCGATGGTCAGCTCCATGAGCCGGTGAACCTCCGGCTCGAGCCACGTCTGGCAGAACGTCGCGAGGTTCTGGCGGGAGTTGCCATCGAGCATCAGCTCGTCGGCAACGAGCCGGAAGGCGTGCCGCGGGTCTCGCTCCTCGTCGGGCATCCGGAAGCGGGGGACGCCGGTGGCGAGGTCGGTCGAGGCGTAGAGGTCGTCCTCGTCATGGCGCCGGGACGAGGCTCGGGAATGCAGCATCGGTTCGTCCTCCGGGTGGCGATGGCGGCAGCCTATCCCGGGTCGCGCCGGCGAGGCCGACCGCTCGAACCATCCCTCGGGCCGTTCGGCACATTGACAGACCGACCGTCGGTCTGCTAAACCGGGCGGTCAGATGGCCAGGACGCTGAACCCGCAATCGCACGCCGTCAAACGCGACGCGTTCGTCGACGTCGGCCAGCGGCTCATCCAGACCAAGGGCTACGAGGCGTTCACCGTCCAGGACGTCCTCGACGAGCTCGACGCGTCGAAGGGCGCCTTCTACCACTACTTCGGCTCCAAGGCCGACCTGCTCGAGGCCGTGGTCGAGCGGATGGCCGACGCCGTCGAGATCACCTGGGCCGACCCGATGTCGCGACCCGGGCTCTCCGCCCGGGAGCGGCTCGAGGCGGTGTTCGCGCTGACCGCCCAGTGGAAGAACGCCCGCCGCGAGCTTGTGCTCGGCGTCCTCGACGCCTGGATGTCCGACCACAACGCGATCGTCCGGGACAAGCTCCGGGCGCTCGTCGCGAGCCGGATGACGACGCTCCTCACCGCGATCCTCCGGCAGGGCGTCGCGGATGGCGACTTCAGCGTGACCGATCCGGAGGCTTCGGCGCACGTGATCGTCGGGCTGGTGCAGACCGTGCAGGAGCGCGCCGGCGAGCTGTTCGTCGCTCGCCAGGACGGCCGGATCGAAAAGGCCGAGGTCAGCCGGACCTTCGAGGCCTTCGCCGAGGCGTTCGAGCGCATCGTCGGCCTGTCGCCGCACACCGTCCGTTTTGTCGACCCCCAGACCATCGACCTGTGGTTCAGCTAGGAAGCAACGTAGAGGAGTCCCGATGACCGCCATCATCCAGATGCAGCAGCTCACGAAGTCCTACGGGCCGCACCGCGGGATCGTCGACGTCGATCTCGAGGTCAACCAGGCCGAGGTCTTCGGGTTCCTGGGGCCTAACGGGGCCGGCAAGACCACGACGATCCGGACGCTCCTCGACCTCATCCGGCCGACCAGCGGCAAGGCCCTCGTGTTCGGGATCGAGTCGAGCGTCGATCCGGTCTCGATCCACCGCCGCGTTGGCTACATCCCCGGCGAGTTCACCCTGTACGACCGCCTGACCGGCGGCCAGACCATCGACTACTTCGCGAACCTGCGGGGTGGCGTCGACCGGGCCTACCAGCGCTCGCTCATCGAGCGCTTCGACATCGACCCCAAGCGCCGCTTCAAGGAGCTCTCGAAGGGCAACAAGCAGAAGATCGGGCTCGTGGTCGCCCTCCAGCACCGGCCCGAGCTGCTGATCCTCGACGAGCCGACCTCCGGGCTCGACCCGCTCGTCCAGCAGTCCTTCTACGAGCTCGTTCGCGAGGCCCGCGGCGAAGGCCGGACCGTGTTCCTGTCGAGTCACATCCTGAGCGAGGTCGAGCGAACGGCCGATCGCGTCGCGATCATCCGCGAGGGTCGGATCGTCAAGCTCGACAGCGTGGAAGGGCTGCGCGACCTGGCCCACCACCAGGTCGAGCTTCGGTTCGCGGGGCCCGTGCCCGGCGCGGCCTTCGAGCACCTGCCCGGCGTGTCGGAGGTGACGGCCGACGACCACGTCCTTCGGATGCGGGTCTCCGGCGCGATCACGCCCGTCGTCCGGGCAGCCGCGCAATACGAGCTCCTCGACTTCGTCAGCCGCGAGCCGACGCTCGAGGAGACGTTCCTCGCCCAGTACGGCCACGGTGAGGGCACCTCGAACGGCGCCGCGCCGGCCGAGACGACGGCGGGGAGGGCGTGATGAGCGCGGCGACCGTCGAGCTGACGCGGTCCTCCGCGTTCAGCCGCATCTACGGCCTCGGGAGCATCTACGGCAAGACGATCCGGGACTCGCGGCTCGCGTTCATCATCGCCGCCGGCCTGCTGGGCGGGCTGTCGCTCGTCCTGGGCGCCGCGATCTCCACGGTGTTCCCGACGCCGGCCTCGCGCACCGAGGTCGACGCCCTGATCGGCGGGATGCCGGCCCAGATGGTGTCCTTCTTCGGCAAGCCGGTGGAGCTCGGGACGCTGGGCGGCTACATCACCTGGAAGTACGGGCTCACGTTCGTCGCGGCGCTCGCGATCTGGTCGATCCTCGCGCTGTCCTCGACGCTCGCGTCCGAGGCAAGCCGGGGAAGCCTCGACCTCGTCGCCGCGACGCCGTTCGGCAAGCGGCGGATCGCGATCGAGAAGGTTGCGGCCCACGTGACGATGCTCGTCCTCGCCCTGGCGTTCATGGCCGTGATGATCACGATCAGCTCGAACGCCTACGGCGACGCGGCGCTCGGCGACCAGATCTCGCCGCTCTCGGCCGTGGGCTTCGCCCTGTGGCTCGGGTTCAACGCGCTCTTCTTCGGCGGGCTCGCCTTCGCGCTGTCGCCGCTGCTCGGGCGCGGCGGGGCCGCCGGGATCGCGGGGATCGCGTTCGCGGTCCTGTGGTCCGTGAACGGCCTCGATGTCGAGCCAGTCGCCGCGCTGAGCCCGTTCCACTGGACGCAGAACCACGTCGCCCTCGTCGGCATGTACGACTGGCCGGCGCTGGCGCTCGTCGGGATCTTCGCGCTGGCGTTCCTGGCCATCGGCGTGGAGCTCTTCTCCCGCCGCGACCTCGGAATCACGTTGGGGGTCGGGCTGCCGCCGTTGCCGGCGGCCCTGCTCGGCGTCCGCGGACCGACCGCCCGGGCCATCGGCGACCAGCTGCCGCGGGCGCTCTCGTGGGGCATCGGGCTCGGCCTGCTCGGCGCGATGCTGGCATCGATCGTCGGCTCGCTCTCGGGCACGCTGGCGACGAGCGGCGACCTTCTGAAGATCATCAAGCAGGTCTTCCCGTCGTTCGACCTGACGACGGCCGGCGGGTTCCTGCAGCTGTTCGTCGAGCTCTTCTACATCGCCGCCGGCATGGCCGCGGCGACGTTCGTCTCGAAGTGGGCCTCGGACGAGACCGGGGGCCGGCTCGAGGAGGTCCTCGCCACGCCGCTCGAGCGGTGGCGGTGGGTCGTCTCGGGCGCGATCGCCTGCCTCGTCTCGGTCGCGATCATGTCGGCCCTCTTCGCGGTCGGCGTCGGCCTCGGCGCCGGCACCGGCATCAACGCCGGCTCGGCGATGGTCGGGTCGATCTCGCTGGGCCTGTACGCCATCGCCCTCGTCGGCATCGGCGTGGCGATCGGAGGGCTCTGGCGAACGTCGATCGCGGCGGAGATCGTGGCCCTGTTCGTCGTCGTCACGTACCTCGTCGACCTCCTCGTCCCGCCGCTCAACCTACCGGACTGGCTTCACCAGCTGGCCCTGACCGCGCACTACGGACAGCCGATGATCGGCACCTGGGACACGACCGGGATCGTGGCCTCGATCGTCATCGCGATCGCCGGCACGGCCATCGGCGCCTGGGGCATCCGCCGCCGGGACATCGCCCGCTGATGGGTTGAACATCTGGCCGCCCGGCCCGCGAGACGGGTCGGGCGGTCGGTAGCATCTGGGGGTGCCACCGCTCGCGATCGTGCTCGTCCTGATCGCGGCGGCCCTCCACGCCGCCTGGAACGTCCTCCTCAAGACGTCCGGCGACACGCTTGGAACGGCGCTGCGGCTGCAGGCCTTCGGGTCGATGATCCTCGTGCCGATCGGCGTGGCCAGCTGGCTCCTCGACGGCCGGCCGGCGATCGACCCGGGCGGCGTCGCGCTGGCCGTGGGCTCGGGCGTTCTCGAGGCCGCGTACTTCCTCTGCCTGTCGGCGGCCTACGCCCGGGGCGACCTGTCCCTCGTCTACCCGCTCGCCCGCGGCAGCGCGCCGCTCGTCGCCGTGCTCGTGGGCGTGGGACTCCTCGGCGAGCGGCTCGCCCCGACCGCGGCGATCGCCGTCGGCTGCATCCTCGCCGGGATCCTCCTCGTGTCGAGGCCCTGGCGGGCCATCGCCGCGGCCGGGCGACAGCACCGGGGAGCCATCGCCTTCGCGCTCGCCACCGGTGCGACGATCGCGGCCTACTCGGCCGTCGACCGGATCGCCGTCCGGATCCTAGCGCCGTGGCTGTACGGCGCCTTCCTCGCCGTCTTCGCGACGTCCTTCCTGTGGTTCGCGGTCTGGGTCGGCGGGCGGATGGGCTGGCTCCGCCGACCGGCGGGGGCTGCCGGCATCCGGCAGGTCTCGATCTTCAGCCGCGACGGGCTCGCCGGCGTGCTCTCGCTGAGCGCGTACCTGATGATCCTGTTCGCCTACTCGATCGCGCCACTGGCGACGGTCGCCCCGCTGCGGGAGTCGGGGGTCGTGCTTGCCGCCGTGTGGGGCTCGCTGCGGATGGGGGAGGCGGCGGGGCGCCGCGAGGCCGGCGGCCGGATCGCCGCGGCCGGGCTCATCGTGGTGGGGGCGGTGCTCCTGGCGCTGTCGCCGTCGTAGCCGCCTGGGCGGCGGCCCGGCCGAAGATCGTGCGCTGGCCGCGCTTCGACGTCGTCAGGCCGATGCCCCCGAGGATGAGCCCGGTCCCGATCGCGAGCGTGAGGTCGACCGGCTCGCCACGGACGAAGAAGCCGGAGATGATGCCGACGATCGGCAGCAGGTAGGCCAGCACCGCCGCGCCGCCGGCGCCGATCCGCGACAGCAGCCGGAAGTTGAGGATGTAGGCGAGGCCGGAGCCGAAGATCCCGAGCCACGCGACCGCGAACAGCGTCTCCGGCGGCCACGCCTCCTGGAAGGGATGCTCGGTGGCGAGCGTGATCCCGGTGATGATCACGAACGCGAACAGCACCTGGAAGAGCGCCGGAACGAGCGGCTGGACGCCGCGCATGTTGGCCCGGGCATACACGCCGCCGAAGGCGTACGCGAGCGTCGACCCGACGAGCGCGACCTCGCCCATGATCGAGCCCGAGGCCTGGCCGGACAGGAGGCCCGGAGCGACGAGCACGACCACGCCGACATAGCCGACCGCGATCCCGACGAGGCGGTTCAGGGTGAGCGGCTCGTCGTGGAGGAACCAGGCCGCGATGACGACGACGAAGAGCGGCACCGAGCCGTTGATGATCGCGGCGATGTTCGAGTTCACCTGCTGCTCCGCGGTCGTGATCAGCGTGAACGGGATGACGATGTTGATGACGGCCATGACGAGCAGGTGGCCGTAGATCCGGGGGTTCCGCGGCAGCTCGAGGCGGCGCGCCGCGGCCACGGCTGCCAGCAGGGCCAGCCCGATGCCGAGCCGCGCGGCGATGAGGGTGAACGTTGACAGCGTCTGGACGCCGACCTTGATCCAGACGTAGCTGGTGCCCCACATCACGCCGAGGACGAGCAGGAACAGCCAGTCCTGGCGGGTGGGTCGGGCGGCCATGCGTCCCATTGTCCCATGCCGGGGCCGATCTTGGCCTAGCGAGTTGTGCCAAAAGCTGTCGTGTTTGGCCGATCGACCGACGCCATCGGTCGACTTCGCCCGGCCATCGGTCGTTCCCGTCGGCGCCCATGGGTTGATCCACCGATGACCGGCGCTCGCCCGGCCGCCACCTTCACGGCAGCGATCGCGGCGCCGGGCCGCGAGGGACGGAGGTCTTGATGGCCAAGTTCATGGATGTCCATTCGGGGTTCTTCGGGGTGACGCAGGAGCAGCTCCAGGAGGCCCACAACCGCGACCTCGCCATCCAGGGCGATGAAGGCGTCGTCTACGAGCGCGCCTGGCTCGATCCGGAGAACGGCAAGGTCTTCTGTCTCGCGACCGGCCCGTCGCGAGAGGCCGTGATGCGCATCCACGAGCGCGCCGGCCATCCCACGGCCGAGGTCTACGAGCTCCCGGTGGAGGTGTAGTGATGCGACGTCGACTCTTCGTGCTGCTGTTCGCCCTCGCGATCGTCCCGCTCTCCGCGGGCGCCGTCGCCGCGGGCGGCAAGGCGGATCTCGCCGCCGTGCGGCAGGCAACCAACAAGTATCAGGACATCAATGCCGCGTACGCGGACGGCTACGTGAACTTCTACAAGTGCACCGAGCAGCCGGGCGTCGGCACGATGGGCCAGCACCTCGTCAAGCCGGCCCTCGTCGGCGACGACGCGGTCGACCCGCTGCAGCCCGAGGCGCTCGTCTACGAGCCGACCCGCGCGGGCGGCTGGAAGCTGGTGGCGGTCGAGTACGTGACGTTCAACACGAGCTCGCAGCAGTTCGTCCTCGGCCAGCCGATGATCCTCGTCGGGGCCGGCAACCGGTTCGGCCTGCCGACCTTCTACGAGCGCCACGCCTGGATCTGGCAGGGCAACCCGCTCGGGACGTTCGCCGACTGGAACCCCGACGTCACCTGCCTCGGCACCGGCGACAACGGCGGCTGATCGGGGCCACGAGCCCGATCGCGCGACCGAGGCCCGTCCCTTCGGGGGCGGGCCTCGGGCTACCATCCGCCCGATGCTGCCGCTCGAGACGATCCGGCGGGCGCCGAAGGTGGTCCTCCACGACCATCTCGACGGCGGGCTGCGGCCCGGGACCGTCATCGATCTCGCTTCCGAGCTCGGCTACCACGGCCTGCCGACGACCGACGCGGACGACCTCGCGACGTGGTTCCGGCGCGGCGCCGATCGCAAGTCGCTCGAGCTCTATCTCGAGACCTTCGCCCACACGGTCGGGGTGCTCCAGGATCGCGACGCGATCGTCCGCGTGGCCGCCGAGTGCGCCGAGGATCTGGCCTCGGACGGCGTCGCCTACGCGGAGGTCCGGTACGCGCCGGAGCTCTCGACCGAGAAGGGCCTCACGCTCGACGAGGTCATCGAGGCCAACCTCGACGGCTTCCGGATCGGCGCCATGCGGGCCGCCGACGCCGGGACGCCGATCACGATGAAGGTCCTCGTCACCGCGATGCGCCAGGCGGCCCGGTCCGTCGAGGTCGCCGAGGCCGCCGTGCGCTGGCGCGACGCCGGCGTGGTCGGCTTCGACATCGCCGGGCCGGAGGCCGGCTTCCGGCCGACGCGCCACCTGGAGGCGTTCGACTACATAAGGCACGAGAACTTCCACATCACGATCCACGCCGGCGAGTCGTTCGGCCTGCCGTCCATCTGGGAGGCGCTCCAGTTCTGTGGCGCCGAGCGCCTCGGGCACGGGGTTCGGATCGTCGACGACATCACGATCGACCCGGATGGCGAGCCGACCCTCGGTCGCCTGGCGGCCTTCGTGCGGGATCGGCGGATCCCGCTCGAGATGTGCCCGACCTCGAACGTCCACACCGGCGCCGCGGCGTCGATCGAGGCCCATCCCATCGATCTCCTGCGCCGCCTGCGGTTCCGGGTGACGGTCAACACCGACAACCGGCTGATGTCGAACGTCTCGATGTCCGGCGAGTTCGCGGCGCTCGAGCGGGCGTTCGGGCTCGGTCTCGGCGAGATGGAATGGCTGACCCTCAATGGGATCAAGAGCGCCTTCGCCCCGTTCGACGAACGCCTGCGGCTGATCAACGACGTGATCAAGCCGGGCTACGCGCACCTCAGGCACGAGGTCAAGGCGGCCGCCCCGGCCTGACCCCGGCGATCCGCAGCCGCCGTCAGCGAACGGCGGCGCCCGACCTCGAACCCACGGACGACGCCGGCCCGTCTGCCGTCGCAGCCGTCATCACGGTCGCGACCCACGCGGCGATCTCGGCCCGCCGCGCGACCCCGAGCTTCGCCAGGATGTGCTCGACGTGGGCGCTCGCCGTCTTCGGCGAGATCGACAGCTCGAGCGCGAGCTCGGCGTTGGTCAGCCCGCCGGCGATGCGCTGGGCGACCTCGTACTCGCGGGTCGTGAGCGGGTGCCACGGGACGTCCTCGACGCCCCGCGCCCGGATGGTCCGGTCGAGCTCGGCGACCCGCTCGAGGAGGGGCCGGCTCCGCAGCGCCTCGGCCCGGGTCGAGACGTCCCGCACGAGCTGGCGCGCGTCGACGTAGCGGTTGGACCGGACGAGGCACGTCGCGAGGTCGAGGCGTGCCCAGAGCGCCTCCCAGGTCCGGCCACGCTCCTCCCAGCCGCGGATGGCCCGCTCCAGCGATGCCCGGGCGACGCCCAGCGAGCCCTCGGCCAGCGCCACGAGCCCCGACGCGTGGTCCATGGCCGCGGTCGCGAGGTCGAGGCCCCCGACGTGCTCGGCCGCGACGTCGAGCCAGCGGTGCGCTTCGGCCGGCCGGCCCGCGGCGATGGACGCCCGGGCCCCGGAGACGAGGAACGGCACGAAGCGGGCCCGTTCGCCGTGGCGACTCGCGACGTCCAGGCCGCGGTCGACGAGGGCGACGGCGGCGCGGGGGTCGTTGGCGAGCAGCGCGACCTCGGCCAGGCCCCACAGCGCCGCGAGCTCGTAGTCCGGGATGCCGCTGCGCTCCGCGAACGCCAGGGAGGTGGTCAGCTGGTCGCGGGCCTCGTCGAGCTCGCCTCGTCCGAGCGCGGTGTAGCCGAGGGCCCAGCGGGACATGCCCGATCCACGGGCGCAGCCGCGATCCGCGAGCGATTGGCGGCCCTCGGCGATCGCGTCGTCCCAGCGGCCGTCGCCCCAGGCGAGGAGCCCGCCGGTCGCGGCCATCACGTGGGCGCAATGGGACTGGCCGATCGCGTTGGCGTAGTCGAGGCCCTGCTCGATCGCGACGCGGGCCCGATCCGGCCGCATGAGCCGGACCGCGAACACCGATGCGTCGCGATAGGCGGTGATGGCGGTGTCCTCGAAGCCCATCGTCCGGGCCTGCTCGCCGATCGCGGCCACCTGCTCGAGGCCGGCATCGATTGGGCCGCTCAGGGCCAGCAGCAAGCCTCGCGTGGCGGCGACGTCGAGACGCCGCTCGTCGCTGCCGAGCTCGAGGGCCAGCCGCTCCGCCTCGTCGAGCAGCTCGCGGGCGCGATCGAGCTCCATCGTGTCGAGGCGCAGGAGGACCTCTTCGATCAGGATGAAGATCCGGACGTCGAGGGCCCCGGGCGACGGTTCGAGGCCGTCCACAGCGGTCGTGGCCTCGGCCAGCAGGGCGGTTCGCTCGTCGACCGGCCGCGTCTCGCGGCGCGATGCGGCCAGCAATGCCGGGAACAGCCGGGCTGCGCCGAGCCGGTCTCCGGCCGCCACGTACAGCGCCTGCGCTTCGCGGGCGGCGGCGTCGGCGTCGGCGTATTCCTCGATGGCCATCGCCGACGCGACGACCGCGGCGAGGACGGCGGCGCGCTCCGACCCGTCGACGTCGCCCGGCATGTTGGCGATCGCGCGGGCGTAGAGGACGAGGGCCTCGCGGTGGGCGGCCACGGCGGCGGCCGCGTGAGCCCCCTGCAACGCCGATCGATAGGCCTGCTCGGCCAGCCCGGCCCGCTCGAAGTGGAGGGACGCATGGACCTCCGAGGCCCCGACCAGCTGGCTGCCGAACTCGGCGGCCCGGGCATGGAGGCGGCGCAGGTCCGCGGTCGCGACGCTGTCGTAGATGGCGTCGCGCAGGAGCTGGTGTCGGAAGTCGTAGAAGCCCCGGTCGAGGTACTCGAACGGGTAGAGGATCGAGCCCTTGACGAGCTCGTCGAGCGGCTCGTCGAGGTCACCGAGCGGCCGATCCATGATCCCCGCGAGGACGCTCGGCTCGAAGCACCGGCCGACCACCGCGCCGGCCCGCGCCACAGCCTGCGCCGACGGGCTGAGCCGGCCGATCCGGGCGATGACGGCATCCTCGATCGTCGAGGGCACGGCCGCGCCGCGAACCGCGGCCGCGTCGGGGGCTGACGTCTCGATCGCCCCGAGGAGCTCCTCGACATGGAGCGGGATCCCGTTGGTCCGGGCATGGACGGCCTGGACGACCTCGCGCGGCGCGGGGAGCCCGGTCGCGAGGATCAACGTCGTCATCAGGGCGGTGTCCTCGGGCCGGAGCCGCCCGAGCGTGACCTCCTCGGCGAGCCGCTGGGTGAGCAGCCGCGAGCGCCACTCGCGATGGGCCGATCCCGGCGCGAGCTCGTCGAGCCGATAGCTCGCGACCACGAGCAGCGGCACCGTTCGCCCTCGGCGGGCCAGCTCGGAGATGACGTCCAGGGTCACCTCGTCGACCCACTGCAGGTCCTCGAAGAAGAGGGCCGTCGGCCGGTCGACCGCGGCCAGGATGCGGTCGGTGACCTCGCCGACGAGGATCCGCCGCGAGCCGAGGGCGTCGCGACCCTTGCCGCCGCGCACGTCCAGGATCTCCCGGCCGAGGAGGCCGAACTCGGCGTCAGACATCGTCCGCGCCAGGTCGTAGAGCGAGGCCAGCATGACGTGGCTGTCCTGGGGCGCCACGTCGCCCTTGGCGTATCGGAAGCCGCTCGCGGCCGCCTTGCGGATGACCGCCCCGATCAGGCGCGTCTTGCCGATGCCGGCCTCGCCGCCGAAGAGGAGCGCCGTCCCCCGTCCCGCGGCCGCCTCGGCGACCCGACGGTCCACGAGCGCGAGGACGTCATCGCGGCCGACGAGGAGCGGTGAGACCAGCGGCCCGATCCGGGGCATGGGCGGAGTGTAGGAGCCGCCGATTCCAGCTTCCATCGGTCAAACGACCGATCCGGCCAGGACACGTACGATCGAGGCATGCGAGCGCTCCGACTGCACCAGCCCGGGCCGGTCGCCACGGCTCCGCTCCGCCTTGAGGAGGTCGCCGATCCGGAGCCTGGTCGGGGCGAGCTCCTCGTCCGCGTCGGCGCCTGCGCGGTGTGCCGGACCGACCTCCAGATCGTCGAGGGCGACCTGCCCGTGCATCGCGCTCCGGTCGTGCCCGGCCACCAGGTCGCCGGGGTCGTCGAAGGCCTCGGCCCCGAGGTCGACGGCTGGTCGGTGGGCGATCGCGTCGGGATCACCTGGCTGGCCGGGTTCGACGGGACCTGTGATCGGTGCCGGTCCGGCCGTCCGAACCTCTGCCGGCGGGCGACGTTCACGGGCTGGGATCGCGATGGCGGATACGCCACGCTCACGACCGTCCGGGCGGACGCGGCGGCACGCCTGCCCGCTGGGCTCGACGACCTCGCCGCCGCGCCGCTGCTGTGCGGCGGCGTCATCGGCTTCCGGGCGCTCCGGCTGACGGGCCTCGATCCCCGATCGAGTGGCGCCCGACTCGGCCTGTACGGCTTCGGAGCCTCGGCGCTGCAGGCGATCCAGGTCGCCGGGCACTGGGGCTGGGAGGTCCACGTCGCGTCACGTTCGACCGCCGACCTCGAGCGGGCCGAGCGGTTCGGCGCGGCCTCCGTCGGCGGCTATGCCGACCCGCCACCGCGGCCGCTCGACGCGGCCATCACGTTCGCCCCGGTCGGATCAGTCGTCGTCGCGGCCCTGAAGGCCGTCGATCGTGGCGCGACCGTCGTGGTCAACGCGATCCATCTCGACGGGATCCCGGCGTTCGACTACGACGACCTGTGGTGGGAGCGCTCGATCCGGAGCGTGGCGAACGTCACGCCGGACGACGCCCGCGACTACCTCGAGCTCGCCGCCGCGATCCCGGTGCGGACCGAGATCGTCCCGCTGCCGCTGGCGAACGGGAACGAGGCCCTGGCCCGCCTGGAGCGCGGCGAGATCGAGGGCGCCGCGGTCCTGGTCCCGGAGCCCGTCGGCCCGGCTTAAGGGACGATCTCGGGCCGCTTGTACGGCCCGGTCACCACGACCTCGTCCTCCGCCTCGAACGGCGTCGGCCCGGTGTTCCGGATCCGGAAGCGATGGTGGACCTCGGTCGCGCCGGCCGAGAGCATCGCGTTCACCGGGCAGTACTTCAGCGCGGACAGCTCGATGCAGCGCCGGATGGCGGCTTCGTCGACGTTCGGGCCCTCGACCTCGTGGGTCACGTCGGCCCGGAGGAGGACCTGGGGATACTCGTCGCGCTGCGTCGCCTCGACGTGGATCCGGTAGGTCGTGACGTCCTGGCGCTTCTTGAGGGCGATCGAGATGACGTCCATCGCAGAGCATGCGGCGAGCGAGACGACGACCGTCTCCATCGGGCTCAGCTCGTTCCGGGCGATCTCGTCGCCGTAGACGATCGTCCGCTTCGTCCCGGAGGTCGCGGCGAACCGGTTCGCGCCCTCGTAGACGAGCGTCGCCGAGCGCAGCCTGGACATCGACGGCGATCCTACGGCCTCACGCGACGGCTTCGGGCGCCGGCGCGTTGTCCTGGAACTGCTCCTCGTACAGGCGGGCGTACAGGCCGCGCTTCGCGAGCAGCTGCCGATGGGTGCCCCGCTCCACGATCCGGCCACCGTCGTAGACGAGGATCAGGTCGGCGCGGAGGATCGTCGACAGGCGATGGGCGATCGCGATCGTCGTGCGGCCGTGCTCGAGCCGCTCGAGGGCCGCCTGGATGAGCCGCTCGCTGACCGTGTCGAGCGCCGAGGTGGCCTCGTCGAGGATGAGGATCCGGGGATCCTTCAGCAGGACCCGGGCGATCGCCACGCGCTGCTTCTCGCCGCCCGACAGCTTGTAGCCGCGCTCCCCGACGATCGTGTCGTAGCCGTCGGGCAGCTCGAGGATCCGATCGTGGATGGCGGCGGCACGGGCGGCCGTGTCGAGCTCGGCCTGGGTCGCCTCGGGCCGGGCGTACAGCAGGTTGTCGCGGACGCTGGCGTGGAACAGGTACGTCTCCTGGGTGACGAACCCGATCGACCGCCCGAGCGAGACCAGGCTGAGCTTCCGCACGTCGAGGCCGTCGATCTCGACCGCGCCCCGGTCGACGTCGTAGAGCCGCGGGACGAGGTACGTCGTGGTCGTCTTCCCGGAGCCCGAGGGCCCGACGAGCGCGACGAGCTGGCCTGGAGCCGCGTCGAAGTCGATCCCGGTCAGCCCGAATGGCAGCGTCTCCGGCTCCGGGATCGCGGCGAGCTCGGGGGCGCCGACGAGGTCGGGCGTCGCCTCGGTCGCGATCGCGGGCCCCGGGCCCTCGACGGTCGCCGCCCCAGCCGTCGCCAGAGCCGCCTCGGCGGCGACCGAGCGCGGCCGGGCGGGGTAGCGGAACGAGACGTCGCGGAAGGCGATGCGGCCCTGGATCGTGTCCGGCCGAAGGTCGATCGCGTTCGGCGCGTCGACGATCACGGGGTCCATCTCGAGGTACTCGAAGATCCGGTCGAACAGGGCGAGCGCGCCCTGGATCTCGACCTGGACGTTGAGCAGCTGGCCGAGCGGGAAGAAGAGCCGCGACTGGAGCGTCGTGAAGGCGACGATGTCGCCGATCGTCGGGGCCGTCGAGTCGTGGTGGATGGCGAGGTAGCCGGCGAGCCAGTACACGAACGCCGGGGTGATGCTGAAGATCGTGCCGATGATCATGAAGAACCAGCGGCCGACCATCGCCTGGCGGATCTGGAGGACGGCCAGGGCCCGGCTCTGGACCCCGAACTTCGCGTTCGCCGCGCCCTGCTGGCCGAACGTCTTGGTCAGCAGGATGCCCGACACGGACAGGGTCTCCTGGGTCGTCGCCGAGAGGGCGGCGAGGGCCTCCTGGGTCTCGGTGCTGACCTGCCGCCGGACCTTGCCGACCCGGTAGGTCAGGACCATGAAGAACGGCAGGAGCCCCAGGGACAACGCCGTCAGCCGCCAGTCGATCACCACCATCGCGACGACGGTGCCGATCACGACCGCCACGTTGGCGGCGACGGACGAGGCGGTGTCGGTCACGACGCCCTGGATGCCGCCGACGTCGTTCGCGAGACGGCTCTGGATCTCGCCGGTCTTCGTCTCGGTGAAGAACCGCAGCGGCATCCGCTGGAGGTGGTCGTAGAGCGCCATCCGGAGGTCCTGCATGACGTTCTGGCCGATCGAGTTGTTCAGGTAGCTCTGGCCCACGCCGATCAGGCCCGAGACGATCGGGACGACGATCATCAGCCCGACGTAGAGGTTCAGGCGGCCCCAGTCGAGATGGGGGATCGCGTCGTCGATCAGGAGCTTCAGCAGGATCGGGTTGACCAGCCCGAGGAGGCTCGTCAGCAGGATCGCGCCGATGACGACGACGACCTGGGCGCGGTAGGGCCGGAAGAACGCCGCGATCTTCCGGATCGTCCGTCCGCGACGCTCCGGCGGGACGGGCTCGAAGTCAGCGCCTCGCGGAAACAGCCGGCCCGCGGGCCCGCCGCCAGCCTGGGCCCGCCGCTGGAACCCGATGCCCGATCGGCCGCCCATCATGGCCATGCCCGGACATTACGGCGTCGTGAAGATCCCCGCTCCGAATGGCTGGTGGCCATCCGGCGTGTTGAGGTACCCGGTCTTCGTTCCGTGGGTGTTGTTCACGCCGTAGCGCCAGACGATCGTGCCAGCCATCGGGTCGATGACGATGACCCGGTCCCGGAAGTCGTCGTTGATCGAGACCAGGCCGTTCGGCAGCGGCGTCGCCAGGCTCGGGTGGTTGAGCCGGCCGTCGCCGCTGACCGGGGCATAGCGCCACAGGAGCGCCCCCGTCGGCGTGACGGCGACGACCTGACCGTGGGTGCTAAAGTCGGACACGACCACGTTCCCGTTGGCGTCGAGCTGGGCGTCCGAGGGATACGCGACCGGGACGTGGATGTCGAACACGACGGAGCCGTCCGCGGCGAGCCGCACGACCCGCGAGCCGGTGATCTCGGTGATGAGCAGGCCGCCATCCGGGAGCGGCGTGTCGCCGTTCGGCTCGCCGTACGTGTGACCGGCGTTGTCGATGCAGACCCGCGTCCGGCCCCAGGTCCTGACGATCGTCTTGTCGGGCGCGATCTCGAGGATCCGGCAGTTCCGGATGTCGGCGACGATGATGTTCCCGTTCGCGAGGGGGTAGGCGTCGTCGGGCGTGTTCAGCTGGCCGATCGCCGGGCCCGGCGAGTTGTAGCGGCCGTACTGCCAGACGATCCGGCCGGTCGCGATGTCGATCCGATCGATGACCTCGTGGAATTCATCGTTGGCGACAATCGTCTTGCCGCTCGGATCGATGAACGCGTCGTCGGCGCTGAAGCCCTGGCCACTCGGCAGGTCGGCCTTCGTCCTCGGGAACTGCCACAGGATCTGGCCGGCGTTGCTGACGGCGATGATCCGGCCGTTGCCGCGATCGGCGATCAGGACGCCCGCGGGGAACGGCGCCGAGGCGTCGTAGCCGGGGGACGCGGAGGGCGACGGCGCCGGGCTTCCGAGCCCGAGCGATCCGGGCGGCAGGCTGGACGTCGATTCGGACGGCTCGGTCGAGCCCAGGCCGCCGGGCGACGGCGTCGGGGCGGCTGCCAGGGGGCTCGAACCGGGGGTCCCGATGAGGCCGGTCGAGAAGGCCACGACGCCGACGACGGCGATGGCGCCGACGATCAGGATCGCGAGGGCCCCTCGCCGCGACACAGCCATCGCGGCCACCGTAGCGCGACGATCCTGTCGTTTGAGTGACCGTCAGCGAACCTTCACGCGATCTTCATCGCAGCGCCGCACTGGCGCCCGTGGATCACCAGGCGGTGACGGTGTTCGCCTCGGTGATGCCCTGGGCCTCGAGCCAGCGTTCGGCGTCGATCGCGGCCATGCAGCCGTCGCCGGCCGCGGTGACCGCCTGCCGGTAGCGATGGTCGTGGACGTCGCCCGCGATGAACACGCCGTCCACCTTCGAGCCGGTGTGGTCGTGGACGACGAGGTAGCCCTTCGCGTCGACGTCGAGCCAGTCCCGGAAGGCCTCGGTGTTGGGCCGGTGGCCGATCGCGATGAACAGCCCCTCGACCGGCATCTCGCGCGTGGCACCGGTGGCCGTGTCGACGAGCTTCAGCCCGGTGACCTTCTCGTCGCCGAGGACCTCCTCGACGCCGGTGTTCGTGTGGATCTCGATCTTCGGGTTGGCAAGCGCCCGGTCGACCATGATCCGGCTCGCCCGGAACTCGTCCCGCCGGTGGAGCAGGTGGATCTTCCTGCCGAACCGGGTCAGGTACGTGGCCTCCTCGAACGCGGTGTCGCCGCCACCGACGACGGCGATCTCCTTGTCGCGGAAGAAGAAGCCGTCGCAGGTCGCGCAGGCGCTGACCCCGCGGCCGCGGAGGCGCGTCTCGCTGTCGAGCCCCAGCCACATCGCGGATGCGCCGGTGGCGACGATCACCGACTGGGCCTTGTACTCGACCCCGCGGGCCCACAGCCGGAAGGGCCGGCTCGAGAGATCGACCCGGTCGATGTCGACGTCGACGATCTGGGTCCCGAAGCGCTCGGCCTGGGACCGGAACAGGTTCATGAGGTCCGGCCCCTGGATCCCCTCGGGGAAGCCCGGGTAGTTCTCGACGTCGCTGGTCAGCATGAGCTGGCCGCCCGGCGTCGAGCCGGCAAGGACGATCGGCTCGAGGTTCGCCCGCGCGGCGTAGATCGCTGCGGTCAGGCCGGCCGGCCCGGAGCCGACGATCACGACCTTGCTCTCGGTCCGCCCGGGAGCGGAGCTGAGCGTGGAGGGGCCGCCCGGCTGGAGGGCCGAGGTCGCGGCCCCGAAGTCGATCGTGAGGGACGCGAGGGGCGCCGGCGCGGCGGGCGCGGCGACGCCCGAGTCGGCGGAGAAGTCGATCGAGAGCCCGCCGAAGGGCTTCCGATCCGGGTTGCCGCCGTTCGACCCGTTGCGACTCGGCGGCAGCTCGACAGCGCCCGTGGCGGGGCCGTCGGCGTTCTTGTTCATCGCGCTCATCCTACCACGGGTCGCATACTCCCCGGGGGTATCTCGCGGGAGCCTAGAGGCCGCGCGCCTGGGGCAACACGTCGGCGCCCAGACGCTCGAGCCTGGCGGTGTCGTCGACGTTCGGCAAGCTGAAGAGGACGTGCTCCACGCCGACGTCGGCGAGCGAGCCGAACCAGTCGACGATCTGGGCGGGCGAGTGGCGGCCGGATCCGCCCCGAGTCGCGATGTCGACCGTCAGGAGCGTCGTGATCTCGATCTCCTCGATCGGCCGGCCGATGGCCTCGCAGTGGCCGCGGAGGACGTCCACCTTGTGGGCGATCGACTCGGGGTTGCCCCAGCCGACGTTGCACGCGTCGCCGTACTGGGCGACGAGCCGGAGCGTCTTCTGCTCTCCGCCGCCGCCTATCATGATCGGGATCCGCGGCCGCTGGATCGATTGCGGGGAATTGAGGAGCCGCTCCGCCCGGTAGTGGCGGCCCTCGAACTCGCCCTCGGTGCCGCGCTCCCCGGTCCACATCCGGTGGGCCATCTGGAGCGTCTCCTCGAGCATTTCGAAGCGGACCCCGAGCGCCGGGAACGGGAACCCGAGGCCGCGGGACTCCTCTTCGTTCCAGGCCGCGCCGATGCCGAACCAGGCTCGCCCGCCCGACAGGACGTCGAGGGTGGTCGTCGACTTGATCCAGAGCGCCGGGTTGCGGTAATGGATGCCGCCGACCATCAGGCCGAGGGCCGGCTTCGTGGTCCGTGCCGCGATCCAGCCGAGCGCGGTCATGCCCTCCAGCATCGGGTCTTCCTTCGGCCCGACGCCGCGGATCTGGAAGAAATGGTCCATGACCCAGAGGGAGTCGAAGCCGGCGGCCTCCGCGGTCGTCACGACGCGGCCGAGCGTCGGGCCGATCTCGGGTGTGCCGCCCGGCCAGGTGAATGACGGGACCTGGAGTCCGAACTTCATCGCTGCGCTCCTAGGTGAACAGGTCCATGTCGCGAGGCATGAGGACGTCCTTGATCGAGCCTTCGCCGCGACGGAACGCGGCTCCGCGGATGATGGCCACGGGCCGGCCGCCGACCTTGCCGAAGGCGAGCTCCGCGGCCGAGGCGAGCTCGTCCGCCACCGCGCGGACGGTCGAGTGCATGACCCGGCCGTCGCGGTCCGGGGAGCCGCGCAGGTCCTCCAGCGGCTCGAGGCCCGATACGCCGATCGCGATGTCGACGATCCCCCAGCGCCACGGCCGGCCGAACGAGTCCGAGACGAGCACCGGCACGTCGACCCCGGTCGCCAAACGGACGGCCACCCGGACCCGTTCCGCGGACGCGTCGGGGTCCCGGGGCAGCAGGGTGACGATCGAGCCCGATCGCGGGCCGACGTTCGAGGCGTCGATCCCGCCGTTCGCGCAGATGAAGCCGTGGGGCGTCTCGGTGATGACGACGCCGTTCGCCATCCGCACGACACGCACGGCCTGGCGCAGGACGACCTCGACCTGCCGCGCATCGCGATCCCACCGCTCCGCGAACTCGACGGCCTCGGGCCGCGGCTCGATCCCGGTCAGGTCGATGACGGCGCCCTCGGCCTTCGAGACGACCTTCTGGGTCACGACCAGCACGTCGTCGTCGCGCATCGGGAGGATGCCCGGCGTCGCCCGGATCGCCGCCACGACGATCCCCGGCAGGTCGTCGCCGGGCTCGACCTCGGGGATGCCCTCGAGCGCGAGCACCTCCACCTGGTGGGTGGGCGGGCTGGATGGGCCGTCAGCGCCCACCCGTGACCTCGGCTGCGAGGGAGGCGCCGGCCAGCAGCAGGTCCGCGCGGGTGTCGACGTCGAGGCCGAGCGGCCCGCCGATCTCGAGGTACGTCGCACCGGCCGCGAGGGCCTCGGAGCGATGGGTGGCCCGGCTCGCGGTGCCGAAGGCCGGGGCGATGATCGCCGGCGGGCTCAGGAGCAGCGCGTTGGTGCCCTCGCCGTGGCGGTCCGGCACGAGGGTCACCAGGCCGCGGAGCTCCAGCTCCGAGGCTCCGTCCGCGGCCTCGCGGGCGGCATCGACGAGCTCCGTGACCGCGGCCGGCGTGATCCGGGGCAGGTCGGCCGGGAGGACGAGGACGGCCGTCGCCCCGCGGGCCGCCGCGAGCGAGCGACCCGCCTCGATCGCCTGGTTCAGGCCCGGCACGCGCTCGACGAGGCCGATCGCGCCGTGGCCCTTCGCCAGCCGCGCCGCCGCCGGGTCGAGCGTCACCACGATCGTGCCCGCGATCACGCTCGCGTCCCGCGTCGCGACGAGCGTCCGCCTGAGCATCTCCGTGACGAGCGCCAGGCGCTCCGCGTCGCCGAGGTCCGCGCCGAGCCGGGTCTTCGCGGTCCGGAGGCCGCGGATCGGGACGACCGCCCAGGTCCGCTGCAGGTTCGGCTCACCGGGGGCGTCCATGGGCTCAGCCGGCCGCCGCGGCCAGGACCGTGGCCGCGAGACGCGCCCGGGCGGCGTCATCGGTCATCAGCGTGTCGGTGACGACCGTCCGCAGGCCGAGATCGGAGATGGCCGGTTCCAGCTCGGCATCGCGCTCGTCGAGCACGAAGATGTCGGCGACCTCGGTGTACAGGCGGGCGACGCCGAGGGCGCTCGTCTCGTGGCCGAGTGAGCCGAGCATCCGGTCCGCCGGACCTTTGAGCGCCTTGCCGCGGATGATCGGCGTCACGGCGACGACCGGTGCCCCGCGGGTCCGCGCCGTCTGCAGGCCAGCGTCGATTCCGGCCACGGCCAGGATCGGCTGGACCGACACGAACGGGTTCGACGGGGCGATCACGATCGCCTCCGCCGTCTCGAGGGCCGCCACGACCTCGGGCGTCGCGGCCGCGTCCTCGACGCCGGAGAACCGGACCTCGAGGATGGCCGGTTCCTGGCGGAGCCACACGAAGTAGACCTGGAACGGGATCCAGCCGTCCTCCGTGCAGACCTCGGTCCGCACCGGCGCGTCGGTCATCGGCAGGATGCGGGGCTCGATCCCGAGCGCCCGCTGGAGGTCGCGTGCGACGTCGGTCGGCCGGTGGCCCGCGCGCAGGCCGCGGGTCCGGACGATGTGGGTGGCGAGATCGCGATCGCCGAGCCGGAACCACGTCTCCTCGCCGTACCGCCCGAGCATCGCCGAGGTGGCGAACGTCTCGTCCTCGAGGCCCCAGCCCTGGGCCCGGCTCGCCAGCCCGGCCAGCGTGTACATCACGGTGTCGTGGTCGGGCGAGACGGCGAGGCCGTGGCGCTCGAGGTCGTCGGCGGTGTTGACGATGACGGTCAGACCCGAGCCGAGGTGGGTCTGCAGGCCATGGGCCAGCTTCGCTCCGCCGACGCCGCCGGCCAGGAGGGCCACCCGCTTCGGTGCGAGTCGATCGGTCACCGGGGGCGCTCCGTCACGCGCCGGCCAGCAGCTCCCGGACCTCGCCGATCCGATCGACGGTCTCGCGATCGAACGGGGCCGGCATCCGGCAGATCACGGTCCGGAAGCCGAGGTCGGTGACGTATGGCCGGACGATCTCGGCGATCTCGGCGGGCGGTCCGAACAGGTGGGGGACCGTGCCCGCCCGTTCGATGCCGTTCGCGGCCGCGAGCTCCGCCCAGCGGGCACCCGCCTCGTCCGCCCGGTCGCGGATGACCATCGGGAAGCTGATGGTCCGCCGGACCGTCGCCGGGTCTCGGCTGACGTCGGCGCAGTGCTCGTCGAGGATCCGGACGCGCTCGGTCACCTCGTCCAGGTAGCCCGAGGTGTTCCACGCGTCGGCGTGGCGGGCCACGGTCCGGAGCGTCTTCCTCGGCCCGTGCCCGCCGACGAGGATCGGCAGCCGATGCTGGACCGGCAGCGGCCGGCACACCGCGTCCTGCAGCTGGTAGTGCGGCCCGTCGTGCGTGACCGTCTCGCCGTCGAGCAGGCGGCGGATGAGACCGACCGACTCCTCGAGCCAGTCCAGTCGCTGCCCGACGGACTCGCCGAAGTCGATCCCGAAGGCATCGTGCTCGCGCTCGAACCAGGCGCCGCCCAGCCCGAGCCAGGCCCGACCGCCGGACACGTGATCGAGCGTCGTCGCGAGCTTCGCCGTGAGGCCGGGGTTGCGGAAGCCGTTCGCGCCGACCATCAGCCCGACCCGGACGCGACTCGTGACGCTGGCGATCCCCGCGAGCGTCGTCCAGCCCTCCAGGATCGGCTGCTCCCAGGAGCCCATGATCGCCAGGAGGTGGTCCCAGGTCCACACCGAGTCCCAGCCCGCCGCCTCGGCCGAGACCGTGATGTCGCGGTATGCCGGCCAGTCGGTCTGCTGCGGCCAGGCGAGGAGCCCGAACTCGACCTCGGGCATCAGATGTGGTCGTGCGCCTTGTCGATCCGGATCAGGAACGTGACGCGCGGCTGGGTCCGGAAGGTGGCCACCGTTGACTCCGACGCGTCGTCGTAGCGATGGGCGAGCGCGACGATGTCGGCGCGGGCCCGCTCGACGTCGTCGACGACCTCGTCGACCGCGCCGACGACGCCGGCCCAGCGGTTCGGATCGCCCTCGTCGAACACGGCGATCGAGACCCGCGGGTCACGCCTCAGGTTCGCCGGCCAGCGGCGTCCCTCGCGCGAGTTCACGAGGAGCCGACCGTCCGGATCCAGGCGGTACCAGATGACCGCCTGGTGCGGGCTGCCGTCGGGATTCACGCTCGACAGGCTGCAGAAGTGGGGCGCCTCGAGGAACGCGCGGACGCGGTCACCGAGGACGACCGGTTCGGGGGAGGGCACGCCGCGATGGTACGCGGGGCAACTATTCGGGGCGTTTCGGGGGATCAGCCGAGGCGTTCGCCCGCTTCGATGCGGACGTCGAGGCGGTTCTCCGGTGGCGACAACGGACAGGCCCACATCGGGTCGAACGCACACGACGGCTGATAGCTGAAGTTGAAGTCGAGCACGAGCGAGTCCGGGGCCTGCCCGGCGCCGAGGTCGGCGCTCTTCGCCGCGTCGAGCAGGTAGCGACCGGCGCCGTACGTCTCGTGGCCGTTCGTCGCGTCCCGGAACGGGAGGAACAGCCCGCCGGCGTAGCCGGCCATCCAGTACAGGCCGAGCCGACGCGTCCCGGCCGCGAACGGGACGTCGAGGAAGCCGATCCGACGGAACGACTGCTCGCCGCCCGTCGACACGGGCAGCATCAGCGAGCCGAACCCGCCGAATCCAGGGAGCTTGCCCGCGTCACCGCCGCCGGCGATGCCACTGGGCTCAGGATCGGTCGACCCCGCAGGGGCGTCGCCCGGGAGGACGGCGACCTCGAAGCGGAGCGCCGGCTCGTACGCGAAATGGCGTGCCCGGAACGCCGCCCGCTCGGATTCGGGCACGGGTGACTGCGGGTGCTCGCGATACAGCCACTCGCGGACCGCGCGCCAGGTGTCCCAGGCGGCTCGCGGATCCGCAACCGACGTCGCCCGGATCTCGGTGTAGAGGTCTGAGACCCGGCGCCGCCAATCGGCCAGCTCCAGCTTGTCGAGCTCGTCGGCCTCGTCCGTCGCGCCAGGCGTGGGGGAGCCGGGCGTCGGGGAGCCGGTCACGCCCGGCGGGTCATCCCGCGGACGACCACCACGAGACCGAGGGCGATGAGGATGACCGGCCACAGGAGGTTCCAGTCGAGGGCCGGCAGCGAGTACCCGAGCGTGACCTCGACGAAGAACCAGAGGCCCACGGCGATGAGCGCGAGTCCCCACAGTCGCCCGGCGGTCGTGGCCGCGCGGACTACGCCCGGGTCCTTCGACCAGCGATCGGCCGCGGCCTGGGCCTCGCGACCCAGCTGCTCGCCCCGCACCTGGGCCTCGCGCCCGAAGGCCTCGGCGTGCGCCTGGATCCGATCGCCGAGATCGTTCGGCGGGGGCGTCGGCGCCGGGGGTGGTGCCTGGTCGGTCATCGCGGCCATCGTACGCCGGACCCCGACTAGAATCGGCCGGCCGTTCGGCCGGTCCGTCGGGTCCGAACGACCCCACCCCGGACGACCCACGCAGGAGGCAGCGATGGCGGACCAGGCCGAGATCGGAGTCTTCGGCGGCTCGGGCTTCTACTCGCTCCTCGACGACGTCCGCGAGATCAAGGTCGACACGCCGTACGGTCCGCCGTCGGACTCGTTCTTCCTGGCGACGGTCGCCGGCCGGAAGGTCGCGTTCCTGCCACGTCACGGCCGGCGCCACACGATCCCGCCGCACGCGATCAACTACCGGGCCAATGTCTGGGCGATGCGCTCGCTCGGGGTGAAGGCCGTCATCTCCCCGTGTGCCGCCGGCTCGCTGCAGCTCCACGTCAAGCCCGGGGACTTCGTCGTGTGCGACCAGTTCGTCGACCGGACCCGCACCCGGCCGCACACGTTCTACGACGGCCCGGTCGTGACCCACCTGTCGTCGGCCGACATCTACGACCCGGTCCTCCGAAAGCTCGCGATCGAGACCATCCGCGACCACGGCATCCCGCTCCACGAGAAGGGCACCGTCGTCATCATCGAAGGGCCGCGCTTCTCGACGAAGGCCGAGTCGAAGTGGTTCGCCGACGCCGGCTGGGAGGTCATCAACATGACCCAGTACCCGGAGGCGTGGCTCGTCCGCGAGCTCGGGATGGCGGTCGTGAACATCTCGCTGATCACCGACTACGACGCTGGCGTCCACGAGGGCACCGAGGCCGTGGACGCGACCGCCGTCCTCGAGGTCTTCGCCCAGAACGCGGAGCGGATCCAGCAGGTCGTGCTCGATCTCATCGGCCGGATGCCGCAGGACCTGGACGCGCTCGGCGCCCTCGCCGCGCTCGGCCCGACCCGGGGCGACGGCCACGCGACCTCGCCGGAGGACGTCCGGCTGTTCGAGACGGGGCTGTAGGCGGTCCCCGAGCCGTGCTCGTGGGTCGCCCGGCGACAGGCGATGGCCCCCGGATCGGGGTGGCGATCGGCACCGTCAACGCCACGCCGGAGTGGTGGCTCGAGAGCGCGCGGCGCCTCGAGGCCGCCGGCTACGAGGCCGTGTGGGCCTGGGACCAGGTCGTCGGCCGGGGCGACAGGACCGTGCCCGTGGTCGAGCAATGGACGATCCTCGCCGCGGCGGCCGGGGCGACGTCGAGGATCGGCCTCGGCACGTTCGTGACCAACGTCGGCTTTCGCCCCCCGGCGCTCCTCGCCAAGGTGGCCGCGACGCTCCAGAACGCGAGCGGCGGGCGCCTGACCCTGAGCCTCGGGATCGGCGGCGGCGCCAAGGCGGCCGCGTCCTACGGCCTGCCGTTCCCCGCAAAGACGGAGCGGATTCGACGGCTCGAGGAGGCGGTCTCGGTGATCCGGCTCCTCTGGACGGGCGGGCCCGTCTCGTTCGATGGCGAGCGATACCAGCTGGCCGAGGCCTATGCCTTCCCGGTCCCCAACCCGGTGCCGAGGATCCTCATCGGCGCCCAGTCGCCTGGGGGCGTCCGGCTCGCGGCGCGGATCGGCGACGGCTGGGCGGCCGAGCGGCCGGCGTTCGAGGCCTACCTGCCCGCGTACCTCGACGGCCTCGCGGCCGCCGGCAAGTCACGAGCCGACGCGTGGATCGCCCTTGGATTCGGGGGCGAGGAGAAGGGCGGCGCGAACGCGCTGGATGACAGCCCGTGGATCTCCGACCCGCTCGGGGAGTGGCAGCGCTGGCACGCGGCCGGGGCGGACGCGGTCATCGTGACGGCGCGGACCCAGGCCGACGTCGACCGGCTCGTCGCCGCCGGCTGAACCGCCTGGTGCCCGGCGGAGGTCCTGCGCGCCGCTCCTCAATGGTGGTCCCGTGGATCGTGGCCAGCGTCGTCGCGCTCGCGGGGTGCGGTCCGGTCCCGCCGTCGGTCAGCCCGACCGGCGTCTCGCCGTTGCCCACCACGTCCACGTCCGCGGCCGTCGGGGCATCACCGCCGTCGTCCGCGACCGGGTCGATCTCCGTGACGACGCTGCCCGTCGCCCTGCCCGTGCCGCTGAGCCGCGCAGTGGCCTTCGCCGCCGGCTCGGAGATCCTCGTGTGCGGCGGCCTGCTCGGGTCCGGGGCGACGACCTCCGCCATCGTCCGGATCGATCCCGCGGGCGAGTCGGCGATCCGGGTCGGCAGCCTGGCCGTCGGCGTCCACGACGCAGCCGGCGCGTCGCTGGGTGACCTGAACCTCGTCATCGGTGGCGGCCGCGGCCTCGCCGTCACCACGATCCAGACGTGTCAGCCCGACGGGTCGGCGACGGTCACCGGCCACCTGCCGGCGCCTCGTGCCGATGCCTCGGGGGTCGGCGTCATCGATGCCGGATCTCCCGAGGTCGTGGTGGTCGGAGGCGGCGATGCCGGGGTCCTCGAACCGGCGGTGCTGGCCACGAGCGACGGCAGCGCCACGAGCCGGATCGCCACTCTCGCGGTCGGCGTCAGGTATGCGGCGATCGTCGCGATCGGGCGGTCGGTCGTCGTGATCGGTGGCTTCCGAACCTCGGCGGACACGGCCGACATCCAGACGATCGACCTCGATACGGGGCGGACGCGGATCGTCGGCCGCCTTCCGGCGCCCCTCGCCCATGCGGCGGCCTTCGCGATGGACGGCCGGATCGTGGTGGCGGGCGGGACGGTTGGTGGGACCGCTCAGCGAGCCATCTGGGCGATCGACCCGAGCACGTGGGCGGTGTCGCGCCTCGGCGACCTGCCGGTCGCGCTCTCGGACATGGCCGTCGTCAGCCTCGACGGTTCGGCCGACCTCGTCGGTGGCGTGGGGGTCGATGGGCCGGTGTCCTCGATCGTCGAGATCCGGCCGGGCTGATCGAGGCAGCGCTCATCACTTCCGCGCCGGCGGCGATGTCGTCGGTGTCAGCGGGTATGACGGCTCGTCAGGCTCTTCGCCGCACGAGGAGCCCGAAGATCACGAGGCCGGCCGCGATGAGCCCCGCCGCGATGAGGATCGCCAGGATGATCGGCGTCAGATCGACGGCGCCGACGGTCGTCGTCGCGGTCGGTCCGACGGCATCCGTGCCGCCGGTCGAGGTTGCGCCGGGACCTCCCGCGACGGCCGACTCGCTCTCCAGGGCCAACGACGCCGAGTCGATGGGAGAGGCGTCCGGTGGCGACGTCGTCGAGGCTGCGGCCGGTGGCGGCGTGCTCCCCGGTGGCCCGAACGCCGCGCCGACCGAGGCGTTCGCCGACAGCGTCGTCGAACAGCCCCCGGTCCCCGCACAGGCACCGCTCCAGCCCAGGAACACGAATCCCGGCGCCGCGCTGGCCGTGAGGGTCACCCGCGTCCCGTCCTTGAACCCGGCCGACTGGCCCGCGCACGAGGCCGGGCAGTCGATCCCGGCCGGCGCGCTCACCACCGCTCCCTTGCCGCTGCCGGACTTGGTGAGCGTGAGCGTCCTGTTCGCGACGAACGCGGCACCCACGGCGGCCCCACCCTCGACGGTGAAAGAGCACGTCAAACCCTGGCCGGCGCAGTAGTAGCCGGTCCAGCCTCCGAACGTCGAGCCGCTCGCCGGCGTCGCAATGAGGCTCACCTTCGTCCCCGAGAGGAACGCCGCGCTGAGGACCCCGGCGCACCCGAGGCCGCTCGTCGGGTCGTTTGTGCAGGCGATCCCGGCAGGCTTGCTCGCGAGCCCGCCGCTGCCGCTGCTGCTCGCGAGCACGCCGACATTCACGTACGGCGAGAACTCGGCCACGGCTCCCTCGCCGGGGCCGGTGACCGTGATGTCGCACGTCGTGGCGGTCGATCCGTCGCAGGCGGACGACCAACCCACGAAACCGTAGCCGTCGGCCGGCGTGGCCGTCAGCGTCACCTTCGTGCCGTAGGCGAACGGCGCGATGCAGGACGGCGTGCAGTCGATCCCGGCCGGGCTGCTCGTGACCTTGCCGTCGGGGGTCAACGACACCGTCAGCGAGTACGTGTGGAGCGAATACGAGACGACCCGGGTGGTGTTGGCCGTCAGGAGTACTGCTCGGCGCCCGAGCCGTCTTCGCACTCGCTCGCGGAGAAGTCGCGGCAGCTCCCCGTCGTCGTGGCCCACACCGCGTAGATCCACACGCCGGTGCCACCGGGCGAGAGGTCCTGGTAGGTATCGCTGCACTTGCTGACCGTGATCTTCCCGTTGACCTCCTCGCAGTCGATCGCCCCGTCGGGCGTGAAGGTGGAATCGGCGGTCTTGTACGAGCCGCTGCCGCTCCCCGTCAGGGTGATCGTCAGCGTGTAGCAGGGCAGGATCGAGCAGCTGACCGCACGGGCCGGCTGGCTCGGCGCCGCCAGGCCGCCACCGAAGAGGACGAGCGCAAGGAGGCTGCCGGCGATGACCGGAGCGAACCGCTGCAGTGGGCGACGGGAGCCAACCATCGACGCCGACCGTACCGTCGGTCAGAGCTGATGAAATCGGGCGATTCCCTCGATTTCACCGCGTGCGAGGCGCCGGCCGCGCGCGGCTCAAGCGGAGAGCGGGTCGACCTTGTCCGGATCCACGCCGAGGTCGGCGATGGCCCTGGCGGCAGCGTCGGCGGTGACATCGCCCACCCGGGCGAGGGCCGACATCGCGGCGGCGGCGATCGACGGACCGTCGATCTCGAAGTAGGCCCGCAGGGCTTCCCGCGTGTCGGACCGCCCGAACCCATCCGTGCCGAGGGCGACGAGCTCGCCGGGGATCCACGGCGCGAGGCCCTGCGGCAGGATCTTCATCCAGTCGCTGGCCGCGACGACTGGACCGCCCTTCGGGCCGAGGACGGTCGAGACGTACGGGATGCGCGGCTTCGATGCCGGGTGCAGCCGGTTCCAGCGATCGACCTCGAGGGCGTCGCGCCGCAGCGCCGCGAACGACGGGGCCGAGTAGACCTCGGCCGCGACGCCGCACCGCTCCGCGAGCAGCGCCTGCCCGGCCAGCACCTGGAGGAGGATCGAGCCGGAGCCGACGAGCCGGACCTTCGGTGCGTCCTTGGCGACACCTGACGGGGCCGAGGCGAACTTGTACAGGCCCTTGAGGATGCCGTCGGTGATCGCGTCGGGTGACTTCCCGTTCGCTTCCGGCTTCGGTGCCTGGGCGTAGTTCTCGTTGTAGAGCGTGATGTAGTAGATGAGGTCCTCGCCCTTCACGTGCATCCGCTCGATGCCGTCGCGGATGATCGCGGCGAGCTCGTAGGCGAAGGTCGGGTCGTAGGGTCGCACGGCCGGGTTGGTCGAGGCGAGGATCTGGGTGTGGCCATCGTCGTGCTGGAGGCCCTCGCCGGTGAGCGTCGTCCGGCCGGCGGTCGCGCCCATCAGGAAGCCGCGGGTCCGGGCGTCGCCGGCGGCCCAGAACTGGTCGCCGGTCCGCTGGAAGCCGAACATCGAGTAGAAGATGTAGAACGGGATCGTGGCCAGGCCATGGGTGGCATATGACGTGCCAGCGGCCTGGAACGACGCCGCCGAGCCGGCCTCGCTGATGCCCTCCTCGAGGACCTGGCCGTTCGTCGCCTCGCGGTACTTGAGCACGAGCTCGGAGTCGACCGGCTCGTAGCGCTGCCCGCCCGAGGCATAGATGCCGACCTCGTTGAAGAGCGGGTCCATGCCGAACGTCCGGGCCTCGTCCGGGATGATCGGCACAATCCGTGGCCCGAGGTCCGGGTCCCGCATGAGGTTCCGCAGCATCCGGGTGAACGCCATGGTGGTCGACACGGCGGTCTGCGAGCCGGCCGCGAACTCCGCGTCGAAGGTCGCCTTCGGGGCCGGCAGCTCGATGCCCCGGGCGAGGAACCGCCGCGGCAGCGGTCCGCCGAGCGCGCGCCGCCGCTCCATGAGGTACTGGACCTCCTCGGAGTCGGGGCCGGGGTGGTAGTAGGGCGCGTCGTGGAGCCGATCGTCGGGGATCGGCAGCTCGAGCCGGTCCCGGAAGACCCTGAGCTCGGCCTCGGACAGCTTCTTCGCCTGGTGGGTGATGTTGCGGGCCTCGACGCCCGGGCCCAGGGTCCAGCCTTTCACGGTCTTCGCGAGGATGACCGTCGGGACGCCCTTGTGCTGGGTCGCCGCCTCGTATGCGGCATAGACCTTGCGGTAGTCGTGGCCGCCGCGGCGCAGCTTCGACAGGTCGTCGTCGGAAAGGGTCGCCACGAGCTCGCGGAGGCGAGCGTCGGGGCCGAAGAAGTGCTCCCGGATGTACGCCCCACCGGCCACCGAGAACTTCTGGAACTCGCCGTCGACGGTCGTGTTCATCTTCTCGACGAGGACGCCGTCGCGGTCGTTCGCGAGGAGCTCGTCCCACTCGCGGCCCCAGATGACCTTGATGACGTTCCAGCCCGAGCCGCGGAACACCGCCTCGAGCTCCTGGATGATCTTGCCGTTGCCGCGGACCGGGCCGTCGAGCCGCTGGAGGTTGCAGTTGACGACGAAGGTCAGGTTGTCGAGCCCTTCCTGGGCCGCGACGTGGAGCGCGCCGAGCGCCTCGGACTCGTCCGTCTCGCCGTCGCCGAGAAACGCCCAGACCCGTGACCCCGAGGTGTCGAGGAGGCCGCGGTTCTGGAGGTAGCGGTTGTATCGGGCCTGGTAGATCGCGCTGATCGGGCCGAGCCCCATCGAGACGGTCGGGAACTCCCAGAAGTCCGGCATGAGCCGCGGGTGCGGATACGACGACAGCCCGTGCTGGGGCGGGGTCTCGCGCCGGAAGTGGTCGAGCTGGTCCTCGGTGAGGCGGCCCTCGAGGAACGCCCGGGCGTAGATGCCGGGCGCCGCGTGACCCTGGTAGAAGATCTGGTCGCCGGGGACGGTGCCCTCGCCGCCGCCCTCGCGGCCCCGGAAGAACCAGTTGAAGCCGACCTCGTACAGCGTCGCCGCCGAGGCATACGTGGCGAGGTGGCCGCCGATCCCGGAGAACCTCGAGTTGGCCCGCAGGACCATCGCGACCGCGTTCCAGCGGATGAGCCGCCGGATCCGCCGCTCGAGGACCTCGTCGCCGGGGAACTGGGGCTCCTGCTCGGGCGAGATCGTGTTGATGTAGCGGGTGTTCGTCAGGGGCGGCAGCCCGACCTGGAGCTGGCGGGCCCGCTTCAGGAGCTTGAAGAGGAGGAACCGAGCCCGGGTCTCGCCCTCGTCCCGGACGACGTCGTCGAGCGACTGGATCCAGTCGTCGGTCTCGCCCTCGTCGAGGTCCGGGAGCTGGTGCTTGAACTCGTCGAGGTACATCGAGTTCCGGTGCAGGGTGTCCGTCATGCCGAAGGCAGAGTCTAGCCCGGCACGCTCGGAGGCGGCCCGTTGCGAACCGGATTCGGATCGGTCGCGATATCGTCGGGCGATGCCCGGCCCCCTCTTCGACGCGCGGACGGCGCTCCTCGTCGTCGACGTCCAGAACGACTTCGCCGACCCGAAGGGGAGCCTCTCCGTCCGGGGCGGGGAGGCGATCGTGCCCGTCGTGAACGCGGTCGAGCGCGAGGCGTCGACTGCCGGCGCCTTCACGGCCTACACGCAGGACTGGCATCCGCACGACACGCCCCACTTCGCGAAGGACGGCGGCGTCTGGCCGGTCCACTGCGTCGCCGGGACGTGGGGCGCCTGGTTCCACCCGGACCTCGTCGTCCACGGCCCGTCGGTCCGCAAGGGCTCCAACGGTGAGGACGGCTACTCGGGCTTCACGATGCGGGACCCGGTCACGGGCCGGACGATCCCGACCGAGCTCGAGGGCCTCCTCCGCGACCATGGCGTCGAGCGGGTGGTGATCGCCGGCCTCGCGACGGACTACTGCGTGAAAGCGACGGCCCTCGACGCGGTCAGGCTCGGGTTCGCGACCACCGTCCTCGCCGACGCCATCGCCGCGGTGAACCTCGCGCCGACCGACGGCGAGCTGGCGATCGCCGAGATGCGCGAGGCGGGCGTGGCGGTCGTGGCGTCGGGCGTCGGGGCCGGATCCGCGGCGACGTCCTGACGGTCGTGCAGCTCCATCTCGTCGACGCCACGTACGAGCTCTTCCGGGCCTATTACGCGCCGCGCCCACCGGTCCGCGGCCGCGACGGGATCAACCTGAGCGGCGTCGCCGGCCTCGTCGACCAGCTGCTGTACCTGGTCCGCGAGGAGGGCGCGACCCACGTGGGCTGCGCCACCGACCACGTCATCGAATCGTTCCGGAACGACCTGTATCCAGGCTACAAGTCGTCGTTCGGGATGCCGCCCGATCTCCTCGCCGAGTTCCCGATCGCGGAGGACGCGATCCGGGCGCTCGGGCTCGTCGTCTGGCCGGAGGTCGAGTTTGAGGCCGACGACGCGATCGCGGCGGCGTGCGCGAAGTTCAGCGGGGACCCTCGGGTCTCGAAGGTCCTCATCTGCACGCCCGACAAGGACATGGCCCAGCTGGTCGTCGATCGCCGGATCGTGCTGCTCGATCGGCGCCGCCGGATCGAGTACGACGCCGACGGGGTCATCGGGAAATGGGGCGTGCGGCCGAAGTCGATCCCGGACTGGCTGGCGCTGGTCGGCGATTCGTCCGACGGCTATCCGGGCCTGCCGGGCTGGGGCTCGAAGTCGGCGGCCGCGGTGCTCTTCCGATACGGCCACCTCGAGGGCATCCCGGCAAAGGCCTCGGCCTGGGAGGTGCCTTCGCTCCGCGGTGGCCCGGTCCTCAACGTGACCCTTCGCGAGCACTGGGACGAGGCGCTCCTGTACCGCTCGCTGGCTCGCCTTCGGACGACGGCCGACGGGCTCGACATCCCGCAGGCAGACGTCGATGACCTCCGCTGGCAGGGCACGCCACGGGCGGCCTGGCTCGCCTTCTGCGACCGCTGGGGCCTCGACCGTCGCGACCGGCCCCCCCGCTGGCTCGACTGAGCCCATGGCGTCGATCCGCCGGGATCGGCATGCCGTGTTCGCCCTCACGGCCGTCATCGCGGTCGTCGTGGTCGTCGTGGCGTTCCTCGTGCCGGCGCTCGGACGGCTGGCCGTCAGCCCGAGCCCGGCCGGCTCGCCAGCCGCGTACGCCGAGAAGGTCACCTCGCGTGAGCTGGGCTCGACGCTCGACGAGCTCGCGAAGATCGCGTCCGAGAACGGCGGCACGCGTCGCACCGGCGGTCCGGGCGATGCCGCGACGGTGGCCTATCTCGAGGCTGCGCTCCGGATGCTTGGCTATCAGCCGGTCGAGGACGCGTTCCAGAGCCCGGTCTACACGGATGGGACGGGCGACTCGCTGGCGATCAGCGGCGCTGCCGCCCCGACCGTCCAGGACGGCCGCGACTACGGTGCCCTGATGTTCTCGCCGGCAGGAACCGCGTCGGGTCCGGTGGTCGCCCTCGACTGGGATCCGAATGCGACGGCGGCCGACGGGCTCGGCTGCAAGCAGGCCGACTTCGCGAAGGTGCCGGCTGGCGCCATCGTCCTGACCCGGCCGGCGGCCTGCCTCCGTCGCAACGTGCTGATCAACGCCCAGGCAGCCGGCGCGGTCGGCCTCGTCACCGGCTATCCCTGGCTTGGCCCGGGCGAGATCCGCCGGCCCACGCTCGTGGATCCCGCGGGCCTCCAGATTCCGGCGATCGCCGTCGATCGCGAGGCGGCCGATGCCCTCGCGACGGCAGCGACGACCGGCGCGCAGGTCCGGATCGCGACGACCGGGAGCACGACGTCGGGGGTGCTTCGATCGGTGATCGCGGAGCTGCCCGGCGTCGACCGGTCACGGGTCGTGATCATCGGCGCGCACCTCGACTCGAGCATGGACGGGCCGGGGATCGACGACGACGGCTCGGGCGTCGCGGCGGTCCTGGCGTTGGCCCAGGCGATGGCCGGCTCGACGCCGCCGGTGACGCTCCGCTTCGCCTTCTGGGCCGCCGAGGAGAGCGGCCTTCACGGATCGACCCACTACGTCGATGGGCTCGCCGGGTCGGGCGGCCCGCGGGTCGTGGCCTACCTGAACGCCGACATGCTCGGCTCACCGAACGGCTACCGGGCCATCTACGACGATGCGAACGCGGCGCCAGGGTCGAGCCAGATCCGGGACCTGTTCGAGGCCGACCTGACCGCGGCCGGGTTGTCGTGGAAGACGATCGACCTGTTCGGCGCCTCGGACCACGCCCCATTCGAGCAGGCCGGCATTCCGACCGGCGGCCTGTTCTCGGGCGCGAACGAGGTCATCACCGCGGCCGACGCGGCGCAGTTCGGGCGACAGGTCGGCGAGTACGCCGACGACTGCTACCACCTCGCCTGCGACGGGCGGAGCAATGTCGATGCCAAGCTCCTCCTCGAGCTCGTGCAGAGCCTGGCGCGGGTGACGCTGGAGGTCGCCGCGGCGCCGCCGGGATAGGTCCGGGGGCTCGCTCGGCGTCAGCCGGAGACGAGCTTCAACAGCTCCGGATGGTGGCGTGGGGGCGCCGCCAGCAGGCCGATCGTCCGGGTCGGCTTCGTGATGTCGAACCATGGCCCGCCCTGGAGGTTCGTGACCGTCGCCCCGCCCCGCTGGGCGATGAGCCCGGCCGCGGCGATGTCCCACGTCGACAGGCCGCCCTGCTGGACGAAGGCGTCGAACCGACCGTTCGCGACGTACGCCAGCGCGAGCGCCGCGGAGCCCATCGACCGCGAGACGCGGATGGCCTTCCGGACGGCCCGGGCCCGAGTCGCTACGCCGCGCCCGCCGAGGGCCATCGAGACGACGTAGTCGGAGAGTTGGTCCTTGCCCGACGCCTCGATCATCGTGGCCCCGGGGCGCGAGCGCTCCCACAGTCGCGTCGGCCCATCCACCGCCGCACCGTAGGTCTCGCCGCGGACCGGATCGTGGACGACCCCCACGACCGGCCAGCCATCCAGCGCGAGCGCGACTGACACGCAATAGAACGGGATGCCGTTGGCGTAGTTGATCGTCCCATCGACGGGGTCGACGATCCAGACGCGGCCGAAGCCGGCCGTCGCCTCGTGCCCGCTCGCGGCGACGTGCCCGCCGGTCTCCTCGGCGAGGAGCGCGTCGCCGGGGAACCGGGCCCGGATCGCGTCGAGGATCAGCGCCTCCGACAGGCGATCGACCTCGGTCACGACGTCCTTCGCCGACTTGTAGTCGATCGGCCCGACCGCGCCCGCGCGGGCGACGAGCAGCTCGCCGGCCCGTCGGGCGGTCTCGAGCGCGAACGCGAGCTCCGGCTCGAACGCTGACGGGTTGCCCGGGCTGACGCCCGTTCGCGAGTCGGGTGCGGTCGCCGTCACGGCGACTGGCAGTCCGCGGTGAGCGCGATCACGGTCGTCCCGAAGTGCGTGACGATGCTCGTGAACGCCGAGCTCTCGCCCGGCTGGATGATCGGTGTCTGAACCAGCTCCTGCGGGCCGCCGGCCGAGCTGCTGGGGTCGCTGATCCGGCACGTCGTCTCGCCGGCCTTCCGGCCCTGGTTCTCGACGACGAGCGTGACCGCGAGCCCGCCGCTGGCCTGCGCCACCCCGGTCACGGTTCCGTCGAACGGCCCGGTCCCGGAGAGGGCCCATCGACCGAGGACGGCGAGGATGGCCACGAACACGATGATCCCGAGGGCCGCGATGCCGTGGACCTGCGTCGCCGACGGCTGGGCCAGCTCGAGCGGGTTGCAGTCCTCGCAGAGGGCCTTCTCCGGCGGCAGGCCCGGTCGTCCGCAGCGGATGCAGGCGTGCGTCGGCTCAGGTGCCTCGACGAGGGGCGCCCGCCCGGGGGCAGCGGAGGCGGTGGATCCAGCCATTCCGTCGATCCTCTCACGAACAGTCCGACGAGGGGCCGCAAGTCGGGAGGCGGCTCGCCGTCGGACACCCCCGCAAGCGCCCTTGACCGGCGAACTCAAGGGCGGTTGACCGAATTCCGAGCGGGCCGCTAGGCTTTCGGACCGTGGACCTGGGCGCCCTGACCGCGGGCTTCGTCACCGGCCTCCGCGAGGGGGTCGAGGCCGCGCTCGTCGTGGCGATCGTGCTGGCCTACCTCGTCCGGTCCGGGGCGAGCGGGCAGTTCCCGAAGGTCTGGGCGGGCGTCGGGGTCGCAGCGATCGTCAGCCTCGCGGCCGGCGCCCTGATCTTCGCGACGGTCGGCTCGTTCCAGCCGCCGTACGAGAACTACTTCGAGGCCGGCACGCTTCTCGTGGCGACGGTCGTCGTGACCTGGATGCTCTTCTGGATGCGCCGCCAATCGATGGCGATCCGGGGCGAGCTGCACGCCAGGCTCGATCGGGTGCTCGCCGAGGAGACCGGCTGGGGCCTCGCCGTCCTGGCGTTCACCTCGATCATCCGCGAAGGGCTCGAGACCTCGATCTTCCTCGTCGGCCAGACGACCTCGGCCGCCGGGTCGGGCTCGAGCATCATCGCCGGCGCGCTGATCGGCCTCGTCGCCGCGATCGCGATCGGCTGGACCTTCTACACGGGCAGCCGTCGCATCGACCTTCGGGCGTTCTTCCGGTGGACCGGCATCGGCCTGATCTTCATCGCCGCCGGGCTCATCTCCCACGCGGTCCACGAGCTGATCGAAGCCGGCGTCCTGACCTTCGGGGCGCAGCCGGTGTTCGACATCTCGAAGGTCCTGCCGGACGAGGCCGGGATCGGGCAGTTCCTGCGAGCCATCCTCGGCTACAGCGCCGCCCCCGAAGCCACGACCCTGGCCGTCTACCTCGCGTATCTGATCGTGGTCCTGGCGCTGTACCTCCGGCCGGCCAGGCCGGTCACCCCGCCGAGTCGTCCGGTGCCCGCTCCCGAGGGCTCGCAGCCCGTCCGCTCGTAGGTCCCGGGTCGCGGCCGGGGCGGGCTAGCGAGGCTCCGCCTCGATCCTCCGGACGTTGCCATCGAGCGAGGCGATGTAGAGCTCGCCCATGGCGTCCTCGCCGAACCCCGCCGGCGATCCGGCGACCTGGCCGACCGGCACGGGCGGCGCGAGCTGCTCGGTCGAGGCCGTCGCGGCCGGGATCGCCCAGATCGTGCCGGAGCACGAGTCCGTGAACAGGTAGGCACCATCGAGGATCGGGTACGCCCCTCCCCGGTAGACGTCGCCGCCGATCACCGCGCAGCCCTCGTCGTGGCCGTACTCGCTGACCGGCGGGGTCAGGCCGGCCGTGTCGCAGTCCTCCGCGGGCTTGTAGCAGTGGTTGCCCTCGGTGATGTTCCAACCAAAGTCCTCGCCGCCGCCGGTCCCGGCCCGGACGACGTCGATCTCCTCCCACTTGTCCTGGCCCACGTCGCCGATCCAGAGGTCGCCGGTCGCCCGATCGAACGAGAACCGGAACGGGTTGCGGAGCCCGTACAGCCAGATCTCCGGCAGCGCACCGGGACGGTCGACGAACGGGTTGTCCGCCGGGACCGAATAGGCCTTGTCGCCGGCCGGATGGTCGACGTCGACCCGAAGGATCTTCGCCAGCCGCGTGCCAAGGCTCTGGCCGTTGCCGAACGGATCGCCGCCGCTGCCGCCGTCGCCGAGGGCGATGTAGAGATCGCCGTCCGGCCCGAACGCGATCCCGCCGCCATTGTGGTTCGGGAACGGCTGCTGCTGGCGCAGGATCACCTGCTCCGAGCCCGGGTCGAAGCGCCCGCCGGTCGCCGCGAGGGCGAAGCTCGCGACCACCGTGTTGCCGTTCACGTCGGTGTAGTCGACGTAGATCCGCGCGCTCCCGCTCGGGAAGCCGGGATGGAGCGCGATGCCGAGGAGCCCGCGCTCGCCGCCACTCGTGATCCGGTCTGCGATGTCGAGGGCGAGGCCCTGGCTGCGGCCGTCCGGGCCGAGCCACCAGATCTGGCCCTGCTGGGTGGCAACGAGGATGCGTCCGTCGGCGGCCGTGGCGATGGCGAGGGCACCGCCGGGGACCTGGGCGAACGGCTGCAGCGTGAGCTGCACGTTGGCGGCGACGAACGGGCCGTTCGTCGTCACGGTCGTCGCCACGGGCGTCGGGCTGGGCGTCAGGGGTGCCGCGGAGCCGGCGGGCGTCGAGGCCGGGCTCGGGGTGACGGATGGCGCCCCCGTCGGGCTCGCGGTCGTGCTCGAGCACGCGGTGACGAGCGCCACGAGCAGCGGCGCGACGCCGGCCACGCGATCGCGACCCCGGCGGTTCACGTCCGCGAGGGTACGCGCCGACCGCGCCGAGGCCGTGAAGCCGCAGCGGCCCCCGGCCCGGACCTCGGCCGGTGCTAGCCTCGCGGCCGATGGACGCCTTCGAGCTCGCCGACCTCCTCGAGGCCCACGGCAAGGGCGGCCGGCTGTACCACGAATTCGTCCGGACCCACGACCTGTCGGTCGGCCTGTACGTGCTGCCGGCCGGTGGCACGGATCCGCAGCAGCCCCACACCGAGGACGAGATCTACCACGTGGTCGCGGGTCGGGCGCGCATCACGGTCGGCGACGAAGACCGGCCGGTCCGGGCCGGCTCGATCGTGTTCGTCGGCGCCGACGTCCCGCACCGGTTCCACTCGATCGACGAGGAGCTCGTCGTCCTCGTCGTGTTCGGTCCGGCGGAGTACACCCACCGCGTCGACCATCAGCTCGGCCAGCCCCACGGAGCCGCCCCCGGCTGAGCGGGTCAGCCGCCCGCGGCCTCGACCAGCTCGAGGGCCAGCTCGCCCGCTCGACCGTCCGCATCGTGGCGGAAGAAGGCGAAGACATCGTCGCCCGCATCGAGGAACGGCCGGATCCGGGCGGCCCACGCCACGACGTCGCGGCTCGTGTAGTCCTCGCGCCGGAGCCTCAGATAGAGGAACGAGCCGGTCCGCCGGATCGTCGGCGGCTCATCGTGCTCGGGCAGCTCGGTCGCGCACAGCGTCGCCCCCGCGGCGCGCAGGGCGGCGAACGTCTCGTCGACGTGCCACGACGGATCCTGGAGCTCGACGACGAGCGGGATGTCGCGCGGCCACGCATCGAGCATCGCCCGGAGGCGTCCGTCCGAGACGGCCGGGTCGTGGTCGAAGATCGGTCCACCGCGGCGGATCTCGGCCGGGACGCGGAACAGCACCACACCGAGCCGTTCCCCGAAGCTCGGGAGCGGCTCGGTCAGCCAGGCGATGCTCTCGGCGGGGTCGGACGCGAGCGCACGAACGGCCGATCCGCGCTGGGCCTTCACCGCAAACCGGAAGCCGGGTGGCGTGGCCCGGAGCCAGCCGGCGATCGCGCCTGCCGTTGGCCGGCGTCGGAACGTCGCGTTCAGCTCGACCGCTGGCAGCCGCGCGGCGTACGTGCGGAGGAGATCGCCCGACCTCGTCCCCGCCGGATAGAAGCGCGGAATCCAGTCGGCGTACGAGAAGCCGGACGTGCCCGCGAAGAGCGTGCCGGGCGAGTCGGGCGTCAGGCCTTCTCCGGCCGGGCCCGCTCGGTGTGGGCGGCCGCGCACACCGCGACCCCGGTCATCGTCCGCTCGATGGTCGCAAGGTCCTCGCCGCCGATCGCCGACAGGAAGTAGTCCTTGATCCCGCGGAGGTGAGTCGGGCCCGCGGTCCGGAGCCGGTCGAGCCCTCGCTCGGTGAGCCTCGCCTCGGCGCCGCGGGCGTCGGAGGAGCACGACTTGCGGCAGACCAGCCCGTCGTCGACGAGGCGATCGATGAGCCGTGTCGCGCCGCTCTTCGACAGCGAGAGGGAGTCGGCGAGCCGGCCCATCCGGAGCTGGCGCTCCGGCGCCTCGGCGAGGATCAGCAGGGCGACGTACTCCTGCAGCGACATCCCGTGCTCGGTCCGGAGGTCCTCGTCGAGCCGGCGCGAGACCTGGGCCTGGGCGCGGACGAACGCTCGCCACGGGGCGAGGCGCGGGTCACGGGCGCTCAGCGGTCGGTCGCCCGGGGCCTTCGCGGGAATCGTCGAGGTCGGCTGGGGCATCACCGAAATCCTAGGCGGGCCGTCGTTGCGAGGTCAACGAGGCAGGCGACGGCTAGCATCGGCTCGTGCTCCCGCTCGACGTCGATAAGGTCCGGTCGCACTTCCCGGCGCTCCGGGTCAGCCACGGCGGGACGCCGATGGCGTTCTTCGACGGGCCCGGCGGGACGCAGGTCCCGTCCTCCGTGATCGACGCCGTGAGCCGCTACTACCGCGAATCGAACGCGAACCACGGCGGGGCGTTCGAGACCTCGTATCGCTCGGATGCGATCGTCGACGAGGCCCACGCTGCGATCGGCGACCTGCTCGGGGTCGACGGCGACGAGATCACGCTCGGCCCGAACATGACGACGCTGACGTTCCACGTCTCCCGCTCGATCGCGGCGTCGCTGAAGCCGGGTGACGAGATCATCGTGACGGGCCTCGACCACCAGGCCAACGTCGACCCGTGGCTGGCCGTCGCCCGCGATCACGAGGTGATCGTGAAGACGTGGGAGCCCCGGCTCGAGGACTGCACCCTCCGGCTCTCGGATCTCGAGGCCGTCATCACGCCCCGGACGCGGGTCGTCGCCGTCGGCTGGGCGTCGAACGCGGTCGGGACCGTCAACCCGATCGCCGAGATCGCGGATCGGGCGAGGCGCGCCGGGGCCTGGACGTACGTCGACGCCGTCCACGCCGCGCCACACCTGCCGCTCGACGCCCGGGCGGTGGGCGCCGACTTCGTCGCCTGCTCGGTCTACAAGTTCTTCGGCCCCCACGTCGGCGCGCTGTACATCCGCCGCGAGCTTGCCGAGTCACTGCCCGCGTACAAGGTCCGGCCGGCCTCTCATCGGTTCGAGACGGGGACCGGCAACTTCGAGGGCTACGCCGGCGCGGCCGCCGCCGTCGGCTACATCGCCCATCTCGGGACGGCGTTCGGCGAGCTCCCCGCTGGCGCCTCACGGCGGCAGCGGGTCGTGGCCGGGATGCAGGCCATCCGCGCCTACGAGATCGACCTGTACCTGCACCTGGCCGCCGGCCTGGCGCGGATCCCCGGGGTTCGGCTGATCGGCCTCGGCGTCGAGGAGGTCGAGCGGCGGACGCCGACCGCGGCGATCTCGATCGATGGCGTGGCGCCGCGAGCCGCAGCCGAACTCCTCGGCGAGCAGGGGATCGCCGTCTGGGACGGCGACTTCTACGCCACCGGCCTCATCGAGCGCCTGGGCCTTGCGCCGGACGGGGTCGTCCGGATCGGGCTGACCCACTACAACACGGCGGACGAGGTCGATCGCCTCCTGTCGGCCCTGACCGAGCTCGCCGCCCCCGACGGCAGCCTCGCCGCGGGCGCGCACGCGGCCGCCTGACCCGCCGAACGATGGACGTCGCGGTCATCGGCGGCGGGATCGTCGGGACCGCGACGGCGGCATTCCTCGCGGAGGCCGGCGCGCGGGTCAGGCTGTACGAGCGCGAAGCCCTCGCGGCCGGAGCCTCCGGCCGGAACTCGGGCGTCATCCAGCAGCCGTTCGACGACGTCGTCGTGCCCTTGTACGAGGAGACGGTCGGCATCTACCGCCGGCTGCAGGCCGAGACGGGCGCCCGGATCGCCGATCTCGATGCACCCGGCGGGCTGCTCCTCGTCACCCGCCACGAGCCGTTCGTGTTCGCCCTCGCCGCGAGGCTCGGCGAGCGGTACCCGCACCTCCGGCCCACGCCCCTGTCGGCGGACGACCTGCGGCGCGAGGAGCGGGCGATGGCCGACGGCGTCGCCGGGTGCCGGTTCGAGATGGGCCATCCGATCGTTCCCTCGGCACCCACGTACGCCTTCGCCGGCTGGGCCGACCGGCTGGGCGTGACGATCCGGCTCGGGAGGGCGGCGGCGCCGGCGGTCGCGGGCGATCGGTGCACCGGGGTGGAGGTCGGCGGCCGCGTCGAGCCGGCCGATGCGGTCGTCATCGCGGCCGGGCCGTGGACGCCGGCGCTCGCGGACCCGTCGGGCCGCTGGCGCCCGATCGAGCCGCGCTGGGGCGTGGTCGTCGAGACGCTGCTCGCCAACCCGCCCCGGCTGCCGATGGAGGAGGCCGAGCTCGACGAGGCCCTCGGGACGGGCGAGGTGGGCGAGGTCGCCCGAGGCGAGCCCGCCAGTGATGGCACCGCGGCCGGTCCCGGCATGGGCTTCAGCCTCATCACCGCCGCCGGTGCCTCGGCCGTGGGATCGACGTTCCTCGCCGACGAGCCGCACCCGCCGGACTGGACAGAGCGCCTGCTCGGGCGGGGAGCGACCTTCGTGCCGGGCATCGCCGACGCGCCGATCCGCGAGGTCCGGGCCTGCGCCCGCCCGGTCTCGGCCGACGGCCGCGCGCTGGTCGGCGCCGTCCCATGGACGCGGAACCTGTTCGTGGCCGCGGGCCACGGAGCCTGGGGCATCTCGACCGGTCCGGCGTCGGCCCGCCAGGTCGCGGACCTGGTGCTCGGTCGCGACCCGGACATCGACCCCGCGTTCTCCCCGGCGCGGTTCGGCCTGGTGGCGGCATGACGGCCACCGCGGCGCCGATCGCGTTCGGCGGCCAGAGCAACATCGCTCCCTTGCGCGACGCGCTCCTGAAGGCGCCCGGTCCGGCGTTCGGCCGGGCGTTCGAGGTGCCCGGCTGCGGCTTCCTCCATCCCGTGGATCTGGAGCTCGCCAGGCGCGAGCACGAGGCGTTCGCGAACCTCCTCGCGGGGCTGGGGACGCGCGTCCACTTCCTCGACGCGGAGGTCGATTCGCCCGACCTGCTGTATGCCTATGACCCGCTGATCGTCACCGACCGCGGAGCGATCCCGCTCCGGCCGGGGAAGCCGACGAGAGGGGTGGAGCCCGCGGCGGTCGAGGCCTGGACCCTCGCCCATGGCATCCCGACGATCGGCCGGATCGAGGCGCCCGGGACGATCGAGGGCGGCGACACGTTCTGGCTGCGACCCGATCTGTTCCTCATCGGCCGGACGCTCCGGACGAACGACGCCGGCGCGCGCCAGCTGGCGGGCCTGGTCGGCGGCGACGTCCGGATCTTCGACGTCCCGTACCACCGCGGGGCGGCGGACCTGATCCACCTGATGTCGATCATCCATCCGATCGCGGACGATCTCGCGCTGGTCCGGCTGCCCCTCCTGCCCGTCGGGCTGTACCGGCTGCTGATGGACATGGGCTACCGGCTCATCGAGGTGCCGGACGAGGAGTTCGACACGCTCGGCGGGAACGTGCTCGTGGTCCGGCCCGGCGTCGTGATCGCCGCGGCAGGCAACCCGGCGGTCGCCCGGGCGCTGGTCGCAGCCGGGTGCGCGGTCCATACGTACCCGGCGACCGAGATCGGGATCAACGGCTCGGGCGGCCCGACCTGCATGACCCGGCCCATCCGGCGCGACGTCGGGTGACGACCGCCGTCGACCCGGGCCGGATCCTGGTCGATCTCGAGCGGCTGGTCCGGATCCCGTCGGTCACGGGCTCCGAGGAGGTCATCCAGTCCGAGATGGAGCGGCTCCTCGAGGAGCTCGGGCTGGCGACGAGGCGGATCGAGACCGATCCGATTGCCCTGGCCCGCGACCCTGACTTTCCCGGCGCCGAGATGCCGCGGAGCAGCCTGCCGGTCGTCATCGGCCGGATCGGGCCGACCGGTGGCCGGCGGATCCTGCTCGTCGGGCACGTGGACGTCGTCCCGATCGGCGACCCGGCGCACTGGACCGTCGATCCCTGGGGTGCCACGAGACGGGACGGCCGGCTGTACGGGCGAGGCGCGTGCGACATGAAGGGCGGGCTGGCGGCGATCCTCGGCGCCGTCCGTGCGGTCATCGGAGCGGATGGCAGGTCGCGCCGGCAGCGCGGCGGCGACCTCCGCGCCGAGCTCGTCGTCATCTCGGTGCCATCGGAGGAGGACGGCGGCCAGGGCATGCTCGCGGCCATCCGCGGCATCGCTCCCACGGCGGACGGCGCGACGGGCGACGCGGCCGTCATCACCGAGCCGACCGGGCTCGACGTCGTCATCGCCCATGCCGGAGCGATCACATTCCGGCTCGATGTCCCGGGCCGGGCCGCCCACGCCTCGGTCCGCCGCGAGGGCGTCTCCGCGCTCGACAACCTGTCGTACCTCGTGCGGGCCCTCGACGCGGACGAGCGTCGCCGCAACGCGGCAGAGACAGACCCGCTGATGACGGCGATCGGGTTGCCGTACCCGACGATTGTCGGCACGGTCGCGGGCGGTGACTGGCCGTCGACGGTGATGGATCGGGTCATCGCCGAGGGCCGATACGGCGTGCGGCTGGGCCAGACCTGGCGCGAGGCCGAGGTCGAGCTCCGCGAGGCGATCGACGCGGCCTGCGATGACGATCCGTTCTTGCGGGACCACCGCCCGACGCTCGAGATCAGCGGCGGCCGATTCTCGTCCGCGCGTATGCCCGGAGATCACCCCCTGCCGGTCGGCCTCGCGAACGCGGCGGAGGCCGCGCTCGGCCGGCGGCCGGCCATGATCGGCGTCCCGTACGGCGCCGACATGCGCCTGCTCGTCAACGAGGGCCGCACGCCGACCGTCATCTACGGGCCCGGCGACATCCGGGTCGCCCACGCTGCCGACGAGTGGACCCCGCTCGACCAGGTCGTCGACTGCGCGCGGACCCTCGCCACCTGGCTCGAGCGCGAGCTGCTGCCGGCCTGACGTCGCCCCGGCCCCTCGAGGGCAGAAGCCCAAGCCTGCTGCCGGATGGGGTCAGGCTCGACCTGCGACCCCGAACAGCGCGTCCAGCGCCTCGCCGAAGGCTGCCGTATGGCGGTCGACGTCGGCCTCGGTGGTGGCGGGCGACATCAGGGCCATGTTGTGGAACGGGGTGATGAGGATCCCGCGGTTCAGGCACCACAGATGGAGCAGCCGCTCGAGGTCGACATCCCCGTGGGCCATCTGGTCGGCGCCGTCCCGCGCCGGCGACGGCATGAAGTGGTACTCGGCCCGCGCCCCGAGCCGGGTCACGTTCCATGGCGCCCCGTGCGCATCGATGCCATCGCCGACGCCGCGCGCCCAGCGCTCGGCGAGTGGGATCATCCGGCCGAACGCGTCGTCGGTCAGCACCTCGCCGAGCGTCGCTCGGATCGCGGCCATCGAGAGGGCGTAGCCGGCCAGCGTCCCGCCGATCCCGCCGACGTCGATGTCGTCGCGAAGCGTCGCCCGGTCAACCCGATCGGCGACCTCGGCCGTCATGCCATAGGCCGCCGTCGGGATGCCGCCGCCGATCGTCTTGCCGATCACGAGCATGTCGGGCTCGAAGCGACGCCCGCCCGACAGCGCCGACCCGCCGGTCACGCCGCCGGGCCCGGCGCAGATCGTGTGCGTCTCGTCGTGGATGAGCACGGTCCCGTGCCGGCGCGTGATCTCGCGGACGCCGTCGAGGTAGCCGTCGTCGGGCAGGACGATCCCGACGTTCGTCAGCGCCGGCTCGATGAGCAGCGCCGCGACCTGCCGATCGCGGAGCGCGTGATCGAGGGCGTCGAGGTCGTTGAACGGGACGACCCGGGTGGTCCTCGCCGGATCGACCTGCGGCCCGAGGTTGCCGCGTCTGGCGACGGTCCGCCCGCGCTCGTCGAGGACGGCGATCGTTTCGTCGACCGTGCCGTGGTAGCACCACTCGTGGACCGCGACGTGCGGTCGGCCGGTGATCGCCCGCGCCAGGCGGAGCGAGAACCGGTTCGCGTCGGTGGCGGTCATCGCGAATTGCCAGAGCGGCAGCCCGAAGCGCCGGGCGAGCTCCTCGCCGACCCACGCGGCGTCCTCCGTCGGGAGCATGTGGGTGATGCCGAGCCGGAGCTGCCGCTCGACGGCGGCGATCGTCGGGCTCGGGCCGTGGCCGGCCATCGCCCCGGTGTCCCCGAGGCAGAGGTCCACGTACTCGATCCCGTCGACGTCCCGGGCGTGGGCTCCATCGGCGGACTGGAGGAAGACCGGGAACGGCCCGGCCCACTTGACCATCCAGGGCATCGGCACGCCGCCGGGCAGGCTCCGCTTCGCCCGCTCATGGAGCTCCCGGGACCGCGGATGGGCCGCCTCGAACGCGGCCGCCTCGGTCGCGAGGAGCTCACGGACGCGGCCGGGCGGGATCGTTCGACGGTCCGATCGGTCGGCGCTGTCCGGGATGGTCATCGCCCGACTCTAGCCGACGTGGCAGTCGCGCTCGGCGCCATCCTGCCTACTGCACGCCCGGCGAGCGTCAGGCCGCCATCGGACCGTGATCCGGGCAGCTGTTGACCACGGGCCAGGCGGTGACCAAGACCCGGGTGCGGGCGCGTTCCTGCCTACTGCACGCCCGGCGAGCGTCAGGCCGCCATGGGACCGTGATCCGTGGTCAGGCGGTCATCAGGGTTCTTCGATTCATCCCCGGTCACGTTCGTGCTGGGACAAACCTGCGTGGGCGTCGCCCAGATCGGCGGCGATCACCCGACCAAATACTCGCTCGGCGTGCATCTGGCACGAAACCGGAGTCGACCGGGCGAGCCCGCTGCGTCGAGGGCCGCCCGGGCGACGACGGCGGGTCAAGGGTCCCGGTCGCCGCCCCGATCGCGGTCCCGGAGCTGCGTTCCCGGGGCGCCGCCCCAAATCGCGGTCCCATGGCCCGGCCCCGAGCGCGGTCGCGAGGCTGTGAGCCCGGGCCGCCATCCCGGAGCGGACTAGTTCAGACGGCGGTGGTAGCCGCAGACCGGGCAGGTGGCCACGCCGCGCTCGAGGTCGAGCTCGAGCAGGGTGGCGCAGCCGTTCGTGTTGCAGAGCAGCCGGTGGCTGCCGCTGGATCGCCGTCGCTGGCGCCGCATCGATGCAGATCGCCCCACGACGGAGCTGTGGAATGTGCGCGAAAGCATTCGGTGTTTCCTTCTGGCCGCGAGGCCTCGGGCGGATTGGGCCCGGGCGGCGGTCCTGTTCGCTCGGCGTCGCGATGTGGAGCGACGGAGCCTGGTGCTGTGCCGGTGCGGAGGGCCGCGGGAGCTTCGCGCTCCACCAGCGGCTCATCAGTCGGCATCTCTCGATACGCTATGCAGGATGAGTCCGGCTCCCGGACCTGTCAACATCCCGGGTTCAGGAGTCTCAATCGAGCCTGTATCGCGGCTTGGTTGAGCGCAATGACCCGATCGTGCATACGTCCGGGCGTACTGCGAACCAGGCCTCGCACCGCCTCGCGAATGGCCCCGGCCGGCCGAATTTGGAGATTGCGTTTGATGCGCGCCCTGTCACGGACCGTCCTGTCGTCGCTCGTCGCCATCGCGGCGCTGACCGGGTTCGGATCCTCCACCGCCCTCGCCGCCGATTCCCTGACCGTCACGACCCCGTACCCCGCGATCGTCGTCGGGCCCGGGTCGAAGGTCTCCTTCGACCTCACCATCAAGACGACGGCCGCCGCACGGGTGGACCTCAGCTTGTCGGGCGTGCCCGACAAGTGGACCGCGACGATCCGGGGCGGCGGCTTCGACATCACGGCGGTCCAGACGGACGGCAAGAATGCGACGACGGCTTCGGTCGACGTCACGGTCCCGAATGACGCGACCGGCAAGTCGGAGATGGTCCTGACCGCGCAGGCGCTCGGCCAGACCGTGACCGTGCCGCTCGATGTCGACGTCCAGGCCTCGGCCGCCGGCACCGTCACGCTGACGACCGATGTCCCGGCCCAGCACGGCTCGTCCTCCTCGACGTTCTCGTTCAACCTCACGCTCGACAACGAGACCTCGCAGGACCTGACCTTCTCCGTCGTCGCCACGGGACCCGACACGAGCTGGACCGTGAGCGCCCAGCTGACCGGCAGCTCGCAGGCCGCGAGCGCGATCGTCAAGGCCGGCTCGACCTCCGGCGTCTCGGTCAACGTCACGCCGCCGAGCGGGGTCACGGCCGGCAACTACCCGATCACCGTCACGGCCAGCGCCGGCGGGAAGCAGATCCAGCAGGCCCTCGAGGTCGACATCACCGGCAGCTACACGCTCGCGATGTCCACCCCGAACCAGGTCCTCAGCACGTCCGGCCCGGCCGGCAGCGTGACCGAGCAGCAGATCACCCTGACGAACAACGGCACGGCACCGATCACGAACGTGGCGGTCACGGCGAGTGGCCCGACGAACTGGACGTTCGACTTCGACCAGAAGCAGATCGCCTCGATCGGGGCCGGCCAGACGGTCACCGTCACGGCCAAGATCACCCCGTCGAGCGACGCCATCGCCGGCGACTACGAGCTGACCTTCAATGCCAATGGCGACCAGTCGACGACCGCGACCCAGACCATCCGCTTCACGGTCCAGACGTCGATCCTCGGCGGGATCATCGGGATCGCGATCGTCGTCGTCGTCGCGGTGGCGGTCTGGTTCGTCTTCCGCCGCTACGGCCGGCGCTAGTCGCGCCGGGGAGGCGAACGACGTGAGTCCCACCGCCCGCCGCCACGCCTCGGCCGCGGGGCCGAGTTCGCGTCGCGCCCGCCTCAAGGCGCGCGCCCAGCGAGTGGCCGAGACCGGCGCCTCGACCGCGCCGATCCTCACCCGTGGCCTGACGAAGCGCTACGGCGAGATCCTCGCCGTCGATTCGCTCGACCTCGAGATCCAGGCCGGCGAGATCTTCGGGCTGCTCGGCCAGAACGGCGCGGGCAAGACCACGACGATCCTCATGCTCCTGGGGCTGACCGAGCCGACGTCCGGGAGGGCCCGCGTGGTCGGGCTCGATCCGGCCAGGCGGCCGCTCGAGGTCAAGCGGCATGTCGGCTACCTGCCGGACAGCGTCGGCTTCTACGGCTCGATGACGGGCCGCGAGAACCTCCGCTACACGGCTCGCCTCAACGGCCTGCCCAGGGCCGATGCCGACGAGCGGATCGCCGAGGTCCTCGAGCACGTGAACATGACCGCACGGGCCGACACGAAGACCGAGACGTACTCGCGGGGCATGCTCCAGCGCCTCGGGATCGCCGACGCGCTCGTGAAGAGCCCGGACATCCTGATCCTCGACGAGCCGACCGCGGCGATCGACCCGATCGGCGTCGTCGAGATCCTCGACCTGCTGCGCCAGCTTTCCGATGAGCAGGGCATCACGATCCTGCTGTCGAGCCACCTGCTGTCCCAGGTCCAGTCGACCTGCGATCGGGTCGGGATCTTCGCCGCGGGCCGGCTCATCGGGGTCGGGACCGTCGAGGAGCTGTCGCGCCGCTTCGGGGAGTCGAGCACCCGGATCGAGGTGACCCTCGACGGGGCCGCCAGCGAGAGCGAGCTTCAGCACGCCCACGCCACGCTCAAGGACCTGGCAGGCGTGACCCGCGTGCTCCCGCCCGAGCGGCCTCGTGACCCGTGGACGCTCCTGGCCCCGCCCGAGCGCGCGTCCGAGGTCCGGGTCGCGACCCTGGCCGCCGCCGCGCGCGAGGGCCTCGGCCTGACCGCGATCCGCGAGGTCGAGCCGTCGCTCGACGATATCTATCGCCGCGCCGTCCAGGATCGAGGCCTTGTCGGCGCCGGGAGGGCCGCATGACCGCGAACGCCGAACCGATCTTCACCGCGCCGGCGTCCGAGGATGGGCCGCCGGCGGAGCGCGAGCTGCCGCGGCTGCCGTCGGGCTGGCGAGTCGTCGCCGGCAAGGAGCTCGCCGACCACCTCGCGAGCGTCCGCCTCTACGTCCTGTTCCTCGTGCTCGGCGCCGCGGCGCTCATCCCGATGTACTTCGCCGCCGAGCGGATCCGGGCCGCGGCCGACGCGGCGAGCGGGACGCCGTCGCTCTTCCTCTACCTGTTCTGGCTGAGCCCGCAGGGCTTCACCCTGCTCAGCGTCTACCAGTTCGTGGCGATGGCCGCGCCCCTCGTCGGCCTCGGCTTCGCGTTCGACGCGATCAATGGCGAGCGCCATGACGGGACGCTGCCGCGGCTCCTCTCCCAGCCGATCCACCGCGACGACGTCATCAACGGCAAGTTCGTCGCCGGGCTCGCCGCGATCTCGCTCGTGCTGATGGCGGTCATCGGGGTGATCTCGGCCTTCGGGTTCATCCGCCTCGGGATCATCCCGGCTCCGAACGAGATCATCCGGCTGATCGTCTGGTTCCTGTTCACGATCGTCTATGTCGCCCTGTGGCTTGCCTTCGGGCTGCTCCTGTCCGTGGTGATCCGGCGGGCGGCGACATCGGCCCTCGTCGGCTTCGGCGTGTGGCTGTTCGTCGCGATCCCGATCTTCGGGCCGCTCGTGATCTCGATCATCGGCGGGTTCATCGCCCCGGGGACGTCGTCCGACCAGGCCGCGCTCGACGCGGCCGGGACGCAGCAGTTCCTCCTCCGCCTGCTGCCGAGCACGCTCTACCAGGAGGGCTCGATCGTCATCCTGTCGCCGCAGGTCTCGACCGTGACGACGCCCGCGACGATCGGCCAGTACGACCAGCTCCAGCAGCAGATCCCCGGCCTCGCGTCGCTCGACCAGAGCCTCCTGCTCGTCTGGCCCCACATCGTGACGCTCATCGCCCTCACCGCGATCTGCTTCGCGGCGGCCTACATCCGGTTCATGCGCCAGGAGGTCCGGGCCTAGACCGGCCTCACGCGGGTGGGTAGCCGGTAATCCGCCGGATCTCGCGGTAGAGCGGCTTGAGCCGCTCATACATCGCGAGGTAGACGGACTGGTACAGGTCCTCGTAGAGCCTCGAGGCGGCGGGGTTCGGCTCGAACCGATCGGCGATCCGGACCATCGCCGCGACCGCCGTGTCGGCGTCCGCGTGGATCCCGAGGCCGAGCATCACGTCGATCGCGGCGCCGAGCCCGGCGGCCTCGTGGGTGTGCGGTCGCGAGGCCGGCACGCCAAAGACATCCGCGAACAGCTGGACCGCGGCCCGCGACTGCGAGCCACCGCCGCTGATCCGGAGCTCCCGAATCGGGACCTTGCTGCGGCGGACGGTCCGCTCCGCGCCCTCGCGGAGGGCGTAGGCGAGGCCCTCGAGGATCGCCCGGTAGACGTGGGCCCGGCCGTGGACGTCGCCGAAGCCGAGGATCGCGCCCTTCGCCTCGGGGCCGGGGTAGCGGATCCCCGGCATCCAGTAGGGCTGCAGGACGAGGCCCATCGAGCCCGCCGGTGAGCCCTGGAGGAGCTCCTCGAAGAGCGCCTCCGGCGGGATGTCGAGGGCGGCCGCCTGGGCCACCTCGGCGGCCCCGAACTCGCGCTTGAACCACTCGACCATCCAGAACCCCCGCAGGACCTGCAGCTCGACGAGCCATGCCCCCGGCACGGCCGCCGGGTAGGGCGGCACGAGCGGCACGGCCTCGAGGTACCGGCGATGGGTCGTGCCGATCGTCGCGGTCGTTCCGAAGGACAGTGCCGCCACCTCGGGCGTGAGCGCGGCGGCGCCGAGCGCCTCGGCCTGCTTGTCGCCGGCCGCGGCGATGACCGGCGTGCCCGCGGCGACGCCCAGATGGGCGGCCGCAGCCGCGGTCAGCGCGCCGAGCGTGCCGCCCGGCGGCACGAGGCGCGGCAGCCACTCGCGGCGGAACGGCGCGACCCGCCACTTCCAGTCCCAGCGGCTGGCCCAGCGGGAGTGCTTGAAGTCGAACGGGAGGTAGCCGACCTGGCTCGCCGTGGAATCGACCCAGTCACCGACGAGCCGTGCGGTCAGCCAGCTCGACAGCACGCCGTAGCGTCGGATGCGCGCGAAGACCTCCGCGTCGTGGACCGCGAGCCAGTTCGCCTCGGCGTCGGCCTGGAACCGAGCGACCGTGTCGCGCACGCCGGCTGCGCGAAAGGCGAGACCCCAGAGCCCGCCAACGGGCGGCAGGCCCTCGGTCCGACGCGTGTCGAGCCAGACGATCGCCGGGCGGAGCGGATCGCCGTCCTGGTCGGACGCGACGATCGTCGTCCGCTGGGTCGTGAGCCCGACGCCCGAGACGGCGTCGGGTCGGGCGGCCGGGTCTGCCCAGAGGAGGCGGCAGGCCTCGCCGATCGCGTGCCACCACACCTCGGGATCCTGCTCGGCCCAGCCCGGCCGCGGCGACACGTATGGCTCGATCGGCACGCGGCCCATGGCAACGAGGTTGCCGGACGGGTCGAACAGGATCGCCCGGACGCTCTGCGTCCCGACGTCGATCGCGAGGGCGTGATCGCCAGCCATGTCGCCCGCGAATTGTCGGGCACGACCGGACCGACGATTCGTCGCTCACGCCGCGGGACGGAGTGCGACGCGGATGCGCGTCCGACCTAGAACGGTGGCCAGGGGATGGCGGGCCAGCTCGGAATCGGGCTGGGGAAGATGCCGGCGTCGAGCAGCCGCTCGACACGCTGGCGCGTTGCCTCGACCTCGGTTGCGTGCAGCAGCCCCCGAAGGTCGGCGCCAAGCCGGCCACCGAGGTCGGCGCGGACCCGGGCCACGACCTCGAGCTCCTCGGGCGAGAACGGCTCACCCTCCCAGTTCCAGAGCAGCGTCCGCAGCTTCGGCACGGTCGAGAAGGTCACGCCGTGGTCGACCGCATGGATGTGGCCGCCCGCGATCGGCAGCAGGTGGCCGCCCTTTCGGTCCGTGTTGTTCACGATCGCGTCGAAGACCGCGATCCGCCGCAGGCGCGCGTCGCCGTCCATGACCAGCCGCACCACGTCCACGGCCTCGTCGACCTCGATCCACTGCTGGATGGACCCCTCGCCGAATGGCCCGTCCCGCAGCAGGGTCGGCGGGACGATGCTCCAGCCCGTCGCCTCCGAGACGAGGAACGCGGCGACCTCGCGCCGGGTCAGCGTCCCGATCGGGAAGTCGAACAGCGGCTGCTCGCCCCGAGTCGGCTTCCAGACCGCGAGGAGCTCGCCCGGGGCGAGCTCGATCGTCGCCGACTCGGCTTCGTCGTCGCCCACGTCGTCGGCCGCGGCCGCGCGGGCGCGGCGCACGTCCGCAGCCGCCTCCGCGCCCGGAGGTCGCACCCGGACCACCATCGCGTTGTTCGACGAGCCGATCAGCGCCCCGATGACATCGAGCTCGCCATCACGCAGGGCGGCGAGGACCGCGTCGGCCTCGGCCGCGGGCCGCGCTCCCGCGATGGGATCAGTTGACGTAGGAGCCGTTCTTGCGGGGGCAGATGTGGCCGCCCGGATCGAGCGGGTTGCCGCACAGCGGGCACGGCGGACGGCCCGCCCGGACGACCCGGAACGCCCGCTCGACGAACGTCCGGGCGGCGTCAGCGGTGAGGCGCACCCGCAGGAGGTCGGGCCCGTCCTCGTCGTCGTCCTCGAGCTCCAGGGGCTCCGCCTCCGCCTCCTCGGTGGCCTCGCCGGGCCCCTGGGCCCGCGCCTCGATGAGGATCCGCTCGGCCTCGCCGTCCCAGCCCAGCGTCAGCGTGCCGGCCCGGAATGCCTCGTTGAGCGGCTCGTCGAGCGGACGGACATCGGGATCGATCGGGGTCGGCGGGTCCTCGACGATCCCATGCTTGTCGAGCTCGACGAGGAGCCGACCGAGCCGCTCGGCGAGGACCGCGACCTGGGTCTTCTCGAGGACCACGCTGACCACGCGCCGACCGTCGCGGGCCTGCAGGAAGAACGTCCGGTTGCCGGGCTCGCCGATCGTGCCGGTCGCGAAACGATCGGGGCTCTCGAAGATGAAGAGGCGGCGGGGCACGACCTGACTGTACCGCCTCAGCCCACGGACACCTGGATCGTGTGGTGGCCGCGGGCGCCGTCGGGCGCCGGTTGGGTGACATCGGCGGTCTGCACGGTGCCCGTCCCGTCGGTGGCCCGGACCTGGATCTCCCAGAGCCCGGCGGGCGCCTGCCAGTTGTAGACCCACTGGACCCACGTCGCCTTCGAGATCGGCGTCGACAGGCGGGTCGGCTGCCACTCGCTCTCCTGCGGACCGGTCGGGTCCGCGGGTGCCTGGCGAATCGCGACTTCGACCTTCGTGACCCCTCGATCGGGCGCCCAGGCGACGCCGGCGACCGTCACCTGCCCGGGCGAGACGCGCGACGCGTCCTGGGGGATGTCGATCCGCGACTGGGTGAGGATCGGCGCCTTCTGGGCCCAGCCGAGCGGGACCCAGTACGCCGAGAACGCATCGAACGTGGTCAGCTCGAGCTCGGTGACCCACTTCGTCGCGCTGACGTAGCCGTACAGGCCGGGGACGATGAGCCGGGCCGGGTAGCCGTGCGCCCGCGGCAGCGGGTCGCCGTTCATGCCGATCGCGATCATCGGCGTCCGGCTCGGGTCCATGACCCACTCGACGGGCATCCCCACGGTGAACCCATCCACGGAGCGACCGACGAGCTGATCGGCGCTCGACTGGACGCCGGCCATCGCGAGGACCTTCCGGAGCTCGACGCCCCGCCATGCGGCGTTGCCGACGAGATTCCCGCCAACGTAGTTCGAGACGCACGCGATCGTCACGTACTGCTCGATGATCGGCAGCTGGACGAGCTGGTCGTAGGTGAGCGTCACCTCGTTGTCGACCATGCCAGTGACCTTGAGCTGCCAGGTCGAGACGTCGACGTTCGGGATCGTCAGCGCGGTGTCGATCCGGTAGAAGAGGTCGTTCGGCATCACGATCGGCGTCAGGCCCTGGATGCCGAAGTCGGCCCCGTTCGGCAGCGCGACGGCCCTTGCCGGCGTGGGGAAGTTCGCTACCTCGACCGGGGCACGCTGGGCGTCGAGCATCATCCGGCCGATCGTGCCCGCGACGATCGACGCCGCCGCGATCGCGCCGCCGCGGATGAGCAGCGCTCGACGAGTCCAGTCGGGCATCTGCGCCTTCGCCCGCTTCGGTGGGGTCGCCGGCCCCTCGGCCAGCGGGACCAGGTAGTTCAGGACGCCGATCCCGACGACCGCCTCCAGCGCCGCGGCGAGCGGCGCGAGGACGAGCGACGCGTTGGGGTCGCCGATCGACGCGACGAAGCCGAGCCCGGCGAAGGCCGCGATGGCGACAGTCGCGACGCTGCGCTGACGGGCGGCGAGGATCCCGAGCCCGGCGCCGATCAGCAGGGCCACGGCGATGATCAGGATGTCGAGGGCGAGCTTGTCGTTCGAGCCGAACAGGCTGACGAAGAGGTCCTTGGCGCCCGGTGGCTGGAGGGCGATGACGCCGCGCCCGATCGAGAGGGTGGGGGACGGGACGCCTTCGACGATCCCGGCTGCGAGCTCGCCGGTGGCGATGGCGGCGCCGACGGCCACGATGCCGACGAACGCCAGCCGCCATCTCGGTGCCCGCCTTGCCCGACCCTCGTCGCCCACTCGTGACAGCGTACGTCGGGATCGGAAAAACGGATGTCAGCGGGCCAGGCGGAACCGCGCGGGCGCGCCCGGCGCGAGCTGGCCGAGTCGCCATACGTCGGCGCTGGCGACGACCGCGATGACCGGGTAGCCGCCGGTCGTGCCGGCATCCGGCATCAGGACGATCGGCTGGCCCGACGGCGTCAGCTGGATCGCGCCGGGCGCGACCCCGGCGCTCGATCGATCGCCGGCGACGGCCAGGCGGCCGAGCTCGACATCGCTCCTAGGGCCGACCTCCAGGCGGAGGCCGCGGCGATCGCTCTGGATGCCGACCGTCCACACGACGTCGAGGAACCTGGCGAGTCGTTCCGCACCGCCGGGCTCCGCGGCGGCCGGACCGGCGAGGACGAGCATCGGCGTGTCACTGGCCGCCGACCCCTGCGCCACGGCACCGGGTCGTCGGTCCGGCCGTCCGTCTGGCGGCCCACCACCGGCCGCCGACGCTGCTCGGGCGTCGATGAGGTCGCGGGTCCGCAGCGGCCGGCCTTCGAACCCGCCGAACGAGCCGATCAGGGACGTCGACCTCGAGCCGAGGACCGTCGGGACGTCGATGCCCCCGCCCACCGCGATGTACAGGCGGCAGCCTCGGTCCTCGTCGCCGGCTTCGGTGCACTCGAGAACCTCGCCCGGCTCGAGCCGATGCGCCTGCCCGACCGCGAGCCGACGGTGGCCCGGTTGCGCCACGGGCGCGAGGTCGGCGCCGGCCAGGCCGATCGTGATCTGACGCGTGGCCCGGAGCGTCGGCCCGAGCAGCGTCGCCTCGAGGGCCGCGTCGCCCTCGTCGTTGCCGATCAGGGCATTGGCCAGGGCCAGGGATCGGGCGTCGGCGGCGCCGGAGCGCGGCACCCCGAGATGCTCGAACCCGCGCCGGCCGAGGTCCTGCACGGTCGTGAGCAGGCCCGGCTCGATGACCTGCAGGCCCGGCGCACTGGCTGCCATCAGTGCCCGTTCGGGACGAAGCGGACGAGCCAGCCGGCATCGAGCCGGGTCGCGGGATCCGCGGTCGGGTCCCAGACGAGGTCGCTGCGACCGAGCAGGTGCCAGCCGCCCGGGCTGTCGATCGGGTAGACCGCGGTGTAAGGCCCGGCGATCGCGACGCTGCCGTGCGCGACGCGGACCCGGGGTGTCGCCCGTCGCGGCAGGACCAGCTCCGACGGCAACGGCCCGAGATAGGCGAAGCCCGGCGCGAAGCCAAGGAACAGCGCCCGATACGTCGTCGAGGCGTGGGCCTCGACGACCTGGGCCGGCGTCAGGCCGGCTGCCTCGGCGACGGCCAGGAGGTCGGGACCGTCGTCGCCGCCGTAGCGGACGGGGACCTCTAGGGTCGGTGCGTCCGGCGGCCACTCGTCGTCGCCCGCCTCGCGGACGGAGGCCAGCGACTCGAGCAGCGGAAGCGCGGACCCGATGCCGGGAACCTCCGGGTCGACGTGGACCAGGACGCTGGTGGCCGCGGGCACGACGCCACCCCAGCCGGCGCGACCGGCGACCGCCGCCCGGATCCGGCGAGCCAGCGCCTGGGCCCTCGCCGCCATTCCGACGGAGGCCTCGTCGGCGAGGGTGATCAGGACGGCCGCGTCGCCGAACGGCTGGACGGTGACGGGCGACCCGAGCTCCGGCATCAGCTCCCGACCGGCGCCACGTGGATGCCGGCCGCGGAGAGGGCGGCTCGAACCGCCTTCGCGTGCTCGACCGCGCCGGGCGTGTCGCCGTGGAGGCAGAGGGTGTCGGCGCGGAGCGGGACGATCGTCCCGTCGACGGCCTTGACGACGCCGTCGCGAGCCATGACGACCGCCCGGTCGGCGACCGCACGGCTGTCCGTCAGGACCGCGCCCGGGAGCCGCCGCGAGCGGAGCGAGCCGTCGGCCTCGTAGGCCCGGTCCGGGAATGCCTCGGCCGCGACCTCGAGGCCGGCCTCCCGACCGGCGTCCAGCAATGCCGAGCTCGCCAGCCCGACGAGGATCAGCTCGCCGGCGCACCGCCGGATCGCCCGCGCCACGGTCTCGGCGACCTCGGCGTCCGCGGCCGCGCGGTTGTAGAGCGCACCGTGGGCCTTCACGTGGCGGACCTCGGCGCCCGCGGACCGGGCGAAGCCCATGAGCGCTCCGACCTGGTAGACGATCGCCGCCTCGAGGTCCTCGGCGGTCAGGTCCATGTCGCGGCGGCCGAAGCCGGCCAGGTCCGGATAGCCGGGATGCGCTCCGATCGTCGCGCCGCTCCGCACGGCGAGCGCCACGGTCCGGGCCATCGTGGCCGGGTCCCCGGCATGGAACCCGCAGGCGATGTTCACCGACGACACCAGCGGGATGAGGTCCGCGTCGCTGCCCATCGGCCACGGGCCGAGGGACTCGCCGACGTCGGCGTTCAGGTCGATCGTCGCGCGACCCTCGGTCACGCGCCGGATGGTAGTCAGCCGGGGAAGAACCGCGGGAGCATCGTCCGGTTCGCGTCGAGCAGGGCACCCAGCAGGCGATCCGCCATCGGCCACTCGCCGACGAGCGGATTGGCGAGCAGGGCCAGCGACGCGACGCGCCGATCGCCGCTGATCGCGGCACGGACGGCCAGCCGCTCGTACGCCTTGACGGACTCGACGAGCCCGGCGATCACCGGCTCGAGGGGTGCGAGGCGGACCGGATGAGCGCCATCGCGATCGATGATCGCCGGGACCTCGACGACCGCATCGTCGGGCAGCCCCGGGAGGGCGCCGTCGTTCCGGACATCGACGACCTGGAGGTCTCCGGCACCGTCGGTCAGCGAGGCAATGAGCTGGGCCGCCGCCTCCGAGTAGAACGCCCCGCCGCGGCTCTCGAGGAGCTTCGGCTTCTCGGCCAGGGCGGGATCGCGGTAGAGCTCGAGCAGCCTGGCCTCGATGTCCATCACCTCTTCGGCCCGGGTGTGGCCAGCCTGCTGCTCGGCCAGGGCCGTGTCGAAGTCGTAGTAGTAGCGGAGGTAGTAGGACGGCAGCATCCCGAGGATCGCCGTGATGCCCGCGGGCATGCCGGTCATGTCGCCGACGGCGTCGGCGTTCTCGGCGAGCAGACCCGGCAGGCGGTCGACGCCGTCGACCTTCACAGCGCGCTCCCAGCTCAGGTGGTTGAGCCCGACGTGCTCGAGCTCGACGCGCTCGGGAGGCACGCCGAACTGGGCCGCGAACCGGCGCTGGAGGCCGATCGCGACGTTGCACAGCCCGATCGCCCGGTGACCCTCGTCGAGGAGCGCCTGGCTGACGATTCCGACCGGGTTCGTGAAGTCGATGATCCACGCGCCTGGCGCGGACCGTCGCCCGACCTCCTCGGCGATGTCGAGGACCACGGGCACGGTTCGAAGCGCCTTCGCGAAGCCACCGGCGCCGGTGGTCTCCTGGCCGATCGTGCCGAACGTCGGCGGCAGTGTCTCGTCCACGAACCGGGCGGCCTGGCCGCCGACGCGGAGCTGGATCAGGACGAACGACGCGCCATCGATGGCCGCCGCCTGGTCGCCCGTCACGGTCAGCCGGCCGCGCCAGTCGAGGTGATCGAGGATCCGCTGGGCCAGGCCGCCGCCGACCGCTCGTCGGTCCGCGTCGATGTCGAACAGGACGAGCTCGGCGACCTGCAGCCGCGCGGCGCGATTCGCGAAGCCCTCGACCAGCTCGGGCGTGTAGGTGCTGCCGCCTCCGACGACCGCGATCTTCTGCCCCATGCGAACTCCGGCTACGATCACTCCGGTCGCGGCTCCGTCCGACCGGCCCGCGAGTGATTGCTTATAACATTATGAGCAATCGGGCGGCGTTGGCGAGGCACGACGCGGCATGGCACAGCAACGGCTCGAGCGCGGACGGGTTCCGCTCCACCTGCAGGTCTACCTCGACCTGCGCGAAACCCTCGACGCTGGCGGGCTCCCGCCCGGCGCGCGTCTCCCGCCCGAGCGCGCGCTCGCCGCCCGCTACGGCTGCTCGCTGATCACGGTCCGGCGGGCCCTCGACGAGCTGGTCCGCGAGGAGCGGATCGAGCGAACCCGTGGCCGCGGGACGTTCGCGCTCGCACCGCGGGTCGAGCTGTTCGGCGCGGGGACGAAGAGCTTCGCCGACGAGATGCGCGAGCGGGGCCTGCGGGCCGAGACCCGGCTCGTCGACGCCGGCGGGAAGGAGGCGACCGAGGCGATCGCGACCGCCCTCGGCCTCCCGGTCGGGGCGCCGATCTGGACGATCACCCGCCTTCGGGTCGCCGGTGGCGCGCCGCTCATCCTCGAGGAGGCGAGCCTCTCCGCGGCGCGCTTCCCGTCGCTGCTCGAGTCGGACTTCGCGACCCAGTCGCTGTACGGGGTCCTCGCCGACCGGTTCGGGATCCAGATCGTGCGGGCTCGCGAGTCGCTCGAGCCGGTCATCCCGGCACCCCGCGAGGCGAAGCTCCTCGGCCTGGCGAAGGGCCGTCCCGCGCTCCTCATCGAGGGCGTCGCGTTCGCCGCTGGTGGCAAGCCCATCGAGTACACCCGCAGCCACGTCCGCGGCGACCGGACCCGGTACTACGTCGATCGAGTCGTGGCCCGACAGGGCGAGAGCCGCGGCCTCCGTCGCTCCGGCGCCGGCCTCGGCGCGGCACCCGAGCCGCCCGAGCCGCGCCCGTCGACGGGCTTCAACCTCTAGGGGCCACCGTCAGGAGTCGGCCACCGCGACATGGCACGCGGCCGAATGGCCAGGCCCCAGCTCCCGCAGCCTCGGGGTCACCCGCGAGCAGATCTCGATCGCGACCGGGCAGCGGCCGACGAACCGGCAGCCCTCGATCGGGTCGATGACCTTCGGTGGGTCGCCGACGGCGCCGCCGACGAGATCCGCCGGCGGGGTTCGCGGATCCGGCACGGAGGCCATCAGCAGCTGCGCGTACGGGTGGCGTGGATGGGCGACGACGGCCTCGCTCGGGCCCGATTCCACGACGTGGCCGCCGTACATCACGACGATCCGGTCCGCGACGTAGCGCGCGCTCGCGATGTCGTGGGTGATGAAGAGCATCGAGACGCCCTCGCGATCGCGGAGCTCGGTCATCAGGTTCAGGATCCCGGCCCGGATCGAGACATCGAGCATCGAGACCGGCTCGTCGGCCAGGATGAGGCTCGGCTTCGAGGCCAGGGCCTCGGCGAACCCGACCCGCTGCCGCTGCCCCCCGCTCAGCTCGTACGGGAACCGGCGGAGCGTCGCCGCGGCCGGGGTCAGGCCGACGATCGTGAAGAGCCGCTCGGCCTCGTGCTGGCGCTCGTCGGGCGAGAGCTCGGGTCGGTGGAGGCGAAGGGCACGCGTGACCCCGTGGGAGACCCGGAAGGCGGGGTTCAGCGAGCTGTAGGGATCCTGGAAGACCATCGCCACCTGGCCGTGGTAGCCAAGGCTGGCGGCTCGGGACCGCAGCCGGTCGACGGGCTCGCCGTGGAACAGGATGCGGCCGCGCGTCGGCCGATACAGCCGCGCGAGCAACCGCGCAACCGTGCTCTTGCCGCTCCCGCTCTCGCCGACGAGCGCGACGACCTCCCGCTGCCGGATCTCGAGGTCGACATCGTCGACGGCATGCAGCATCCGGCGCGAGAGGAGGCCGCCCAGGCGGAAGTGCCGGGTCAGGCCCTCGGTCCTGAGCAGCGGCGCCTCGAGCGCGCCCGCGGTCACGTGACCACCTCGACCGGGGCTGCCGCCGGGCGCGCCGCGGCGATCGCCGCGCCCTCGGGCCGGCCCTGGTTCGGGGCGTAGAGCAGGCAGCGCACCTCGGTGTCGCCGACGGTGATCAGGTCGGGCGAGACGACCGGGCAGTGGGCCATGACCTGCGCGCAGCGGGGATGGAAGCGGCAGCCCGATGGCGGCGTCAGGAGGTCGGGCGGGCTGCCCGGGATCCCGACGAGCGGGAGGCGCGGGCCATGGATCGACGGGAACCCGCCGAACAGGCCCTGGCTGTACGGGTGGAGCGGCGTGTCGAAGCAGACCCGGGTCGGCGCGATCTCCGCGACCTGGCCGGCATACATCACGAGGAGCCGGTCCGAGTAATGGCTGACCAGCGACATGTCATGGGTCACGAACAGGACGGCGAATCCGAGCCGCTCCTGGAGGTCCTTGATCTGGCGCATGAGGGATCGCTGGGCGACGACGTCGAGGGCCGACGTCGGCTCGTCCATCACGACCAGGTCGGGATCGAAGAGCAGGGCCATCGCGATCATCGCCCGCTGGCGCATCCCGCCGCTGAGCTGGTGCGGATAGCTCCGGCGGTGGACCGGATCGATGCCGACGAGCTTCAGGACCGCCTCGGACCGTGCTCGGACCTCCTCGTCGCCGGCCGGGCCGTGGGCTCGCATCGCGTCGCCGAACTGGGCCTCGACCGACAGCGTCGGGTTCAGCGCGTTCATCGCGCTCTGCATGACGATCGAGTAGCCGCGCCAGCGCAATCGCCGGAGCTCCTCGCCATCGAGCGTGACGAGGTTCCGCCCGCCGAACCGGACCTCGCCCCCGGCGATCTCGGCGGGCGGGGAGAGGAGCTGGGTGATCGCGTAGAGCAGGGTCGACTTGCCGCAGCCGGACTCGCCGACGACGGCCAGGAACTCGCCGCGAGCCATCTCGAAGCTGACCCGGTCCACGGCGACGACGTCGCCGGCGTCCGTCCGGTAGGCGACCGAGAGGTCGCGGACCTCAAGCAGCGGCTCGGCCACGGCGCTTCCTCACCGCCCGGAGGGCCGGGTTCGTGATCTCGTCGAAGGCATAGTTCAGGAGCGCGAAGGACGTTCCAAGGAGCGCGACCGCCGCGCCCGGCGCCAGCGCCCAGGCGATGTTGCCGCTCTCGATCGCGGCGTTCTGCTGGGCGAAGTGGAGCATCGTCCCCCAGGTGATGTCCCCGCTGTTCCCGAGCCCGAGGTACTGCAGGCCGGCGGCGGCGGCCACGGTGTAGACCGCCGAGCCGAGGAACGAGGCGACGATCAGCGACAGCATGTTCGGCAGAATCTCCATCGCGACGATCCAGGTCTGCCGCTCACCGCGCGCCCGGGCGGCCTCGAGGAACTCGAGCGTCCGCATCGCCAGGCCCTGGGCCCGCAGCTGCCGAGCGCCGAAGGCCCAGCCGGTCACGGTCAGGGCGAAGATGATCGCGACCGTCCCGCTGCCCTGCAGGTAGGCCGACAAGATGATCAGCAGGGGCAGTGACGGGATGATCAGGAAGACGTCGGTGAACAGCGACAGCGCCTGGTCGGCGGCCCCGCCGATGTAGGCCGCGGTCACGCCGATCGCGACCGCGATGACCGTCGCCAGCAGGCCGACGACCACGGTGATGATCAGCGTCACCCGGGTGCCCCAGATCAGCTGGGTGAAGACGTCCTCGCCGACCTGGGTCGTGCCGAGGAGGTGCGCCGCGGATGGCCCCTCCTGCTGGCCGTAGATGGCGGCATGCGGGTCGCCGGGCGCGATGAGGGCCGGGAACGCCGCGACGAAGACGATGAGCCCGAGCAGCACGAGGCCCGCCGTCGCCTTGCGATTGCGGAGGATGCTCGTCCACAGGCGCCGGGTGGCGCCCGCGGCCGTCGGCGCCGGCAGGGCTTCCGCGGTCACGGCAGGAACGGCCATCGGCGCCTAGGCCTCCCGCGTCCGAGGGTCGAGCCAGGCGGTCACAAAGTCCGCCAGCAGGACGCAGACCAGGACCGCCAGCGTGTAGAACAGGAAGAGGGCCTGCTGGAGCGGCAGGTCGTGGTTGGTGGTGCCCGTGTAGAACAGGTAGCCGAGGCCCGGGTAGCCGAACGTGTACTCGACGAGGATCGAGCCGCCGAGGACGAACCCGAGCTGCATGGCGAAGCCCGTCAGGTTCGGCAGGATCGCGTTGCGGCCCGCGTAGTTCAGCAGGATCCGCCAGGTCGGCAGGCCCTTCGCCCGGGCCATCCGGACGTAGTCCGCGGACAGCGACCCGACCATGTTGTTGCGCATCGTGTAGATCCACGTCCCCGCCGTCGTGATCACGAGCGTCAGCCCCGGCAGCACCGCGTGAGCCAGGACGTCGCCGACGAACGCCAGCGTGAGGCTCGGACGTGTCGCGAGGGTGTAGGCCCCCGAGATCGGGAACCAGCCCAGTGCCACCGCGAACGTGAAGAGCAGGACGAGGGCGATGAAGAACACCGGGAACGTCGTGAGGATGAAGAGGAACGGCGACAGGAGGGAGTCGAAGATCCCGCCGCGTCGCCACGCGCCGATCATCCCGACCACCGTCCCCAGGATGAAGGCGATGACCGTCGTGATCCCGACGAGGCCGAGCGTCCAGGGCAGGCCCTGGAGGATCACCGTCGAGACCGGAGTACGGCTCGCGGTCAGCCCGAACTGGAGCGTCAGGCAGTTGCCGAGGTAGTCGAGGTACTGCGACAGGATGGGCTGGTTCGTGCCCGCGCCGAACTCCACCTGGAGGGCGTGGAGGGCCGCCGGGTTCACGCCTCGGAAGTGGGACAGGACCGCGGTCGCCTCGTCGCCGGGCATGACCCGCGGCAGGACGAAGTTGAGGGTCAGGGCCGCCCAGAGCGTGATGACGAACAGGCCGATCCGGCGGGCGACGAACCTCATGGCTGCTGCGTCGCCCGCGGGATCGCGGTCAGCGCTGGATCACTGGGTCGGGTAGAGGTGGGTGAGGACCACGCCGTTGTCGGGCGTCGCCCAGACCGGGGGCTGGGCGTACGGATCGTCGGGGGTCGGCCAGCCGCCGATCGAGGTCGTGTCGTACTGGTACCAGTCGACACCCTCGGTGACGGGGATGACCGGGATGTCATTGGCCATCACGCTTTCGATCTGGTGGATGATGTTGACCTGGTCGCTCGCGCTCGACGAGGCGTAGCTGTTGAGCAGCTGGTCCGTCGCAGCGACCTTGTAGCGCGAGTAGTTCGTCTGGCCGATGTTCGCCCCGAGGAGCATCTGGCGCAACTCGTAGTAGGGCAGGGGACCGCCGGTCTCCTCCCCGTAGGCGAGCTCGAAGTTGCCCTTCTGCAGGTCGGTCGTGTAGACGCCGCTGTCCTCGTCGAGGATGTTCGAGATCTCGATCCCGGCGGCCTTGAGCATGCCCTGGATGACCTGGATCGAGGAATCCCAGTCCGTGTAGCCGCTGATCGTCTTGATCGTGAAGGACAGGCGCTTGCCGTTGGCGTCCTTGTAGATGCCGTCGGCGCCCTTCGTGAAGCCGGCCGCCTCGAGCGTCGAGGTCGCCATCGAGACGTCGAACTTCGTCGTGTCGGCTGACTGGTCGTACCACGACTGGTACGTCGGCAGGACGATGCCGGTCTGGTTCGCGGCCGGCTGGTAGCCGGACTCGCCGCGCTGCGAGACGCCGCTCCGATCGATCGCGTATGCGATCGCCTGGCGCACCGCCTTGTTGGAGAGGAGCGAGTTCTCGAGGTTCGGGAAGATCGCGACGTTCAGCAGCGGCGGGAACCAGTAGTGCCGATGCGTCGGATCCTTGGCGACGTAGAACTGGTCGATGTTCGGGATGTACTGGGCGCCCCACTGCGCGCCGCCCTGGGCCAGCAGCAGGTTCGCCGGGTCGTTGCTCAGGAACGAGGGGTAGTCGACCTCCTGGATCTGGGGAACTGGATGGTCGGCCGTGCTCTGCCAGTAATGGTCGTTGCGCATGTACTGGATGTTGTCCTGGGCGCAGTTGGCCATCGTGTACGGGCCGGTGCCGACCGGTGCGCTGTCGTCGAACGAGTCGAGCTTGGTCTGGTCCTCCTTGGACCAGAGGTGCTGCGGCACGATCGGCACCTGGTCGGCGAGGTAGTAGAAGAACGTCTGCGACGGCCCCGAGAAGGTGAACGTCACCTGGTTGCCGGACGCCGACACGCCGGTGAGCGGCCCGCCATCTTCCTTCCAGAGCGCATTCAGATCGATTGCCGGGTCGGCCTTGAGGGCGTTGAACGTGTAGACCACGTCGTCGGCCGAGAACGGCGAGCCGTCCGACCACTGGACGCCGTCGCGGATCGTGAACGTGAGGCTCGTGAAGTCGGCGTTCCACTGGCTCGCGCTGGCCAGCCACGGGGTGGTCACGTTGCTGCCATCGGGGTTGGTCTTGAGCGCGTCGACGAACTCGAGCGGCTCGTAGATGAAGCCGACCGATGTGCCGCTGACCGAGGGGTTGAACGGGTTGAACTGGCACGTCCAGGTGCTGCCGCTCTCGTTGTCGATGACGAGCTTGCCGCCGACCTGGCCGGTATTCCCGCCGGCCGACGGCGACGCGGCCGGGCTGCCCGCGGCCGGCGTGCCGGGGATGGGCGTGGCGCCACCGCCCGCGGGCGTCCCGCTCGGGGCGGCGTTGCACGCTCCCGCGACCAACGCGATACAGGCGAGAACCGAGACGGACAGCGAACGTCGCATCGGAGGCACTCCCTTCCTGAGCGTAACCGTTAGGCAAGTTACCTTCGCAATCAGCCGCCGTCAAGCCCATTGACGAATGCTGTTGATCGGTGGTAATCGTAGGTTGCCTAACAATCACGCCCAAGGGGACATGTTGGCGCGACGCGAGGCCGGACAGCCCAGCTTGCTCCGGGCCATCAACCTGCGCGCGGTCTTCGACCTCGTCCAGGCCCGCGGGCCGGTCGGCGCGCCGGGCCTCGTGCGCGAGTCCGGCCTGTCGCGCCCGACCGTCGGCGAGATCGCGGCGCAGCTCCTCGAGCTCGGCCTCATCCATCGCGTCGGGCGGACCAGCGGCTCGCCCGGTCCGGGGGCGCAGCTCTATGACGTGAACCCGGCGGCCGGCTGGGTGCTCAGCCTCGACATCGGCCATGAGTGGATCCGGGCGGGGCTCACCGACCTGACCGGCACGACCGTCGGGCGGACGGCGTCCCGGACGAGCGCCGCCTCCGCCGCGGACCTGATCGTCGAGCTGCGTCGAGCCGGCGACCGGCTCGTGGAGGAGGCCCGGATCCAGCCCCAGGACCTGGACCAGGTCGTCGTGGGGACGCCAGGCGTCCTGCGCCCTGGCGACGACCACCTGTCGCTCGCGCCGAACCTGCCGACCTGGGAAGGACCCGAGGTCGTCCGCGGCATCGTCTCGGCGTTCGAGGCACCCGTGCAGTTCGAGAACGACGTCAACCTCGCCGCGATCGGCGAGCACGTCCACGGCGTCGCCCGGGGCGTCGACGACTTCGTGCTGCTCTCGGTCGGGACGGGCGTCGGCATGGGCGTGATCCTGGGCGGTGAGCTGTGGCGGGGGGCGACCGGCCTCGCCGGCGAGGTGGGCTACCTTCCGATCGACATGGACGACGGCCGACACCGCTCGCCTGCCCGCTGGGGCGCCGGACCGTTCGAGGCGCTCGCGTCGTCGACCGGCGTGCTGGCCCTCGCCCAGGCGAACGGGCTGGAGCGCGCGGCGACCGCGGCGGACGTCTTCAGCGCGGCTCGATCCGGCGACGCGGCGGCTCGATCGATCGTCGAGGTCGAGGCCGGGCGGCTGGCCCACGCGATCGCGACGATCGCGGCGGTACTCGATCCCGAGCTCGTGATCCTCGGCGGCGGCATCGGAGCGGGCGCCGGTGACGTGCTCCTCGGCCCGATCCAGGCCCATCTGGCCGTCGTCTCGCCGTTCGCTCCGCGACTTGCGATCTCGAGCCTCGGGTCCGACGCCGTCGTGTCCGGCGCGAGTGCGCTCGGGCTTCGGCTTGCGCTCGACCGGATCTTCGACCGGGCGGCCTCGGTCGTCTCCGAGGTGCCCGCCTGAGCGCGTCGGCCGCCGGGCCGTTCCGGGTCGCCCTCACCTTCGACGCGGAGCATCCCGATCGCCCGACCGAGCCCGGGGTTGCCGAGTGGCTCGTCGGCGAGCTCGCCCGGCTCGACGTCACGGCGACGTTCTTCATCCAGGGCCGGTGGGCCGAGGCCTATCCGGGGCTCGCCCGGGAGGTCGCCGACGCGGGCCACCTGATCGGGAGCCACTCGCATCACCACGCGCGCCTGCCGGACCTGACCGGCGCGGGCCTCGAGGCGGACATCGGGGTGGCGGAGGAGGTCATCCTCGAGACGACGGGACGAGACCCGAAGCCATGGTTCCGCTGCCCGTTCGGGTCCGGCTACGACGAGCCCCGCATCCTGGACGCGCTCAGCCACCGTGGGTACGTCAACATCCACTGGAACGTGGAACCCCTGGACTGGGAGCCCGATCGGGTCGACGTCGAGGAACGTGCCGTGCACGGGGCCCTCCAAGTCGGCGACGGATCCATCGTCCTGCTCCACACGTGGCCGCTCCCGATGCGGCGGGCCCTGCCGGGCCTCGTCGGCCGTCTGCGGGATGAAGGGGCCCAGCTCGTCACGATCGATCGCCTGCCGGCGTTCGTGCGGCCGGCCTCGGTGCCACCCGAGCGCGCACAGCCCGTGGTCCCGGATCCGTGACCGGCGCGGCGGTCCTGGCGGCCGACGGCGGCAACTCGAAGGTCGACCTGCTGCTCGCGACGGCCGACGGGCAGCTCCTCGGGTTCCGGCGCGGCCCGACGATCTCCCACCAGCAGGTCGGCCTCGACGCCGGGATGCGCCGGCTCGTCGAGCTCGCGACGGAGCTCGCCCGCGAGTCGGGGCTGGGAGCCGATCGACCGGTCGCCGAGCTCGGTTCGTACGGGCTGGCCGGAGCCGACTTCCCGCGCGAGATCCGAGCCCTCCAGCGGGCCCTCGAGGCGACCGGGATGACCCGGACGACGCTGCTCCACAACGACACGTTCGCCGCGCTGCGTGCCGGGACGTCGAGGCCGTGGGGCGTCGTCCTGGTCTGCGGCCACGGCACCAACGGCGCCGCGATCGGCCGGACGGGCCGCAGGGTCCGGTTCGACGCCGTCGGCGCGTACTCGGGCGATTGGGGCGGCGGCCACGGGATCGGCGAGGCGGCCTACGTCGCGGCGGTGCGGGCAACCGACGGTCGCGGCCCTCGGACCAGCTTCAGTCGATCGATTCCCCGCCAGTTCGGCCGACGGTCGATCGGCCCGCTCATCCAGGACTTCTACTACGGCCGGCGCGACATGGAGGAGCTCGGGTTCCTCGCGCCGCTCGTCTTCGAGGCCGCGGCCGAGGGCGACGCCGTCGCCCGCGGGATCGTCGACCGCCTGGCCGACGAGCTGGTGGCGATGGGCCGGGCCCTGATCCGCCGGAGCGGGCTCGCCCGAGAGGCGCCGGAGGTCGTGCTGGCCGGCGGGGTGTTCCGGGCGGAGGACCCCGAGTTCTATGCCCGACTGGAGTCCGGCATCTGTGCGGTCGCTCCTGGCGCGAGCTTCATCCGCCTGTCGTCGCCGCCCGTGCTGGGTGCCGCTCTCCTCGGCATCGAGCAGCTCGGGCTCGGGGCGGGGCGGCTGACCGCCGCCGAGGCTCGTCTTCGAGCGGAGCTCGCCGCGAGGGTCGGAGCGCAGCCGGCATGAGCGTCGACGTCGAGATCCGCGAGCAGCCGGCCGTCGCCCGCCGACAGCTGGCCGAGGGCTGGGACGCCGTCCGGACGGCCGTCGCCTCGTTCCCGGCAGGCGGGATCCGACACGTGGTGATCGCCGCTCGCGGCACCTCGGACCACGCCGCGATCTACGCCCAGTACGTGCTCGGGGCCCGGAACCGGCTGCCGGTGACGCTCGCGGCGCCATCCATCATCTCGATGTACGGGGTCGCGCCACGGTTCGACGGCGCGCTGGTCGTGGGCATCTCGCAGTCGGGCGAGTCGCCTGACGTCGTCGCGGTCGTCGAAGCGGGGAAGGAGCAGGGCTGCCCGACCCTCGCGATCACCAACGCACCGGGCTCGCCGCTCGCGTCCGTGGCCGATCACGTGCTCGACCTGCGGGCCGGTCCGGAGCTCGCCGTCGCGGCCACGAAGACCTACACCTCGGAGCTCGTCGCGGTGGCGATGCTGTCGGCGGCGCTCGACGACGCGCCCTCCGCCGCCAGGGCCGAGCTCGAGCAGGTCCCGGCGGCCATCGAGCGAGCGCTCGAGCAGGCCGGGGTGGCGGGCTCGGTCGCGGCCGAGCTCGCGGCGATGCGGCAGGCCATCGTCGTCGGCCGCGGCTTCGAGTACGCCACGGCCCGGGAATGGGCCCTCAAGCTGAAGGAGGTCGCGCTCGTCTTCGCCGAGCCATACTCGCCGGCCGACCTCGCCCACGGGCCGGTCGCCGTGCTCGGGCCGGGGGCGATGGTCCTCGCCGTCGCCCCGTCCGGCGTGACGGCCGGCCAGATGCACGGGATCCTCGCCGGTCTCCGCGACAACGTCGGCACGGACCTGCTGGTCATGTCGGACCTGCCCGCGCTCCGCGCTCTCGGCCGCTGGTCGATCGCCCTTCCCTCGGGCCTGCCGGAATGGCTCGCGCCGATCGCCGCGATCGTCCCGGCGCAGCTCTTCACCGTCGCGCTGGCGAGAGCGAAGGGCCTCGATCCGGAGCGGCCGCCGCACATCCGGAAGGTCACGCTGACCAGCTGAGCAGGGGCGGCGCGATGCCCCGCGCGCGGGGCCGCCGAGTGGGCGATCATTCCGCCCACGCCATGGGACGCCACGCATGATCGACGTCGCCGTCCAGCTCGAGCTCGCCGCTCGGCTCATCGTCGCGGCCGGCCTCGGGGCGATCATCGGCCTCGAGCGCGAGATCCACGGCCATCCGGCCGGCATCCGGACGCACATGCTCGTGGCATTGGGCTCGGCGATCTTCACCGTCCTGTCGATCCACGGCTTCGGCCAGGGGCCCGGCAGCGGCATCGATCCGACCCGCATTGCCGCGCAGATCGTGTCGGGCATCGGGTTCCTCGGCGCCGGGGCGATCCTGAAGGACGGCATCGTCATCCGCGGCCTCACGACCGCGGCCTCGCTCTGGGCGACGGCGGCCGTCGGGCTCGGGGCGGGCGCCGGGGAGTACGCCGTGGCGATCGTCGGGGCGACGATCATCCTCGTCAGCCTGTGGCCCATCAACGCCCTCGTCGAGCGATTCCGCGGGACGACGGCGCCCGACCTCACGATCCGGCTCCAGGTCGACAAGGTCGAGCTCGTCGGACGGGCATCGGACGTGCTGATCGATCGGCGCATCGAGATCGGCGGGATCACCACGAACCGGATCGGCAAGGGTGCCTACCAGGTCGATCTGTCCGTCCACGCCCGACGGACGGCAGCCGTCACCGAAGCCATCGAAGCGCTATCGAAGATCGAGGGCGTCGACGTCATCTCGACCGGCCACGGTGATTGAGGCGCCGGTCCGCGCCCGGGATCTCGGGATCGTCATCGGGGAGGGCCGGCCCGGGCCGCTCAACGCGATCACCGATGTCGCCGGGGTGGCCGTCGGCCATGCGACGCTGATCCGCGGCGACGGTCCGCTCGTCGTCGGCCAGGGCCCGGTGCGAACCGGCGTCACCGTCGTCCTGCCGCACGACGGCAACGTCTGGTCGGAGCCCGTCTTCGCCGGGTCGCACACGCTCAACGGCAACGGCGAGCTGACCGGTCTCGAGTGGATTCGCGAGGGCGGCTTCCTGAATGGGGCGATCGGGCTCACCAACACCCACTCCGTCGGGGTCGTGCGCGATGCGCTTGTCCATGCCGCCTCGCGGGCCGGCCTCGCCGGCTCGCTGGACTGGTCTCTGCCGGTCGTCGGCGAGACGTGGGATGGGCGCCTCAACGACATCGACGGCCAGCACGTGACCGCGGCGCATGTCGACGCCGCGCTCGCCGCGGCCTCGGCCGGCCCGGTCGCCGAGGGCAACGTCGGTGGCGGGACCGGCATGATCTGCCACGAGTTCAAGGGCGGCATCGGGACCGCGTCCCGACGGCTGCCCGCCGATCTCGGCGGATGGACAGTCGGCGTCCTGGTCCAGGCGAACTACGGCCGGCGGGGACTGCTGCGGGTCGACGGCGTGCCGGTCGGCGAGGCGATCCCCACCTCGGAGGTCCCGTCACCCCACGGCCGGGTCCGGCGAGGGCTGGCCGAGGCCGGTTCGGGCAACGAGCCGCCGCCCGGCGCGGGGTCGATCATCGGCATCGTCGCGACCGACGCCCCGCTCCTGCCGCACCAGTGCCGGCGGATCGCCCAGCGAGCGTCGCTCGGCCTGGCCCGCGTGGGCGGGCTGGGAGCCACCAGCTCGGGCGACCTGTTCCTGGCCTGGGCGACCGGCAACCGCGGGCTGCCCGCGTCCGAGGCACGCGAGGCTGGGGACGGCGTGCTGTCGGTGAAGGTCCTGCACGACCCCGGTCTGGACCCGCTGTTCGAGGCGACGGTCGAAGCGACCGAGGAGGCGATCCTCAACGCCCTGGTCGCGGCCGAGACGATGACCGGCCGCGACGGGATCATCGCCCACCGCCTGCCCCACGACCGGCTGGTCGAGACGATGCGACGAGCCGGCCGTTTGCGAGGGCGTCACTAGACACTCGGCCGTGCTGCAGCCACAATGCCGCGCATGACGCCGCACCAGACCAGCTCCACCGGCTCCATCGGGTCGGCCGCGTCCGGCGGCGTCCGCATCGGCCGAGCCGCGGAGATGCTCGGCGTGTCCGTCGACACCGTCCGGCGCTGGATCGACGCCGGCAAGCTCCAGGCCGACCGCTCCGAGGCCGGCCAGCGCGTCGTCCGGCTCGGCTCGCTCGCCGACCTGCTGGCCGCGCGTCGCCGGCGCGGTGACGCTTCCCCCGCGACCGGCGAACGGTCGTCGCTGGCGAGCTCGGCCCGCAACCGCTTCCCGGGGGTCGTGACCCGCATCGAGCAGGATCGCGTGGCGGCCGTGGTCGAGGTCCAGGTCGGGCCGCACCGGTTCGTGTCGCTCATGACGGCCGAGGCCGTCGATGATCTCGACCTCAAGGTCGGCGACGACGCGGTCTGCGTCGTCAAGGCCACGAACGTGGTCGTGGAGATCCCGGGTCCTCGTCGCTCCCAGCCATGACCCGGCGTGGTCCGCGCCTCGCGATACTCCTCGCCCTCGCCGGCTGTCTCGCGGCGTGCGCCGCCGTCGGGCCGTCCAGCTCCGCGGACGGACCGACAAACAGGCCCGCGACGGCGCCGAGCCCGGCGGCGTCCGGATCCATCCGGCTGACCGTCTACGGGGCGTCTTCGCTGAAGGCGGCCCTTGCCGCCGTCGCGTCGGCGTATGCCACGGTCGCGCCGATCGTGACCCTGACCGTCTCCACCGGTGCGTCATCGGCCCTCGAGACGCAGATCGAGCAGGGCGCGCCGGCCGACGTGTTCCTGTCCGCCGACGTCACGAACCCCCGGAAGCTCGTGACCGACGGCTTCGCGTCCGGGACGCCGACGCCGTTTGCGGGCAACCAGCTGACGATCATCGTGCCCAGCACCAATCCCGGGAACGTGACGTCGGCCAGGGACCTCGCCAGGCCGGGGCTCAAGGTCATCGCCGCGGGCGCCACCGTCCCGATCACCACATACGCGAACCAGCTCGTCGCGAACCTTGCGGCCGAGGCCGGCTACCCATCGAGCTTCTCGACGGCCTACGCCGCGAACATCGAGTCCAGGCAGGACAGCGTCGCCGCGGTCGTGACCCAGATCGAGCTCGGCCAGGGCGATGCCGCGATCGTCTACGTGACCGACGCGAAGGCCTCGACGGGGGTCGCGACCATCGACGTCCCCGCCGACGCGAACGTCCCGGCGACGTACGCGGGCGTGGTCGTCAGGGCGTCGACCCAGCCCGTCGCGGCGGCCGCGTTCCTGACGTGGCTCGCCGGCCCGGGTGGGCAGGCCGTCCTCGCGACGTTCGGGTTCCTGCCGGTCAACGGATGACCGCTCGGCTCCTCGCAGCACCGGCCGCGCTCTTCGCGCTCTTCCTCGGCCTGCCCGTCGCCACGCTGATCGGACGGGCCGTGCTCAGCGGCTCGCTCGCGTCCAGCGGCACGTCCGCGCCGGTCGTGGATGCGCTCGGGCTCAGCCTCCTGACCACGAGCGCGAGCCTCCTCGTCACGCTCGGACTCGGGCTCCCGCTCGCCATTCTGCTGGCCAGACGGCCCTTCCCCGGGCGGGCGCTCGTGGACGCGATCGTCGACCTACCGATCGTCCTGCCGCCGGCCGTCGCGGGCCTGGCGCTGCTGCTCGTGTTCGGGCGCTTCGGACTCGTCGGGGCCGTCGGCGGCATCGGCTCGAGCATCGCCTTCACGACCGTTGCGGTCGTCCTCGCCCAGACGTTCGTCGCCGCGCCGTTCTTCATCCGGGCCGCCCGGGCGGGGATCGCGGGCGTCGACCGCGACCTCGAGGACGCGGCCCGAATCGATGGCGCCGGGGAGCTGGCCGTGCTCCGGCTGGTGTCGCTGCCCCTCGCCTGGCCCGTCCTGGCGGGCGGGCTCGTGATGACCTGGGCCCGGGCGCTCGGCGAGTTCGGCGCGACGATCATGTTCGCCGGGAGCGTCGAAGGTCGGACCCAGACGCTGCCGCTCCTCGTCTACGGCGAGTTCCAGGGCGGCGACCTGAACGGCTCGATGGTCGGCGGCGCGATCCTCGCCCTCGCGGCCCTCGGGGTGCTCCTCGCCGTGCGCGTCTTCCGCTTCGGTCGGGCGCTGGACCTGCGGGTGGCCTGACCGCTGCGAGCCCAACGGCCGCAGAGGGCGCCCGCTAGGTCGCCCGAGTCGCTCCGGGTCCCGGCCGGACGGGCCGCTGGTCGTAGCCGCGCCAGCGGTAGATCAGCGTGGAGGCGACCCAGCTGACGACGAAGATCGCCACGATGCCGATCCCGACGAACCCGAAGTCGAGGTTGCCGAGGGCGTCCCAGATCCCGCCGCGGAGGCCGAGGCGGTCGGCGACGATCCCGAGGACTTCGATCCCGCCGATGAGGAACGCCACGAGGACCGAGATCAGCGTGATCGTCAGGTTGTAGTAGAGCTTCCGGATCGGCTTCACGTAGGCCCAGCCGTACGCGCCCAGCATCAGGACGCCGTCGGTCGTGTCGACCAGCGACATGCCGGCCGCGAACAGGGCCGGCAGGATCAGGATGTAGCCGATGGGGACGCCACTCGCCCCGGAGGTGGCGGCCAGGCCGAGCAGGGCCACCTCGCTCGCGGTGTCGAAGCCGAGGCCGAATAGCACGCCGAGCGGGTACATGTGCCAGCTCTTGCGCACGACCCGCAGCGCCGGCCGGAGCAGGCGGGCCAGCAGCCCACGGTTCGAGAGGAACTCCTCCAGCGTCTGCTCGTCGTACGCGCCGCCACCCGAGACCCGTCGGAACATCCTGTAGATGTCCACGAGCACGACGAGGTTGATGAGGCCGATCAGCAGCAGGAAGGCCGCCGAGACGGTCGTGCCGATGAGCCCGCCGATCTCGCGGAAGGTCGGGATGTCGCTGACGACCCCGGCCGAGATGGCGATGACGACCGACAGGGCGACGACGATCGTCGAGTGGCCGAGCGAGAAGAACAGCCCGACCCCCACCGGCCGGGCGCCGTCCTGCATGAGCTTTCTCGTCGTGTTGTCAATGGCCGCGATGTGGTCGGCGTCGACCGCGTGCCGGAGGCCGAACGTATACGCCAGGACGGCGGTCGGCAGGAGGATGGGGTACCGCTCGGAGGCGACGAGGGCGAGGCCCCACGCGACCACGTTGAACAGCAGGAGAACCCCGTAGAGGCGGACCACGCGCGATCGAAGCTCGCTCGAGCGGCGAAGGGTCTCGAGGGCGGCTCCGAGCATCGTGCCTCCGTTCGGGGTCGGACGGCGAGCCTACCGCCGCCCGGGCCCTATCGCAAGTCCTTGCAATAGCCAACCTTTGCGATCAGGATTCGCGGCGATGGGCGCGACGGATCAACGCGAGGTGTGGGCCGCGATCCCCGGGCGGCTGCGCGCTCGCGGCCTGCGCTGGACGCCGCAGCGCCGGGCGCTCATCGGCGTGCTCGCCGAGAGCCGCGGCCACCTGACGAGCGCCGAGGTCGTCGCGCGCTGCATCGCGGCCGACCCGGCCACGACGCCCTCGACGGTCTACCGGACCCTCGACGTGCTCGAGGAGCTCGGTGTCATCGAGCACGCCCACGGCTCGGACGGGCGCGAGGAGATCCACGTCCTGCCCGACGCCGAGCACGGCCACCTGCGCTGCCGCTCGTGCGGCCGGACTTGGGAGCTCCCCGCATCCGAGCTCGACACGCTGACGAAGCAGCTCCGTCGCGAGCGCGGCTTCGAGGTCGACCTGTCGCACGTGACGATCGTGGGTCGCTGCGGCGAATGCACCTTGGCCTGACCTTCGCGGTGCGATCCTGTAGCCGATGACCCAGACCCAACGGCCGCTGCGCGGCCGGAAGATCGGCGACCGGCGCGTCCGGGTCGCGCGGCCCCACGCTGCCTACTTCCGCTACTCGCACGAGGGCGACCTCATCGCGAAGGAGGCCGCCTCGGCGCCGCGGACGAAGGCCGGCCGGATCTTCGCCCGGATCCGAGCCCTGCTGTTCGGACGGCCGCTGTCGATCCACGACGAGATCGCCGAGCGCCTCTCCAAGACGAAGGCCCTCGCGATCTTCAGCTCGGACGCGATCTCGTCGTCGGCGTACGCGACGGAGGAGATCCTGCGGGTGCTCGTCGTCGCCGGCGTGGCGGCGCTTGCCATCTGGCGGTAGCTGGTCGAGACGATCGCGATCCTGCTCGCGGTCGTCTCGACCAGCTACCGCCAGATCGGGAATGCCTACCCATCGGGCGGTGGCGCGTACGCCGTCGCGCGAGCCAACCTGCCGATGATCACGGCGCTGATCGCCGCCGCCGCGCTCCTCGTCGACTACGTGATGACCGTCGCGGTGTCGACGTCGTCGGCCGTCGAGCAGGTCATCTCGGCGGTCCCGAGCCTCGCCGGGCTGCAGGTCGGCATGGGCGTCGCCGCGATCTTCCTCATCACGATCGGCAACCTCCGCGGGCTGCGCGAGTCGGGGAACATCTTCGCGATCCCGACGTACCTGTTCGTCGGCTCGGCCCTCCTCATGATCGCCGTCGGCGTCTTCCGGATCGTCGTCAACGGCGAGGGCGGGACGCCGCCGGTGCCGCTCCCCGGCGCGCCCGACCCGCTCCAGCCCCTGGCCCTCCTCCTGATCCTGAAGGCGTTCGCGTCCGGGTCGGTGGCACTCACAGGCACCGAGGCCATCACCAACGGCGTCCCGGCGTTCAAGCCGCCGGAATCGAAGAACGCGGCGGCGACCCTGACGGCGATGGCGATCCTCCTCGGCGTCCTGTTCGTCGGGATCACGTTCGTCGCCGACCGGTTCGGCATCGTCGCCATCGACATCCCGACGACGAAGACGGTCATCAGCCAGGTCGCGGCGAAGATCTACGGTGACGGCACCATCCCGTACCTGCTCTTCCAGGCCTTCACGGCGCTGATCCTGTTCCTCGCCGCGAACACGTCGTTCAACGCGTTCCCGCGGCTCGCGGCGATCCTCGCGACGGACGGCTACATGCCCCGCCAGATGACGTTCCGCGGTGACCGCCTGGCCTTCACCCTCGGGATCGTGATCCTCAGCGCGGTGGCGATGGCCCTGCTGTGGTGGTTCCAGGGCGACACGACGGCCCTGATCCCGCTCTATTCGATCGGCGTCTTCATCTCGTTCACGATCAGCCAGGGGGGCATGGTCCGGCACTGGCTCGGGGAGCGGTCGCCGGGCTGGCGCTGGCGGCTCGGGATCAACGGCCTCGGGGCGATCCTCACCGCGATCGTCTCGGTCGTCGTCCTGGTCGGGAAGGCGCCGACGTCGCTCCTCGTCATCGTGATCATCCCGATCCTCGTGGCGATGATGCTGTTCATCCAGCGCCAGTACCAGGCCTCGAGCCTCCAGCTCCGGGTCCGGCCCGACGCGATCCTGCCGCTGCCGCATCGCGACGACCGGGTGATCGTCCCGGTCCCGGGGATCACCCGGGCCGTTGTACAAGCGCTCAACGTCGGCCGTTCGATCTCTGATGACGTCCAGGCCGTGCTCGTCTCCGATGAGCCCGAGGAGGCGACCTCGATTCGGACGCAATGGGAGCGCCAGCTGCCGGACATCCCGCTCGTCATCGTCGAGTCACCGTTCCGGGCGCTGATCGCGCCGCTCCTGGCCTACCTCGACGTCCTCGACCGAGCCCGCCCCGCCGACAAGGAGGCGCCGATCACGTTCATCGTGATCCCGGAGTACGTCGCCCGGAGCTGGTGGGAGCGGCAGCTGTTCAACCAGTCGGCGAAGCGCCTCCGCGCAGCCCTCCTCGGCCGGCCGCACACCGTGGTCGTCAACGTGCCCTACCGCCGCGAGGACCCCGACCCCGCGGAGTCGCCGGCCGAGACATGACCCGTCCGCGGCTGAACCGGCTCGCGCGGGTCCTGGCCGTCGCGCTCGGCTCGATGGCTCTGGCGACCGTGGCCGTGGGCTTCCTGCAGGACGTCCTGCATGTCCCGAACCCATCGGCGGTCTACCTGATCGCCGTGGTCGCCACGGCGTTCGTCGGCGGGACATTCGGCGCGATCATCACGTCGGTCGCCGCGTTCCTGCTGTACGACTTCTTGTTCATCGAGCCGCGCTTCACGCTGACCGTGAGCCGGCCGGAGGAATGGCTCGGGGTCGTGATCCTCCTCTTCGTCGGGATCGTCGTCGGCCAGCTCGCCGCGATCCAGCGGGCTCGCGCCGAGGAAGCCGAGGCCCGCGAGCGCGAAGCCCGGGCCCTGTTCCGCCTGAGCCGGGCGCTCGCCACACGCCCGTCGACCGCGGCCATCCTGCCCGAGATCGCCCGGGATCTGGCCGACGACGCACGGTTCGCCCGCGCCTGGATCGCGCTCGGGCCCGACGATGCGTCGGAGCGGGTCGCGGCCGACACGCAGGCCACGCCACCACCGTCGCCGGGGATCGTCCACGTCCTGCGCCGGATGCCGGGCGAGGTGCCGGCGATGTGGGTCCGAGTCCACCAGCCACGGTCGAAGACACGGACCGCGGGCCAGCTGGACGCCTTCCGCGTTCGCATCGAAGCCGGCGACCGGGCCCTCGGATCGATCTGGGCACTGCGTTCGCGGGACCTGGACCTTCCGAGCCGGACGGAGACGCGGCTTCTCGCGGCGGCCGCGGACCAGGTCGGCCAGGCCCTCGCCCAGGACCAGCTCGCCGCCGAGTCGCAGGCCGCGGAGATCGCCCGCGAGAGCGACGCCCTGAAGTCGGCGCTGCTGCAGTCGGTCTCTCATGACCTCCGGACGCCGCTCGCCTCGATCCGCGCCGCGGCCGGCTCGCTGCGGCCGGGCGCGGGCATGTCGCTCGCGGACCAGCAGGAGAGCGCCGACGCGATCGATCGGGAGGTGGAGTACCTGAACCGGCTGGTCACGAACCTGCTCGACCTGAGCCGCATCGAAGCCGGAGCGCTGCGGGCCGAGCGCGACGTCTTCGAGCTCGATGATCTCGTCGGCCGGACGCTCGACCGCGTCGGGGCCCGGTTGGCCCCGCGTCCCGTTGACGTGCGGCTCGGCGCGCCGCCCGTCGTCGTCGATCCCATCTTCCTCGACGAGGCGGTGACCAACGTCCTCGAGAACATCGTGAAGTACACGCCGGCCGATGCGCCGGTCCGGATCACGGCCGGTGCGACCGGCGATCGGGTTCGGCTGACGATCGAGGACGGCGGCCGGGGGGTGCCAATCGAGGCCCTCGATCGACTGTTCGAGAAGTTCTACCGCGTACCGGGCCACGACCGCGGCTCGCGCTCCGGGACGGGCATCGGTCTCGCGGTTGTCCGCGGGCTGACCGAGGCGATGGGTGGCACCGTGACGGCCCGTGCATCGGAGCTCGGCGGGCTGGCCATCGACTTCGACCTGCCCCTCGCCCGAGCCGAGGCGCCGGCCGCCGTGGCGGCATGAGGACAGCGAGCCGGTCGGGCGACGGCGCCACGATCCTGGTCGTCGAGGACGACGGCGAGACGCGGCGGGCCCTCGCCCGGGAGCTGTCGGTCCGGGGCTACCAGATCGTCGAGGCGCCGGACGGTCGGACGGCGATGGACCGCTGGGGAGTCAGACGCCCCGACCTCGTCCTGCTCGATCTCGGCCTGCCAGACATCGACGGGCTCGACCTCGTCCGCCGCATCCGCCGTGAGGCCGGCACGCCGATCGTGATCCTGTCGGGTCGCTACGAGGAGCGGGAGAAGGTCGAGGCGCTCGAGCGCGGCGCGGACGATTACGTGACCAAGCCATTCGGCGTCGACGAGCTGAACGCCCGGATCCGGGTGGCGCTGCGGCGTGCGGCCGGCCCGGCCGCCGACGCCGCGGGCGTCCTGCGCGTCGGCCCGCTGACGCTGGATCCGACGCGCCACGAAGCCACGGTGGGGGACCGCCGGGTCGACCTCACCCCCCGCGAGTTCGAGATCCTCCGGGTCCTGCTGGAGAACAGCGGCCGCCTCGTCACGAAGGGCCGCATCCTGCGCGCGGTCTGGGGCGAGGCCTACGAGGGGGAGGACAGCTACGTCTACGTCCACGTGAGCCAGCTCCGTCGCAAGCTGGCCGCAGCGGACCCCGATGGCGTCACGCGCGGCCTCATCGTGACCGAGCCGGGCGTCGGCTACCGCGTGGGAGCGCCCTGACCGCGACGACCTTAGGCCGGCTTTAGGCGCGACGCGGCCACGCCCGCGCCGGCCTCTTGGGCCCCCGGACGACGCTGGTGTCGTGCACGACATCGAGATTCCCGTTGACCGCACGGCTGAGCTCGTCCCGGCCGTCCTCGAGCGCGAGATGCGGATGATCCGCGAGGCGATCGCCGTGGTCTCCTCGGGGGCCGCGCTCCGGGTGACCCTGGCGAACCTCCGCTTCGGCGAGGAGCTGCTCGATCGAGCCCGCGTCCTGGCCGAGGACGCCGGGCTGTCCCTCGTCCCGATGTGGCGCGCCGGGGAAGGCGCCGACCTCGCCATCGAGCGGCCGAGCGACTGACGTGGCCGCCCCCGTCCTGCTGGTCGAGGACGACGCGAGCCTGCGCGGCATCCTCGCCCGATACCTGCGCGGTCGCGGCCTCCGCATCGAGGAGGCGGCGTCGGTCGAAGACGCGCTCGAGGCCATCGAGCATGGCGTCCGCCCAGGGCTCGTCCTCCTCGACGTGAACCTGCCGGGCGACAACGGCTGGGACCTCCTGCGTTCGGGCCGGCTGCGTGCGGCCGGCAACCCGCCGGTCATCGTCACGAGCGCCGTACCGGTCAGCCCGAAGAAGCTCGCCGAGTTCGACGTGGCGGGCTACCTCCCCAAGCCGTGCCCGCTCGATGCGATCGTCGACACGATCGAGCGCCTGCTCGGTGAGGCGGCGGGGCGGCCGGCATGACCGACCTGCAGATCGTGTTGATCGGCGTCGTCGTGACGCTCGTCTTCGCCGGCTACCTGCTCCTGTGCGAGCGAGTCCGCGGATGAACGTCCTGGACCTGCTCGCCGGCGCGCTCGCGGCGTTCGCGTTCGTGTACCTGCTCTGGGCGCTGCTCCGCCCGGAGGACTTCTGATGCCCGTCGGCGACCTGCTCACGCTGCTGACGATCGTCGTCGCGCTGCTGCTCGTGACGCCGCTCCTCGGTGGCTACATCTACCGGGTCATGGAGGGCCAGCGTGTCTTCCTGTCGCCGATCGTCCGGCCGCTCGAGCGGGCCGTCTACCGGCTGACGGGCATCGACGAGAACGCCGAGCAGAGCTGGAAGGCCTATACGGTCTCCGTCCTGGCGATGGCCTTCGTGGCGATCATCGTCGGCTACGTCCAGCTCCGGCTGCAGGACATCCTGCCGCTCAACCAGGGCGGCATCCCGCCGATGTCGCCCGACCTCGCCTTCAACACCTCGGTCAGCTTCGAGACGAACACGAACTGGCAGAACTACTCGGGCGAGACCGGGGCGACCTACCTGACCCAATCGGCGATGCTCGCGGTTCGCAACTTCACCTCGGCCGCGACCGGCATGGCGGTCGCGATCGCCCTCATCCGGGGCCTGACCCGCCGGTCCGCCCAGACGCTCGGGAACTACTGGGTCGACCTGACCCGCGGCATCCTCTACGTCCTCCTGCCGATCTCGATCGTCGGCGCGCTCATCCTCGTGTGGCAGGGCGTGCCCCAGACCTGGGATCCGACGAAGGTCATCACGACCCTGCAGGGCGCAACCCAGAACATCGCCCTCGGGCCGGTGGCCTCGCAGGAGGTCATCAAGGAGATCGGCAACAACGGCGGCGGGTTCTTCAACGCGAACTCGGCCCACCCGTTCGAGAACCCGACCCCGCTGACGAACTGGCTCGAGATCTTCGGCCTGCTCGCGATCTCGTTCTCGCTGACCTACACGTTCGGGAAGTACGCGGCCGACCGACGCCAGGGCTGGACGATCTTCGCCGCCATGGCCCTGATCCTCTTCGTCGGGGCGATCGGGGCGATGCACGTCGAGGCCGGCGGCAACCCGCTGTTCCCGGCGGGCGTCGACCAGTCCGTCGCCGGGAACATGGAGGGCAAGGAGGTCCGATTCGGGGCCGGCGTCGGCGCCCTGTTCATGGCCGCCACCACGGGCACGTCCACGGGCGCGATCAACTCCTGGCACGACAGCGCCCAGCCGATCTCGGGGCTCGTTCCGCTCTTCAACATGGAGCTCGGCGAGATCACCCCGGGCGGGATCGGCGCCGGCATGTACGGGATGCTCGTCATCGGCGCGATCCTCGCGGTGTTCATCGCCGGCCTCATGGTCGGCCGGACACCGGAGTTCCTCGGCAAGAAGGTCGAGGCCTACGAGATCAAGATGGCGATGGTGACGGCGCTCGTGCTCGGGGCCAGCATCCTCGGCTTCACCGCCCTCGCCTCCGTCCTGCCGGACGGCCTGAAGGGCCCGCTCAACGGCGGCCCGCACGGCTTCAGCGAGATCCTCTACGCCTTCTCGAGCCAGACCGGCAACAACGGCTCGGCCTTCGCGGGTCTGTCCGGGAACACGCCCTTCTACAACATCACGGGCGCGTTTGCGATGCTCATCGGCCGGTATGGGATGATCGTCCCGATCCTGGCCCTGGCCGGTTCGATGGCGGCGAAGCGTCGGGTTGCGGCGTCCCTCGGGACGTTCCCGACGACGGGCACCCTCTGGACGGTGCTCCTGATCGGCGTGGTCATCATCGTCGGCGCCCTGACGTTCTTCCCGGCGCTCGCGCTCGGGCCGATCGTCGAGCAGCTGCTCCAGAACGCGGGGAAGACCTTCTGATGAGCGCACTGTCACTCTTGCCCTCGGTGGACCTCGGGCGCGGCACCCGCCGCTTCCAGCGGTTCGTGACGCTTGGGGGCTCGAAGCCCGCCGGCGGCGAGCCGCCGAAGCCGCGCGGCGTCCTCGATCCCGACCTCCTCCGGGCGGCGGTCCCGCACGCGTTCCGAAAGCTCGACCCGCGGCTCCTCATCAAGAACCCGGTCATGTTCATCGTCGAGCTCACAGCCGCCCTCGTGACGCTCATCTGGCTCGCCGACGTCACCGGAGCCGTTGCCGCGTCGACGACCTCGGCGAGGGCCTCGGGCCCCGGCTTCCAGCTCCAGATCGCAATCTGGCTGTGGTTCACGGTCCTCTTCGCGACCTACGCCGAAGCCGTCGCCGAGGCTCGCGGCCGGGCCCAGGCCGCGACGCTCCGAAAGACCCGGTCGGAGACGACGGCCCATCGACGCCGCGCGGACGGGACCCTCGAGTCGGTGGGCTCCTCGGAGCTTCGTCGAGGCGACCTGATCGAGGTCGTGGAGGGCGAGACGATCGCCGGCGACGGCGACGTCATCGAGGGCGTCGGATTCGTCAACGAAGCGGCGATCACGGGCGAGTCCGCGCCCGTGCTCAAGGAGCCCGGCACGGACATCCGGAGCTCGGTGACGGGTGGGACCACGCTGGTCAGCGATCGGCTCGTCATCCGGATCACCGCCGACCCGGGCCAGACGTTCCTCGACCGGATGATCTCGCTCGTCGAGGGCGCGAAGCGCCAGCGGACCCCGAACGAGATCGCGCTCGCGATCCTGCTGGCCGGCCTGACGATCATCTTCCTCATGGCGACGGTGACCCTGCGGCCGTTCGGCCAGTACGCGGGCACGACCGTGGACACCGTCGCGCTCGTCGCCCTGCTCGTCTGCCTGATCCCGACGACGATCGGCGGCCTCCTCTCGGCGATCGGCATCGCCGGCATGGACCGCGTCGCCCGGTTCAACGTGCTGGCGATGAGCGGCCGGGCCGTCGAGGCGTCCGGCGACGTCGACGTGATCCTGCTCGACAAGACCGGCACCATCACCTATGGCAACCGGCTGGCTTCCGCGATCACGCCGGCGACGGGCGTGACCGAGGTCGAGGCGCTCGAGGCCGCGCTGGTGTCGTCGATCCGCGACGAGACGCCCGAAGGTCGCTCGGTCGTCGAGCTGGCGCGGACCCGCCTGGCCGAGCTCGGCGCTGCCGCGGGAACCGGCGACGACGTGGGCTTCCAGGCGCTCGACGCGTCGATCGCCGAGGAGCTGCCCTTCCGGGCCGAAACCCGCACCAGCGGGGTCCGCACGACCTCGGGCCTCCTCGTCCTCAAGGGAGCGACGGACGCGATCGGGGCGGCGGCGCAGGGCGGCCTCCCGCCCGAGATCGTCAAGCTGACCGACGAGGTCTCGGACCGCGGCGCGACGCCCCTGGCCCTGAGCCGCGACGGCCGAGTCCTCGGCCTGATCGAGCTCAAGGACACGATCAAGGACGGCCTGCCGGAGCGGTTCGCCCAGTTCCGGCGGATGGGCATCCGCACGGTGATGATCACCGGGGACAACCCGCGGACCGCGGCGACGATCGCCCGCGAGGCCGGCGTGGACGACTTCATCGCCCAGGCGACGCCCGAGGACAAGATCGCCTTCATCCGCAAGGAGCAGGCCGACGGCCACCTGGTCGCCATGACGGGCGATGGCACGAACGACGCCCCCGCGGTCGCCCAGGCCGATGTCGGCATGGCGATGAACAGCGGGACGTCCGCCGCCAAGGAGGCGGCCAACATGGTCGACCTCGACTCCGACCCGACGAAGCTGCTCGAGGTCATCGCGATCGGCAAGCAGCTGCTGATCACGCGTGGCTCGATCACGACGTTCTCGATCGCCAACGACGTCGCCAAGTACTTCGCGATCGTCCCGGCGATGTTCGTCAGCGTCTACCCGGAGCTCAACGCCCTCAACGTCATGGGCCTCGCGACCCCGCAGAGCGCGATCCTCTCGGCGGTGATCTTCAACGCCCTGATCATCATCGCGCTCATCCCGCTGGCGATCCGTGGCGTCGCCTTCCGCGCCGCGCCCGCGAGCGAGCTACTCCGGCGCAACCTCCTCGTCTACGGCCTCGGCGGGATCATCGCCCCGTTCATCGGCATCAAGGCGATCGACCTCATCGTCACCGCCCTGCACCTGGCGTAGGCGCTGCGATGACGTTCCTCCGAACCCAGATCCTGCGGGCCTTCCTCGTCCTGGTCGTGCTCACGCTGATCACCGGCGTCGGCTATCCGCTCGTCGTGACCGCGATCGCCCAGGTCGTCTTCCCGCACCAGGCGAACGGCTCGATGATCGTCGTGGATGGGAAGACCGTCGGCTCGAGCCTCATCGGCCAGGCCTATTCCGACCCGAAGTACTTCTGGGGCCGGCCCTCGGCGGCGGGCACGAATGGCTACGACGCGAGCGGCTCCGCCGGGACGAACCTCGGCCCGACGAGCCAGGCCCTGATCGACGAGGTCACGAAGGCCGTCGACGCCGAGCGTGCGGCCAACGGTGGCGGGCCGGTGCCCGTGGATCTCGTGACCACCTCGGCCTCGGGCCTCGATCCGGACATCAGCCCGGCGGCCGCCGAATACCAGGTCGCCCGGGTCGCTGCGGCACGGGGCATCAGCGAGGATACGGTTCGGGCGGCGATCGCGCGGCACACCGAGCAGCCGCTGCTCGGCTTCCTCGGCGAGCCGGTCGTCCATGTCCTCGAGCTCAATCTCGACCTCGACGGCCTGCTCGGATAGGCAGGGATGACCGATCCCGAGCGCGACGCGCTCGACGTCCGGCCGTCGGCCGAGGAGATGCTCGCCCGCGTCCACGCCGAGGAGGTGGCCGCGCGAGGGCGGCTGCGGGTGTACCTCGGCATGGCCCCCGGCGTGGGCAAGACCTACCGGATGCTCGAGGAGGGCCATCGCCGGCTCGAGCGCGGGACCGACGTGGTCGTCGGCTTCGTCGAGACCCACGGCCGACTCGTCGTCAGCCAGCTTGTCGGCGGCCTGGAGGTCGTGCCCCGTCGCCGGATCGAGTACCGCGGCGTCGTGGTCGAGGAGATGGACACCGACGCGATCATCGCCCGCGCCCCGACGGTCGCCCTCGTCGACGAGCTCGCCCACACCAACGTGCCGGGGTCAGCCCGGGAGAAGCGCTGGGAGGACGTCGAGGTCATCCGCGACGCCGGGATCCACGTCGTCAGCACGCTCAACGTCCAGCACCTCGAATCGGTGGCGGACGCCGTCGCGACGATCACCGGCGCGCCGGTCAACGAGCGCCTGCCGAACGACGTGCTCCTCGGTGCCGACGAGATCGAGCTCGTCGACATGAGCCCGCACGCGCTCCGCCAGCGGATGCGCCACGGCAACGTCTATCCGCCGGAGCGGACGAAGCTGGCGCTCGACAAGTTCTTCACCGAGGCGAAGCTCACGGCGCTCCGCGAGCTCGCCCTGCGCTACGTGGCCGGACGGGTGGAGGGCCAGCTCGAGGACACCGTCGCGGGCGGCCAGCTGTCGCTGGTGACGGAGCGGGTGATCGTCCTCGTCGACGGAACTCCGGCCTCGGCTCGGGCCGTCCGCCGTGCGGCGAGCCTCGCGGCCGCGATCCACGGATCGCTGACAGCTGCCGTGATCGAGACGCCGGACACGGAGCGACAGACCTTCGACCGATCGCGGGACATCCAGGAGCTCGTCGACGACGCCGCCGATCTGGGGGCCGACATCGTCCACGTCGAGGCGCCGGACACGATCACCGGTCTCGCCCAGCTCGCGAAGGCCAGGCGGGCGACCCACGTGGTGCTGCCGTATCGCGAGACGGGCGGGGTCCGCCGGCTCCTCGAGCCGCCGCTCGCGGATCGCCTGATCGCCCGCCTGCCGGACCTCGAGGTGCACGTCATCGGCGCGAAGCCCGGGTCGCGATAGTGCCCGAGCGGCCCCCGAACGGGCACGGCCGCGGCTCGCCGGCGCCGATCCGCGGCCGGAAGCCCGGAGATCGACGCGTCCGCGTGGAGCGGCCGCACTCCCCGTATTTCCGCTACCTCGGCCCGAACCAGCTCCAGGCGCGACCCGAGGCCAGCGTCTCGCGAACGACGCTCGGCCGGGCCGCGGCACGGACGCGGTCACTGCTCTTCGGTCGCCCGCTCTCGATCCACGAGGAGCTCGCGGAGCGGCTGGGGGTCCTGACCGGGCTCCCCGTCTTCGCCTCGGACAACATCTCGTCCTCGGCCTATGCGACCGAGGAGATCATGCGGGTCCTCGTGCTGGCCGGCGCCGGGGCCCTCGTCCTGACGCTGCCGATCACGATCGGCATTGTCATCGTCCTCGCGATCGTCGTCACGAGCTACCGCCAGACGATCTTCGCCTACCCGACCGGTGGCGGCTCGTACATCGTCGCGAGCGACAACCTCGGGAGGCTGCCGGGCCTCACCGCCGCGGCCGCGCTGCTGATCGACTACGTCCTGACGGTCTCGGTCTCGGTCGCCGCCGGGGTCGCCGCCCTGACCTCGATCTTCCCGGCGCTCTACGAGCCCCGCGTCTGGGTGGGGATCGTCATCATCGTCGCGATCGCGATGGTCAACCTTCGCGGGATCCGCGAAAGCGGCCTGGCGTTCAGCGCCCCGACCTACATCTACCTCATCTCGATCTTCCTGGTCCTGGCGATCGGCCTGTTCCACTTCGCCACGAACTCGATGCCGGCGTACACCCCGCCCGCCGACTGGGTCGCGGCCAGCTCGGGCGCCGCGCCGCTCGGCCTGCTGCTGATCCTCCGGGCGTTCTCGTCCGGCTCGGTCGCGCTCACGGGCGTCGAGGCCGTCTCGAACGGCGTGCCGGCGTTCAAGCCGAACGAGTCGCGGAACGCGGCCCTCGTCATCGTGCTGATGGGCACGTTCTTCGGCGTGATCTTCCTGGGCCTCAGCTTCCTCGCCGGCCAGCTCGGGATCCTGCCCGACCCCAGCGAGCAGGAGACGGTCCTGAGCCAGATCACGCGGTCGTTCGTCGGCGCCGGGACGCCGATCCACTACCTCGTCCAGATCTCGACGGCGGTGATCCTCGTCCTCGCCGCGAACACCTCGTTCGCCGACTTCCCGCGGCTGTCCAGCATCCTCGCCCGGGACAGCTTCCTGCCGCGGGTCTTCCAGTTCCGGGGCGAACGCCTGGCGTTCAGCAGCGGGATCGTCGTCCTCGCGACCATGTCGGTGATCCTCATCGCGCTGTTCGGCGGCAGCGTCACCGCCCTGATCCCGCTCTACACCGTCGGCGTGTTCATCGCCTTCACGCTCAGCCAGACCGGGATGGTTCGCCACTGGTACAAGCTCCGGGCGAGCGACCGGGGCTGGCGACGACGGGCGATGATCAACGGCCTCGGCGCCATCACGACGGGGATCGTCGCGGTCGAGGTCGCGGCCGTGAAGTTCGCGCTCGGCGCGTGGATCGTGCTGCTGCTCATGCCGATCCTGATCGCGATGATGCTGTTCATCCGCCGCCAGTACGACTCGTCGGCGAGGCAGCTCGAGGTCCGGTCGGACATCGTCATCCCGCCCCCGCGGCGGGACGAGCGAGCCGTCGTCCCGATCCCGGCGTTCAACCGGGCCGTGATCCAGGCAGTGAACGTCGCCCGGACGTTCGCCGACGACATCCACGCGGTGCTCGTGTCCGACAACCCGGTCGAGGCCGCGAAGCTCCGGGCCCGCTGGGAGCGGCAGCTGCCCGACGTGCCGCTCGTGATCGTCGAGTCACCATACCGGTCGCTGGTGCCGCCGCTCCTCGCCTATCTCGACGTCCTCGACGAGGCCTGGCCGCCCGATCGAGAGGCGCCGGTGACGTTCGTCGTCATCCCCGAGTTCGTGGCCCGGCACTGGTGGGAGCAGATCCTCTACAACCAGTCCGCCCGGCGGTTGCGGGCCGCGCTCCTCGGGCGACCGCACACGGTCGCAGTCACGGTGCCGTACCGGCGTGAGGATCCCCATCCCACTGGTGTGCCGGTCGCCTAGGAGCCGGTCGCTGGACGCCGGTCGCCGCGAGCCGGTCCCTACGACTCGCTGCCGAGGGCGAGGTACGCCGCTCCGCTCGCGTCAACGAACGTGGCCGTCGGCGTCCGGACGATCCGGACGACGACCTCGGCGCAGGCCGGGCAGCGCAGGACGATCCCCGGACCGCGCGTGTAGGCGCGCATCGTCCCCACGAGGCTGATCGTGCGGCAATGGCCGCACTGGCCGGGCATCGCCGTTGGGTCGCCGCCGAAGATCGCCTCCAAGACGCCGGCGACGGCGTTCCCGTCGACGGTGAGGTCGACGGCCGGGTCGTCCCGCATGAGCGCGATCCGCTCCTCCACTTCGCGCCTCCTCAGGTGCCGCTCGGTCCGAACCGCTCGGTCCGGACGCGATCGGGCGTCAGGCCGAGGCGGACAAGCGCGTTCGCCGCGCTCTCGACGAGCGCCGTCGGGCCGCAGAGGTACGTCCGCGGGTTGGGGCCCAGTGCCTCGCTGACCTCGGCCAGCATGGCCTCGTCGATGCGCCGGCTGTAGCCGGTCCAGCCCGTCGGCTGCTGCCGGGTCAGGGTGTGGACGACCTGGAACCCGTCGCCCTGCGCCGACAGCTCATCGAGCTCGGCGCGGTAGATGATCTCGTCGGCGCCGCGGGAGCTCAGCAGCAGCCGGGCCGGAACGGCCATCCCGGCCCGGGCACGATGACGGACCATCGCCATCAGCGGCACGACGCCCGAGCCGCCACCGATCAGGAACAGCGGCCCGCCGAGCGGCGCCTCCCACACGAAGTAGCCGCCTATCGGGCCGCGGACCTCGAGCCGATCGCCCACGACGACCACCTCGTGGAGGAACGGCGAGACCTCGCCGTCGGGAATCCGCTCGACGGTGATGTCGATCTCGCCGGCCCGCTCCGGCTCCGAGGCGATCGAGTACGACCGCTCGACGCTGTAGCCGTCCTCGGCGGTCAGTCGCAGGTCGACGTGCTGGCCGGGTCGATGGCCGGGCCAGTCTGGCAGCCCGAGGGTCAACGACCGGACGGTCGGGGTCTCGTCGCGGACCGCCGTCACCGTTGCGAGCTGCCAGCCGACCCGGCTCGCGGGCGGCGGCGGGACCGGCGGCTCGACGCGGCCGACGACCGGGCCTCGGCCGGTCAGTCGCCCGAGTAGCGCTCTTCCAGCCACTGGTCACCGCGGTTGTGGTAGCCGAGCGACTCCCAGAACCCGGGATCGTCGCGGTCGACGATCCGAAGGCCTCGGATCCACTTGGCGCTCTTCCAGAAGTAGCGCGCCGGGACGACGAGTCGGGCCGGACCGCCGTGCTCGGGTGCCAGTGCCCGGCCGTCGTACTCCCAGGCCACGAACGCCTGGTTGTTCAGGACGTCGGCGAGCGGCAGGTTCGTCGTATAGCCGCCGTCGCAGAAGGCGATGACGAAGGCTGCCGACGGCTGGAGCTCGACCGCCTCGAGCAGCGTGTCGACGCTCACCCCCCGCCAGCGCATGTCGAGATGGGTCCATTTCGTGACGCAGCTGATGTCGACGACCCAGTCTCGAGCGGGCAGCGCCTGGAGCTGGTCCCACGTCCAGGTGACCGGCTTCGAGACGAGGCCCTCGATCGTGAACGACCAGCGGTCGAGCGGCGTCCGGGGCGTCGGGCCGGCCGAGAGGACCGGGAAGTCGCGGGTCAGGTACTGCCCGGGCGGCGTCCGCGACCGGGCATCGCCGGCGCCGTGATCGCGGCGCCCGACGAACCCGCGAGTGACGAAGCGCTCCTCGCTCACGACCGCCTCCTTCGGGGCGCACGGTAGCGCACGGGCCGGGGCGATCGCTCGCCCTGCGATGACACGGAGGTGCAACCCCTGACCCGCCTCAGACGTCGCGCGGGTTCTCAGCCCGGTCTCAGGCTGGGCTCCAACGCCAGAGACTGGAGGGAACGGCATGACCCAGACGACCGTGACCCAGCGAGTCGTCGACGACGTCGAGAACGAGCATCAGCACCCGGCCGTCGTCCACTCGCACGACCATTACCACGTCAGCCACCACCACACGGGTGGCCTGATGGGCCAGTTCCAGCACCGGACCCACTACCACCACCACGAGCACAACCACGCGCCGCTGATCCACGCCCACAAGAACCGCGACGCGGAGGACGAGGCGCTCGACCACGAGGAGACCGCCCACACCCACGACCACGACGACCCGACCGGCATGACCGGCGGGAACGACATGGCCGGCACGAGCCTCCCGAGGAGCAGCCTGCCCGGCTGAGCCCGGAAAGCCGGGGAATCAGGAGGGGCCGGCGGCGTCGCCGGCGGCCCCTCCGTCGTTAGCCGACGTTCACGTCACGGATACGAGATGACGCAGCCGTTGTTGGCGTTGCTCCACAGCGACTGGACGGGGTAGTCCGCGCCGCTCCCGAAATGGACGACCTGGCTGGCGCTCGTCCCGCTGCCGCTGATCCAGGCGCACTTGTCGCCGTTCTCGGCACCCTTGCTGTCGAGCCAGCCGCCGTTCGGGTAGATGTCGGTCTCCGTCTCGGCGAACTCGTGGCCGTTCACGATCGTGATGCCGGCCGTCGCGCTCATGCCGTTGAAGCCGGCCCCGCAGCTGGCGCCGTAGTCGGTCACGTAGGGCATGTTCGTGTACGCGATGTTCCCGTACGACGAGGGCGTCGAGCTGTGCCAGGCGCAGTAGGACGTGCCCGCCCCGGACGCATTGTTGCCCGTGGCGGTCAGGATGTCGTACTGGACCTGCGTGTTCTTGCTCGCCGTGGTGTTGCCGAAGTGGGCCGCCGCGGCAATGGCTTCGGCCGCCAGCTGGCTCTGGGTCGGGTGGGCAGGCGCCGCCGTGGTGCTGTCAGACCATGTCGCGAAGAGCACGCCGGTCGGATTCGTGGCGTGGGTGCCGCTCGAGCCGCAGGTCACCGTGCCGCTGGCGACGCCCTCGCAGTACTGCGTCACGGAGTTGTTCCATGAGCTGCCACCGACGTGGTTGAAGAAGGACGTCAGGATCGCCGCCTCGCCCGAGGGGTCGTTATTGGTCCACTGGCTGCCCCAGAACACGAGGTACACCTTGTCGGCTCCGGTCTCGACGCCGACCCCGCCGACGCCGCCGTGATAGGTCAGGTTCGACGAGTGCGACGGTCGAGCCGACCCGTGGGCCGCGCCACGCGGCGGCATCATGACCTCGCGCGGCGACGAGGACGCGCTCGCCGGCGCCGCTCCAATCGCCAGGAGCAGGATGCCGAGGCTCGTCCCGAGGACGAGCAGGCGCTGGATGCGAGTGGAGACCATCTCGTGCGGACCTCCCGTGTTGCCGCCCACGTGCGGCTGCTCAGCCGGCAGCTCCCACCGGCCGATCGTTGGCGGCAGGGTACATCGAGGTCGTCAGCCGGGCCGTTCGGCCCATGACACTCCGGCGCGCCCGGGCACCGGAGCGCGCAGGCCTAGCTGCCTCCGGCGACCATGACGATCCCGAGAGCCAGCAGCGCGACCCCGACCACCCGGTGGAATGTCGCCTGCGGGATCCGGCCGAGGATGCGCGTCCCGAGGGCGGTGCCGGCCAGGACGCCGACGGTCGCGACCGCGAGGAGTGGCCAGATCGCCACGATGGCGGGGCCCTCCGCCAGCGCGTAAACCGGCAGGCGAGCCGCATCGACGCACAGGGCGATGGCCGTCGCCGTGGCGACGAAGGACTCCTTGGGGACCTCGAAGCCGAGCAGCGCGGCCGACCGGATGCCGCCCTGGTTCCCGACGAGCCCGCCGAGCAGGCCGGACGCCAAGCCGGCCGCGAATGCCGCCCGCCGGCCGAGGCGAACCCGCTCGACCCAGCGCGTCAGCTCGGAGACGCCGGCCAGTCCGACGGCGAGGCCGAAGACGACCGCCAGGATCCGGTTCGTGCCGTTCGCGCTCAGCAGCGCGCCGATCAGTCCACCGATCGCGCTCGTGATGCCGAACCACAGCAGGACCCGCCGCTCGACGTGCTCTCGGAGCAGCCAGAACCGCTGTGCGGAGCCGATCGCGTGCGGCACGGCGACCGCCGCGACCGCGACCTTGGCGCCGGTCGCAAGGGCGAGCATCGGCGTGAGGATCGTGCCGATCCCGAAGCCCGCGATCGCGGCCAGCGCCCCGGCGACGAGGGCTGCCCCGCCGAGGGTCGCGGCGAAGAGGGCGACGATCACCGCGCGAGCCTACGATGCAGACACGTGGAACCGCGAGCTGGCACGTCGCCCGGTCCAGCCGATCGGATAAGGCCGGGCCCCGGGCAGGAGTCGGTCTGGGACTACCCCCGACCGCCGAGGGTCGAGCCGGTTCGGGAGCGGATCCGGGTCGTCGTCGACGGCGTCACGATCGCCGAGTCGACGAACGCGCTCCGCGTCCTCGAGACCGCCGGGCCGCCCGTCTACTACTTCCCGCCGTCCGACGTTCGGCTGGACCTCCTCGAGCCAAGCCCGCACGCCACGACGTGCGAGTGGAAGGGCGAGGCCGCGTATCGAACCCTCGTGCTGTCGGGGCGCACGATCCCGAACGTCGCCTGGTCGTACCCGAGGCCGCTGCCGGGGTACGAGGCGATCGCCGGATACCACGCGTTCTACGCCGGCCTCGTTGACGAGGCGTGGGTCGGCGACGAGCGCGCGACGCCCCAGCCGGGCCGGTTCTACGGCGGCTGGGTGACGTCGCGGATCGTCGGCCCCTTCAAGGGCGAGCCCGGCGTCCGTCGCGCTGGCGTCGGCGTAGATCGAGACGTTGTGCGGCGCGCGTCCCAGTTCTGGAAGACAAGCGTGAACGGCACGTTCGCGGTCACGGTCAGGGTCGTTCGATCGAAGGCGAGGTTCCGCGCGGCGATGGTCGGGCTTCCGGGAGCGGCGCTGACCGGCGAGTTCGTGGTCGCCGGCCGGCCACCGCAGGCCGCGGCCGAGGTGATCGTCGCGAGCGCAAGGAGGACCGCGCCCCGACGAAGACGGTTCATCGACCGGCGATCCGGCGGAGGGCCGCCAGCGGGCTCCCGTCATGGCGGACGACGTCGATCGCGAGCAGGACGATCAGCGCGACCTCGATGCCCTTCGCCACGTACGCGAGCTCGTACCGCGGTCCTGTCAGGTATCAGGCGACGATCGCCGTCGCGGCGTAGCCCATCAGCCCGAGCCGGACGAGCGAGCGGAAGCGGATCGCCAGCCCGAGCGGGACCACCATCGCGACGGCCGCGACCGCGTAGCCGACGGCGTTCAGCGTGAACAGCAGGCCGCCGAGGGTCGAGTGGATGTACCCCGTGGCAAGCGCGAGTCCGACGATGACCGCTCGCAGCGCAACATCCGACGGTCGGAGGACGCCGGGGAGGGGTCTGGCCCGGCTCTCCGGTTGGGCTGCTGGCCGGGTGGTTCCCGCGATCGAGTGGCGTCCGCGACGGATGGCTGACGGGGTTCGCATCCGTCCGCTCCCCGCGGGTTCGAGTCTGGTCCCGGCCCTTGCAAGATGGCCAGAATCGGGGTCCGCGGCGGCTAGAATCGGGGAGCGAGTTCGGTCCTCGGGCGATATCGGTGACCCCTCGCAAGGAGCAGAAGGAGCAGCGCACGGTTACTGTTTGATACAGAGTGCTACAAGAAGCTGACCCACCTGAGCCCGAAGCAGGAGCGAGCGGTCGAGCTGCTCGCCCTCGGCGCGAGCGACCAGGCGGTCGCTGAGGCGATCGGCGTTCACCGCGTGACGGTGACCCGCTGGAAGCTCTATCACCCGGGTGTTGTTGCAGCGCTGCAGGAGATCACTGAGTCCGTCCGCAGCGCCAACCGGGATCGCATCATCAAGCTCCGCTCGATGGCACTCGACATCGTCGCGGAGCGGCTCGAGGCCGGTGGTGAGGATGCCGCGGGCATCGCTCTGGTCGTCCTGACGAAGATCCCGGATCACGACCCGAGCCCAGCTCCGCGGCTCACGCTGCCGTGGGAGATGCTCGAGACCCGCGTCATGACCAAGGCGAAGCAGCGACGCGACTCATTTGTCCTCGCCGATGACTGGGAGACCGAGCTTCTCTCGCTCGATGAAGTCACCGAGGAGATGGCCCCGCCAGGCGAGAGCGCCCCGTAAAGGCCTTTCGCACGACCGATCTGCCGGGCTCAACAAGCCCGGCAGATCCATTCTTATCGACTTTCGGTCGGGGGCGAGTCGACCTTGCGGCCGGCTATCAGGGCGCTTCGGCCCGGTCCGCCGACGGCCGCGAGGGCGTTGAACCTGGACCACATTGCGCGCGTCTCGGGTCATGTCCCGGCCGCCGCGTCCTGCGGCGGCGAGGGCCGCTCGGAGACCGGCCGACATGTCCAGCGCCCGGCGCTCCATCGGACTTGCTCTACTCGTCGGGCTCCTCCTCGGCGCGGTCGCCGGGGGTGGCGTGGTACTCGCTCGAGGGCCGGTCGTCTTCTCGACGCACGACTCGTCGGCGGCCTCGCGGCTCGACCTCGCTGGGAGCTCCCCGCGGTCGAACTCGGAGGAGGGACCTCCAGCGGCCCGACGACGGTGGGCGCGGGTGCCAGCGGCAGTGCGGCCAGCGGCACGGCGGGCTCGTATCCGTATCCGGAATACCCGGGCTCGGCCGGCCTCGCACCCGACCACACGATCGTGGTCACGGGCGTCGGCCGATCCGATCTCGCCGCCGATGGCTCGGGCGGGCCCGCGGCAACCAAGGCCGCGACGACGGCTGCCCTCGCGGACGCGAAGGCCCAGGCCGACCTCATCGCCGCGACGCTCGGCGTGTCGATCACCGGCGTCCTGTCGGTGAGCTCGTCGGTCAGCGACGATGGCCCGATCTACGCCATGCCGATGGCGGGCGGGGGAACGACGCCGGGCGCCCCGGTCCCTCCAGCGACCGGATCTGCGCCGCTCCCGCAGCTTTCGGTCGCCGTCACCGTCGCCTAGCCGACTTGCCGGTCCGCGGCGTCGCCCTGGCGAACCGGCCGTGGACCCCGGCCGGTGAGCGACCGAGCTGACACTCGGAGCCCGTCTTGCGGGCATCGCAACCAGCTGCGATACCGTCTTCTTCGGCTCGCGGAAACGGCCAACCTCTCGGGAGCGCCGGCGAGTCGTGGCTTTCGATTGGCACAGCAACCCCCGACCTCCCTCAGGTCGGAGCGATGCTCCTGCCGGGTGCGACAGGGGGATGAGGATGTCCAACGATCACGAGCCGAACCTGCAAGGTCGTGCGCTGCCGCCTGGCCATGCCTGCCGAGTCGACGACCTCGCCTATCAGACCGTGGGCGCTTGGTTCGAAGACCACCAGGGCCGAGTCCCGATCCAGGCTGCGGCTGGCCTCGCGCGCTATGTCCGGACGCACAACCGCACGTTCGCCGAGGCCTTCACGGCCCTGACCCGGCGCGGCGGCCCGATCATCGTCATCGAGTGACTGGACGTTCGAGCGGTCGCCCTGCGGCCGGGGCGAGACGGACGAAACGCCAGGTCGCCACGGCCTACCACGAGGCCGGCCACGCGGTGGTCGGCTTCTGGGTGCACGTCGCGACCCGCCTCCGCGTCGTCTCGATCGTGCCCGACCCCGACGCCGGCGACGCCGGCCACAACGATCGTGGCAAGCACCCCCGGGTCCGGCACGTCGAGGTCGGCCCCGACGGCCTGCGGCGGCGTGTCTATCGCGACTTCGATCCGGCGCTCGACAAGCGGTTCGTCGTCGAGCGCCGACTCGGACCGGAGATCCTGATGCTCTATGCCGGCCCGATCGCCGCGATGCGAAAGACCGGACATTGGAACAAGGTCGGCGCCGCCCGGGATGTGGGCCGCGCCAAGGCATACCTGTCCTACCTGGTCGACTCGGAGGCCGACCTACCGGCCCGCGCGGAGGATCTGTGGCTCGCGGCAGAGGCTGCGGTTGACGAGCACTGGCTCGACATTGACGCGCTCGCGGCGGAGCTCCTGTCCCGAGGGACGATGGCTGGGCGCGAGGTGGAGGCGCTCCTGCTTCGACGGCACTTAGCCAGAGCGAGGGCGATCATCGAGGCGGCGAGCCACCGTTAGGTCGAATGGCCGGTCCGGAGCCGGCCGGATCGCGGCGGCGCGAGTCGGGCTTCGAAGTCAGGACACGACGGGCCCGGCGGATCCGACCGGGCCTGCAGGACCCAGCGTGGGCGTCCGGCGAGGCCATCGCGATCGTGACCAGCCGAGCGCGGGTCGGCGGCCGTCGGCCCGAACGTCGTACCGCCCGCTGCGACCGCTTGGGCGATGCCGTCGACCGGGATCCGAGGACGCTGCATTAATGATTCTGGGGTTTCGCCCTGACAGCGCCCGTTTCTGGCCAGCGCCAGGACCCGGGCGACGCCTCGCCGGCCCTCTGGCAACGTCGGCACACATGCTCGCGATCGGCTCGCCGCCCTGGATCAGCGGTAACTGACCGCTGAGTAGATGGATCCGAGGAACCGGCTGGGCACCGAGGCCAGGTGCCTGGTCATCCGAAAGCCGGCCTCCGTCGCCAACGTGAGCCAGGAGCGGAGCGACACCGGGTAGGGGACCCAGTGGTTGCCCTGGTCGGTGTCGTACTCGACGAGGATCAAGCGACCCTCCGGCCGCAGATAACCCCGGACACGTTGCAGGACCGGGAGCTTGTCGCGCTCGAAGTGGAGCGAGTTCGCCATGACGACGCCGTCGAGCGGTGGGAGGTCGATTGGGTTCGTGAAGTCAGCGACGAACGGGACGTAGGTCAGCGCAGGGAATCTCTCCCTCAGGGCCGTCCCCTGGAGGCGCATCGCCCGATCGTCGCGATCAACGGAGTAGATCGTGCCCGCTGGGCCGAGGAGGTCAGCGAGGGCCAGAGTGAACGCCCCCTCGCCCGACCCGAAGTCAGCCCACGTCGAGCCGCCGTCCACGACGCCATCGCGGAGAAGCCGTAGGTGATCGCGGTGGTCCATGGCTCATCCTATGAGCCATGTTGCCCCTTAACTCCCGGCGAGCGAGGGAAGCGATCCAGCCTCCGGCATCACCGTCGACGGGTCTTGGCAGGCTTGGACTCTGGCGTCTTCGCCTGGTGATTAGTCGCGAGACCATCAGCAAGCAGCAGGCGGCATCGCCCACGGCTACGCCCTCGGCTCGATCGGAGTTGCAGCAGGCTGCCCGGCGGCCCGCCCTTGTTCGGGCCCGCGCGTGACGGGCGACGGTCCACGGATCGACGAGACCGACACCGCGGCGTTCGTTTCGCCAGCCGATCGCCTCCGGTCAGCGCGGTCAGGCGGCAGCCGGGGCAGGCTGTTCAGAGACGGTCTTGGGCGATGCAGTCGCGCCGCTCATGGCTCGGCTCAAAACGTCGAGCAGCGGGGCGAGCTGGCCGAGCACCTGGGCGTTCTCGCCGTAGAGCGAGAGGTTGGCGCCCTGGAATAGGTGCGAGGCCGACTCGGCAATCGCGGGCGCCTGTTCGAGCGGCAGCATGAGGCGCCGGAGCTCTTGCTCGACGCGCTGCTTGAGGACCTCGCGCTCGACCTCGGATGCCCGGACCTGATTGCGAAGCTCGCCGACGGCCAGCTCTTCGCGCAGCACCTCGGCGTCCTTGGCCACGCGCAGCAGTCGCACCGGCGCCTCGCTGTTGACCTTGGCCTCGGCTGCGGCCATCTCGGCCTCGAAGCGTTGCTGCTCGAGGGCGAGAGCGGATCGCTGCGTCTCGAGCTTCTCGGTCTCCATGCGGCGCTGACGAGCGATGTCGGTGAGCTCCAGCTCCTCGCGCCGGCGCAGCTCCTCGCGGCTGCTCGCGAGCTTCTGCTCGGCGACGCGATTGGCCGACGTCATCTGGGCGAGCTCGGTCTCCTCATCGGCCTTGATGTTCGACTGATCGGCCTTCAGCTTGATCTCGTTGCGGACCTGGGCTTCGAGCTGTTGGCGCAGTCCGACATCCACGATGAACACTTGCGCGAGCTGACCGACCTCGACAGTCAGTCCCCAGTCGATGCCGTTCTCCTGGTGGATCGTCGCCGCCAGGGCGTCCTCGACCACCTTGCTCAAGGTCGTCTTCCGCTGCTCGATGCACTCGTTCATCGTCATGTGACTAACGGCATGACGGAGCTCGCCGAGACAGACATGGACGAGCATCGTGTTGATCTGGCTGATGCCGATCTCGGGCTTGGTGAAGTCGAACTGGCGAGCGGCCGCCATCGGATCGGTGATCCGGTAGATGACGATGCCCTTGAGCCGGAGGGGAATGCCGTCCTTCGTTTCCTGCGTGAACTCGATCGCGGCCTCTTGCTTTGTGCTCGGCACCAGGACGTAGATCGCCCCAGGAAGCAGGTAGCTTCGGACGGCTGAGCCCCGGTTGACGAGCTTGCCTCCGCTTCCGGTCAGGAGGAACTCGTTCGGGCTGGCACTGACGAACGGCACGCGACCCTCTCAATCCAAGGCCGCACGGGCATTGGCGGGGCGGCCAAGGCCAGGCACAGACGCGCGGTCCTTGGAAGGACATGGTCGTGCCATCAGTCCTGGAGGCCTATGGCCCGATAGTCCGGGGTGCTGTTCCTGCCACGCCCGCCTCTTGCACGTCGCCGCCTCCCATGGCGGTTGAATGAGGCGCTCCTGAGCCGTTTCGACCGAAGGTACTGTCGCGCGTTAGTACGAAAGGCCCATGTCTAGTAATTCCCGGTTCGCGAATAGTTGGGTGGGGTCCGGTGCGGACAGTGGAAGGTCCGAGGAAGCAGCGGCTCCCACGCTCGAATCCCGACGAAGTCGCCGCCGGGTTCGAAGGCGCATCGCGACGCGCAACCGTTTCCCAGGAGTGCCCCCTGTGGATCCGAGCGTTTGGTCGTCGCGTACCCAGCTGCGCCATTCCGGCTCGTTCCGATCATGACCGCGGTCGCCTACCCGCGTCGACTGCGGGCGACCCGCCTCCATGAGCGGAGCCCGCTCGCCATCTGGATCGCCACCGAAATCACACTCGCTGCGTTGGTCTCGGGCGCGGTCATCGCCACCGTCCCACTTCGGCGCGACATCGCACTCCCATGGCCTGGCCTCGACCCGACCGTTGCGCTGGTGGGTGGTCTCGGCTTCTGGCTCGTCCTGGGGCTTCTCGGGAGCAGCCGATCGAGGGCGAACCCTGGCGGCACCGCCATGACCTTCAGCATGCCATTCATCGTTGCCGGGACGGTTCTTGGAGGTCCGTTCGCAGGGGCCGTCCTGGGCCTCGTCTCCGAGCTCGAACTGCGCGAGATGCGCGAGGTCCCCTGGTACGGCGTCCTCGCAAACCACGCCGTGTCGGTCCTCGCCGCCGTGTTCGCTGGCTTCGCGGGCGACGCGGTCCGCACGGCGATCGTCGGGTCCTCGCTCGCGCCGCAACCGATCGCGTTCTTCGTTGGTGCCGCGGTCGTGGCCGTCGTGTTCGCCGGAGTCAGCATCGGCCTGGTCGTTCCGATGCTCGCCCTGCGGAGCGGTATCACGATCCGCGCAGCGCGCCGGACCTATGACGCCAAGATTCGCGAGACGCTGCTTGCCGAGGCCATCGTCGCCTGGCTGCTCGCGGTGACGTACCTCACTGTCGGATGGTGGGCGACGATCGTGTGCCTCGCCCTCGTCGCCCTTGCCTGGCGCGCCACCGACGCGATGGAGGCGCTCCGACGCGATCCCATGACAGGGCTCCTCAATGACCGCGGCTTCATGCCCCGGTTCGAGGCGGCCATCGAGGCGGCCCAGTCCGGGCGACGAGCAGCGGCCCTGCTCTCGCTCGACCTCGACGGGCTGTGGAAGGTCAACCAGACCCGGGGCGACGCGGCCGGCGACGAATTCCTGCGGGCGTCAGCTCGGCGCATGCTCGCGAGTGTTCGAGCGACCGACTCGGTGTCGCGGAAGGCAAACACGGGTGACGAGTTCCGGATCCTGCTCGAGGACGTTCTCGACGCCGATTCGGCCCTCCTCGTCGCCCATCGCATCAAGCGAGCCGTTGGCGAGCCGACTCACCTCCGGGACGGCCGGGAGTCCGACCCGATCCCGGCTGGTGTGTCGATCGGCGTCGTGTGGCTCGAGCGCGGCACCGAGCTGTCCGCTGCGCAGGCCTTGGAGCTCGCGAACCAGCGACTCGCCACGTCGAAGGCGCGCGGCGGCGTGCCCATCGGCGACGGCGAAGGCCCAACGGAGACCGAACGTCGGCTCCGGGAGCGGAGAAAGGCCAGCTCGCGTCGATCCACGCCGCTCGGCACCGGTCAGCAGGGCCGCCGACGTTCCGACCAAGGACCGAGCGACGGCACTTCCCAGCGCCGTTCGGACTGATCCCAGCCAAGGCTGTGGCAACGCGGCGTCGCACGCGATCCCGTGCACGCCAGCCAGCCCAGCGACGAGAGCCGGCCAGGCCTTGCCGAGTGCCATGTATCAGGGCGTGTACTCCATCGCTGGCGCTCGCCGAAGCCTCGGAGTCACCTGGTGTGTCGGGCAGCGCCCCCTCCGAACCGCTCGGCGAGGCCGCTTCACCGACCGCGACTCCCGCCCCCGCGACCCTTCCCGCGGGGTCAGGAAACGATCTCACCCCGATCGCGATCGTCCTTTGCTGCCCTCATCATCGGGGCCGGGATCGCCTTCGCCGGCGTTGAAGTCCGACGCCGGAGCCAGCCCCGGAGCTAAGAGCATCTACGGGCCCGCACGATCTACCCATCGTGTAGCCCACGTCCGGTCCCGCAGGCTCGACGACGCCAGGGGCGACGTTCATGGGATTACGCTCGTCGCACGCGATCCAGAGCCTCGACGGTCCGCTGGGTCACGCGAGGGAATGAGACACATGAACGAGCCTGACGAACGAGTCGTCGATATCGAGCAGGCGTTCGTTACGCATTGGCGACACTTCGGGCTGTACCCGGGCGCAGACCTTCGCGATGAGGACGGCGTCCTGCGGTTCGAATCGCCGATCGCCCACTTGCCGTACAACGCCGTGATCCGGACCGCGATCCCTGACACGTCCGATGCCGACGCCGTGATCGCCCGAACGGCCGCCAGCTTCCGGACCCGTGATGTGCCGTTCATGTGGGTCCAGCGGCCGTCCGATCGCCCGCTCGACCTCGCGCGCCGCTTGGCAATGCACGGCCTCGACCTGGTCGAGACCGCGACCGGCATGGACCTCGAGCTCGGCGCCTGGGGCCGGGAGCCTGACCGGAGCGATGCTCGGCTGGTCGACATCGGCGCCGACGAGATTGGTCTGCTCGACTACGAGGAGTTGATCCGAACCTATTGGTCCGTGCCCGAGACCGAACGCCACCTGATCCAGACTCTCAATCGCCACTGGACCGGTGCCCGGAACCCGGGCATCCGACTGGTGGCCTATTTCGGCGGCGCGGCGGTCGGGAAACTGTTCATGAACACCGAGGAGCTGCCGGCAAAGAGTCGCGATCTACGGCGTGGCAGTACGACCCGAAGCACGCGGCCACGGCGTCGGAACCGGCCTCATGAACGAGGCCCTCTCACGGGCCGTGGCCGCCGGAGCCCGGCGCTGCGTCCTCCATTCGAGTTCCATGGCTCTGGCGATGTACCGCCGGATGGGCTTCGTCGAGCGGTGCCGCTTCGAGGTCTACGCCACCGGTCCGCTGTTCGGAACCCACCACCACTAAGGAGAGCCAGACCCCGCGCCACCACGATCCGTTCATCGTGACGATGCCGGCCGTCGCTGGATTCCTGTTACGAGCCCTGGCCCCGGGTTCCCGTCGGTGCTCATAGGAGCTGGTTGATCAGGGCCTCGATCTGCGCCAGGGAGGCGGGCGTGGCGGTGGCGACAAGCGCCACCAGGGTCGATCCCTTCGTCGCCACGACGCCCTCGTTGTCCTTCCCCCCGCCGAGCGACACCGAGAAGGATCGCGCCTGGTCGCCCACTCCTGAGACCGTCGTGTACGGCACCGGGAAGTTGGCGCTGAACTTGGAGATGTACGAGGGATCGATGTTCGAGATCAGCGTCATGATCACGTTGTAGGCCGTGCCGCGGTACTCGCACACGACCGCCGTGGCGCCGGCTGGGAGGGGTGTGCCTCCGGCACCGGCGATTCCGACTGGCGCGGGCAGGCTGGTCCCGAGGGCAGCATCGACCGTCGCGGGACTGGGACAACTCGGCGCTGCCGCCGTCGTCGTGAGGGTCGACAGGGGCGGGACGGTCGCGGCTGTCCTGCTGGCGACGGCAACCGGAGGGGCGGTGGCTAGCGACGTGGCCCCGGTGGTTGGAGACCCACCGCTCGAACCTCCGCACGCCGTAAGGGCCACTGCGAACATGAGCGTCGTCAGCACCGACCAGCGCGAGCTGGGGTGGGACACGGGGGCGCCTCCTTTCGGAGGACAGTAGCACCGAGACCGCGCCAGACAAGGTCGTTCTTAACTGCGCCGAGGGAGTTGCCGATAACGTCGAGCGAACCTCATGAGGCTCGCCCGTCGAGGTCGAGGCAGGAACCGCCGAGATTCTTGGGCGGCGCGGCGGACGTCAGGGGCCGACGACGACGTGGGGCGGGCGGCCACGTCCATCGGCCAGGTCGGGCGCCTCGAGCGACACGCGGTCCCATCCCGCGTGGTCGGCGCCGGCCTCGTAACTCGTCTGGAGGAACTCCAGGATCGCGCGACCGGGATCGGGGCAGGTCGAGATGTCCTCGTCGCGCATCACGAACTCGGCGTACTCGTGGTTGAAGTGGCTGATGACCGGGCCGACCCGTGCGCCTTCGAAGCCCGGCGGCTGCGGGTAGGTGTACGAGTAGAAGGCCGGGCCGAGCTCGGGGCTCAGCGGCCACCAGCCGGCGCTGCTGACCTCGTGGCTGTAGGCCTCCCACATGACCCAGTCCGGGCAGTTGGGGACGCCGCCCCGGTGGCGAGGCGCCGTCCGGCCCGAGAAGCGGCTGACCGCGAGGTCGAAGCCGCCCCAGAAGAAATGGACGGGGCTCGACTTGCCGATGAACCCACCCCGGAATTGCGAGAGCAGGCGCTGGGCGTAGGTCAGTCGATGGAAGAGCGCCTCGACGTGGCCGCGGTCGTACGTCGCATGGCGCTCGTCCTCCTCGAACGGGATCGCCTCGGCGACCTCGACCGGATGCGGCCAGATCCGGACGTCGATGTCCATCGCGCGAAGCCCGGCCAACAGCCGCCGATGGAACGTCGCGACCGACATCGGCTCGAGCTCGAACCCGAACGTCCGGCCCTCACTGTCGGTGACCGCCACGCGATGTCCAACGAAGTCCAGCTCGATCTCGAAGAGCCGCGGTCCGTTGGGCATCGGGCCCGTCGTCAGCCCGCGCGCCGAGACGTACAGGGCCACGTGCCACCAGTGGTTCATTGCCGGCGACTTGGCCATCCGGACCTTGCCAACGATCTGGGTCCACATGTGGATCGTCGCCAGGGTCTCGCCCCAGTCGCGCCATGGGATCGCCGGCCATGGGCCGAAGGTCTGAGCGGTTGCGACGGTCGTCGCCATCGCGGACAGCATGCCATGCCCGCCCCAAGCGCTCCGCGCTGGATGGAGCGGGCAACGGCGCGACGGGCTGGATGTGGAGCGGGCGCCGCGACTTCGGCCAGTTGCCGATGCGCCGAGCACCGCTCCGAGAGTGGGTGGCAGGGGCGCACTCAGGCACCGGCGCGAACGACCAAATGTTGGTACTCGATCGGGACGCCCGGCAGCTGAAAGCTCAGGACACGATCCTCAATGGTCCGGTCGGCTTCGGTTGCTCGACCGTGCTGCCGAAGATGCTCGGCCCAGGACTCGACCGTGAAGCTCTCGACGAATGCGCCGGGCTCGCCGGCATCCTCCGCCAGCAACCAGGTCGCGGCCCCGTCCCGACGTCGCAGCCGCTCGAGGGCCGACATCGCGTCGGCGAATTCGGCCGCCGAGGCCCGGGCGACCCGATAGCGGACCTCGACCACGATCGGTCCGTCATCGAGGTCAAGGACGTCGCTGGCCCGGAGCGGCCAGAGGGTTGCCGCCTGGAGGTTGAGGGCCTCACCCGCGGCTAGCGGCCAGCGGAGGCCGAGCGCAACGCCGATTGCAGTCGCAGCCGCCGCGGTGCCGAGCGCAACTTGCAGGCCGGCCGCATCCGCCACGAGGCCCCACAGGAGCCCGCTTGCCGCGAGCGAGCCCTGGACGACCATGCCGAACACCGCGAGCCCTCGGGCTCGAACCCAATCGGGCAGCCGGAACTGGGCCGAGGCATTGAGGTTGGTGACGACGGTGATCCAGGCGACGCCGCCGACGATGGCCGCGAGCGCGACCGCCGGCGGCCAGGCGATCAGAGTCAGGGCCACGAGGACGACGGCCATGCCGATAGATCCGCCGGCGATCAGGCGATCGATCGAGAACCGGCTCCGGAGCCGAGGCATGAGCGCGACGCCGAGCACCCCGGCCGCACCGACGAGTCCCAGCAGCACTCCGTAGGCCAGGCCGCCGTCAGCGCCGAACCCGGCCCGGGCAACGAGTGGGAGGAGCGCCCAAAAGGCGCCAACCGGCAGGACGAACGAGGCCGCCCTCACCAGGACCACCCGCAGCTCACTCGAGTGGCGCGCATAGCGCAGCCCGGCGCGCGTGGCTCCCGTAAGGTGCTCGGGCGGACCTTGCCGGCGAGACCGGTTGCTGCGCCACGCCGCCACGATGACCACGACGGCTGCGAACGCGATCACGTTGCCGAGGAAGACCGCGGCAACCCCGACCCCGACGATCAGGACACCGGCGACGGCCGGCCCAACGGCCCGTGCGACGTTGATCGCTGCGCTGTTGAGCCCAACGGCGGCCCGCAGTTCGGACCGCGGGACGAGGTCAGGCACGACCGCCTGCCAGGCGGGACTGGCGGCCGCGGCCAGAACGCCAAGCGCGAAAGTGAGGACCAGGAGCGACGTCGGCGTAATCGTCCCGGCGGCGGTCAACAACGCGAGGACCACCAGGACGGCGACGGCCAGGATCTGGGTGATGATCAACAGCCGGCGTCGGTCGACGATGTCTGCGAGCGCGCCGGCCGGCAGGCCGAGCAGGACGAACGGCAGCGCCGAACTGGTCTGGACTAGGCCGACCAACGTCGCTGAGCGGGAGAGCTCGGTCATTAGCCAGGCAGAGCCCACGTTTTCCATCCAGTCGCCGATGTTCGAGGCGAGCGCCGCGATCCACAGCGACCGGAAGGCAGCATGGCGGAGGGGATCGAAGGGACCCGCTGGCGGGATCGGCTCGGCACTGGAGTCGACGACGACGCTTGCCGCACGCATCTCGGACCGCGGAGTCGTGAGGGAACGGCGAGGAGGGAGTCGAGCCCATGCGATCGCACGCAGACCCGGCTCCCGTTCGGCTCTCACTAGAGGATCGTGGCGGCCCACATCCACCCTCCTCCGTTGCGCAAGAGGCCGAGGGCAACAGCGCCGGCGGCGGCGGTGACCGTCACTATGACCTCGCAGAAATGGGGTGCCGGTGGGGGACCGCCCGATGGGAGGACCATCGGGCCGCCTGATGGTGGGCAGGTCTCGAGGGCCGAGGGAGGTGCGATCCGAGCCGCCGTGAACAGGAGATGCGCTGTCTGAAACGTACCCTCGGGTGGTCCGGCAGGAGCGCCTTCCACCCTGCTCGTCACGGTCCGACTCCGTTCGCCGCCGGCCGGCGCTTGATCGTCATCCTTCGGGCGGGATCTCGGCTTCGCCCGATGCCGCGGCGGCCTCGACCAGCCGCGCGGCCAGATCGGCGGCCTCCGAGTCGCCGAGCGGCGCGAGCGCACGCCACGCGTGGAAGTCGACCGCGAGGCGGATCGCAGCGCGGACGCGCTCGGAGACCCCGACAGGCGTGGCGAACGGCGCTTCGAGAGTTGCGCGCACGGCGGCGAGCCACATGAACAGCCCGCCGTCGAGGACGTCGCGCATCGCCGGCACGAGGTCGGCGTCGCGGAGGATGTTGGCGGTCATCGGCTCGGTCTCGCGGTACCAGCGGTAGACAGCGACGACAAGGGTCCGCAGTCGCGCGGCGGGCGGCTCGATCCTGGCCCAGGCCGCCGGATCGGGACCGGGGTGGAGCGAGCGCCAGTGCGACGAGCAGGCGGCGATGAGCGCGGCGTCGTCGGGGAAGTGGTCGTAGACGGTCACGCGCCGGAGGCCGGTCCGTCGAGCGATCTCGCTGACACCGGTCCTCGCGGGCCCGGCCGTCCGGTGCAGCTCGACCGTCGCCTCGATGATCCGACGGCGCGTGTCGGCCACCTTGTCGGCGCGCTTACGGAGCTCGTACTTCCGCGTCACTCTTCGTCGGACCCCGATGTCGGCGCGTCCGCGCCAGGTTGCAGCCATATTCGCCTGACACGATGTTATCCGGAAACTTGACTGTCGCCCCGCCGACCCGGCAATATCGCCATACATGATGTAAGGCTAAATAGGAGCGTCCCATGGCGACTGCCGTTCGCGCCATCCTCGGCCCGAATCACGGCGACTCGGTCCACCTGTACGCGCTCGGCGTCCGGTTCATGATCGACGGCTCGCAGACGGGCGGCCGGTTCAGCCTGGTGGAGCACCCGCTGCCGGCACGCGCTCTCGGATCGCCGATCCACACCCACCACGACGAGGACGAGTTCTCGTACGTGCTCGAGGGTCGGTTTGGAGTCCAGCTGGGCGAGGATGTGATCGAGGCCGGCCCGGGCGACCTGGTCTTCAAGCCCCGCGGCGTAGCCCACGCATTCTGGAACGCCGGGGACGTGCCCGGCCGGCTGCTCGAGATGATCTCGCCCGCGGGCTTCGAGCACTACTTCCGGGACCTGGCTCCGCTCCTCACGGGCGGGCCGGGCGGTGGCCGCGACGAGGAGGCGATCGCGCGGCTGCTCGAGCGCCACCATTTCGAGATCGACTTCTCCACCGTCCCAGTCCTGGCCGGTCAGCACGGACTACGACTGGAACCGTGATCGGCTCCGGCTCCGGGCCCGCCCCCTGTACGCAGGGTGCGGTCGGAGTCGGGAGCCGACCAGGGGCCCGCCCACCGCCACGTGGCAGCGGCGGACCTGGCGACCCGAGGCGCGAATCCTTCCGCCCCGACCACGAGGCGTCCTGCTCGGCACGGGACTCACGCGGCGGGAGGCATCGGCTGACACGCGTGAGTCCGCGGTTGATGACGTCCTGCGACGACCCGCGCATCACCCGTAAGGGCTCGGGGCTACTCCTCTTGCGCCGACCGTCTCTGCGCCCGGACACTCTGCCTTGAAGGCAGAATGTTGTGCGTATGGCATCGCGCCGAGCGATGAGGCCGTCTATGACGCTTGTCCATCGCGTTAGGCGACCGCTAGCGACGCCTCTCTCGATCGCGACACTCGTGGGTCTCCTCGCCGGCTACAGTGGCGGGCCCGTTAGGCCATCTGTCGACTCGGCTGACGACGATCCCGATCGTGCCCAGCACGAGCAGCGCTCCGGCGAGGCGAGGCAGCACGGCGCCCCGCCAGGTTGCTGGCGTGAACTCCCCGCCTTCAGCCTTGCGCTTCGCTGATCCCGGGGTACGATCCACTGCGGGCCGGTCCGGGGTCAGTGGCGCCGGCTGACCGCGCGTGTGGAGCGCAGCGCGTGGCGGGAGGGGGCCGTCCACGCGGCAGGAGACGACGTGGGCGCGACGAACCCGACCAATCCCGCCGATCTGCTTTCCAAGAGCGCGCCCGCGGACCTGCGCGACTTCCTCTCGTGCAAGACTGCGAGCCTGACCCTCAGGAACGGGTCAGTCGGGTGGCTCCAGCTGTCGGGCCTCGTCCCCGACGACTATCGCGGCATTATCCCCGACGGGATCAGCCCGAGCCTCACGATCCAGCCGGGCTCGGCGGCCGGGACGGCGACGATCACCCTCGGGCTCGGGCCGTTATTCTCGATCTCGATCCCGGCCTCCGTTACCAACGGCCAGCTCTCGCTTGATACCTCGAGCCTGCCAACCCAGGGCATGCGGGACAACCTCCAGGCGGCGGTTCAGAACCTCAACAACTGGTTCGCCGCGAACAAGAAGCAGCTCGGGCCGGCGACATTCGGCGCCAACGGTCTAACGTTGACGAAGGTCCCCGTCGCCACGGCGTCGTCCACGCCCCCACCAGCGCCGATGGTGAAGATCAGCACGGTTGGTGTACCGGGAGTCGATGTCGCCGAGCTGTTCAACGTTCCCTCGCAAGACCCACCTCAGGCGACGTCCGCACCTGGAGGAGGCTCGACCGGATCGGCGGGAACATCGACGGGTGGGAGCGCCACTGCATCCGGTGGCTCGGGACCACAGGCGCAGACCGTCGGCGGCGACTCGGTCGGCACCGTCCGCACTGGGAGCCCGAGCGGCAGCCAGATCCCTCCGGTGAGGCAACCACTCGCCGGACCCGACGACGGCACCGTGCCGATCAACGAAGCCAGCCTCTCTCAGTCGACGGGTGGCCCGACGAACGAGGAGCCGACGCCTGACGAGGGCGGGCCGCACATGCTCGTGCAGGCCAGCCCGAAGGACGAGGCCGTCAGGGCGGAGCACTTCGCGGCCCTCGGACTCTCCGAGGACAGCCCAGCCATTCCACTTGACCTCCACTCGGACCCGCAGGGTCCCGGTCCAGAGACCCCGTCGGACGTCGAGTTCGCGATGCCCGCACCTTCGCGGAGCCTCTCGATCACCGTCTCCGACGGGTCGTCCGTGGTGCCCGACGGCGTCGAGCCGCCAACCGTCGACCTTGTCGCTCCCCGGGCCGCAGCCGATGACCGCTCTCCTGACGAAGCCCCGACTCCGAGCGGCTTGACGATCTCGCCGGCGCCATTGCCGTCGCCGATGTCAACGGAGGCCCAGCCGGCGATCGGCAGCGGCACCGGTGGCGAGTCGCCCACGCCGGGCGACAGCCCCGAACGAGCCTTCATTAACTCGATCGCCAAGTCGTTCGACTGGAACCAGCCACCCTCCTGCGCCGCTGAGTCGGTGCTGCGCGAGGCCGTGGGCGCGTGGCTCACGGCCCTTGGCGGGCTGTCAACGGACGCCCAGCCGGGGGTCGGCAGCGGCACCGGTGGCGAGTCGCCCAC